>Ga0315294_10000224_pt1 | contig 61277 bp, 52 predicted proteins | sample YL17G13_40_MG_FD_203626 | JGI IMG/M metagenome (GOLD analysis project Ga0315294, IMG submission 203626) | Sediment microbial communities from Yellowstone Lake, YNP, Wyoming, USA - YL17G13_40 | ecosystem: Environmental > Aquatic > Freshwater > Lake > Sediment | place: USA: Wyoming | collected... | reverse complement strand
GTCTGGGTGAGCATGATCGATAACGAACTCCGGGTCGCCTATGACGGCAAAACCGTCGCCACCTTCACCCGGTAAGGTGTTCAGTCTTGGAGTTACAGCTCTGTTCAGTCTTGGAGGTTACGGGACATTGTGCTCATCGAGGAGCCGCTATGCCCTTTTCCCTTGCCCCCAGGGACCTGCAGACGGAGATCGCCACCAAGCTGTGGCCCTTGCTGGCGGCCGGCCTGGTGGTGGCCGGAGTGCTTTCCTCCACCTGGCCGCTCCTGGCCGCGGGGCTGCTGGTGGCTGCCCTCGGCCTGGTGGTCTACCTGTTCAGCCCCACCGGGTACCAGGTCACCAGCGAGCACATCCAGGTGCTGCGCCCCATCGGCCCCCTCACTATCTCCCGCTCGGAGGTGCGGGCCGCCTCCCTGCTCCACCTCTCACCGTTCCTGGTGGGGAGCTTGCTCGCCTGCTCGGGGCTTTACGCCTACCTTGGCTGGTACTGGCACCCAAAGGCAGGAGGCATCTTCCGGGCCTATGCCACCACCTTCTCGCCCGCGGTGCTGCTGGAGGGGAAGCAGCGCTATCTGCTCAGCCCGGCCGACTATGACTATTTCATCAGGGAGGTGAACCGGGCTTAGCCGGCCCGGCCGTACTCCTGCGCCGCCTCAAAGAAGGCTACCACGTTCTCCCAGGGCACGTCTGGCTCCAGCACGTGCGTGGGAGCCAGCACCAGGCCCCCGCCCGCTCCCACCGTCTGGATGCGCTCGCGCACGGTGGCGCGCACCTCTTCCGGTGTGCCGTGGGGCATGGTGGTCTGGGTGCCGATAGTGCCCCAAAAGGAGAGCCGGTCGCCATACTGGCGCTTGATCAGCACCGGGTCCATGCACTCTGGCTGCACCGGGTTGAGCACGTCAATGCCGACCTCGATCAGGTCGGGGATGATGGAGGCGATGTTGCCGTCAGAGTGGTAGAAGACGTGGCTTCCCGGCTTCAGGTGCCGTGCCGCCGCCACCACCTGCGCCAGCCGGGGCCGGAACCACTGCCGCCACGTGGCCGGGCTCATCATCAGCCGGTCCTGCATCCCCACATCATCCCCCAGCAGCACCATGTCTGCCCCGGCCTCGGCCACCCGGCGGGCCATCAGCACCCGGTGCGCGGTCACCTGGTCCAGGATGGCGGCGGCCAGCTCGGGGTGGAGGGCGAAGTCCAGGAGAAGGTTCTCGTACCCGCGCAGTTGCCAGCTGGTCTCGAAGATGTGCCCCACCGAGCCGATCACGAAGTAACCCTGCTCCCGCAGCCCCCGCACCGCCGCCTCCAGGTGCTGGTGCCGATAGTCCTCCTCCACGTCCGGCCAGGGATAGTCTCGCACCTGCCGGGCCTGGGTGAAGCCGGCCATGGGAAACCGCATCTTCGTGAAGTGGTAAAAGTCGCCCGGAACGTGGGCGGTGCCGTACTCAGTGATGCTGGTGCCCGGCGGCAGCCCCTCCGGGTAGAACACCCGGAAGTCGGTCTCGCGCCTGGTGCCCGCCCAGCCCACGTGGCGCATCTCCATGCCAAAGTAGGCTGCGGGGTCGGTGCTTCCCGTGCGCTCGCGGAATATCTCGTAGAGGTGCGGGGTAAACGAGGCTTCCTTGGGCACTTGGTCGGGCACCCGATGCCCCAGTGCTGCCAGCACCCTCTCCCTGGGCGACATCGGCACCTCCTTTCCTGCTGCTTGCGGGCAAGTTCGCCGGCCGCCCCTCGCTCCCCTCCCGTGCCCCTTGCTCTGCCCCTGGTCTCCTGAACGCCCGCAGGCATGAGGTAGGGTGGGCGCATGGATGCACCTGCCGGCCGCCCGGCAGGCGCAATTTTTTTTGGCGCCCCAGCAGGAAATGCTTGTATCTATAGCAAACATTTGTTATCATCAGCCCTGTGGAAGCAAGCATGCGCACTGGAGACCTGATCCACCTGCACCAGGTGCCCCAGGTTGCCTGCCTGGGCCAGCTGGACGAGTTGCTGGCCGAGCCGGGCCGGCCCCGGGCCGCCGCGCTGGTCGCCGGCTACTTGGGCGGGGAGCCGGCCAACGCCCATGCCCTGGAGGCGCTGCTTTCCTGCCTGTGTGGGGGCAGGGGCGGGGCGTTTCTGGTCTCCGGCTGCTACGGGTCAGGCAAGTCCCATCTGCTGGCTCTGCTCGGTCTGCTCGCCGCGGCGCCCGAGCTGTGGCAGGCCTTCACGGCTTCCCACCCCGGCCTGCGCTTCTCTCCCCCCGCCGGGCGCTGCCTGGTGGTGGCCCTCCCCCTGGACGAGGTCGGCCCCGGCCGACCCCTGGAGTCGCTGGTATGGGGGGCCCTGCAGCGGGCCCTGGCCGCCCTGACCGGGGAGAGCCGTCCTCTGGCCCGGGAAGAGGCTTGCGTGGAGGCCTTCCAGCGCTACCTGCTGCCCGTGCATGAGGCCGACTTTGCCGCCTGGCAGCAGCAGCGGCCCTCGCAGCCCCTGGCCCACCAGGTGATCGCCTACCTGGCAGAGCGCGACCTGCCCCTGGAGCTCCGCTGGGAGCGCACGCAGGCCCTGTCGCGGCTCGGGGAGGCTTGCACCCGCCACGGCATCAGCCAGGTGGTGGTGCTGCTGGATGAGCTGGGAGTACACCTCGCCTCCTGCCCCCGTTCCGGGCGAGAGCAGGACGCCTCCTTCCTGCAATTCCTGGCCCAGGCCACCCACAGCTTCCCTCTGCTCCTCGTGGGCACGCTGCAGCGCTCCCTGGAAGACCTGGGGGAGATGGAAAGCCACACCCTGCGCCAGATCAGGGACCGTTTTCGCTGCTGCCACCTGTCCACCGAGCACCTGCGCACCGTGCTTTCCACCCGCCTGGTTGAGCACCGGGACCCCGCCTCCCTCTTCCGCCTGCTCGACGAAGCCTATGCCGCCTGGCAGGATGGAGGACGCCTGTACTTCTCCCGGGACGACCTGGGCGCGCTCTACCCGCTGCACCCGCTGGCCCTGGAGCTGCTCCAGGCGCTTGCCACGCGCTCCCTCTCGCAGACCCGCAGCCTGATGCAGCTGGTCTGCACGGCCGCCGCCGGCGGGCCGGAGACCACTCCCCTCCTGCAGCGCCCCTTCCCCTCCCTGCTCACCCCTCCTGATCTCTTTGCCGCCTTCGGTGAGGAGCTGCTGGGGCTGCCGGAATGCCATCCCCAGCGCCGCCTCTACCAGTTCTACCTGGATAATTGGTCCCGGGCTGGTTTCACCCGGCCGCTGCTGGCCCGCGCCCTGCTCCAGACCCTGCTGCTGTGCTCGACGGCCGACTTGCGCTGGTCGCTGGCAGAGTTGGCTGACAGCCTGCTGGGCTCGCCCGCGGCTGCCAGCCGGCCGGAGGTGGCCGAGGAGCTGGAGGCGATGGAGCGCTTTGGCGGGGTGCGCTGGGAACGGCGGGCCGGGGAGTACGCCCATCTGGTAAGCCTGGAAACGGAGAGCGATCACGGTGAGCTGCTGCGCCGCCGCCTGAACGACCTGCTGGACTCCTTCCCACCTGGCGACAGCCGGGTCTGGCAGGCCGCGCTGGCCGCCTGCACGGCCCCTGCGCTGCCCCTGGCCACGTTTGCCCCTGCCGGCAGCGCCCTGGTGGACTGGTGCAACACCCGCCGCCCGGTGCAGGTTGCCGCTGGGCCGCTGCAGGTGAGCGCTGTTAGCCTGGCCAACCTGCTGGCGGCGCTGGCGCAGCCCGAGCTGCGGGAGCGAGGTGCCTTGTTCCTGGCCCTGCCCCAGGATCCCCAGGGTGAGCAGGCACGATGGCAGGCCTCGCTCCCGCCTCCCCATCGCTTCTCCCCTGCCCTGCTCTGCTGGCTGCCCCGCACTCTGCAGGAGCGGGAGTGGGCCCTGCTCTGTGAGCATGCGGGCGTGGCCATCCTGCTGGCCGGGCCCATGCCCCGGGAAGGGCGCCAGGGCGAGCAACTCCGGGCCTTGCTCACCGATCGGCAAGCCTGGCTGTCAGGACAAGTGGCGGAAATACTGCGGGCCGCCTATTGGGAGGGGGTGGTGCGGGACGGCGGAGGGGAGGTGGTGGCCGATGCCGCCCTGTTGGCTGCCGCTGCCGACTTCCCGGCCGCCCTCTCCCTGCTTTTCGGCGCCGCCTGGCAGCGGGTCTTTCCGCAGGCCGCGGCCTGTGCTCCCGGCATACGCTGGCAGGGTAAGGCGCGCAACCGGGCTCTGCTGGGCGGCCTGGTGATCCCTGGCGCTGCCAGCGACGGCCCGGTCACCGAGCAGGCCCGGGCGGTGATGGCGCCCCTGGGGCTGCTCGAGCTGTCTGCGGGCGCCGTGGGGCTGGCCCCGGCGGGGCCGTTGCTGCAGCTGGTGCTGGACTCCCTGCCCCCTCCCCCCGGCCCGGGGCAAGAGGTGGAGGCCGAGCACTGCCTGCCCTTTTCTACGCTCTACGGCTTGCTCGCCACCTGTGAGTATGGGCTGGTGCCGGAGCAGGCAGAGCTGCTGGCGGCGGCGCTGGTGCGCACCGGCCGCTTGCTGGCGCTGGACGACTTCCTGCGCCCCGTCGGCCTGCAATCTGACCAGCCGCTGGCCGACTATGTGCGCTTTGTGGCCGCTCCGCCCACTGCTGACCCCGCCGTGCTGGAGGCGGCCACCCGGCTGGCGGCAGCCGCCTTCGGCCGGGAGGTGAAGGGCGGCCAGCCCTACCAGCTCTGGGATGTGCTGTGCCAGTGGCGCCAGGCAGTGCTGCGCCGGGAGGGCATGGGCCAGGAGCTTGATGCCGCCATTGAGGCCCTGGGCGGGGATCCTCTGCCCTGGGCCGACTGGCATGCCACCCTGGCCGCCGCCTTGCACTTTGCCCGGGCCCTGGATCCCCAGGCGCCCGCCTGCCGCGGCCTGCGGGCTGCCGTGCAGGCAGCCGGAGAGGATCTGCCGGCTGCCGCGGTCATGCTGGAGCGCTACCGGCTGCTGCGCGCTTTCCTGGACCGCCATGCGGCCCGCGCCGCCGCCCTGGTCGCCCTCCTGCACCACCAGGGGCTGCACTTTCCCCGCGGCTCGGTGCTGGTGGGGGCCCGGCGGCGCCTGCTTGGCTTGCTTTCCGACCCGGCGGCCCTGGTCGCCGGCGGGGAGCGCTGGACGGCTGCCGCGGATTCCTTCCTCGCCTGCTATGCGCGGGAGTATGCCGCCTGGCACACGCAAGCTTACGGCGCCGCCCGCTACCGGCCGCTGCTGGCACTGCGGGAGTCGCCGGAATGGTGCGCCCTGCGCGCCCTGGAGCCGCTGCCGGTCACGGTGGCCGACTGCTTCTCCCGCCTGCAGGCTGCCCTCGCGGAGGCGCTGGCCACCCACTGCCCGGGCGCGCCCCTGGACCTGCCAGAGGGAGGGCCTGCCTGCCCGCGCTGCGGGCTGGCGATGGGCACGCTCCCCAGCCTGCCCGCCCCGGAGGAACTGCTGGCGATGGCCGGGCGGGGGATTGCCGGCTACCTGGCAGCGCTGGCCGCCCCCGATCGGCGGGAGCGCCTGCAGCGGGCGCTGGCGGTCGCACCCCCGCCTCCGCCCCTGCGCCGCCGGGTCACGGCCGCCCTCGCCCTGGGCGAGCAATCCCCGGCGCACCAGGTGGCCCGCGCCTTTACCCCCGAGGTGGTGGCATACCTGGCCGGGGCCCTGCGCCGCCGCCCCTGTGCCCGGCGGCGCTCTGCCGAGCTGGTGGCGGGCCTGGCCGGCCGGGAGATGACCAAGGGCGATGCCTGGCACCTGTTTGCCGACTGGCTGGATCCCGACCAGTCGCTGGCCGAGGGCGATTACCTGGCCATTGACTGAACTGCTACCGGGACCGCGCCCGGATGCTGATGCGGCTGGCGCCCCTGGGCACCGCCAGCCAGCCCCAGGCGGCGTCGCCCCGGGGCTGGGCGGCGAGCATTTGCCGGCGGCCGTTTACCCAGGCCTCGATCCGACGGGTAGAGCGGGGATAGGGGCCCAGGCGGACAGCCAGGCCGGCCAGCCGGCCGCTGCTGGAGATGCTCATGCTATCCCGGCCTCGCTCCCGCCGCCAGGAGCAGGAGACCAGGCGGCTGACTACCCGCCCGCCGGCCAGAGTCACCACCGGGTAGCCCTGCACCTCCATCCCCCGCCAGCCCAGGGGCAAGCGGGGCAGGAAGCGGGTGCGGGCCGGGTCGCTGTCGTCTATGCCCAGCATGATGCGCACGCACTTGATCGCCTCCCCCTCCTGCACCGCGTTGCCCAGGTCGCCGGTGCGGTGCCACCAGCGGCCGCTGCGGTCCACCTCGCAGCCCTCGGGCACGATGTAGGGGGCGAAGCGGGGATAGTAGGTGAACTGCGCCAGCCGCTCCACGCACCCTGAGGCGTGCGCCATCTCGTCCAGCAGCAGGGCCGCCTGGGTGAGGAAGCACTGCCCGTAGCCCATGGCCACCGCCGAGCCGTGGTCCGGCCGGCAGCGGGCAAGCTGCCGCTCCAGGGTGCGGCGGCAGCGCGCCTCCCACCCGGCGGGCATGCCGGTCAGGTCCAGGCCGCACAGGTCCGGCCACATGATCGCCGGCGCCAGCACGCTGTGCCCGAAAGGCCACACCGCGGCCTTGCCGGCATCCCACCCCTCCTCCTTGGCATAATAGCGGCCGATCGCGCCCTGCAGCCGGTCGGCATAGCTGCGCCAGCGGGCCGCCTCTGCTGCCTTGCCCGCCGCCTGCGCCATCTGGGCATAGGCCCGCAGCCCGAGCGAACAGGGCAGGTCACAGTAGATGCTGGCCTGCATCCCCCCGCCCTCGCTGTCGCTGAACAGCACGCCGTCATGCGCCCGGGAAGTCTCCGGGTGCTCGAGCAGCCAGCACAGGTACTCGGCCGCTTCCCGCACCGACTCCCACCGTGCCAGCACGTAGCCCGCCTGCCGCCCGGCATGCAGCCAGGTCCGGTACTGGAAGAGCATGATCAAGCCGTGGCCGTCGTTCTCCAGGTTGCCGAACCCCGCCGGCATGCCCGGCGTCTGTGTCCATTCCGGGTGGTTGATGATGCGCACCCAGTGCCCGGGCAGCGGCCCGCCGCCCAGGCGCAGCCGGGGGAACTGCCGGGGAAACCAGCGCAGCCAGTGGTTGCACCAGTCCGCGCACGCCTGGGCGTCCGCCTGGTACCCCAGCTCTGCCATTTCCTGCAGCACCCGCCCCAGGTCCCGGGACCAGGCGTGGTCATAATAGGCGCCGTGCTGGCGCTGCCACGTCCCGAACCCCTGGTAGCCGCCCCAGCTGGGCGCCCCCCGCGTGGAGGTGTGAAAGGTGCCGTCGGGGTCTACCTTGTTGTTCATGTCGTGCAGGGAGTGGTAGTAGAGATTGGTGATCACGTCGGCCGCAGGCGGCCCCCAGAAGCGCAGCCGCGGCCCCCGGAATCCCGCCGGGATGCTCACCGGCAGTGGGCGCTGCAGGTCAGCGGCCGAGCTGTAGAGCACCCGGCGCAGGGCTTGCAAGTGCTGCTCCACCCCGGAGGGCAGGGCATGGGTCGTCACGGTGTGCTGCCCCAGCCATTGCCGCTCGGCGGCGGTGGCTGCCGGGGCAGGGGCGGCCAGGCCGGCGGTGTCGCTGTCCACGGTGATGCCGGCTATCGCCGGTGCTCCCCGCCGCCCGGGGTTGTCCACCAGGCGCAGCGCCCGGATGGGCTGACCCTGCGGCCGCAGGGCCAGCAGGTAGGCATGCGTGCCCGCCTGCCCCGTCGGGTAAAGGGCCAATGCCCGCTCCAGCACCGCCCGCGCCGCCGGGTCTGAGGCAAAGGGCTCGGTCGCTCCCATGCCCGTGTAATCCTCGTACCACCAGGCGGTCCAGCCCAGGCGCAGCGGAATGGTGTCCTGGCTGCCGTCTGCATACTCGATCACCACGTCGCCAATGCGGTCGCCGATGAACAGCCGGTCCGAGTAGTCCCCTGGCCAGCCCCAAACGGGGTTGCCGTGGTCCCAGGTGTTGATCATGCCCAGCAGGTAGATGCTCCGGGCCGCAAATCCGCACTCCAGGCGCGCCTGGCCGCCCTCCGGCACGGCCGTGCGCCCGGCCGCCAGGGCCAGGAAAGGCACCCCGCAGGCGGTCACATACACCTCGTTTCCCGGGCTCACCGCCTGCCAGCCGGGGGGCAGCCCGCTCCCCTGGCAAACGAGCTGCAGGGCGGGGCCGGCATCCACGTGGTTGACTCCCAGCCAGGAATAGCCCTCCCCGGCCAGCCCGTCGTGCATCTCAAAGGCCACCCGCCGGCCCCGCAGGTCCGCCACCTGCCAGGTGCAGGCCACCGGGTCGTCGCTCCCCGGCGCCCAGGTCTGGCGGAGCAGGGCACCGGCGTCCAAGTCCCGCAGGGCGGCAAAGTTGGCGTGCCGCCCGCCGCCCTCGCCGTCGTGCCCGCAGAGTTGGAAGCGGATGGTATCGCTTGCCACCGTGAAGTCGGGCGAGCGGACGATGCCGGTGCCCGGTTCACCGCCCACCAGGGACGAGAGGTAGGGCGCCACCCGGCGGCGCGCCCCATCCCGCTCCAGCACCCCCCAGGTGCTGACCGCCTGCAGCCGCAGCGGGCGCAGCCGGGCCGCCGCGTAGGCCGTCCCCTCGGCAAAGCTCCCGACCGCCGACACGGCCGTCGGGGCCAGCAGTGGCCAGGGGCAGGCGACCAACAGCACCAGGCAAATCATGGGCAGGGCGCGCAAGGTGGTGCCTCCGCTGTGGTAGTGCCGATTAGTTGCTGCCTGCCCGGGCTACTTTCCTGCCGCCCTGCCTGCTCTCGCTCGAGGCTGCACGCGGGCGCCAGGCTTGCTATAATCTGGGCACAGCACCATCCAGGAGCCACCTTTGCCCGAGCTGCCAGAGGCTGAGACTATCCGCCGCCAATTGTCATCCGAGATCATGGGCCGCCGCATCACGGGGGTGCAGGTGCTGCGCGCCAGCACCATTCGCCGCCACCGCCGCGCCGAGGAGTTTGCCGGCCTGCTGATGGGCCGCACCGTGCAGGCCGTGGGCCGCCGGGGCAAGGCGGTGGTGCTGGGGCTGGACGGCACCACCGTGGTGGTGCACCTGGGGATGACCGGCCAGCTCGTGATCGCCCCCGCAGGCGAGCCCCTGGATCGGCATACCAGGCTGTATCTGGACCTGGATGATGGCCGCCGGCTGCTCTTCATTGACCAGCGCACCTTCGGCGATGTTGCCGCCTACCCGGAAACCGACTGGCGCCGCATCCCCGACCTGGCCAGGTACGGCCCTGAGCCGCTGCGGCCCGCATTTAGCCTGGCCTACCTGCGGCAAACCCTGCCCCGGCGCCGGGCCAAGATCCAGGCGGTGCTCATGGACCAGCATTTCGTGGCCGGCATCGGCAAGATCTATGCCGACGAGATCTCCTATGCCGCCGGGCTGCACCCGGACCGGCGGGCCAACACCCTGAGCGAGGCCGAGATGCGCCGCCTGGTGCGGGCCGCCAAGTCCGTGCTCCGCCGGGCCATCCACCACGGCGGCACCTCTGCCGCCGACGAGAAGTACGTGGACGCCTACGGCAACAATGGCGGCTTCCAGCTCCTGCTCAACGCCTACCAGCGCACGGGCGAGCCTTGCCGCCGCTGCGGCGAACCCATTGCCCGCATTCCCATGAACGGCCGGGGAGCGCACTACTGCCCCTGCTGCCAGAGGTGAGCGATGGCCATCTACGTGGGCACCTCGGGGTTCAAGTTCGCGGACTGGAAGCACGAGTTCTACCCCGCCGGGCTGCCCGAGAAGAGCTGGCTGAACTACTACGCCACCCGCTTTGACTGCCTGGAGGTGAACGCCACCTACTACCGGCCCGTGCACCCGGCAACCTTTGCCCAGATGGCGGCCAAGGTGCCGCCGGGGTTCCAGTTCACGGTGAAGGCCTACGGCTCTATGACCCACGCCCTGGGGACCGACAATGAGGCCGATTTCCGCCAGTTCGTGGACTCCCTGGACCCCCTGCTGGAGGCGGGCAAGCTCGGGGCGGTGCTGGCGCAGTTCCCCAATTCCTTTCGCCCCTCCCCCCAGACCTGGGACTACCTGCGGCGTTTCCGGGAGCTGCTGGGGGAGCTGCCGCTGGCGGTGGAGTTTCGCCACCGCGACTGGGTGGTGGAGGACACCTTCCATCGCCTCGGGGAGTTGGCACTGGCCTACTGCGCGGTGGACGAGCCGCAGTTCAGCAGCCTGCCCCCGCCGCTGGCGGTGGCCACTGCCGGCCTGGGGTATGTGCGCTTCCACGGCCGCAACTACCAGGCCTGGTGGCAGGGCGACAGCAAGCGCCGCTACGACTATCTCTACTCCCGCCAGGAGCTGGAGCAGTGGGTGCCCCGCATCGTGCGCCTGGATGACGAGACCGGGAAGGTCTTCGTCTTCATGAACAACTGCTTCCAGGCGCAGGCGGCCAAGAACGCCGCCGACATCCGGGAGCTGCTGAAAGACCGCCTGGCCGGCTAAAGCAGGCGCATCACCTGGGCGGCATCGGTGCAGGAGAGCGCTTGCTCGGCCAGCTGCTTGGCCTCCGGGCCGACCTGGCGCACGGCCGCCTTCACTGGCGCCACTTGCGGCGGCCGCACGCTCAGCTCCCCGATCCCCAGCCCGATCAGCAGCCCGGCCGCCCTGGGGTCGGAGGCCAGCTCCCCGCACAGGTGCACGGGCTTGCCCTGCCGGGCCCCGGCCTCCGCCACCCGCGCCAACAGCCCGAGAAAGGCTGGCTCCAGGGCCGAGTAGCACCCGGCCACCCGCTGGTTGGTGCGGTCCGCGGCGTAAAAGTACTGCAGCAGGTCATTGCTGCCGATGCTCAGGAAGTCGCACTCGCTCGCCAGGGCTGCCGCCTGCCAGGCGGCGGCAGGCACCTCAATCATCACCCCCAGCCCCACCCGGCGCCCCGCCTGCTGCTGGCAGCGCTCGATGATGGCCCGGGCCCGGCGCAGCTCCTGCAGGCTGCTCACCATGGGCAGCAGCAGGGACACCGGCCCCGCCGCCACCACTGCCCGCACCTGGGCGGCCAAGAGCCGCGGCCGGTCGAGCAGGCTGCGCAGGCCTCGCCAGCCCAGGCTGGGATTGCGCTCCTGGGGCGCGGCCAGGTAGGGCACCGGCTTATCCGAGCCTGCGTCCAGAGCGCGAATGACCACCGGCTTGCCCCCCATCAGCTCCACTGCCTGCCGGTACAGGCGCGCCTGGACCCGGCTCCCGGGAGGGCGGCGCCGCTGGTAAAACAGGTGCTCGGTGCGGAAGACGCCGATGCCGTCCGCGCCCAGCCGCGCCGCCAGCGCCACCTCCTGCAGGTTGGCTACGTTGCAGACTACCGGAATCACCCGCCCCTCCCGGGTGAGGGCGGGCATGCCGTCAGCCTGCACTTGCCGCGCAGTCGCCCTGGCACCCGCCGGCGGGTCCAGCACCACTCGGCCCCGGTCCCCGTCCACCAGCACCGGCCGGCCCGGCCCGGCCGCCTGCAGCAGCCCCGGCACGCCCACCACGGCCGGCAGGCCCAGGGAACGCAGGATGATGCAAGCGTGGCAGGCGGCACTGCCGGTCTCGGCGGCAAAGGCCGCTGCCCCCCGCCGCGCCCCCGCCAGCACCAGGGAGGGAGTGAGCTCGTGGGCTACCACCACTGCACCCCGGGGCAGGGGGCGGGGGCGGCGCCGCTCCAGCGCGGCCAGCACCTGGCCGGCCACGTCCCGCAGGTCGGCAGCCCGGGCTCGCAGCGCTGGGTCGGCCAGGCTCTCCAGCATCTGCTCCAGGCCGGCCGCCGCCTGCCGCCAGGCCGCCCCCGCCTCCCTGCCTTCCTGGCACAGCTGCAGTGCCTGGTCGGCCAGCAGCGGATCGGAGAGCATCTGCAAGTGGGCAAAGATGATGTCGGATTCCGGCGGCTGGGAGCGTGCCTGCTCGGCCTGAAGACGTCGGCGCACCTGCGCCATGGCGGCGGCCAGTGCCTGCCCTCCCGCCGGGCGGCGGGAGGCCGATCCCTCCTCCGGTACGAAGGCCGGCCCCCAGCCCCGGCCCGGGGCTGCTGGCAGCCCGCGCAGGGTGTCGCTCACGCCTTGGGTTCTCCCCGCTCCAGCGCCTGCCGGGCGGCAGCCTGCTCGGCCGCCTTCTTGGTGCGGCCGCAGCCCATGCCCAGTACCTGGTCTCCCAGGATGACCTCCATCACGAAGGTCTTGCTGTGCTCCGGGCCGGATGCCTCGATCACGCGGTAGCTGGGCACCGTCTTGTGCCTCTCCTGGGTCTGCTCCTGGAGCAGGGTCTTGTAGTCCTCGCCTTCCTGCTGGGCTTCGATGCGGGCGAGCCGCTCGGCCAGTACGCGCAACACAAAGCGGCGGGCGGCATGCATCCCCCGGTCCAGGAAGATGGCACCGATCACTGCCTCCAGGGAATCGGAAAGGATGGAAAGCCGGCTGCGCCCGCCCGACTGCTCCTCGCCCCGGGCCATGTGCAGCAGCTCCCCAAGCAGCAGTTGCCGCGCCGCCTGGCCCAGTGCCACCTGGCTCACCGCCGCCGCCTTCACCTTGGTCAGCCGGCCCTCACTCCAGGTGGGATACTTGCGGTACAGGTACTCGGCTACCGCCTGGCCCAGCACACTGTCACCCAGGAACTCCAACCGTTCGTTTGCCGCCCCCACATCGCGGGCGTCCTTGAGCAGGGAGCGATGAGTAAGCGCCTGCTCCAGCAAGTGGACATCCCGGAAGCGGACTCCCAACATCCGCTGCGCCTCCGCCAGCTCCCCCCCGGCAGCTTGGTCATCCATCAGCGGCGTTCTTCCCTGAGCTCTCGCTTTAGCACCTTGCCCGTATTCGACATCGGCAGCTGGTCTCGGAACTCAACCTCGCGCGGTACCTTGAACACCGCCAGCCGCTGGCGGCAGTATTGCCTGATCTCCCTGGCTGTGCACCGGGCCCCCGGCTTGACCACGATGAAGGCCTTCACCGCCTCGCCCCGCAGCCGGTCCGGGATGCCCACCACCGCCGCCTGCGCCACCGCCGGGTGGGCGTACAGCACCTCCTCGATCTCCCGCGGGTACACGTTCAGGCCGCCCACCAGCACCATGTCCTTCTTGCGGTCCACGATAAAGACATAGCCGTCCTCGTCCATCTTCCCCAGGTCGCCGGTGTGCATCCAGCCCGAGCGCAGGGCGGCCGCCGTCTCCTCCGGCTGGTTCAGGTAGCCCTTCATCACATTTGGCCCCCGCACCACGATCTCGCCGATCTCACCGGTGGGCACCTCCCGGTCGCGATCATCGAAGATCTTGATCTCGATGCCGGACAGGGGCACGCCTACGCTGCCCGCCTTGCGCTCACGATCCCAGGGATTGATCGAGGTGACCGGCCCACACTCGGTGGGCCCGTCCCCCTCGATCACCATCAGGTTAAACTCCTTCTCCACCGCCCGCATGATGTCCAGGGGCATGGGGGCGCCGCCGGAGACGCAGTACTTAAGGCTCTGCAGGGAGGAGCGCGACTCCGGGGGCACGCTCATGAATGTGGCGTACATCGCCGGCACTCCCGGGAAGACCGTCACCTGGTACTCCTCGATCAGGCGCATGGTGTTGTCGGGGATAAACCGCTCCTGGATCACCACCAGGCAGCCGATCACCGCTGGCAGCACGATCAGCGTGGTCTCCGCGTAGGAGTGGAACATGGGCAGCGCACACAACCAGATGTCATGATGCTGCACGGGCAGGGCCGTGCTGCAGGAGTGGGCGTCAAAGGCCACGTTGCTGTGCGCCAGCATGGCTCCCTTGGGCTTGCCGGTGGTGCCGGAGGTGTAGAGAATACTCACCAGGTCGTCCGGCGTCACCTGCGCCTTGAAGTCCCGTGCCCGCGGATGGGCCTGGACGGCTGCCAGGCCCTGCTCCAGCAGCTCCTGGTAGCGGTGGCACTTGGGGGGAATGCTCTCCCCCAGCACGATCACAAACTCCAGTGCCGGCAGCCGGGGCAGCAGGGCCTGGATCAGGGGCAGGAAAGCTTCATTGGCCACCATGGCGCGGGCCCCGCTGTCGGAGAGGATGTGGTAAGCCTCCTCCTCCTTGAAGAGCACGTTGATGGGCACGCTGACCAGCCCCGCCTGGGCGTGGGCCCAATAGGTGGTGCTGTACTCGTGGGAGTTGGTCTGCCAGATGGCCACCCGGTCGCCCCGCCGCAGCCCCAACTGCCGCAGCGACCAGGCGAGGGCGTCCGCGCGTTCTCCCAGCTCCCCGTAGGTGAACTGCTGCCCCCGGAAGGCGATCGCGGGGGCATCGGGCCACTGCGCAACAGCGCGATCGAGTATCTTTCCTACTGTCATGGAGTCCTCCCGCGCATCGGTGGTGTCGGGCCCCGGCCTGCGCCGCTGCCCCTTCCTGGTGCTCCGGCCGCCCTCACTTGGGGCCCCGCAGCCGGATCCCTAACTCCGCCAACTGGTCATCCCCCACCGTGGTGGGGGCTCCCGCCATGGGGTCCACCCCGGCCGCATTCTTGGGGAAGGCGATCACCTCTCTGATGGATTCCTCCCCCGCCGCCAGCGCGGCCAGCCGGTCAAAGCCAAAGGCGATGCCCCCGTGCGGCGGCGTGCCGTACTCAAACGCCTCCAGCAGGAAGCCGAATCGCTGCCGCGCCTCCTCCAGGGGCATCTGAATCAGCTTCAATACCTGCTCCTGCAGCTCCCGGCGGTGAATCCGGATGCTGCCCCCCGCGATCTCCTCCCCGTTCAGCACCAGGTCATAAAGCATGCCCCGCACCTTCAGGGGCTCCTTCTCCAGCAACCCCAGGTCCTCGGGCCAAGGGCTGCTGAAGGGGTGGTGCATGGGTTCCACCCGCTTCTCCTCCTCGTTGTAGACAAAAAGCGGGAACCCGGTTACCCAGACAAACCGGAACTGCCCCTCCGGGATTAGCTCCAGCCGCCCCGCCAGCGCCAGCCGCAGCCTCCCCAGCACCTCCTGTGCCTGCGGTGCCTGGTCGGCCACCATCAGCACCAGGTCGCCCACCCCCGCCCCCGTGATCTGCTGGATCGCCGCCACCTCTTGCCCGGAGAGGAACTTGGCGATCGGCGAGCGCACCCCTTCCGCCTCTACCGCCAGCCAGACCAACCCCTTGGCGCCGTAGCTGGTGGCCAGGCTCGCTACCTCATCCAGCTGCGCCCGGCTCCAGGCGGCCGCACCCGGCGCGGTGATGGCCTTCACCACCCCGCCGCTGCCAATGATGCTGGCGAAGATCTTGAACTCGCACCCCGCCAGGGCGCTGCTCAGGTCCGCCAGCTCCATGCCGAAGCGCAAGTCCGGCTTGTCCGAGCCAAAGCGGTTCATCGCCTCCTCGTAGCTGAGGCGGGGGAAGGGGATGTGCACGTCAATCCCCACCCCGGCGAAGATGTGCTTGGTCAGCCCCTCGCTGAGGGCGATCACGTCATCCTGGCCGACAAAGCTCATCTCCAGGTCAATCTGCGTGAACTCCAGCTGCCGGTCGGCCCGCAGGTCCTCGTCCCGCAGGCAGCGGGCAAGCTGGTAGTAGCGCTCGGCGCCGCTTACCATGAGCACCTGCTTGTAAAGCTGCGGCGACTGGGGCAGGGCATAAAACTTCCCCGGCTGCAGGCGGCTGGGCACCAGGAAATCCCGGGCCCCCTCGGGCGTGCTCTTGATCAGAAGCGGGGTTTCGATCTCCCAGAAGCCCTGGCTGTCCAGGTACTGGCGGGCAGCGGCCGCCATCCGGTGGCGCAGCGCCAGGTTGCGCTGCATGCGGCCGGTGCGCAGGTCCAGGTACCGGTAACGCAGGCGCACTCCCTCGTCCGCCTCGGCCGCCGCCCCGATCTGAAAGGGCGGGGGCTTGGCAGTGTTGAGCACCTCCAGGGCACTTACCCGCACCTCCACCTCGCCCGTGGGGAGCTTCGGGTTTTCCGTGCCCGCCGGGCGCTCGGTCACCGTCCCCGTCACCTGCAGCACGTATTCCGACCGCACGCCCCGGCCCGCCCGGTGTGCCTGCGGCGCCGCCTGCGGGTCAAGTACCACTTGCACCAGCCCGGAGCGGTCGCGCAGGTCCACGAAGATCAACCCCCCGTGGTCCCGCCGGGTCTGTGCCCAGCCGGCCAGGGTCACCGTCTGCCCCACGTGCTCCCGTCGCAGCTCTCCGGCCCCCATTGTCCTGTATGCAGTGCTCGCCATCACCGCTCGTCCTGCCTGTCTGCCGCCGCCAGCTCGGCCAATCGTGCTGGCGCCGCCTGCAGGGGCACCCCCTGCTGCTCGCCGCTCTCCATGTCGCGCAGGGCGGCCACCCCCGTTGCCAGCTCTTGCTCGCCCAGAATCAGTACCCACCGGCTGCCCAGGCGGTCCGCCTCCTTCATCTGCGCCTTCAGGCTGCGGTGCAGCAGGTCCATCTGCGCCGTCACCCCGGCCTGGCGCAGCCGCTGGGTGAGCAGCCAACCTGCCGTGCCCGCGCCGGCTGCCAGGGCCACGTAAACCGGCGGCCGGGGGGGCGGCGGCGCCCAACCCTGCTGCGAAAGCACCGAGAGCAGCCGCTCGATGCCGCTGCCAAAGCCTACCCCCGGCGTAGGCGGCCCGCCCAGCGCTGCCACCAGGCCGTCATAGCGGCCGCCTCCAACCAGGGTGTTTTGCGCTCCGAGCTGCTCGTGGATAATCTCAAAAGCGGTCCGGGTGTAGTAATCGAGCCCGCGTACGATGCGCGGATTCACCTCATAACGTATCCCCGCCTGCTCAAGATAGTGCAGCAACTGCTCGTGGTGGCCTCGGCATGCCTCGCAAAGGGAGTCGAGCATGCTGGGCGCCCCCCGGGTCAGCTCCTGGCAGTGCGGGTTCTTGTCATCCAGGATGCGCAGCGGGTTGGTGTCATACCGCGCCCGGCAATATGCGCACAGGTCGGACAGGCAGGGCCGCAGGAATTCCTGGAGCTGCCGCCGGTAGGCGGGGCGGCACACAGGGCAGCCCACGCTGTTCAGCTCCAGCCGGGCCCCCTGCAGCCCCAGGCTCCCCAGCAAGTCGTGGGCGAGGGCGATCACCTCGGCGTCGGCATCGGCTCCCGGCGGCCCCAGGCATTCCACCCCGAGCTGGTGGTGCTGCCGATAGCGACCGGCTTGCGGGCGCTCGTAGCGGAAAATGGGGGCGAGGTAGCAGAACTTGTGGGCGTCCGGCTCGCCGTAGAGCTTGTGCTCGATGAAGGCCCGCACCACCGATGCTGTCCCTTCCGGGCGCAGGGTCATGCTGCGCCCGCCCCGGTCGGTGAAGGTGTACATCTCCTTGCTGACGATATCGGTATCCTCCCCCACGGCACGGGCAAAGAGCTCCGTTTCCTCGAACATGGGGGTACGGATTTCGCCGTACTGGTAGCGGTCGCAGGTGCTGCGGAAGGCAGACTCCAGGTACTGCCAGCTGCGGGAGGCAGGGGGCAGTATGTCCTGCGTACCCCGGGGGGCCGAGCGCTTCGGTCGTGCTTCCATTGGCTGAGGAACCTTCTGTGCCTGCCCGCCGATTCCTCCCCCACCCGCGGCAGGCAGGGCCAGCCCCGCGCCCTGTGGGGATAGCCCGACATCCGGGGTGGGAAGGGGCGAGGCGGTTGACCGGGGTCTCTGGGAACGTGCTATAATCGTCTGGTAGCCAGGCAGGCGCTTATGCTGATATCTGCTGCTTACATTATAGCACAATAGCGCAAGGGGCCTGGCACAGGCAAAGATTAGGAGGAGGCGTCCATGGCAGACATGAAGGGCGGGGAATTCCTGGGCGGGCTGGTGGTAGGCGCCCTGATGGGGGCGGCTCTCGGCATCATCTTCGCCCCCGCGAAGGGTGAGGAAACCCGGGCCGTGATCAAGGAAAAGGGCACGGAGATCAAGGAGAAGGTTTCCAAGCGGGCCGAGGAGCTGGTCACCAGTGGCCGGGAGAAGCTCAAGGAAGGGGCCAAGGAGTTCGTCACCAGCGGCCGGGAGAAGCTTAAGGAAGGGGCTGAGCAGGTGGTCGCCGCGGTGCGCCGGGGGAAGGCGGAGGCGGAGAAATCCTGACCCGCCCTTTAAGCTCGCAAGAACAGGGACAAGAACCTGCGCAGCGGACTCCGCTCGCAGGTTTTGTTCCAATTGGTGGCCTGGCAGGCCGGGCAGCGCAGGTAAACCAGGTAGGGCCAGGCGGCCAGGCTGTTGCAGCGGAACTCGTGCCCGCACTTGGCGCACTTGAACACCCGGAATGAAGTCCAGCCCTTGGCCTGGCAGGCCGGGCAGACCCGGGGCGGGGGCATGGTGCGGGGCGCCACCCAGGGCTGGCGGCACTTGCGGCAGTAGAGCCGGTTCCCCTTCTTCACCCGCTCCACGCGCAGCTCCAGTTGGCTCTTTTCGCACAGCTCCCGGTAGAGCTGGGGAGACAGGCGCAGCCGGTTTGGCGCCTCGCTCTCGGCGGGGGGCTTGGGGGCCGCCGCCAGCGCCCCCCCGCAGGAGCCGCAGCGGGCGCGGTGCAGGTTGATGCCGCCGGGGACCCGGTTCTTGCGCCCGCAGAGCGGGCAGGTGGTGACGGCGGTGCTGGCCTGGTAGGAGACGCCGCTGCCCGCGGACGGCGGGGGAGCGGCCGCCGGCGCGGGGCCGCGGTGGGCCCGGGCCAGGTCATAGCCTGCCCGCCGCGCCGGGTCGCTCAGCACCTCGTAGGCCTGGTTGATGAGCACCGCCTGCTGGTGGCTCCCCCCCAGGTCGGGGTGGGCGCGCAGCTCCCGCAGCAGGGTGCGGTAGGCCCGCTTGATGAACTCCGGCTGGGCCTTGAGGTGCACCTGCAGGATCTCGTAGTAATCGAGCGTGGGGTCAAAATCCCGCATCGCCGCCTACATCCTGGCTGCCGCGGTGAGCAGCGCCACCATGAGCTGCGCAAACTTGTGCAGCTGCGCCAATGGTATGTACTCCCGCTTGGTATGGCAATCGCGGTAGCCCACCCCCAGCAGCACCGCCGCCATGCCGTGCTCGTTGAAGACGTTGGCGTCGCTGCCGCCGCCGGTGGCCTCCAGGCGGGGGCGCAGGCCTACCTGGCGCATGGCCAGGCGGCCCAGGCGCACCACGGGGTGGGTGTCGGGGATATGGAAGGAGCGGTACATGGGGGTGATCTCCACCTCCACCTTGCCTCCCATCTGCGCCGCCGCCTCGTGCAGGCACTCCACCATGTGCTGCACCTGTGCCTCTCGCTTGTCGTCCCGGTGGCTGCGCGCCTCCCCCTCCAGCTCCACCCGGTCGGGCACGATATTGGTGGCCAGGCCCCCCCGGATGAGCCCGATATTGGCTGTGGTCTCCTCGTCCAGCCGGCCCAGGCGCATGGCAGCCAGGGCCTGGCCTGCCATCTTGATCGCGTTCACACCCTTCTCGGGCGCCACCCCGGCGTGGGCCGCCTTGCCGGTGAGCACCGCCTTGATGCTGTCCTGACCCGGGGCCCGGTTGATCATGGTGCCCACCCGGCCTTCGCTGTCGGCCACGTAGGCCAGGCGGGAGCGCAGCCGGCCCAGGTCCAGGGCCTTGGCCCCCTTCAGGCCCACCTCTTCCGCCACCGTGAACACCAGCTCCAGGGCGGCGTGCGGCAGCGACTGCTCGAGCACCACCCGCACCGCCTCCAGGATGCCGGCTACCGCCGCCTTGTCGTCCGCCCCCAGGATGGTGGTGCCGTCGCTGGTGATGCGGCTGGCGCTCACCCGGGGGGAGATGTGGTCACCCGGCCCCACCGTGTCCAGGTGGGCGCAGACCAGGATGGGCGGGCCGGGACCGGGCAGGCGGGCGATCACATTGCCGGCCTCGCCCCCAAACTGCAGGTGCGCCTGGTCGCGCTCCACGGCCAGGCCCAACTCGCCCAGGCTTGCCGCCACCAGGTGGGCCACCGCTCCCTCCTGCCCGGACAGGCTGGGGATGCGCACCAGCCGCAGGAAGGTCTCCAGCAGGCGCTCCTGGTTTACGGCGAAACGGGTCATGCCTGCCTCCGAGGCGGCTTTTCGCCTGGGGGCGGGCCTTTACCTGCCGAAAAGGAAGCGAGCAGCCCCGCCCGGCTGCTCGCGTTCCTGCGCCTGGCTGCCTGACGGCAGCGTCAGCGCAATTGGGCCCCAATCTGCTCGGCGAGTGCGCACTGCACCGCCTGCATCACCTCGTCCACCTCCCGGTCGGTGAGGGTGCGCTCGGGCGTACGGAAGGTGAGGGCATAGGCCAGGCTTTTCTTCCCGGCGGGCACCTGCCTGCCCTGGTACATGTCAAACAGCTCCAGCCGCTCCAGGTGCTCGCCGGCGGCGGCGCGGACGGCGGCCTCGAGCTGGATGGCGGGGAGGCGCTCGTCCACCACTACCGCCAGGTCGCGCCGCAGGGCGGGGAAGCGGGAGATGGGCTGATAGGCCCGCTCCCGGCGGGCCAGGCGGGCCAGCCGGTCGAGGTCGAGCTCCAGCAGGTAGGCCCGGGTGGGCAGGTCATAGCTGCGGGCCACCTCGGGCGCCACGTCCCCCATGATCCCCAGCTCCTCTCCCTCCAGGGTGATGCGGGCGGTGCGCCCGGGATGCAGGCTGGGATGCTCTGCCGGTGTGAACTCCGGCGGGCTGGTGGTGAACTCGCCCACCAGCAGCTCCACCACGCCTTTCAGGGCGTAGAAATCGCTCTGCGTGGCCTCGCCGGGCAGGCTCCAGGCGCCCCACCACTGGCCGCCCATCACCGCCACCGCCAGCCGGGTGGGCTCCTCGGGCTGCTCATCCCCGTCCCGGGGCAGGAACACCCGCCCGACCTCAAAGAGCTGCACGTCCCGCACTCCTCGCCGGGCGTTGTTGGCCAGTGCCTGCAGCATGCTGGAGAGCAGGGTGGTGCGCAGCTGGGTGTACTCCTCGCTCTTGGGATTGCGCAGGGGCAAGGCGCGGCGCAGGGGGCTGTCGGCGGGCAGGTGCATGCGGTCGTGGACGTCGGCCGCCTCCAGGCTGTAGGTCATGGCTTGCGAGAGCCCGCACCCGCGCAGCACCTCCGCCGCCTGCAGAGCCATGGCCAAAAACGGCGCCAGCTTGCCCGTGAAGTTCTCTCCGCCCCGCAGCCGGTGCTCGATGCTGGCGTAGCCGTGCACCCGCGCCACTTCCTCCACGATGTCAATCTCCTCCTGCAGGTCGGGGCGGAAGGTGGGGGCGGTGACCAGCAGGTTGCCCTGCTCCTTCACCTCCAGCTCCAGGCGCTGCAGGTACTCCGCCATCCGGGCCGGCGGCAGGTACGTGCCCAGCACGGCGTTGACCTTGTCCGGCCGCACCTGGATGGTCACCGGCAGCACCACCCGAGGGTAGGCGTCAACCACGCCCTGCGCAATCTCCCCCCCGCCCATCTCCACGATGAGCTGCGCCAGGCGGTCCAGGGCGCGGATGGTGCCGCCCGGGTCCACGATGCGCTCGAAGCGGTAGGAGGCCTCGGTATCCATGCCCAGGGCGCGGGCGCTGCGGCGGATGCTCAGGCGGTCGAAGTGCGCGGACTCCAGGAGCAAGGTCTTGGTGCTCCAGCTCACCTCGCTGTTGGCGCCGCCCATGATGCCGGCCACTGCCACCGCCCGCTCCGCGTCGGCGATCACCAGCATGTCCGGGCCGAGCTCCCTGGGCTGGCCGTCCAGGGTGGCGAGCGTTTCGCCGGGGCGGGCCCGGCGCACCACGATCTGGTAGCGGCCGTCCCGGCCCACCAGCAGGTCGGCGTCGAAGGCGTGCAGGGGCTGGCCCAGCTCCAGCATCACCAGGTTGGTGGCGTCCACCACGCTGTTGATGGGGCGCATGCCGCACTGCAGCAGCCGCTGCCTGGCCCAGGGGGGCGAGGAGGTGATCACGGCGTCGGTGATCACCCGGGCCGAGTAGCGCGGGCAGAGGTCGGGATCCAGGATTTCCACCGCGGCCATGCTGTTGATATCGGGCCCGGTCTCGCTGATGGTGATCTCGGGCTTGCACAGCCCTGCCCCGGTGGCCGCCGCCAGCTCCCGAGCTACCCCCAACACACACAGGCAGTCGCCCCGGTTGGGCGTAACCTTGATGTCAAAGACGGTGCTCCCCTCCACCTCTCGGCTGGCCTCCACCTCCAGCCCCATCATGGCGAGCAGACGAGCCACCTCTTGGGCGGGCAGATCTATGTCAACGTATTCCCTCAGCCAGTGATACGGAACTTGCATCCATTCCCTCCTTCACGTCGTGCCCTGCGTGCCTTCTCTCCTGGGAGAGGTGGTGAGGGACCGCCTCAGAACTGCTCCAGGAACTGCATGTCGTTCTCGGCCAGCAGGCGGATATCGCCGATGCCATAGCGCACCTGGGCGATGCGATCCACGCCCAAGCCGAAGGCATAGCCGTTCCAGATCTCGGTGTCATAGCCCACGTTTTGCAGCACGTGGGGATGGATCATGCCGCAGCCGCCCAGCTCCATCCAGCCGCTCTCCTTGCAGAGCCGGCAGCCGCTGCCCTGGCAGAAGGTGCAGGTCACTGAGTAGTCGGCGCTGGGCTCGGTAAAGGGGAAGAAATCGGGCCGGAAGCACACCTTGGTCTGCAGGCCGAACATATCCCGGGCGAACTGGGCCAGCACCCCCTGCAGGTCGCCGAAGGTGACATCGCGGTCCACCAGGAAGCCCTCCACCTGGTGGAAAGTGTGGGAGTGGGTGGCGGTCACCACCTCCCGCCGGTAGCAGCGGCCAGGCACGGCCACCTTGAGCGGCGGCTGACGCTGCTCCATGGTGCGCACCTGCATGCCCGAGGTTTGCGTGCGCAGCAGCACCTCCGGGGAGAGGTAGAAGGTGGCCTGCTCGTCCATGGCCGGGTGGTCCTCCGGGTAGTTGAGCATGCCGAAGTTGTACTGGTAGGTTTCCACCTCCGGGCCGCCGTCCAGCACCTCAAAGCCCATGCCCACCAGGCTGGCGCGGGCCTCGCTGAGCACGATCTCGATGGGGTGGCGGCTGCCCAGCCGCCAATGCCGGCCGGGCAGGGTGACATCAATGCGCTCGGTCTCCAGGCGGGTGGCGGCTTCCTCGGCCGCCACCTGGCCCTGGCGCTCCAGCAAAGCCGCTTCCAGCGCCAGGCGCACTTCGTTGGCGCGCTGGCCCACGCTGGGCCGCTCCTCGGGCGGCACCTGGCTCATGCCCCGCAGCACCGCGGTGAGGGCGCCCTTGCGCCCCAGGTAGCCGATGCGTACCTGCTCCACCTCGGCCAGGGTGGGCGCCGCCGCCAGCGCCGCCAGGGCCTGCTGGCGCAGGGCCTCCAGTTCCTCCATTACCGACATCTCGTCCTCCTCGGCCTGCCCCAAAGCAAAAGCCCGGAACCAAGGGGCGAAAGGTTCCGGGCTTCCGTGTTACCACCCTCATTAGCAGGCGCGCCTGCTCACTTAGTTCCCAGGTAACGGTGGGGGCCGGCTCGGCCTACTGGGTTTCCCGTTCAGCCTCGCGGTTCAGGGGCGAACTTCGGGCGGGCGCTTCCCCGGAGCGGCTCTCAGCCGGTGGCCGCTGCTCTCTGTTAGACCGCTGCCGCCCTACTTTTCCCCGTCATCACCATTGGCGATATAGATTTGCCTGGGGCCGCATGGGGGCCGGCCCCTAAGTGCCCCACTATAGCAGCATGCAAACGTTTTGGCAAGCGCCCGGGGCCAACTGCTCACGGCCACAGCAGCGCCTCCAGCATCCGGCCCACCTGGCCCAGGGAGGCAGGGGCGCAGTTTGCCGGGGTGTCGGTGAGCCGATGCCAGTGCGGATAGTCGAAGTCAATCACCAGCGTGGTGGGGATGCCGGCCTCGATCAGCGGCCAATGATCATCCATCACCAGGGGACCCAGCCGGTCTTGGAAGGCAGCGGCGCCGGCCTGCCGGGCCGCCTGCCACACCCGCGTCGTTGCCTCGCCCGCCCGGGCGGCGGCGTGCTGCTCCCGGGGCAGGGCCAGGTCCCGATCGCCCACCATGTCCAGCAGCACCCCCCAGGCCGGCCGGGCCGGCCAGGGGCGGCGGGCGTATTCCCTGGCGCCGGCAAACATCTCGGCCGCCTGCGGGGCGTAGTCCTCGCCGTCGAAGAGGGCGATGGTGACGTGATAGCGGCAGGGGCGGGCGGCCAGCAGCCGGGCTACCTCCAACAGCACCGCCACCCCGCTGGCGCCGTCGTTGGCCCCGGTGATGGGGGTGGCCCGCCGCTGCCGGTCCTGCTCCTGGTCGGCCTGGGGCCGGGTGTCCCAGTGGGCACAGAGCAGCAGGTGCTCGGCTGCCGCCCCGGCGGGGAAATCTGCCAGCAGATTGGTGAACCGGACCTGCTTGCCCTGCACCCGGGCCGTGAACTCCTGCCTGCATACCTGCCGGGCGTGCTGGCGCAGGGCTGCCTCCAGGTAAGCCGCGCCCTGCTCGTGACCGGGCAGGCCGGCTACCCGCGGCCCCAGGGCACACTGGCGCTCCAGGTGCGCCCAGGCGAGGTGCTGGTCGAAATGCGTTCCCTCTGCCCCCGCGCCCACCGGGGCCAGGGCCAGCAGGACCGCGATGCAGGCTGTCGGCCGAAACCACCGCATGGCAGGATAATACCCCGCTCGTCCGAAATAGCTGCGCCAGCGTACCACCGGAGGGAGCCACCGTGCAAGCATCGTTCATGCTCACCGTCGCCGCCGGCAAGCGGCTGATCGCCCAGGGGGTGCTGGTTCTGCCCTCTTTCCGCCGGGCCCTGGGCTCGGGGCTGATCGCCATCGTCAAGGGCACCACCAACGCCTACCTGGCGGAGGCGATCACCGGCCAGCCCCTGCAAAAGCTGGGCTTTGCCCGGGGGCGAGTGATCCCCCGCGGCGCCGCCTGGGGGGAGGCGCCCGACCTGCCGGACCTGGTGCTCAAGGAGGGCCAGGTGGCGGACCTGACCCTGGAGCAGGCGCTGGCGCAGATGCGCCCGGGCGACATTTACGTCAAGGGCGCCAACGCCCTGCAGGCGGACCGAGGGGCGGCCGGGGTGCTGGTGGGCTCACCCACGGCGGGCACGCTCGGCCTGTACCTGAGCCTGGGCGCGCCCCGGCGGGTGGAGCTGGTGATCCCGGTGGGCCTGGAGAAGCTGATCGCGGGCACCATCGCCGAGGCCAGCGCCGCCATGGCCGATCCGGCCGGGGCGGGGCCGGTGCTGGTGCCGGTGCGGGGCACCATCGTCACCGAGATCGAGGCCCTGGAGCTGACCTGCGGCGTGCGCTGCCGGCAGGCGGCGGCCGGCGGCGTGCTGGGGGCCGAGGGCAGCGTGTGGCTGGCGGTGCAGGGCAGCGAGGAAGCCGTCAGCCGCGCCCAGCGCCTGGTGGAATCCCTGCAGGACCAGCCGCCCTTCCCTGCCTGACCTACCCCGGGGCCGGGGGCAACTGCGCCGGCGCGGCAGGCCGGGTGCGCATGGCCTCATAATGGGTATGCGGCTTGCCGTCGCCCTGCGGCCGGGCCGCCCGGGGCGCGGTCAGCAGCTCAACGGTCTCCACGTAGGACGCCCGCAGCACGCGCCCCCGCATGCGCCGCTGGCTGGGGTCATCGCTTTGGCCCAGGTACTGGAAGGCATAGGCGCCGTAGGCATTGGCGTCCACGTCAATGCTGACCTCGTAGTCCACCCGGCCCCAGCCGAACTGGGCAGGCCCCCAGGGGCTGCCGGCCGCCGCCAGGCAGTAAGCCCACATGGCCGCCCGGTAGTGCGAGGACTCCGCCTCCGCCGTGCCAGTAACGTCGTTGGGCCGGCCGACCACCAAGGCGTCATTGTCCAAGAGCGAGCGGTGGGAAATCCGGGGGGTGTTGCGGAGGGCGTAGCTGCTGCGCAGGTACTCAGCGTTGATGCGCCAGACGCCGTCCAGGTCCCGGATCCAGCGCTGCCAGAGGGTGTTCACGGTGTAGGTGCGCTCGTAGTAATCGGGATAGCCGAAGGCCGAGGTCATCATCTCCACGTAGGCGGTGTAGTCCACGGCTACCCAGGCGTAGCTCTCCCCCAGGGCCTCTACCCGGTACCTGGGGGACACCGAGTCCATGATAGCAAAGTCCTGCGAGAGCCCCACCAGGTACAGGTCGGGCCCGTTGCCGTTGAAGTAGTAGCTGCCGGAGATATAGGGCGCCACCGCCTCCACATTGCGCGCCCGCCAGCCGGACAGCACCGCCTGGATATTGCGCCCCAGGGCGGGCGGGGCCACCGGCCCACTGCCGCCCCCTGACGAGCCACAACCGGCCGCCACCAGTGCCAGCACGGCCGCCCCCCATGCCACTGCCCACAGCTGCTTGCCCATCCCTGCCTCCCTTGTGTCCTGGCGGCAACCCGGTTACTGCTCTCGTTCGCCTGGGGACAGCGTTTTTTCCATTTCCAGGGCGTCTTCGCCTCGCCCGTAGTAGCCCGCCAGCATGCGCAGGGGACGGAAGCCGGCAGCGGTGTAGAGTGTGACCGCCGCCTGGTTGTCCACCGCTACCTGCAGCCGCACCACCCGCACCCCCCGGCGGGAGAGGTACTCGACAGCCTTCCTGAGCAGCAGCATACCCAGGCCCCGGCGGCGCCAAGCGGAGGCCAGGGCGAGGGAAGGGATCTCCCCGGCGTGCCGGCGCAGCTCGGAGCGCCTGGCCACCACGTAGCCCACCACCTCTGCCTCCATTTCCACCACCAGGAAGCCCGGCCGGTCGCCCGCCGCGTAGTAGAGGAAAGTGGCGGCGTCGAAGGCATGCCGGCCGAAGGTGTCCTTTTCCAGCCGCATCACCCCCGGCAGGTCGCCCAACCGGAAGGGCCGGATGCTCATGCCGGGGGGCAGAGGGCCCTCAGCCGCACACTGCTGGCCGCCCTGATCTCCCTGCGGCGCCCCTCCTGCTCGCAGACCAGCGTCCCCCTCTCGGTTACCCCCAAACATTTGACTTGCCATACCCCCGTTTCGGTTTCCAGCAGCGCGTTTGCTCCGGCCAGGACGTCCAGGGCACTCCATTTGCGGCGGATGGCCTGCCACTTGCCCTCCAGCAGCGCCTGGTGGCAGCCCAGCACCCCGGCCGCCACTGCCTCCGCCAGCAGGTCCAGGGCGACCGGCTGGCCGGTGAGCCGGGCCAGGCTCTCGGCCTCCGGAACCCCGGCGGGCGGGTCGTTGTTGGCGTTGATGCCGATGCCTACGGCCGCCCGGCCGGCCGTCGTCTCCACCAGCACCCCACCCAGCTTGGCCCCGACGACCATAATGTCGTTGGGCCATTTCACCCCCGCCGCCAGCCCGCACCGCTCGCAGATGGCGGCAGCCGCGGCCGCCCCCGTGCCCAGCGCCAGCCAGGGAAGCAGCCGGAGGGCGGGTGCCGGGAGCAGCAGGGTCATCCACAGGCCGCCCGCGGGCGATTGCCAGTGCCGGCCCCGGGAGCCGCGGCCGGCGCGCTGGCGCTGCGCCAGGAAGGCGGCGGGCACCGGCCCGCCCTGCCGGGCGGCCTGCAGTGCCTGGTCGTTGGTGGAGGCCACCTCTGGCGCCAGCTCCACCCGCACAAAACCAAGGCCGGAGAGCCGCGCCGCCATCGCTTTGCTCTCCGGCCATCGGTTGCTCATCTACGGTTCCTGCCTGGGCCTGCCGGGTGCCCCGCTATGTCACCACCTCGAGCGAGATATCGAGTGCGGGGGCGGAATGGGTGATGGCGCCGATGGAGATCAGGGGCACGCCGGTCATGGCCACTGCCCGCACGTTCTGCACGGTGATGCCGCCGGAGGCCTCGACCAGCATCCGCCCGGCTACGATGCGCACCGCCGCCGCCATGGCGTCCAGATCCATGTTGTCCAGCAGCACGGCGTCGGCGCCGGCGGCGATGGCCTCCTCCACCTCCTCCACCGTGCTCACTTCCACTTCCACGCGCAGGCAGTGGGGGGCATGAGCCTTTGCCAAGTCCACCGCCGCCGCCACCCCGCCCGCCAGGGCCACGTGGTTGTCCTTGATCAGCACGCCGTCAAACAGGCCGAAGCGGTGGTTGCGGCCGCCGCCCACGCGCACCGCGTACTTCTCCAGCGCCCGCAGGCCGGGCGTGGTCTTGCGGGTGTCCACGATGGCGGCGCCGGTGGCTCGCACCTCCCGCACCAGGGCCGCGGTGTAGGTGGCGATGCCGGAGAGGTGCTGCAGGAAGTTGAGGGCCACTCGCTCGCCGGCCAGGATGGAGCGCGCTTTGCCCGAGAGCTGGGCCAGGGGCTGCTGGATGGTCACCGCGTGCCCGTCGGCCACCAGCAGGTTGATCTGCAGGCTGGGGTCCACGGTCCGGAAGGTGGCCACCGCCACGGGCAGCCCGGCCACCAGCCCGTCGGCCCTGGCGATGAGCTGTGCCCGGCACTCCAGGCTGTCCACCAGCACCGCCCGGCTGGTAATATCGCCGGGGCCGATGTCCTCCTCCAGCGCCCGCATCACCACCGGCTTGATGGCCCGCTCGTCCAGGGTGAGATAGCTGAATTGCTCTTCCATGCTGCCCTCCTATACCAGGCGCACGGTGTTGAAAATGTTCCTCAGGGCGCTGATCGCCGACAAGGCCACCATCTGGGCTCGCTCTTGCCCATAGGGGTCAGGCAGCGGATCCATCCAGCCGAGCATGCGCCCGCAGTCTCCCGCCGCCTCGAGCTGGAAAATCGGCTGCTTCACCCGGTCATCGGCCACCACCCGCACCGCGGTGCGCAGGGGTCCCACGCCGCCCAGGATGACCAGCGCCAGCGGGTTGGCGAGCAAGTGAAAGCCCTTGGCGGCGTCGGCGGCGGTGCCCTGGAACACGGTCACACCCTGCCCCTCCGGTACGATCCCTTCCAGGGCCGGGCTGCCGGCGAGCAGGTGGGGGGGCGCGGTGACGGTGACCAGGCAGCTATCCACCCGCCCCTGTGCCACCACCTTCAGGCCGTCCATGCCCACGACCTGGAGGCTGGGCAGGTAGAGGGTGACCCCCCGCTCCCGGGCCAGCCGCAGCAGCAGCTCATTGGCCAGCAGGGCCCCCGGGTTGGTCACCAGCATGTCCTTGCCCCCGTTCAGGGCGGCCATCACCATGGTGCTGGCGTGCTCCAGGTTGGTGCATTCCACCACCAGGTCCACCGAGGAGACGAGCCCCACCAGGGTCATGGAGCGGGTGACCCGCTTGAGCTGGAACAGCAGCTGCTGCACCCGCTCTTCCCGGGCGTCAAAGATGGCGGTCAGGTCGGCGTCCACCTGCCCGCTGTCAACGGCATGGCAGACCTGCCGGCCCACCGCTCCGACGCCGATGACCCCCACTTTCGAGTAGTAGCCAGTTTCCATCTAACCGATCCCGATCATGCGCTGGATGGCATGCGAGGCACGCTGGCGCACCTGCTGGGGCAGCACCACCTGGTCCGCCATGTCCTCCAGCGACCAGAGCACCTTCTCCAGGGTGATGCGCTTCATGTTGGGGCAGGTGGTAAGCTTGGAGGGCGGGTAGAACCGCTTTTGCGGGTTTTCCCGGGAGAGGCGGTGGATCAGCCCCAGCTCCGTACCCACGATCAGCTCCTGCGCCTGGGTGGTGCGGGCAAAGCGCAGCATGCCCCCGGTGGAGAGCACCTGGTCGGCCAGGTCCACCACCGCCGGCCGGCACTCCGGGTGCACCATCACCACCGCCTGCGGGTGCTGGGCCTGCAGCTCCCTGATCTGCTCCGGCATGATGCGCTCGTGGGTGGGGCAGTAACCGTCCCAGATGACCAGGCGCTTCCTCGTCTGCCGGGCCACCCAGGAGCCGAGATTGCGGTCAGGCACGAAGATCACTTCCTCCTGGGGCAAAGAGTTAACGACCGCCGCCGCGTTGGCGCTGGTGCAGCAGATATCACTTTCCGCCTTCACCGCGGCCGTGGTGTTCACATAGCAGACCACCGGGGCTCCCGGATGCGCCTGGCGCAGCTCTCGCACCTGCTGGGCGTTGATCATGTTGGCCAGGGGGCAGTCAGCCCGGGGGTCAGGGTGCAGCACCACCTTGTCTGGGCACAGGATATGCGCGGTCTCGGCCATGAAGCGCACGCCGCAGAAGACGATCACCCGGGCGCTGGTGGCGGCCGCCTGCCGGCTCAGCTCCAGGGAATCGCCGGTGAAGTCGGCGATGTCCTGCACCTCGCCGAGCTGGTAGTTATGGGCCAGGATGACGGCCTGGCGCTCGCGCTGGAGCCGCCCGATGGCCTCCACCAAGCGGTGCTGGCCGGCCTGGGCGCGGCTCATGCCCGGCCGCACGATGCGGGGCCGTGCGCCTCCCCCTTGGTCACTTCCTGGATGCGGTTGGCCTCGTCCACCAGCACCACCGCCGGCTGCCAGCCGCGGGCGGCCTGCTCGTCCACCCAGGTGTAGGCGATCAGGGTGACCACGTCCCCCACCTGCCCGGAGCGGGCGGCGGGGCCGTTGAGGCAGACAATGCCGCTGCCCCGCGCGCCGACGATGGCGTAGGTTTCCAGCCGGTCGCCGGTGCTCAGGTTGAGCACCTGCAGCCGCTCATAGGGCAGGATTCCCGCCGCCTCCATCAGTTTTTCGTCCACGGTGACGCTGCCCACGTAGTGCAGGTCGGCGGCGGTGACCGTGACCCGGTGGATCTTGCTCTTGCAGATATTGACCAGCATCTACTCGCTCTTCTTTCCGGGGTCCAGGCGGATATTGTCAATCAGCCTGGTGGTGCCCAGGTAGGCGGCCACCGCCAGCACGCCGGGCCGGTCCAGCCGCGGCAGGGGTGCCAGCGTATCCGCGTCCACCAACTCCAGGTACTGCAGCTTCAGGCGGGGCTCCTGGGCGATGATTTCGCTTGCCCTGGCCACAATCCCTCTCCCCATGCGCTCTCTGTGCTCAACCGCTTGCCTGGCTGCCTGCAGCGCCCGGTACAGGATGGGGGCCGCCGCTCGTTCCTGGGGATCCAGGTAGGCGTTGCGGCTGCTCATGGCCAGGCCGTCCGCCTCCCGCACCGTGGGCACGGGCACGATCTCGATGGGCAGCTTCAGGTCGGCGGTCATGTGCCTGATCACCTGGAGCTGCTGATAGTCCTTCTCCCCGAAGTAGGCCCGATCGGGCTGCACCAGGCCAAACAGCTTGCACACCACGGTGGCCACCCCCCGGAAGTGGCCGGGCCGGTGAGGCCCGCACAGGCCCTCCACCAGGGTGCCGGTAACCGTGACCCAGGTGCTGTCAGCCGGGCCGTACATCTCCTGCTCGCTGGGGGTGAAGAGCACATCCACGCCCACCCCGGCGGCCGCCCGGGCATCCCCCTCCGGGTCGCGGGGGTAGCGCGCCAGGTCATCCTGCGGCCCGAACTGGGTGGGGTTGACGAACAGGCTCACCACCACCACCCCCTCTTGCCGGCGCGCCTCCCGCATCAGCGCCAGGTGGCCCTGGTGAAAGCAGCCCATGGTGGGCACCAGGCCAATGCTCTGGCCCGCCCGGCGGACCGGCGCCAGGCAGGTCCTAAGCTGGGCGGCCGTGCACAGGGTCTGCATACCCTAATCTTAGTGAATCTTGCGCCCAGGCGCAATTGCCGGGTGGCGGGGGAGATCACGGGGGTGCAGAGGGAGCGGGGGAAGGTGGCCGCCGATTCAGGGCGTGGGTCCAGGACTGCCCGTAATGCCACTGGCGTAGCTCAACCAGAAGAGGACCACGTAGCGGGCAATGGTGAAGGCGATGATGGCATAGAAGGCGATGGCGGTGCCGCTGACCAGCTGCTTTTGCCCGGTGCGGCTTTCCTGCTCGTAGAACTGGGCCACCCGCTCCAGGGAGGCGGCGGCATTGCCCGACTGCTCGCCGATGCTCACGATCTCCACCAGCTCCCGGGGGAAGCGCCCACTTTCCCGCAGCACCTCCGAGAGCAGCCGGCCCTGCAGCAGCTTATCGGTGTGCTCCAGCAGCCCCCGCTCCAGGGCCAGGTTGCCCAGGGCGGGAGCGGAGCTGATCACGGCGCGGTGGATGGGGACCCCGGAGTCGACCATCAGGCTGAGCGCGCTTCCCCAGCGGGCCAGTGACGACTTGTAGAAGGCCGGGCCGATATAGGGGATGCGGATCTTGAACGCGTCCCAGGCGGCTTGCACCGCGTTCACCTGCCCCAGCGCCCGCGCCACCAGGTAGCCACCGCCCAGCACGATGAGCAGGGGCATGATGGACCGCCAGATCAGCAGCAGGTAGCTGGTAAAGCCGGCGGGCAGGCCGGCGTAGGGCACCACCAGCACGGGCGCATTGGTAATCAGGAAAAAGGCGGCCACCAGCAGCTTGGGGTAGAAGGTCATGCGCTTGTGCAGCAGGGTCAGCTCGTGCATGTGCTCGAAGAAGTCGGCCAGCCGCTGGAAGGTGACCTCCAGGTTGCCCGACTCCTCCCCCACCTGCACCAGGGAGCGCACGTAGGGCGGGAAGACCCAGGGGAACTCGGCCATGGTGGGCGCCAGCGGCTGCCCCTGCAGCGCGCACTCGGCCATGAGCAGGGAAACCTTAGCCAGGGTGGGGTTGGTGCAGCCTTCGCCGATGGTATGCAGCGCCTGGTAGGGGTTCATGCCGGCCTTGAAGGTGAACTGCACCGAGCGCGCCCACAGCGACAGCTCCCGGAAGTTCACCCGGTAGAAGAGGAAGGAAAAGTACTCCTGCAGCCGCCGGCGCAGCTCCAAGCGCCAGGGGGCTTCCTTGCCCTTCAGGCGCACCCGGGAGATGACGACCCGGGTCAGGCCCAGCTCCCGCACCTGGATCTCGGCCTGCTTCTCGTCGGCGGCCTGCACCTGGCCGGTGACCGCCTGGCCTCCCCGGTCCCGCCCCCGGTATCTAAATGCCGACAGGTTCAACGCGTTGGCTCCTGCGCAGTGCCTGCGCGGCCTGCGCCGCCGTCTGCCCGGTGGGGAGCACCAGGTGGGGGGCCAGCTCCGCCAGCGGCACCAGCACAAAGGCGCGCTGCGCCAGGCGGGGATGGGGGACCACCAGGTCCGGCTCCGCCACTGCCACTCCCTCCATCTCCAACAAGTCTATATCAATCTCCCGCGGGTGCCAGCGCCGGCCGGGGCGGCGGCCCAACTCGGCCTCTATCTCCTTTAGATGCACCAGCAGCTCCCGGGGTGACAGCGTGGTGGCCACTTCCACCACCTGGTTCAGGAAATCGGGCTGGCCGGTGACGCCCACGGGGGCGGTCTCATACACCCGGGACTGGCGGCGCAGGGCGGTGCCGGGGAGGCGGGAGATGAGCTGGCGGGCGCGGGCCAGGTAGCCCTGGCGGTGCCCCAGGTTGCTGCCCAGGCCCAGGTAAGCAGTGCGCACTTGGCCTGCCATGGCTGCCATGATAGCACCCACGGCCCCCTGGCGCCAGGTGCAGGCGCGTTGACAGTGGCCTGCTTGCAGTGATAGCATGGCGGGGCCGGTCGAGCAGGGACGGCTTTCGGGGAGATGCCATGTACAGCAGCAAGGTAATGGAGCACTTTCAGAACCCCCGCAACGTGGGGGAGATCGAGGAAGCCAGTGGCACCGGCAAGGTGGGCAACCCCATCTGCGGTGATATCATGCAGCTCCAGATCAAGGTGGAAAAGGGCATCATCACCGACGCCAAGTTCAAGACCTTCGGCTGCGGAGCCGCCATCGCCACCAGCAGCATTGTGACTGAGATGGTGAAAGGCAAGACGGTAGAGGATGCCCTGCAGATCAGCAACCAAGCAGTAGCCGAGGCCCTGGGCGGCCTGCCCAAGGTGAAGATGCACTGCTCGGTGCTGGCGGAGCAGGCGCTCAAGGGGGCCATTGACGACTACCGTGCCCGCCAGGCGGCCAAGCGGGAGAAGGCTTAGCCCCGCTTCCGCCGGCGTTGAGCGCCGGTTCCCCGCTTGCGCAGCAGGCCGTACACCACGCTGTCCACCAAGGCTTCCCAACTCGCCTCGATGATGTTGGTATGGACGCCGGTGGTGGACCAGGAATCGGCCTCGTCCCGGGATTCCAGCAGCACCCGCACCTTGGCCGCGGTGCCCTCCGTGGAGTCGAGCACCCGCACCTTGAAGTCGGTAAGCTTGATCTCGGCCAGCTCGGGGTAGAACTGCTCCAGCGCCTTGCGCAGCGCCCCGTCCAGGGCGTGCACGGGGCCGTCACCCTCGGCTGCGGTGTGCTCCTCCCGGCCGTCCACCCGCACCTTGATGGTGGCCTCGCAGAAGACGTCGCCCTCGCCCCGCTTGTCCACGATCACCCGGAAGCCTTCCAGGTCGAAGAGCTTGCGGCAGTCGCCGGTGGCCCGGCGCACCAGCAGCTCGAAGCTGGCCTCCGCCCCCTCGAACTGGTAGCCGCTGGCCTCCAGCTGCTTGAGCTGGGCCAGGATGCGCTCGGTCTCCGGCGCATCGCGCTCCAGGTGCACCCCCAGGGCGCGGGCTTTGGCCACCACCGCGCTGCTGCCGGCCTGGTGGGAGATGATCAGGCGCTGCTGGTTGCCTACCAGCTCGGGCCGGATGTGCTCGTAGCTCTCCTGGCGCTTCATCACCGCGTCCACGTGCACGCCCGCCTTGTGGGCAAAGGCGCTGCGGCCGACGAAGGGCTGGCGCTCGGCAGGCACCTGGTTGGCCACCTCCGCCACGTAATGGGCCGCCTGGTAGAGCTTGCGCAGGGAGGCCGCGGCCAGCACCCTCTTGCCCAGCTTGAGCTGCAGGTTGGGCAGCAGGGAGCACAGGTTGGCATTGCCGCAGCGCTCGCCGTAGCCGTTTATGGTGCCCTGCACGTGGGTGATGCCCAGCCTCACCGCCTCCAGGGTAAGCGCCACCGCCAGGTCGCAGTCGTTGTGGGCGTGGATGCCCAGGGGCACGCTGGTGGCCGCCTGCGCCGCCCGCACCGCGGCCGCCAGCTCCCAGGGCATCAGGCCGCCGTTGGTGTCGCAGAGCACCACCACCCGGGCGCCCCCGGCCGCCGCCGCTGCCACCGTTTCCAGGGCATAATCGGGGTTGTGCCGGTAGCCGTCGAAGAAATGCTCGGCGTCGTAGATCACCTCCCGGCCCGCGGCGGCCAGGAAGGCGACGCTGTCCTTGATCATGTGCAGGTTCTCACCGGTGGTGGTGCGCAGGGTGTCGGTGACGTGCAGGTCCCAGGACTTGCCGAACACCGTGACCACCGGGGCGCCGCTTTCCAGCGCCGCCTGCAGGCTGGCATCCTGGGCCGGGGAGGAGCGAGCGCGGCGGGTGCTGACAAAGGCGGCCAGGCGGGCGCGGCGCAGCCCTATCTGGGCCATGCGCGGGAAGAAGGCGAGATCAGTGGCATTGCCGGGATGGGGCCACCCGCCCTCCACGTAGTCCACGCCCAGCTCGTCGAGCTTGAGCGCCACCTTGACCTTGTCCTCAACGGTGAAGCTGATGCCTTCGGTCTGGGCGCCGTCGCGCAGCGTGGTGTCGTAGATCAGGACGTCCTTGCGCATGGTAACCCCGCTTGGCTGTAGCGCGATTCTACCAGAGCCGTTTTCCGGGTGTCAAGGAAGAGCGCCCCTGCCGGGCGGTCGGCCTGGGGGCAGGCGGTGCCGCCGCATAGGTCCCGGAATGTCCATATCTGTGGCCTGCGTATCACAAGACCGGGCAGTTTATGGAAAACTATGGTTCGTGGGTTGACAAGCGAGGGCGGGCCGTGGTAGACTTCGCCCTTGGACTTTCCGGGCAGGCACTCCCACCCCGGAAACGGATAACTGAATAGCTTCACCCTGCTGCTGCGTACCTCAATCCTGCCATCTATCGCAGTCCTCCTCTACAGCCACTAACCATCCCACCACCGTTTACAGCCACTAACCATCCCACTACCGTTGCGCGTAGCCAGCGATCCCTGAGGCGCCCAACCTTGAATGCAACAGGAGGCGACGCTGTGGACCGAAATGGCGAACAACGGGGCCGCCTTTACCCTGGCCTACTCTGGCCCTGCCCCTCATTTGGCCGCACTCTGCTGGCGATGATGGTGCTCGCCTGCACCCTCTATGCAGGCCTGGGCCAGGAGCCGGTGGCGGGCGAGACTGTCTCCGGGGCCCACCCCGCTTCCCTGCAGGTCACCCTGGTGGTGGGAGCAGAGTCACGCACCCTCAGCACCACCGTGGGCAGTGTGGCCGAGCTGCTGGTCCAGGAACAGGTCGAGCTCGGCGACTGGGACCGGGTATGCCCTGCGCTTGACCACGTGCTCTGCCAGGACGCCCTGGTGAAGGTGACACGGGTCAACCGGCGCCTGGTCATCACCCATCAGGCCATAGCCCCGGGCTCCCGGGTGCGCTTTGACCCCCGGGTGGCCGGCCGCGTGGTGCTGAGCCACGGCCGATCGGGCCTGCGCCGGCTTACCTACCAGGTGTGGGAAGCCGACGGCAAGGAAACCAGCCGCTCCCTGGTGGCTTCCCACCTGGTGCGCGCCCCTGGCACCCAGACGGTGCTGGTAGGCAATCAGCCGGCACTGGTCTCCCGGGGTGGCCAGCCCTTGATCATGGTGGCGACTGCGTATGATCCCGGCCCTCGCAGCTGCGGTCGTTTTGCCAGCGGGCACACCGCCATCGGCGCTCATGCCACCCGGGGCGTGGCGGCGGTAGATCCCAACGTCATCCCCCTGGGCACCCGGCTCTACGTGGAGGGCTACGGGCCGGCCCTGGCGGCGGATGTGGGGGGCGCCATCAAGGGCAGGCGCATTGACGTGTGCTTTGACACCTACCGGCAAGCCTTGTCCTGGGGCCGTCGCACCGTGCGCGTTTACGTGTTAGAATAGTGCTGCTGAGCAAGCTGCAGTGATGCCGAACTCGGCCCCGCCAGGCCGAGTTTGTGCGTTTCTGCCCTCGGCGCGCCGGGCGCCGCCCGCAAATGCTCACCGCCGGGCGCACGGCGCCGGGATGAGGGCAGCCCGGTTCGGATAAGATGGATACGGGGCGGGCGCACCTGGCGCCGGGAGGTAGGCCGCTGCCGGCGGCGAAGAGGGCTCCACCCCCGACCCAAGGAGAGCTTGGCAGTGCCCGAAACCATTCTGGTGGCCGCGGCCTGGCCCTATGCCAACGGCCCCCTGCACCTGGGGCACGTGGCAGGCTGCTACCTGCCTGCCGATACCTTTGCCCGCTTCCACCGGGCGCTGGGGAACCGCGTGCTTTTTGTCTCCGGCAGCGACCAGCACGGCACGCCGGTCACCGTGCGTGCGGAGGCGGAAGGCCTGCCTCCCGCCGAGATCGCCCAGCGCTACCACGAGTCCTTCCTGGAATCCTGGCAGCAGCTGGGCGTGGCCTGGGACATCTACACCCGCACCGGGACCGAGAACCACCAGCAGGTGGTGCACCGCCTGTTTAGCACCCTCCGGGAGAAGGACTACATCTTCCAGGGCACGATGGAGACCTTCTACTGCCCCCAGTGTGTGCGCTTCCTGCCCGACCGCTACGTGGAGGGGGTATGCCCCTACTGCGGCTCTCCCTCGCGGGGCGACCAGTGCGAGGAATGCGGCAAGCCCATCAGCGCCGGCGAGCTGCCCAACCCGGTGTGCCGCATTTGCGGCAGCACGCCTCGGCTCACCGTCTCCGAGCACTTCTTTTTCGACCTGCGCAAGTTCAACGAGCGGCTGCTGGAGTGGGCCCAGAAGCAGGTGCACTGGAAGTCCAATGTGCGCTCCTTCACCCTGAACCTGCTGCGGGAGGGGCTGCAGCCGCGGCCCATCACCCGGGACCTGGAATGGGGGATTTCGGTGCCGGTGGCAGGTTTTGGGAGCAAGCGCATTTACGTCTGGTTTGAGGCGGTGATCGGCTATCTCTCGGCCAGCATGGAGTGGGCCGCCCGCCAGGGGGCGCCCGAGGCGTGGCGGGAATGGTGGAGCGAGGGAGCGCGCAGCTACTACTTTATCGGCAAGGACAACATCTGGTTTCACACCCTCATCTGGCCGGCCATGCTGATGGGCTACGGCGGCCTGGTGCTGCCCTACGATGTGCCGGCCAATGAGTACCTGACCCTGGAGCACCGCCAGCTCTCCACCAGCCGCAACTGGGCGATCTGGGTACCGGATTTCATGTCCCGCTACGACGCCGACCCCCTGCGCTACATGCTTTCCGCCAACGCCCCGGAGACCGCGGACAGCGACTTCTCCTGGCGGGAGTTCGTGCGGCGCAATAACGACGAGCTGGTGGCCGCCTATGGCAACCTGGTGCACCGCACGCTCACCCTCACCTACCGCAACTTCGGGGGCGAGATCCCGGCCGCGGGCGAGCCGGGCGAGCCGGACCGGGCGGTGCTGGAGCGCGCCGCTGCTACCTTTGAGACCGCCACCGGGCTGCTGCGGGATTGCCGGTTTAAGGCCGCCATCGGCGAGATCATGGCCCTGGCCCGGGAGGGCAACCGCTACTTTGACAGCAAGGCGCCCTGGAAGCAGGTGAAGGAAGACCTGGCGGCCGCGGCGGTGACGCTGAACACTTGCATCCAGCTCCTGGGCACCCTGCGCACCCTGTTTTACCCGTTCCTACCCCACTCCTCGCAGCGGCTGCACGAGATGCTGGGCGGGGAGCAGCCCCTGGCCGAGGGCCGGGGCATCTGGAAGCTGGAGAGGATTCCTGCCGGCAGGCCGCTGGCCGAGCCGCAGCCCCTTTTCCGCCGGCTTGACGACAGCGTGGCCGACGAGGAGCTGGCGCGGCTGCAGGGAGGGGCCCAGTAGCACCGGCAGGCTGGTGATGACATGCAACAGGTAATTACCGACAACCTGGACCTGTTGCTGGAGGTGCTGCCTCCCCCTATTCGCTCCCGCCTGGAAGGTTTGGAGCAGCTGCAGGGGCTGCTCGAGATCGTGATGGACCTGGGCCGGGAGCCGGAAGCGCGCTTCCCCGGCCGCGCCGTCTACCTGGACCTGTCCCCCATCAGCGAGCAGGATATTGACTACGTGGTGGACCGGGTGGGTGACTTTGGCGAGGATAACCGCGCCGGGATTCCCGCCACCCTGCACCGCATCTCCGCTATCCGCAACCGCCGGGGAGGGGTGGTGGGTCTTACCTTGCGGGTCGGCCGCTCTGTGTACGGCACTGTGGACATCATCCGGGACACGGTGGAGACGGGCAAGAGCATCCTGCTGCTGGGCCGGCCGGGGATCGGCAAGACCACCAAGCTGCGGGAGGTGGCCCGGGTGATCTCCGACGAGCTGCGCAAGCGGGTGGTGATCGTGGACACCTCCAACGAGATCGCCGGCGACGGCGACATTCCCCATCCCGGCATCGGCCATGCCCGGCGCATGCAGGTGCGCCGGCCGGAGCTGCAGCATGCGGTGATGATCGAGGCGGTGGAGAATCACATGCCCGAGTGCGTGGTGATTGACGAGATCGGCACCGAGCAGGAGGCTGCCGCCGCCCGCACCATCGCTGAGCGGGGGGTGCAGCTTATCGCCACCGCCCACGGCAACACCCTGGAAAACGTGCTGATGAACCCCACCCTCTCCGACCTGGTGGGAGGCATGCAAGCGGTCACCCTTTCCGACGAGGAAGCCCGCCGCCGGGGCACCCAGAAGACGGTGCTGGAGCGCAAAGCGCCGCCGACCTTCGACATCGTGGTCGAGATCAGCGAGATAGACAGGCTGGGGGTGCACCACAACGTGGCGGAGGTGGTGGACCGCCTGCTGCGGGGTCATCCCCCGGTGCCCGAGCTGCGCGTGCGCAAGGCCGACGGCCAGGTGGAGATCCAGGCCGCCCAGGTGCCCACCCAGGCGCTGATGGAGGAGGCCCTGGAGGACCTGGAGCGGCCGCGGCGGGTGCCCTCCCTTTACCGGGGGTACCTGCCCCGAGAGGTGCTGCGCATCTTCCCCTACGGGGTGAGCCACGGCAAGGTGGAGCGGGCGCTGCGCGACCTGGACCTGCCGGCTGAGATCACGCACCAGTGGGAGGAGGCGGACGCGGTGATCGCGCTCAAGGCCTACGAGCGCAAGGAGCCGCACCGGCTGCGGGCGGCGCGAGATCAGGGGCGGCTGGTGCTGGTGATCCGCTCCAACACCTTCCAGCAGGTGGCGGGCGCCCTGCAGGAGGTTTTCCGCCTGCGGCAGGCCGCGCAGGTGGACCAGGCCCTGCAGGAGGCGCAAAAGGCGGCCGAGGAGGTGTTGGCCACTTCGCGGCCAATAGAGCTATCGCCCCAGGTGGCGCCCACCCGGCGCCTGCAGCACCGCCTGGCCCAGAAGTACCATCTGCATTCCGAAAGCGTGGGCGACGAGCCCGGACGCCGGGTCAGAATCTTCAAGTGAGTAAGCACAAGGATGAGCACGGCGGGCAGTACAGTCATCGCCCCACCTGGGACGAATACTTCATGCTGCTTGCCAAGCTGGCGGCCACCCGCTCCACCTGCTGGTCCCGGCCCACGGGGGCGGTGATCGTGCGGGACCGGCAGGTGCTGGCCACCGGCTACAACGGCTCCATGCCCGGCGTTGCCCACTGCCTGGACGAGGGGCGCTGCTACCGCCGGCGCATGCGGGTGACCGAGCAGGACAAGTATGACGCCTGCCGCGCCATTCATGCCGAGGCCAATGCCATCGCCCAGGCGGCGCGCTCGGGGGTCTCCCTGGCGGGCGCCACTGTCTATACCACCCTCTCGCCCTGCCTTAACTGCACCAAGCTGATGGCGAGCGGCCGCATCGTGCGCGTGGTGTATGAATACGAGTACGAGTCCCCGGACAGCACCCGGGACCAGGCCTGGCTGCAGGCCATCAAGGATGCCGGCATCGAGCTGCAGCAGCTCCAGCTTGCGCCGGGCACTGTTCGCCGGGCCATTGACCTGCTCACCTCTCTCACCTCGCTGCGCCGCCCCTTGAGCGTGGACGGCCGGCCTGTGCGCACGCCTGAGGAGCAATGACCCACCAGGAGGCATGAATGACCCCCGGCAACCAGCCTGTGATCGCCGTTTCCGGCCGCACCCTGCCCGAAGCCTGGCAGCAGGCGATGCTTGCGCTCTACGAGCGAGGCTGCGACACCGCCACCTCCTTTGACCGCGCCGGCGACCCCAAGAGCAAGGATGCCACCGTGCTGGTGACGGTGGAGGAGCCGCTGGCCGAGCCCCGGGTGCACAAGAAGGCGATCCCGGCCGGGCTGGAAGAGCTGGAGATCTACCGGCTGGAGGTGGTGGCCGGGGTGCACGATCACTGGATCAACCGCCATGGGGAGGAGTGGAACTACACCTACCACGAGCGGCTGTGCACCTATGACGTGGGCGACGGCAAGCGGCACGACCAGCTCGCCACCATGATTGACCAGATCTGCCAGGCGCCCGACCTGTTCCGCCGCCGCTTCCAGGTGATCACCTGGATTCCCAGCGTGGACCCCTTCATCATTGACCCGCCCTGCCTGCAGCGGCTGCATTTCCGGCTGCTGCCGGCAGCCGACGGCGCCTGGGTGCTCAACATGAACTCCGACTGGCGCAGCCGGGACGGCTACAAGGCCTGGTTCATGAATGTCTTTGCGCTCACCGACCTGCAGCGGCTGGTGGCCCGGGAGATTTCCGAGCGGCGGGGCGTGCCGGTGCGGGTGGGGCGGTATGCAGACAAGTCCGACAGCCTGCACATCTACGGCAAGGACCTGGAGGGGGTGGGCGGCTTCAGCGGCTTCCTGGAGATGCTGCGCACCAGGAGCCTGGGGGAGCTGACCTGGGAGAGTGAGTTCTGCCGCCCCATGTTCGTGGAGGCGCGCCACCGGCTGGCGGCCCAGCTTGATGCCGAGAGCAAAGGCCTGGGCAAAGGGGTGATCGAGAGCGGTGTAGACTGGGCCAGCTTCCCCTATCCCGCGGCCTGGGACCGCTGAACTCAGCGGCGGCCGTCGCTGGCCACGGTAAGGCGGGCCTGCGCCTCCAGGGACTGCGCCTTGCTCAGCGCCGAGCTGCAAGCGTCCCGCAGCATGATCGCCCGGTCGTAGCGCCGGGCATCGCTGGACTCCAGGAAGGATTGCAGCTCGAAGTTCGATTCGTGCAGCAGGTTGTAGGCAAACACCCGGTAGCGATGGCCGCCCTGGAGGTTATCCGGCGCCAGCACGTGCTCCGCGGCGCGGGCCAGGTTGTCGGAGCGCAGGTAGTAGGCGGCCAGCTCGGAGGCGAGCTGTTCCTTGGGCTGCTCCCCCGCCTGGTAGCTGCGCCAGGCCGCCAGCGCCCCCGCGCGCACCTGCTCGGCCTCCCGGTCGAGGAGGCTGCCCAGGGCCGTGTAATCGGCAGGGCTGTAGGCCACCGGCTGGCTGGAGAGCTCGAAGGCCTGGCGGTATTGCTCGACCGCCTGCCCCAGCTTACCCGCCCGCACGTAGATGGCGATCAGGGCGTACCGGGCCTGCTGCAGGCTGGGGTCCAGGCCCAGCAGCTGCCGGTAGCTTTCGGCGGCCTGCTCGTCCTTGCCCAGGCGCTGCCAGCACTCGGCCAGCCCTGCCAGGGCGCTGCGGTCCTGCGGCTCCTGGGCGAGCAGTCGCTGGTAGCAGGGCACCGCCTCCTCGTACCTGCCCAGGCTGGCCAATGACCGCCCCTTGCCGGCCAGCGCCTCCTGGTGTTCCGGTTGGGCAGCCAGCACCTCCTCGTAGCGCAGCAGGGCGCGCTCCGGCTTGCCCGCGGCCAGCTCCATCTCCGCCAACAGCGCGCCGGCTCCCGTGTTGCCCGGTTCCAGGGTGAGCGCCCGCCGCAGCTGCAGGTGGGCCGATTTCTGGTCTCCGACCTTCAGGTAGCAGCGCGCCTGCTCCAGGTAGCAGTCCACCTGCTTGGCATCCACGGCCAGGGCCCGGTCATACTCGTGAATGGCCTCGTAGTAGCGGCCCTGCTGCTGGCATTCCTGGCCTCGCTGCCGGTAGTCGTCAGCAGTGGCCTCCGGCAGAGCCACGGCCGCCCGCAAGTCGGCCGGCAGGTCCCTGGTCATGGCCGCCAGCAGCCGGGCAGAGGCCTCCTCCAGCTGCTGCGCGCTGGCCTGGGCGGGGAAGTCGGCAGCCTCCCCTCCCAGGGCATAGGCGCGGGTGCCCCGGTTGCGCACGGAGATCAGCCGCGCGGAAAACAGCAGCCTCTGGTCTCCCTGCTGCTCCAGCCGGCAGACCAGGGCGGCATCATAGCCCAGCTCCTCCCCCAGCACGTGCACGAACGCGGGCGAACCGGAGCTGAGCGCCTCCTCATCCAGGAAGGGCCGCTCTCGCAGCACCCGCCTCACGGAGGCGCTGCGGGGGTTGAAGAGGGTGATGCGCACGCTGGGGCGGCGCAGGTTGCCCAGGGCCCGGGTAAGCGCCGCTTGCACCGCCGGGGCATAGCTGGGGGGAAGATCGGGGGCGGCCGCCACCGGGTAGAGCAGCAGGCTGACGCGGGTGGGGGTGCCGGGTTGGGCCAGGCTCGCTGACGCCAGCACCAGCAAGGTGAGCAAGCAGGTGACGGGCCTCAGCATACCACCTCTCCCCCGCCCGCGACTATCAGTTGCCTTCGAGCGCCCGCAAGGCCGCCTCACAGGTGCTCATGCCGTGAGTGGCCTCCGCCATGTTCTCGCCCTTGGCCAGCTCGCGCAGGTAGGACTCCAGCGCCCGGCGGTACTCGGCCTTCGCCTCCTTGATGCGGTTGGTCTGGTGGTAGCACCAGGCCAGCTCCTCGTGCACGTAGGCGGGGCTGCCCGCGTCGCCGGCCAACGCCTGCTGGTAGCACTTGATGGCGCTATCGTAGTCCTTGGCGAAGTAGTAGTTGCGGGCATTGCCCACCAGCGTGGCCTGCGAGACCGCGTTTTCCGGGTGCTCGCTGTGCGCCAGGGCGGGCGGCGGGCTGATCTTGGGGGGCGCCGGGGTGGCCTTGACGGACTCAGGCGCCGGCGGCGGGCTGGGCGCCGGGGCGGGGGCCAGTGGGGCCTCGGGCACGGTCACCGGAGCAATACGCACCGTAGGCTTGGGCGCTTCCGTGCCGGGCGCCTGCTGGGGGATGGGCGCGCTGGTGTAGTCAGGCGGCGGCACTATCACGATGGGAGTGGTGGGCGGTGCCGGCCGCTCCTGCATGGCCTCCACCGGTATGCCTGCCCGGTGGGAATAGGGGCTGACCGTGGCGATGGAGGGCTTCTCTGCCGCGGGCTTGGCAAGGGTGATCACGATCTGGGCCAGCATTGCCACCGCCAGCACGCCCAGGGCCGCGATCACGCCGTAGCGCACGGCGCGGGGCGCGGGCACCGGCCGGGCAGCAGTGCCCTTGAGCTGCTGCAGGCTTTCCCGGTCGGCGGTGCTGTCAGGCGAGAGCGTCAGGGCGCGCTCGTACTCCAGGATGGCCTGCTCGCGCTGGCCGGCCCGCTCGTAAAGAATGCCGAGCAGGGAGTGGGCGGAGGTGCTGGCGGGGTTGGCCGCCACCGCCTGCTGGCAGACCTGGATGGCGTCGCTGAGGCGCCCCTCGTCCGAGAGCTGGAATGCCAGGTCGAGCAGCCGGGCCGACTTCTCCGGGTCCACCCCCAGGGGAGCCGGCTGCTGGGGCTCCAGAGGCGCCCCGCAGTGGGAGCAGAACTTGTTGCTGTCGGGGTTACGGTATTCACATTCCGGACACTGGCGCATTTTCGCTAACCTTCCCCCCGCCCGAATACAATGGGAATACCTGCCCGGCGTCCCGCCAGGCAGGCAGGCAACCGCACAGCAGGAGATCGTTGCCTTTCATTACCCGCAATCAACACCGGCCAAACCGCCTCGTGCCCGGAGCGGCCGCTGGCCGCTCGCTAAGGTATCACCTTGTTCAGCGGGTACTCAATGATGTCCTCTGCACCGGCGCGCTTCAACTCCGGGATGAGCCGCCGCACCACATGCTCGTCCACGATGGTCTCCACCGCCTTCCAATCCGAGTGCATGAGGCTGGAGACCGTGGGCTGCTTCATGGCGGGCAGCAGTGCCAGCACCTGCTCCAGGCAGGCGCTGGGGACGTTCATCTTCAGCCCCACCTTGCCCTCTGCCCGCAAGGCCCCCAGCAGCAGGACCGCGATGTTCTCGATCTTGGCCCGCTTCCACTCATCTTGCCAGGCGGTGCGATTGGCCATCAGGCGGGTGCTTGACACCAGTATGGTGTCCAAGATGCGCAGTTTGTTCGCGTGCAGGGAGCTGCCGGTTTCCGTGAGGTCCACGATGGCGTCCACCAGGTCGGGCACCTTGGCCTCCGTGGAGCCCCAGGAGTATTCCACGTGCGCCTGCACTCCCCGCTCGGCCAGGTAGTCCTTGGTCACCTCCACCAGCTCGGCGGCGATGCGCTTGCCCTGCAGGTCCTGTACGCTCTGAATGTCGGAGTTCTCGGCCACCGCGATCACCACCCGGATGGGGCGGTTGGTAGCCTTGGAGTAGGGGAGCTCTGCCACCTCCACCACGTCCGCCCGGCATTCCCGGATCCAGTCCTCGCCGCTCAGGCCGGCATCCAGCACGCCGTCGGTCACGTAGCGCGGGATCTCCTGTGCCCGCAGCAACACGCACTCCAGCTCCTCGTCGTCCACCGTGGGAAAGTAGGAGCGGCTCTGGGCGCTGATATTGAAGCCCGCCTTCTTGAAAAGCGCCAGCGTGGCCTCCTGCAAGCTGCCCGAGGGCAGCCCCAGCCGCAGTTTCAATCCTCAGTCCTCCCTTAGTCCAGGCGGCGCCGGGGCCGGCGCACCAGGATCATAGACAGCAGCACCAGCGATACCAATGCAAATGCGTGCAGGCAGGAGTCGTCCTGGGGGGAAATGTGCGCCGCCTCCAGCAGGGCCTGGATGTGCGGCAGCAAGGCGGTTAGGGAAAGCCCCAGCAGGAAGCCCACGGCTATTCGCATGTTCCACGGCGCCAGTCTGGTAGTCTGCAGCATCGAGTATAGGTGGCCGGCCCCGTGCTGTCAAGGAAGTGTGGCTTCCCGGGCGGATGATAACAGGGCGGCCGGCCCCGGGGGGCCGGCCGCCGCTTCCTTAGCGGGCGCTGGCCAGCGTAGTGGGTGCCTGGGCCAGGTCAATCCGTCCGCTGGGGTCCCAGGAGACGGCCAACCCCAGCTGCTGCGAGCAGAACCGCAGGGGGGCATAGGTGCGCCCGCTGCGCAGGCTGGCGGTCGCCGGCATTTGCGTGCTGCGGCCATCCACCAAGGCGGTGTCGCGGCCGGGGGTGATCACCATTTCCCGGCCACCCTGGCGCCCTATTGCCTGCTTGGCCTGGTGCAGCCAGGAGGCGCTGCCTCCCGACGCCTCTACCAACCCGCGGAAAGCCACCAGCGTCTGCCCGGCCTCCCGGTAGGGGGTCATGCCGGCCAGCTCCCGACCATTCAGGTAAACGCACACCGGGCCGCTGCTGGCAGGGGCAGCCAGGGCTGGCTGCGGCACCGTTGCCACCGCCACCGGGGCGGGGGCCACCGCCGCCGGGCCAATGCTGCCTTCCTGCGGCTGGCTTACCAGCAGGGCGGGCACGCCCTCGCCCCCGCCCGCCACCAGCGAGGGAGCTTCCACAGGCACGCTCACCGCCGGCACCTCATCCACCGCCGCGGGCGGGGCTGCCGGACGCTCGGGGGCCGGCGCCGGCTCTGCCGCGCTGCCGCCGTTCTTGACCACGATCTGCACCTTGGGAGAGGTGGCGAGGCAGCCCCAGCGGTTGTGGGCTTCCACCACCAGGTAGTGCACGCCGTCGGTCAGCTCACTGGTGTCCAGCTGCCAGGTAAAGGGGCGGGCATTGGTGGAGAGGGGCCGCAGCTCGTCCACGCCGAAGACCAGGTACTTGATGTCGGTCAGGGCCTCTGCTCGCGCCATTACCAGGATCTTGCCGCTCACCACGTCGCCCTCCTGGGGAGAGACGACGTAGAGCTGGCCCACTTGGCCGCCTGCGATCACGCCCATGCTGATCAGGGCCACCAACAGGGCCAGCACCGGGATTGCCTGTCGCTTTCTGAGTTGCATCTGCGTCCGCCTTCCGGCCGGTCCCGGGGGCTGAGGGCGAGGCCCTCAAGCTTGACAGTGACCGGGCCGATGCTATACTTTGCTTAACCAGATTTACGGTATCCCACCATGGAAAAGACCGTCGCCACCAACCGCAAAGCCAGGCACGACTACCATATCGAGGACACCTACCAGGCCGGCATGGTGCTTACCGGCACCGAGATCAAGTCGGTGCGGGCCGGGCGGGTGAACCTCCAGGACAGCTACGCGCGCCTGGAAGAGGGCGAGGTGTGGCTCCATCACGTGCACATCAGCCCGTATGAGCAGGGCAACCGGTACAACGTGGATCCGCTGCGGCGGCGCAAGCTGCTGCTGCACCGCGGCGAGATCCGGCGCCTGGCCGGCCGCACTGCCGAGAAGGGCTTGACGCTGGTGCCGCTGCGGGTTTACCTCGCCCGCGGCTATGCCAAGGTGCAGCTCGGCCTGGCCCGGGGCAAGCGGCAGTATGACAAGCGCCAGGCCATCGCCGAGCGAGACCAGCGCCGGGAGCAGGAGCGCGAGCTCCACCACCGGCAGGAGGACTCCGGGTAAGTTATTCCATACCTGGGGGCAAAATGGGGGCCCGCCGGGCCCTACACCAACTTGTGGGGGCGAAAGGTATCGACGGGGAGATAGGAGCCGCCGGCTGCGAGCCGAGAACGCACGAATCTCGTTAAACCGTGCAAAAACCATAACAGCCGAGACTAACACTCTCGCCCTCGCGGCCTAACCGGGCCGTGAGCATCCGACCCGGATCCCTGCCGGTGGAGCCGGAATCGGGTGTCAACCAAAACTGGCTCGCCCACCCCGAAGTTCATAGGGGGCGGTTAAAAGCATGAACTGGCCGGCACCGATCCCGCCCATGGGGAGCGGCCGCCGGTGAGAAACAAACCCATGGGCTACGCTCGTAGGGGCTGACGGAGACTGCTTCTCGGACGCGGGTTCGATTCCCGCCGCCTCCACCATTCGACGTGCCCTTCGCTTTGCTCAGGGCTTGCTCATGGCAGGCCATCATCCCATCAAGAAGCGCCCAGGAAGTGTTCAAAGTCCGCGCGGCGAATGGTGTCCTGAGCAAGCGCAGCGCGTCGAAGGGCACTGCCTAAGGAGATGGGCTACCACGTCTATATCGTCATGTGCTCCGACGGCTCCTACTATGTGGGGCACACCGATGATCTCGCATCCCGCATGCGACGCCACAACGAGGGGCGGGGGCCAGTTTACACGCGCACACGGCGGCCGGTGACTCTCCTTTACTCGGAGGCATGTGCCAGCGAGGCTTGCGCAGTGACACGGGAACGGCAACTCAAGAACTGGAGCGCCGCCAAGAAGGAGGCCCTTGTGCGCGGCGACAGGGCGCGCCTTCGCCGACTGAGCCAGAGCCGAGACTAAGATCCGGCCATGCCCTTGCCAGGCGGCATTTCTGGTAAGCCGGCCCGGGCGTCTTTCGGGGGACCTTCGGACGGCTCACCCCTTTTCGCCCCGTTTAGCACCCCAAATCGGCCCTTCCGGCCTCTCTTTCTCTGAATCCTCTGCTACTCTGCGAAGTAGCGAAGCCACTTCGCTACGAAGCACGAGCGGACGACCGCCAATCCGTCCGAAGGTAGAGAATCCAGTATTCATGCGGGTTTCTTGAGGCCCGATTTCCTCGGGGTTCGATTCGGACAGGCTGAAGGAAAACCGTCTGGCATCGAAACAATGGAGCTTCGGACAAGGTCGGAGAGTTCAATGCCAGGAAGGTTTGGTTAGCAGGACAATGTATAATGTACTTACTGCGCGCAGTGACCGTATCAGTTGAGTGGCTGTGTCACTACATAGAGTCTTGCATCTTGCCCGGCTACGTAGGTTACACGCTTCGGATCGTCCAGCAGGATGGTATTCTCAAAAACCCGCTCATATCCCTTGGCTAGATGGCCGTCAACGACGAGATGCTCCGTCGTCCTGGCGTTCGGTGTGGTTTGCGCTACCACGCCCAGGAAGTGCCCCCCAGGTTGTGAGTACCAAGGCTTGCCAAGGGTGTACGTGAACGGTCCGTACTCCTGCTTATCCAGAAGGATGAACCATTTCTTGCCCCGCTTGGCATAGGCCCACATATGCTTACTATCGTGACTGAATTCCATGCTCTCGAAATCAATGCTATCAAATGAAGCAGACTCCGTTCTATCCAGGACTATATGCCATCCGCTGCTGGTTCTCGCAGCGAAGGCAAACCGCTCGCGGTCCGGGCTGAAGATAAGCCCCGACGCGTCTTTGAACGGCCCGAATTCCTTTCCGTCGAGACAAACGAAGTATGCGCCGTTGCGGCGGGCAACGAACCCAAGGCGCTGGCTGTCAGGACTGAACGAACGGCTGTACTCGCGAACGTCCTGAAACGGCCCGAACATCCTCGCATTCAGTATGAGGTACCATGCCTTCTCCCGCTTTACCTCGAGGGCCAAGTACTGACTGTCTGGACTGAAAAGCGGGACCCGCGCATCTCGGAAAGACTCCGGAAGTTCGTCGCCGTCCACGACAACGCGCCATTTCCCGTCTCTTCGGGCGGCGAATGCGAATCGCTTACTATCGGGGCTGAAAACAAAGTGCTGTTCGAGGTGCCGCAACTTATTGTCCATGGGCGAATCGAACGGTCCGAACTCCTGTCCGTCCAGTATGATAAACCAACCGCGGCCTCGTCTGGCATGAAAGACGAATCGCTGACTGTCGGGGCTAAACCGCGCACCGTCAAGAGCGAATCCATACTCAGGCAATTCATCAAACGGCCCATACTCCTTGCCATCGTGCACGACATACCGCTTCGTCTGCCGGCTCGCGCCGAAGTAAAAGTGTTGAAGATCCTTGCTGCGCGAACACTTGGTTAGCCAGTCGAACGGGTCGAACGGGCCGTGTTCCTTCTCCCCGATACGGACGAATTGCATGCCGTTTCGCCAGAACGACTCCGGCCACTGGGGGACATTCGCTTGGTCCAGCGCTGCGTGCGGTTTCCACCGTGGGAATTTCACCTCAAGTTCGTGCTGGCCTTCATACTCGCCGTGCCCGCTTCCGGTCACAGCCTGATCGCCCACGAATAAGTGGGTCCATCCTCGGTCCACCCACTCCATGTAATGGGAGGGGATTGGGCCATAATGACGTATGCCCGTCTTAGGCTCCACCCATTGGGTGCCCTGGTAGTACGTTAAGAACGGCAGGTATGACCATTGAGTTATGGTCCACAGCACGGGCCCATCCGGTCCGGCGAAGTCAAGGACCTGCAGTTCCCACCATGTCTTGGCTTTCTTCGCAGCATCCCGGCCTCCAACGAATGAAGCCCATATCTCCCTACCCATGGTTACACCGGCCTTCTCGGTGGCGAGAGGCAAAGAATTCTCTGTGGGAGTGGCGTGAGAGCTGGCGGGAAGCAGGAATATCACTGCCGTCGTCAGGCAAGCGCAGCCGAATCTCCTAAGCGCTCGTATAATCATGCTGTTATCCCTCCGATGCTTGACCCCGTATCCAGGTAGCTCGTAACGTTTCGCGGCAATACCCCAGAAGCTCGACAGGGGGCTTGGAGCGATTCCCCAAGGCCCGCGGAACCGCAATCGTGGCAGCGCCGGCCAAGCCCCCCCACTTTAGGGGACCTTCCTCATGTGAAGCGCTGCCAGTTGCATGTTCCGTCAGAAGTGGTCTCCTTCCTCCCAGCCGGAGGCAGACCCACTACTCGTAAGGCACAAAATCGCCGCCGCAGGCGCCGGGGAGAATCTCTTCGCGTTGCATCGAAGACTCGGATGACGCAAAGCAGGCGCGCGAGCGCTGATGGCGTTATCCTGCTATCTGACGATGGTTTTTTCGGCGGTCAGCCAAGCGTAGGGTATCGCACGAACGGCTGCCTGTCAAGAATTTGCGGTTCGCGTGTAGTAGCTCCCCCGCGGCGAGGACGGAAAACGCCGCTTCTGCGCTACTCTGAGCCTGTTCTGGCGTGTTTGCCCTCCCAAGAAACTGTGGACGAGGTTAGATCTCCAGAGGGGGTTCTGACCCCCAAAATGGGGGGTTCGCTCTCTCTTTCTCTGAAAACTGTGGACTTCTGCCAACTCGTCCACAGTTTCAGTCCACAGTTTAGAGAATCCTGAGTTTCCTCGCTCGCCGAGACTCGGCTGGCCGCGGTTTCGATTCCCAGGCGGAGTGGGACTCGACGCTTTCGAAACATTTCCCGTAGGTCTGTAGTGGAGGAGTCGCCACTGGCGACCCCCCGCAAACACCAGACAGCGGCCCGGCCGCAAGGCGTTGTCGCATCGAGGCCTATCTGCGCCGTGGGCGTTACCACTACATTTTCGCCTGCCTCGAGGATTATGCGAGCACCTTCGTCGGCTGGAGGGCAGACGGCAAGTTCGTGCGCCGCCCACAGAGGTCAGCCTTCGAAGTGGTGTTCATCTATGACCCGGTGGATGGGACCCTCGACCTCTATGCCCAGGCCCAGGGCGACAAGGCGATTAAGACAGAGTTGCAGCAGATCTTCTCGCGCGTGTTTCTTCACGAAGACCTGGGCGCTGAAGGCAGAGGGTCCCATAGCTACGACCTCAATGGTCTGCCCTCAGAGGAGGGCGTCTTGGCGCCTGTCCTGGCGTGTGTGTGGCGAGGTTCCGGGCGTTTCCGCTGCTCACGGCCATCGGACGAGCTGATCCCGTCGGAAGCCGTTTTCGGCCCCCAACCGGTTCTGTGGGCAGTCATCCCTATTGCGCCAGAGCTTTCCCCCGCGTGTTGTGCGGCCAGCGCGGCGCAGGCATCGCCGCCCCTGGCCTCTGCCGTCTGGGCCGAGCAGGACTTGGCGGTCGTGAGCTGAAGAAATCTCACTCGAGGTGGATCGAGAACGGGGACCACCCCGTAGATCTCTGTTGCCTGTTCCCTGTTGCTTTGGTATCATGTCCGTTGTTGTGACCACCATGGCCCGCATCGTCATTGACCGGGAGAAGTGTAAGGCCTGCGGCCTCTGCCTGGCGTTCTGTCGCCCGGAACTCCTTCGCCTCTCCGACGAAATCAACCAACAGGGCTTCCACCCGGCCGCGTTTACCGAGAGCGAAAAATGCACCGGCTGCGCCAACTGCGCCCTGATATGCCCCGAGGTGGCGATCAGGGTCTATCGTTGAGAGACGCCCATGTCTACCGCTGACCAACGCTGCTCGATTGCACCAGGGTCTGTGAATCGAGTCTTGATGAAGGGCAACGAAGCGCTAGTGCATGGCGCGATCGCCGCCGGGTGCAAGTGCTACTTCGGTTATCCGATCACCCCCCAGAACGAAGTCCCCGAGTACATGTCACAACTCCTGCCCAAGGCGGGCGGCGTCTTTCTCCAGGCGGAGAGCGAGTTGGCCGCGATCAATATGGTCTACGGCGCGGCCGCCGCCGGCGTGCGCGCCATGACCTCGTCGAGCAGCCCCGGCATCAGTCTGATGCAGGAGGGCATCTCCTACATGGCCGGCGCGGAACTCCCCGGGGTGATTGTCAACGTGGTGCGCGGCGGGTCCGGGCTGGGTAACATTGCTGCTGCCCAATCCGACTACTTCCAGGCAGTCAAGGGTGGCGGCCACGGCGACTACCGGACGCCCGTCCTCGCCCCCTGGTCCGTGCAGGAGATGCACGACCTGATTAGGGATGCCTTCGATATCGCCGATCGCTACCGAACGCCGGTCGTGGTGCTTGCCGACGCCGTCCTCGGCCAGATGATGGAGCCGATGACCGTAGACGATCATCCGATCGCCACATCGCCTGCCAAGCCCTGGGCCACCAATGGCGCCCACGGCCGCCCGAAGAACATCATCAACTCCCTCTACATAGATCCCGAGAAACTGGAGCAGGTCAACTTACGCATCGACGCCCGTTTCCGTGAAGCCACCGAACGCGAGGTGCGCTGGGAGGCCTCCTCAACCGAAGATGCCGACCTGGTGCTCGTCGCGTACGGCACCGCGGCGCGTGTCTCGTGGACGGCGATGGAAATGGCCCGCGCCGCTGGACTGCGCGTCGGCCTATTCCGACCGATCACGCTCGGTCCCTTCCCCGCGCCCGCTCTCGCCGAGTTGGCGAGCCGGGTACGCGGCTTCCTCGTGGTGGAGCTTTCGCTCGGGCAAATGGTCGAGGACGTGCGCCTGGCGGTGGAGGGACGCGCGCCCGTCGTCTTCTTTGGCCGCACTGGGGGCGTGGTGCCCACGCCCGCCGAAGTCTTGGCCCAGATCAAGGAACTGGTATGAGCGAGTCATTGACCGAGGTCTTTGCGCCGCCGGAATCGCTGGCCGCCGCCCCGATGCGTTTTTGCCCCGGCTGCACGCACGGCATCATTCACCGCCTGGTCGCCGAGGTGATCGACGAACTCGGTGTGCGCGAGCGGACGGTCGGCATCTGTCCGGTGGGTTGCGCGGTCTTCGCCTATGACTACTTCGAGTTCGATGTCATCGAGGCCGCCCACGGGCGCGCCCCGGCGGTGGCCACCGGCGTCAAGCGGGCCTTGCCCGGCTCCTTTGTCTTCACCTACCAGGGCGACGGCGATCTCGCGGCCATCGGCACCGGCGAAATTGTCCACGCCGCTGCTCGCGGCGAGCAGATCAGCGTCGTCTTCGTCAACAATGCCATCTTCGGCATGACCGGCGGCCAGATGGCGCCGACCACGCTCGTCGGGCAGGAAACTACCACCACGCCCGGCGGGCGCAACGTGCGCGAGGCAGGCAACCCGTTGCGCGTGTGCGAACTACTGGCAACGCTCGACGGTCCTTCGTATCTGGCTCGGGTGACCGTCACCAGCCCCGCCCACGTCCGCAAGGCCAAGCGGGCGCTGCGTAAGTCCTTCGAGTGCCAAGTCAAGGGTCAGGGGTTCAGTCTGGTCGAGATTCTCTCGACCTGCCCTAGTCGCTGGCACCTCTTGCCCATTGACGCGATGGCCTGGTTGGAGAAGAACATGATCCCGCACTACCCGCTGGGCGAGTTCGTCTCGCGGTGTGAGTAGCGGCGCCCATTCGATTAAGTTCCCTCCGGCCCAGGGGTAAAGGCGAGGGTGATTCTGATGCGGCACGAAATCATCATGGCGGGCTTTGGCGGTCAGGGGATCATGCTCATGGGGCAGATCCTCGCCACGGCCGCCATGCTCGAAGGGAAAGACGTCGTCTGGTATCCCTCCTATGGGCCGGAGATGCGCGGCGGCGCCGCCTACTGTACGGTTGTTATTTCCGATTCGGGACCGGGCTCGCCGGTGGCGTCGAAATTCGACTCCGCGATTATCATGGACGCCCCCTCGCTGGGCAAGTTCCTGGGCAAGGTCAAGCCCGACGGCTGCCTCTTCCTCAACACCTCTCTCGTCCGCGACGAGCCGGACCGCAATGACCTGCGGGTCATCCACGTCGCCGCCACTCACTTGGCCGAGAAGATCGGCGACGTATGTGCGGCCAACCTGGCGATGCTGGGCGCGTTCGTCGAAGTTTCACAACTTATCTGCGGCGACTCGGTCGTCGAGGCCCTCAAGCGCATCATCCCCGAGCGCCATCACCATCTGCTGCCCGTCAACCAACGCGCCTTCGAAGCCGGCGTCAGTGCCGTCCGCGAAGCGCGGTAACATAAAGCGACCGTTCCCCCTTTTTGCTCTTTATTTCTTACCTTTGCCTCCTATCTTGGCTCCGCGGCCCGCTATTCTAGGCGCGCCAACCCGTCCTCCAGTTTCCCGCCCGGATACCAGACTCGCGTCGGCACCAGGCTGTCGAGCGAGCCGTCGAAGGGAATGTACAACCACACGTCTTGAGCGGTCGCCTGTTCTTGCCCCGCCGCGCCCACGCACCGCGAGGGCGACAGAATCAGACCCAGCATCGCCAGCGCCAGCAGCCCTCTGACCACCGTCTACCTCCGAACCGGGCGACCGATCTTCCAGTAACCCAGGTTGTCTAGGCCCGGGGCCCCCTCCTGTTGCAGGTCCGCTCCAGGCATTAGTGAAACGTTTCCTGGGATCTATTATGACTCCCTTGGGTGCCTCCGCACCTCCTCTTCGGACGCGGGTTCGATTCCCGCCGCCTCCACCATCCTGCGTCGCTCCGCAGCGGAGCTATGCAGGATGGTGCCCTTCGTAGTGCCGCAGAGTCCAAGCAGGCGCTGGGACGACGCGGGACGAAGTAGGGCCACCCGATGCAATGCGTTTACCTTCTCCGCAGTCTTGGTCATCCGAGCGAACGTTACGTCGGGCGCACTGACGACCTCGAGCGCCGTCTTGCGGAACACAATTCCGGCAAGTCACCGCATACCGCGAAACATCGTCCCTGGACGCTGGTCGTAGCCGTGTACTTCGAGGACGATGCTAAGGCGTCTGATTTCGAGCGCTACCTGAAGCAGGGCACGGGTCGCGCTTTCGCCAGGCGGCATTTCTGGTAGCCCGACTCGAGCCGCACGGCCAGGGATTCCCGCCGCCTCCACCACTCTCGCCAATGGCGAGAGTGACCCTGAGCGAGCGACCGTAGTGAGCGAGTCGAAGGGCCACAGTATGGCTGGCGACCGCGCCTGGTATCTGTACATACTCCGCTGCTCCGACGGGTCACTCTATGCAGGCATCGGGCTGGACCCCGACCAGAGGGTGCAAGTCCACAATAGCGGGCGAGGCGCGCATTACTCGTCGGCGTCCTGTCACTGTGGTATACACCGAGGTCTTTCCCACGAAATCTGCCGCCCGAAAGCGGGAGATGCAGGTAAAGAGGTGGTGCGCGGAGAAGAAGGAACAGTTGGTCCGCGGGTTTCCTTGCGGCAGGCTCAGGATAAACGATTCCCGCCGCCTCCACCAGGACCGAAACGATCTGGCGTCCAAACGCGAGCTCAGGCCGGCTCAGACCAGCGCCCGTCGGCCGAAGGAGAGCAACATGGCGAACCAACCCAAGGAGCAAAAGGTACGCAAGAGGAGGGGCCCAGGCCGTGCGGGCAGGCTGTTTCCCTCGTCAACATTCGCGGACGCACTGGAATTCGCGTCGGCTATCCAGAAGATCGGAGGGGGTAGCAAGATTCGTCGCCTCACCCTCTTTGAGAAAATGGGAAAGTCTCCCGACAGTGGGCCAAGCCGCGCTCTTGTGACTAATTCCGGCCGCTACGGTCTGATCAAAGGTAGCTACCAGGCTGAGCACATAGAACTCACGCCAACCGGTGCGCAAGCGACTAGTCCTGATGTAAACGAGGCAACGCGACTGCGCTCTCAATTCACCCTGGCGATCGAAGGCGTCGAGCCATTCAAGGCCCTATACAACAATTATAAGAATAACCGCTTGCCTGCCCGCGAGGTGATGCACGACTTCGTCCGCGAGCAGGGCGTGCCAGCGCAGGATGCAACCCAATGCGTGGATACGTTCATTCTAAATGCGCAATCTCTCGGCCTTGTCAAGACAATCTCCGGGGTGGAGCGCGTTCTTCCCATCGAGCACGTGGTGGAGGAGTTGCCCTCCCACCCCGCGCGTGCAGGCGAAGGGGAGTTGCAGCCGCAAGGCCGTGAAGTCACCGTCGTTCCTGACCTGCAAGTGGCCCCCGATTGGTCGAAAATCTGCTTCTACATAAGCCCGATAGGCGAGGAAGGCACCGACGAGCGCAAGCATGCGGATTTCTTCTTCAACCAGCTTGTCGAACCCGCGGTCAAGGAGTTCGGACTGCAACTCGTTCGAGCAGACCAAATCAGCAAGCCGGGGATGATAACTGCTCAGGTTATCCAGTACATTACCAAGGCGCGCCTTGCCATTGCTGACCTGTCGTTCCACAACCCCAATGTCTTCTATGAACTCTCCCTGCGCCACGCATGTAAGTTGCCTACTGTTCACCTCATCAGGAAAGCGGACGGTCTCCCTTTCGACTTAGACCAGTTCCGAACCATCACGATTGACACAACGGATGTCTACGGACTGTATCCGAAAGTAGAAACTCACAGGTCTGAGATCGCCAATCAGGTTCGCAAGGCCCTCGCCAATCCTGGTGATGTGGATAATCCCATCACCGCGTTTTGCCCCGGCCTGGAAGTCAAGATTCCGTAGCTTCGGCACCTTGCTAGGGAGGCGATAGTCTTTTGACTGATGCCATCTGTGGTCAGCAAACACTGTCCCGGCATCGAAATCGGTGACATCGTCCGCATCTCCGTTGTTTCGATGCCAGGTCAGTTTCCTGACCAAAACGCTCTGGCATCGAAATCCGCCACCTCGTTCGAAGCCCCGTTGTTTCGATCCCAGGTCGTTTTCCTCCACCAGCACCAAGACGCCCCGCTGTCGAAATCCTTCGGGGCGATCCGCATGCAGGGGGTCGCACATCCCATCGATGTGGCAGGAAGGGGATAGGCTGCTGCTCGAGGCTCTGGAGCCAGACGACGTCCACTCCGGCCGCAGGGAAGCGATCCTGGCGTGGCGAAATGCGCTCCCGGTCCGGAGTCTGGTGGCCAGGCGAGATCACGATCGCAAGGCAGTGGGGGACAGATGGGAATGCGGGAGCGGGCACACCCAGCCAGCGCCAAGATGCGGAGGGGTTAGTCGGCTGGGGGTAGAAGCAACGACGTGCTACACGGATCAACTGAGCGAAGGAGGCAATTATGAGGGCCATCCGGGTGCAGATGGCGACTGCATTGCTGGTTTTTGTGCTGGTCCAGACCGCGGCGGTGGCCATTACCGTGGAGGTCAACGGGCAGACTCTCCCCGGTTACGCGCCTGCCGTCCAAGTCGGTGGACGCGTCCTTCTGCCGATGAGACTGGTTTTCGAAGCTCTGGGAGCGGCCGTGAAGTGGGAAGCAGCTACCCAGACGGCGATCGGAGTCCGGGGCCAAACAGTCGTTCGCATGAGTATCAACCGAACCACCGCCTATATCAATGACCGACCGGTCCTACTGGATGTTCCGCCTCAGCTGATACGGGGCAATACCTACATGCCGGTTCGCTTCCCGGCGGAGGCCTTTGGCGCGGACGTCGGCTGGAACGAGGCCACGCAAACCGTTGCCATCAGCCTGGTCGTCGCACCACCGCCCCCCGTGGGGCCCCGGCCGGGAACGGCTACCGGGGTGATCGCGGCAGTTCGGGAGAACCAAGTGGTGCTGACCGTGGGGGCAACGCTACAAACCTATGCCGTAACCTCGAACACGTTGATCATGCAGGACGGCAAGGAGGTGGCGGCGCGCGAGTTGCGCCGCGGATCGCTCGCCAAGGTGGAACATGACGGGCAGGGCAAGGCCAGCCTGATCCGGGCTTCCTTGGAGAGCGTCACGGGCGTGGTCGTCGCCAAAGTGCCCAACCAGATTCTGCTGGACATGCGGGCGCTGCCATATGCCGTCCAGCCGGAAGTGGAGGTCGCCCTGTCGAACGGCGAGGCGACCCGGTACTCGGACATCCAGAACGGCGACCGCGTCACGCTGCGGGTGACCCCGGGGACCGACGAGGTCTACGCTATTGTCGTCCAGCGCGCTGCCCCTCCGTCACCGGTGCCAGCCGAAGCGGTGGAGATCACCCAGTTCTACCACAGTGCGGATCAGCCCCTGAAAGCGGGGGACGCGCTGCGGGTCACCATGGAAGGGACCCCCGGGGGCACGGCTTGGTTTGATATCGGAGATACTCGGGTTGGGGTGCCGATGGTTGAGAGCAGCCGCCCGGGACGCTACGACGCCGAGTACCGAGTGGAGCAAGATCTCAACGCCTTGGGCGTCCCCCTCATCGGACATCTGGAAGTCCAGGGCCGAGCCGCGCCTCCTGCGCAATCGCAGCAACCGGTAACGATTGACACCGTGCCTCCGCAGATCACCATCTTTGGACCCGGGCAGTCCGAGCGCACCATCAATCCTCAGCCCAACATTGGCGTCTTGATCACCGACCAGAACGGCTCGGGCGTCAATGATGATCGCTCAACAGTCACCCTAAAGCGCAACGGGCAAGTGCAGGCAGCGGAGATCACGCGTCGCGGATCTCTCCTCAGCATAGTGCCAACGCGCTTCACACCTGGCGAGGTGCAGGTCCTGGTAGAGGCCGTTGACAAGGCGGGGAATCGAGCCGAGCGGAGCTGGACATTCATGGTGGTCGCCCCGGAGCCCGGAGTCGAAACGCTTGCCATCAGCCACGATGCTATGGGCATGACCCTGATGCCCGGAGACAAGCTCACAATAGCGGTCGTTGGGCCGCCAAACGGTGTGGGGTCCTTTGACATCGGCACCTGGCAACGCAGCTTACCGCTGCACTCGGTAGTGAATAAACCCGGGACCTACGAGGGAACATTCACCGTGCCCGCGCTGTCCCAGGATCGGGAGGAGATCCTGGGCGCAAGCCTACGGCTGCCTGACGGTCGGAGCATCGCGGGTAAGGGTGCCACCCCAGTGCGCTTCGTGCCGACACGCCAGTTGCAGCCGAGCCTTGTTTCGCCCGCTCCGGGTGCTCAGGAGGGCGACGACGTTGTGGTCGAGGGAGACACGCAACCCCTTTCGCAAGTGAACATCCGCATCACGTGGCGTGGCAGCATCCTGTCCATTCTGGAACAGACAGGGCAGGTGGTAGACACCCAGGTAACAGCGAACGCACGCGGCCACTTCAAGACCGACCCCATTTCCCTGCGCGTGCAATCACTGCTGCCGGTCAAGGACGTCCGTTACGTTCTGACTTGCTCAACCAAGAATCCGCGTGGTCAGGAATCCGAGGCGACAACTGTGGAGTTCACCCGGTAGGCACCTCGCCAGCAGCGCAGGCCAGGCAACGAGGACGGCCGGGCAGGGACACTCGCACCGTACCGTGAACTCGCGCCCGGATCTTACGGGGGGCGATTGGAGAAGCTGGCATGACGAGAGATCCGAAGAGAGGGCCCTCCAGGCAGCAGTCGAGGACCCGTGCGAAAGCAAATCCTACGCCCTGCTAAATGGAGAACGGGAGGATCTTGAAGCGCCGGCGCAGGTGCGTGACGGCGTGGTGTTTGTCCCGCTCCATTTCCTGGCCTTGGCGACGGGAACGCGCGTCGTGTGGGCTGCCGATACTCGCACCGTGACTATGCAGGTCCCATCGTAAAGAGGCTACGCCTCAAAGCGAAATTGCACTGAGAGGAGAAGAAGCGATGAGCAAGAGAACCGTTCTGACGGCTGTGTTGCTGACGATGGTGGTGAGCTTCGCGGGCATGCCCGCCGGGGCCGACGACGTAACCATGATAGACACGTCTGGGACGACGCCGTTCTTGTATGGGGGAAGCAGCTATATTCCCCTGACCAGCGCGGCCAGTTTCCTGGGCGCTCAGTTGCAGTGGGATTCGGCGAAAAACCGGGCTGTTGTCACCTACCAGGGGAAGGAGCTCGCCCTGACACCGGGCAGCGTCAAGGCGTTGTTTGCGGGTCAGCCGGTTGAGCTTGCGGCGGCTCCGGTGGTTGCGAGCGGAAGGACGTACATTCCCACGTGGGCGCTCAAGCGGTTCTACGACGTCCCAGTGGTGTGGGATCAGGCTCGTTCCCAAGTCAGGATCAAGGGCCCAACAGGCTGGGGGGCAGTGACGGTGAGCCGTCGCCCACCCGGCTGGGCTCGCGGCCTGAAGACAGGTTGGGGGAAGCATGGGGACGTCACCATGCCTCCTGGGCTGAGCAAGAAGCAAGGCCCGTCGTCGGTCATCGTCGTACCGAAAGCCAAAGTCAAGTCGCAGAAGACTGACTGAGAAGGGAAGAGGCGTCGGCCCCCGGGAACCCCCGGGGGCCGAGTCCGCCGTGTGTTCCCCATCGCGGGGAGCCCAGCGGCGTAGGCTGGAGGTGGTCCCTCGCTGCCCGTGATGACCCTACTCTGTCATGGGCAAGATCCCCCCGATCTGCTCTGCCTCTGATCTGCAGAAATGAGGAGAAGCAGAGGGGCGTTGCTGGAAACGACGAGCAATTCCCTTTGCGGAGCGCGATATGTTGGAGAGTACACGCGGGAGAGCCTGGCGATCGACGTGGCCAGGCGGCTGACCAGCGAGCAGGTGCTGGAGCGGCTAGGGCAGCTGTTTGTGGAGCGGGGCGTGCCAGCGTACCTGCGCTCGGACAATGGCCCGGAGTTCATCGCCCAGGCGGTGCGGGAGTGGCTGCAGCGGCTGGGCGTCCAGACGCTCTACATCGAACCCGGTAGCCCCTGGGAGAACGGGTACCTGGAGTCCTTCAACGGCAAGTTGCGGGACGAGCTCCTGAACGTGGAGATCTTCGACCCGCTGCTGGAGGCGCAGGTGTTGGTGGAGCGCTGGCGAAGACGCTACAACACGATGCGGCCGCACAGCGCTTTGGGCTACCGCCCTCCGGCGCCCGAGGCCGTCCTGCCCTGGCCGCCGGGAGGGGAAATGCCGTACCAGGAGTCCATCGCCTATCGGACGGAGAGGTTCTGGACATATGCAACCAGAGACCAAGCAGTTGGGAGAAATACTGATCGAGGCGGGCCTCATCACCCCGGACCAGTTCCAGGATGCCGTCCGCCACCAGCGCATCGCCGGGGGCAAAGGGGCGCTCGTAACAGGGGCCTTGCAGAATGCGATTTTCAACAGCGCCAACTTCTCCAGTATCGCCACCGACGAGAAGGGCGTCATTCAAGTATTCAATGTCGGCGCCGAGCGCATGCTGGGCTACTCGGCCGCCGAAGTGCTGGACAAGATCACCCCGGCCGATATTTCTGATCCACAGGAAGTGGTCGCGCGCGCCAAAGCGTTGAGCCTCGAGCTGGGAACCACGATCACGCCGGGCTTCGAGGCATTGGTCTTCAAGGCCTCGCGCGGGATCGAGGACATCTACGAACTGACCTACATCCGCAAGGAC
>Ga0315294_10000222_pt1 | contig 61583 bp, 52 predicted proteins | sample YL17G13_40_MG_FD_203626 | JGI IMG/M metagenome (GOLD analysis project Ga0315294, IMG submission 203626) | Sediment microbial communities from Yellowstone Lake, YNP, Wyoming, USA - YL17G13_40 | ecosystem: Environmental > Aquatic > Freshwater > Lake > Sediment | place: USA: Wyoming | collected... | reverse complement strand
TGTTTTATCTCCTCGATAAAATTCTCTTGACCAAGAAACAATTGTCCTTTTATTGCCTTTAAGGGTGATTCTGCTTTTATCCCGGAACGGACAAAGGCTTGATTAAGTACTCCATTTCCAGTCTCCTTAAGTCTTTTACTATTTTTGCCCTTACCGGGTTATAACACCACCTACCGACCAAGGGTAAGCAAATAGTTATCCTTATCCACCAGAATCGCTTGGTATCTGCGAATGTTAAAGAGGCCCAACTTGCTTATACCTTTGGTTCGAATCGTTCCGGTATAGAGGCCATTTAATTGTCTCATCCCTCTGGATAAGTTACCCTTAAGGGGTTTCAATAACTAGATGATAATGGTGGTTCATAGACAGTAGGCAGGCAATAGGAAGTGATATCTTTTTACCACCAAACCTAAGACTCCAAGGAAAGCAGTAAAGTCTTTCTCATCAAGGAAGATCACCTGCTTGGTATTTCCTCTGGAGGTTGAGGTGATAAACTGCTCCTTGCAAATTCTATCCGTAATGGTCTGGTCATGTTGCCAATATAACATAGCCTTTGTTATATTGCAAGACCTGATCCCCATATTGTTACCTAATATTTTTACAAAATCACCTATATTGCTAAGCCTTCGGTAATTTTTTTACAATTTCATCTCCTACTTGTTCAGTAGAAGATTCTCCACTTAGATCTTGAGTTCTTACTTTTCCTTCGCTCAAAACTTTCTCTACTGCATCCTCTATATCTTTCGCTACTTCTATTTCCCCCAGAAACTCCAACATCATTGCCCCGGCTAATATAGTAGCAGTAGGATTAGCAACAGATTTTCCTTTATATTTTGGAGCAGAACCATGTATTGGTTCAAACATAGACACACCTTCCGGGTTAATATTCCCTCCAGCAGCAATACCCAGACCGCCTTGAATCATTGCCCCTAAATCAGTAATTATATCCCCAAACATATTAGGAGCAACAACTACCTTAAACCATTCCGGTTTTCTTACCAGCCACATAGTAATAGCATCAACAAAAGTAAATTCAGTCTCAATGTCTTCGTATTGGGCGGAAACCTCGGTAAAAACTTCTCTCCATAATCCATAGATATTAGTTAACACATTAGCTTTATCAACTGAAGTTACTCTCTTCATACCCTTTTTCTTAGCTAGCTCAAAGGCATACTTTATTACTCTTTGAGCCCCGGGCCTGCTAATTAAACCAATCTGATAAGCCATCTCTTCTTCTTGTTCTAAATTAAAATTTACTTTAATTTTGGCTTTATACAGCTTTCTTAATACTTCTAAATGGTCTTGATTTGCTCTCGCCTTAAATCTTCCTCCAATTCCTACGTAGAAATCCTCGGTGTTTTCTCTAACTACATAAAAATTAATATCTTCTGGTTTTTTATCTTTTAAAGGACAGGGAACTCCTTTATATAATTTGATAGGACGTAAATTGATATATTGATCAAAATAAAACCTAATCTTCAATAATATCTCATTTTCTAATATTCCTGGTTTTATTCGAGGGTCACCGATAGCTCCAAAATATATTGCATCAAAATCTTGAATCTCTCTTAAGGCGCTATCAGGCAGTAATTCTCCAGTTTTCAGGTAGTGTTCAGCCCCAAAGGGATATTCAGTCCAATTCATTTTTATTCCATAAATCTTAGATGCCGCCTCGATTACTTTTTTACCTTCTCTAATTATTTCTGGTCCTATGCCGTCCCCTGGAATTAAAGCTAAGTTATACATTTCTATTATTCCTCCTCTTTACTTCTTCTTTCACATATTCTCTTAATCCCCCTATAGAGATTACTTTTTGAATAAATTCAGGTAAAAGGTTAGTTCTATAAACTATATTGGTGGATAAATTTTTTATAGTTCCCTTTACTGTGTCTATTTCTAATAATTCGCCTTCAGAGCATTGGTCTACAATTTCTTCAGATTCAAAGATAGGAAGACCAATATTTATCGCATTTCTAAAAAATATTCGGGCAAAAGATTTAGCAATGATACAGGATAGCCCTGCCGCTTTAAGGGCAATGGGGGCATGCTCCCGGGAACTTCCACATCCAAAATTCTTACCTGCTACAATAATATCTCCTCTGCTTATTTTTTTAATAAACTGGGGGTCATAATCTTCCATACAATGGAGAGCAAGTTCTGTAGGATCAGAAGTATTCAAATAGCGGGCTGGAATAATTACATCGGTATCAATATTATCTCTAAATTTCCAAACTTTTCCTTTGATAATCATCTTATTTTACCTCCTCTGGACTAACTATTCTCCCTGCTACAGCAGAAGCGGCAGCAACAGCGGGACTGGCAAGATACACTTCACTTTCAGGATGACCCATTCTTCCTACAAAATTTCTATTAGTTGTAGAGATAGCTCTTTCTCCTTTAGCTAAAATACCCATATAACCACCCAAACAAGGACCACAAGTGGGGGTACTTACTGCTGCCCCGGCAGAAACAAATAGGTCGATTAATCCTTCCCGAAGAGCTTGTAGATAAATATCTTGAGTAGCTGGAATGATAATTAATCTAACCTTGGAGCAAACCTGTTGTCCTTTTAAGACTTCAGCGGCTATACGTAAATCTTCTATCCTTCCATTAGTACAGGACCCAATAATAGATTGATCAATTTTAATATAACCAACCTCACTGATTGGTTTAGCATTCTCAGGTAAGTGAGGAAAGGCAACTTGTGGTTCAATTTTACTAACCTCAAATTCAATAACTTTTTCATAAAATGCCTCAGGATCACTTTTATACAATTGATAAGGTCGAGTAGCTCTTCCCTGCAAATATTCTAAAGTAATCTGGTCAGGCTCAATAATTGCTGTTTTTGCTCCTGCTTCAACTGCCATATTACACATAGTAAATCTATTGTCCATAGAAAGTCTTTTAATCACTTCTCCACTAAACTCCATCACTTGGTAATTCGCACCATCCACACCAATTTTAGAAATGGTATATAAGATTAAGTCTTTTCCGCTTACCCATTTATTTAATTTTCCAAAATATATAAACTTGATAGTAGGAGGCACTTTAAGCCATACTTCTCCCAGAGCCATAATAGCTGCTAAATCGGTACTACCTACACCAATAGCAAAAGCACCCAAGGCCCCAGAAGTATCAGTATGAGAATCAGCACCTACCACCACATCTCCCGGAAGAATTAATCCTTTCTCAGGCAAGAGAACATGTTCAATCCCCATTTTTCCTATTTCAAAATAATTCTCTATTTCTTGTTCTTGAGCAAATTCTCTTAACAATTTACATTGTTCAGCAGATTTGATATCTTTATTAGGGGCAAAATGATCAGGAATTAGTCCTATCTTTTTCCTATCAAATACCTCTTTTGCCCCACTTTCTTTAAAATACTTTATGGCTAGAGGGGCAGTAATATCATTAGCAAAAGCAAAATCGACTCGAACATTAATTATATCTCCTATTTTAAAATTATTTGTATCGGTGTGGGTGGAAAGTATTTTTTCCACCATGGTTTTTCCCATTATTTTCTCCTTGTCTAATAAAATTTATAATTTATAATTACAGTATTTAGACTGACAGTCTTTGCACTTATTTTCTTCTTCAGAAGAGACAATTATTTCTTTACCTGCCCCGATTACCCAAGATAATGATTTTTGGGGCAACATCATAAAACCTTTGCTTAGTCTTACTCCGATATTATCTGAAGGAATACTTTTAAAGACAATTTCTTGTTGAGACACCTCCCAGCCACTATAACCGGGAGAAAAATGCCTACTGGTTTTAAAGCCCTGTTCTATTACTTCTTGACGAGCCAATTTTCTAACTTTCCGACTAAAATCTTCAACCGCTACAGTTCCAATTACATCAAGGGCTAATGCCCGAGGATATTCTCCTTGAGAAAATAACTCAGAGACTTTCTTTTCTAATAAATCTCCTATAGTAACTACTCCCACAAGTAAATGACTTGCTCCTTTTAATTGTTTAATTATAGATTTAGCAAATCTAAAAATAAGTCCACTTTCTAAATTAATCCTCCCCTCTAAGGCAGAGCCTTTGATTTTAATTAAGGAATAAATTCCCTGAGGCTTAAAAAGACTGTAGCCTCGATTAATTTCCTCTTCGGTAATCCGTAAAATATTTTGGTTGGGTTCTTTAACCTTCTTTCTGCTATAGCCTTGATAGCGTAATATTTCTTCTTTATCTAAGTCTAATTTAAGGTCCTTTATTATCTTCATATCTCTCATCCCTGCTTAATTTAACAAACGGCAAACTAAATCCATGTCTCTTAAGGGGAAAACATGAATTCCAGCTACCTCTTTAAATTTGCGGATCTTATCAATAAATTCCTGAGAAATCTTTATTCCCTCTCCTATATCTTTCCCTATCATTCTCTCCTTTACCACCGAGGGGATAAAAATTTCGGGTAAATTATTATTTAAATATTCAATCATCTTATAACTCTTTAAAGGCATAATCCCGATAATTTTAGGTATATTAAGGTGAGCGGTAAATTCAAGAAATCTTTCAAATATTTCAATATCATAAATGGGTTGAGTTTGAACAAAATTAGCCCCCGCTGAAACTTTTTCCTCAAATCGCCTTATCTCTTTTTTTAAATCTTGAGCAGAGGGATTAACTGCTACTCCGATAAAAAAATCTGTTCTACTCTTAAGTTCCTCTCCTTTATATTCATACCCGTTATTTAATTTATTTACCATCTTTACTAATCCTACCGAATCTAGGTCGTAAACACCGGTTGCCTTAGTATAATCACCCACCTCGGGAGGGTCTCCGGTTAAAGCTAAAATATTTTTTACCCCCAAAGCAGATGCACCTAAAAGCTCTGCTTGTAAACCCAACAAATTTCTATCTCGGCAAGTGATATGAAAAATTGATTCTAATTCTATTTTTTCCTGAATAATATGTGAAAGGGCGATAGGGCTCATCCTTAATTTAGCCAGAGGGCAATCGGTAACATTTACCGCATCTACTACTTTTCTGAAATTGGCACTATTTATCTCTCTTAATATTTTATCTAAATTTAAAGTTTTCGGGGGATCTAATTCCACTGTTACTACAAATTTTTTTGCGGCCAGTTTCTCTCTTAAATTCATTATCATTACTCCTCCCTTTTTTGCTCCCCACTAATTAAAATTATAATCTTCCTTCTCGAAAGGACATAAGATATTGTTTGCAAAATTCATCTTTACCCAACAAAAGGTCAGTTGCTTTAATTAAAGCCATTAAATTTTTATTAGTAGAATCCAGAATTGTGGCATTAAGACCATATGCCATAGCCAAAACCAGGAAACTTTGATTAATTAAACTTCTTTCCGGTAACCCATAGGAAATATTGCTTAATCCTATAATTGTTTTAACTTCAGGATAAGAATTCTTAATTTTCCTTAAAGTCTGCAGAACAATATTAGGATTTTGAATATTAGCACTAACTGGTAAAGTCAAAGGATCGATATATATATCTTCGGTAAGAATTCCTTCGCTGGTAAACTTTTTAATTAATTCATCAGCAATTTTACATCTTTCTTTAGAGTTCTGAGGTATTCCCTGTTCATCCATAGTAAGGGCAACTACTGAACACTGATATTTTTTAACCAAGGGTAAAATTAATTCCAGTTTTTTTCTCTCTGCAGTCACTGAATTAATCAAGACTTTCCCTTTACTCCAATCATAAACTTCTAACCCTGCTTTTATAGCCATATAGTTAGGGCTATCAATACATAAAGGAACATTCACTGCCTCTTGAACCGTCTTTACCAGCCATTTCATATCTTCTGGTTCGTTCTTTCTAATGGTCCCAATATTTAAATCCAGCATCTGGGCTCCACCTTCAACCTGTTTTCGAGCTAACTCTTGAATAAACTCTTTATTCTTTCTTTCCACCATTTCTTGAATATTTTTTCGGCTGGAATTTATCTTTTCTCCAATAATAAGCAATTTTTATTATCTCCTTAATTCTTTTAAAAACTTTTTAGCCTTTTCCACTGCCGAGGCAACATCTGGGGCATATCCATCTGCCCCAATTTCATCTGCAAATTCCTGAGTAATAGGAGCCCCCCCAATCATTACCTTTACTTTATCTCTTAAACCTTTTTTCTTTAAAATAGTTATTACTTCCTTCATCCCCATCATAGTAGTAGTTAATAAAGCAGACATCCCCACTATATCTGGTTGATATTCTTGAGTAGCTTTTAAAAATTTTTCGGGTGAGACATCTATCCCTAAATCCACAACTTCAAATCCTCCCCCCTTTAACATCATAGCTACCAGATTCTTACCAATATCGTGCAAATCACCCTTGGTAGTACCAATTATCACCTTACCTACCGCCTTTACTCCACTTTTAATTAATATGGGCTGTAACAATTCCATACCTCCATACATAGCTTGAGAAGCTAATAACACTTCAGGAAGAAAAATATCATTGTTCTTGAATTTTATTCCCACAATTTCCATCCCTTTAATTAAGCCCTGTTCTAAAATTTCCTTAGGATCTATATTTTCCTGTAAAGCTTTCTGGATAATCTCCTTTACTTTAGAAATATCCCCTAGAAATAGGGCTTCTTGTAGTTCCTTTAACTCCACCATAAATTATCTCCCTCTCTAATTAAACTACCACCACCTAAGGCATCTGTGGGCCTGATGCATCCTGCCCTTACATCTAAATCCTAGTCTTTTCACGCGGTACGCGATAACACTATTTATTATTATTATTCTTCTTCTTCCTGACTTCTCTTTTTTTTACTATATACTAACGACTATTCACTATTTCACTAACGACTAATTTATTCATTAATAACTTTCAGTAATTCTCGAGCCGCCTTTTCTGGCCCTTTCTGTTCATATCCCGGAATACCTAACCTCGTCCTTAACTGGCCAACTTTAACTTTATTTTCAAATAGTTTATTGAAATATCTTAAGGCAATCCTCTCGTGTAATTCTTTATACTGTATGGGACCGAAAATATTAGCAAAATAGCTCTGCACTAAGCCTTTCTCGGTTGTAGTCCCCTTAGCTAATCGAGTTCCCTCTCGAAATATAGTAATTGCCTCTTCCAGGGAAGAAAATTCTTCATATATAGGATGACTAGCATCTACTTCTTTATAATTATTAGCATAAAGGAAATAATCTACCTTATATCCCTTTAATATTTCCTGTGAAGTGGTAATAGGTATAACCGCTCGAGCATTAATCTTATGAGGACTCATAATAATAGATCTATCCATTATTCCAAAAGCATAGCCAGGATGTAAGTCATCTAATCTGACAAATGCACCAACTTCAGTACCAAAACTTTTTACTTCTCCTTTTTCGCTTATCTCTAAAGACCCCATATCATCATAGATAATACTCATATCCCGAATATATTCCTTAGCCAAAACTCTAAAGGCCTCTAAAGTCTCTGATTTTCCTGTTCCAGTATCTCCTACTATTACCAGATTAGCAGATTTACCATTTTTCAAACAAATTCTTACCATTGCTCCATGAACAGGTAATCGTCCCCTCTTCATCATTACAATATTATGTAAAGTAAGCATCATCTTTTTGATATAGCCAAAATATCCCATTTTATTTAGGGCCGGAAGAGCTGCTACTAAAAGATTATTTTTTTCATCATCATAGAAAATAGTAGGAGGAACACCAAATTTTTTTATAGCTAGAGGAGGAACACCATATAGATAAATAGCCTCAGGTATCCTTAGAAGTTCCTCACCACTGGCTAAATCAAAAAGATTAGCTAATGCCGTCCCTAGTCCAATAAACTTATTATAAAAATAGAAATAGATAATTAACGCTCCAACTTTCGCGGGGAAACAAAGCCAATCTCGGGGATTTATTTTTACCTCCTCTAAGGGGTTGGTATCCACTTTTTTAAATTGCCCCGCCCTCTTATTCATTAAAGGGTCAATAATAAGAGGTGGTTCGATTAAAATTTGAGTAATAAGAGGAATATCCCTTACTATATTTTTATAAACTAAAGGAAGCTTATAATCTATACTAGTAGTGATAAGACCAACTTGACACCCAGCAGGTACTTGACGATATATTCTGGGATGATCTCCAGTTACATTTTCACAAATATTTCGATAGGTCTTTCTTACTAAATGATTAAGCTCCTCTACAGTCCGGTTAAAAGCACGATAAGGTTTTTCACAAGATTTTACACCCTTATCATCTTCTAAATCATATTTTATAAAAAAGCGTTCATAACTCCGCCAGAAATCATATAATCTTTCTATAAGTTGATGAAAAAGATAAGTATCTTTTAAAATTATCCCAAATTGAGAATTGACTCTAAGAACTTCTATTCTATTATCTTGGCATAATAAAAGTAAACAATTTAATAAAAGTTCTTCTTGGATAGAATTAGGAACATTACTAAAAATTCCTAACAAAGGAGAATCTTTCTTTTTTAAATATCTTAAAAATTTCTGAAGCACGTTTTTAAATAAATTACTTTTTAGTAACTCTTCGCTGTTTTGACAAATTCCCCTATTACTTTTTATAACTACTTGCTTGTCATAAAAATAAAATTCTTCTTTCATTATATTTTAATTTTAACTCCAATTTTTATGAAAATATCTTTCTACTGAGAAAGTTCTTTAGATTTTTCTGTAGCCTTACTAACCGCTTTAATAAGGGTTACTCTAATCCCACCATCTTCTAATTCCATCAATCCATCTACCGTAACTCCAGCCGGAGTAGTCACTGCATCTTTTAATAAAGCTGGATGCATCCCTGTTTTCAATACCATCTTTGCTGCCCCTAACAAGGTTTGGGCAGTTAATCTTTGAGATAATTCTCGAGGCAAGCCCATTCTTACTCCTCCCTCAGTTAGGGACTCGATAATTATATAAGTATAAGCCGGACCGCTGCCGGATAAAGCCGTAACTACATCCATTAATCCTTCCTGGTAAATAATCTCCACTAATCCTACTGCTCCAAAGATATGCATAGACATTTGAATATGATTTTTATCAGCATATCTTCCTGGACAAAGAACCGTCATACCTTCATTAATTAAAGCAGGGGTATTGGGCATAGCCCTGATTACCGGAATATTCTTTCCTAAACAATCCTCTATAAATTGAGTACTGGTAGCTGCAGCAATAGATATTATTAATTGTTTTTCTGTAATCACTTCTTTGATTTCAAAAATTACTTTCTTTATCATCTGGGGCTTGAGAGCTAAAATAATTACATCTTTTTGTAAAACCATCTTTTTATTATCAAGATAAGTCCTGACCTTATATTTTTTATTTATTTCTTCTGCATGTTCTTCTCGGGCAGTACTTCCACTTAAATTTTCTCTCTTTACTAAGTTATTTTTAATCATACTATCAAGCAGGATTTCTCCCATCTTTCCCACTCCAATTATAGCAACTTTCTTATTAATAAGCATTTTATATCTCCCCTGCTCATAAAAAATATTTAATTTTTTAATTAACCAATTTGCCAATCCACCAATTTACCAATTCTCAATCCAGCAGTTACCCAGTCTAGGCGGCCTGCATCCCAGCCCTCATCTATCATTCCAGCCCACAAAATCTCATCTTAAGTTAAAAAAATGCATCAAGGGTTTGTTTATCATTTTTTCTACTTTATCACCGTAAAATTCACATCTCCCCAGAGGCCCATTTTATCCTCTTTTATTATTACTACACCCTTTATACTCTTTATCTTTTGGGCATAAATTAAGCCTTGCCCTATATCTTCTTTAGTTTTTACCATATTACCTATTGCTGTAGCAGCGGCATCAGCAAGTAAAACAGAATCAGAAATTACGGTAACCGCATCTGCTTTCCCAAAGCTTAAAGAAGGGCCTACAGTCCCAGATGAGGTGCAAACTCCTACATAATTTTTTGGTGTTTCTATCTTTAAAATAATTTTCTGACTCAGAGGAGACTCTCCAGCGAAGATACTCACTTTTCTCTCCTGGTTACTCTTAATAAAGATATCTCCCCCATTTTCTACAATTACTTCGGAAGAATAATTCAAAAGTTCCTTCCCCACAAATTCAGCTATTGCCCCAGCTACCGCTGCCATAGGTCCAACTCCACACCAAATTGCGGCCTGAATCATAGAATCAATTATTTCAGTCACTTCGCCTTCTCGGGGATAAGGCAAAAGCGTACTTTCAAATAATGGGTGACTATAAATATAATCCTTTATCTGTCCTCTAAAGCGTAAAAGCGCCTGCCGGGCATAAGAAGTTAATTCTTGACTTGCCCTTATATATAGATCACTTTCTTCTTCCTTTATTTGAAAAGAGACCAAATCTTTTCCCTTAATTAAATCGCGGTAATTCCTTTCTAGATATTCTATTTTATTAACCTCGGGAAAAATCATTACTTTTCTACTCACTTACTTTAACCCTTTCTAAAAAGTAACTTTAATGGCTTGTAAAGGACAGGCTTCTACACAATTACCGCAAACTATACATTTTTCATAGTCAAATTTTAATTTATAAGTCACTTTATCTAAAGATAATACTCCAGTTGGACAAATAGAGATACATGCCCCACAATCAATACATTTTTTTTCATCCCATAAGACTTCTTGTTCTAAAAGCATAACCCCTACACCTATCTGCCTAACAAAGCTCAACCCTTCATTTATTTGATTTTCACTTCCTTTAAGTTCTAAAAGTAATTTTCCGCCTAATTTAGGTTCGAATTTTGCCTGCAAAATATTTACCCATAAATCATACTTTTTTATCAGCTGATAGGTAACCGGTCTCTCCACATTTTCGGGAGAAAAATTTAAGATTACTTTCTTTTTTATCATTTAAATATCCTTTTAATTATTTTTAATAATTCAAATTATCCTTTAATGAATTTCCATCAAGGGTTTAAACTTACTATCTGGTGAGAATCTCTGGATAGGTTTCTGCAGTAAAAATTTTCCATTTAATATTTCTTCTTTTAATTTTTGAGCAATTTCCCGAGCTTTGGCATAACTGGAAAGTGGAGAGGTAGGAACATTTTCCCCCCGAATAGTAATATTCCCTTCTCTTAATTGCTTATAATTTACCCGTCCCAAAGAAGGTCTCTCCCGATGAGGAAAACTATAATCAATTATCTGAGTGTAGATATCTTCATCTTTTATTGCTACACCTTTCATTACTTCACTATTTAAAATGGGGATAGGGATTCCTATACCTACTACCAAACTCACCCCATAACCTTTAAAAATTGCTGCCCGAATATAATCGGTGCTCATCTCTTTTAAATTTCCCATTACTGCTATAGTTCCTCCTTTATAGATGGTTTTACCTCCTTCCTCTTTTAGTATTTGAGGATAAAATTGCGTTCCTTCCCAAACTATATAACCTTGTGCTCCACCTAAAAATATACGAGTACCTAGGCCAATGGTTATAAATTCAGGGTCATTAAGCAAAGGGCTCAATTGACCGCTAGTGGAGTAAGTCGCATTTCCTAGATTAGGGAGCAAGATCCCCATATAAGTGTATATCTTCCGATCAGAAGTATTTACTGCTACATTATAGTTTTGATAACCATTTCGGGGATTAAACAAAATTGCTTGATTTATACTTTCTTTAGTTATATAAGTCTCTATTTCCCGTCGAGGATAGCAATCTGTTCCCTGGGATATAGCCTTTAATCTAATCTTTTTCCCGGAAATTAAATCTTCAATCACATGAGCACCTCCGTATTCCATCCCTTTACTTTCAGAGAGCTGAGTGGCGCCTATATAGGTATCAACTGCTGCTAATCCCGCATAAGCTTCCACCTCATTTAACCAAACTTTTTGCATTCGAATAGGAGGGTCGCTATGACCAAAATTAATTATTGCCCCCGAAGAGCACATTGGTCCAAAAGTACCGGTAGTAACCACATCTATCTCTTCTGTTGCCTTTTCTATACCCTTCTCCTCAACTATAGAAATAATTTCTTCTGCAGTGACTATTACTGCTTTACCACTTTTAATCTTAGTATTAATTTCTTCATAAGTTTTTTGCATCGCCATAAAATAACCTTCCTATAAAATGAATAATCTTTAAAATCATTCTTATACCTTCTGACTTCTATTCTCTTTTTTCTGAAAAGCAATTACATTTAACATCTTTTCGGTTGCTTCTACAGCAGCCAAAACTTGATCGGGATTGACCCCTTTAGTAACAAAGGTTTCGTTATATTGATTCCTCCAGGTAATAGTACACTGTACTAAGGCATCTGTTTTTCCACCTGGAGGAATAATAACCACATAATCTAAAAGGGTGGGCAGCGAATAATTTATTTTTTTTGCTATTTTCCTAATAGCATTCATAAATGCATCATATCCGCCATCTCCCTGGGCACTTTCTTCTAATTGCAACTCTTTACCCGGTGTTCCATCCTGGTATAATAATTGTACTACAGCAGTAGGTTTTAACCCACTACAAGTCACTATATTACATAATTTCAATTTAAAACTTTTTTCATGAGGTGTTTTTAAAACATCTGAAATAATATAAGGCAATTCTTCTGCTGTAATAGCTTCCTTTTTATCACCAAGCTCAATCACTCTCTCCAATACACGTTTTTTTTGTTCTTTAGTAAGCTGAATACCAATTTTTTCTAAGTTATATTCTAAATTAGATTTTCCGCTTAATTTGCCCAAAGAATATTGTCTCTTGCGACCAAATCTTTCGGGTAAAAGAGTACTAGCATAAAGATTTCCTTTTCTATCTCCATCGGCATGAATTCCAGCAGTTTGGGTAAAAACATTTAAACCAGATATAGGTTTATTAGAAGCTAACCGATGCCCAGAAAATATTTCTACTGTTTTACTAAGATGGTATAAATATTTTTCATTAATTTCAGTTTTAAAATCAAAAAAATCATGAATTCCAACCACTACTTCTTCTAAAGAAGCATTACCTGCCCGTTCACCCATACCATTAACGGTGCAATGCACTCCCTTTATTCCGGCTTCTATCGCTACTAAAGTATTTACTGTAGCTAGACCATAATCATTATGGGCATGAAAATCAAAATGAAGATCAGGATATTTTTCTAAAATATCTTTAATAAATTCGTAAACGCGCTTATAATAAAGAATGCCAAGCGTATCGGGCAACATAAATCGTTTGATCGGTTCTCCTCGAAGATGATCTAAAAGATAGTAGACATAATCTCGAGAAAAAATCATTCCATTAGACCAATCTTCAAAATATATATTACAAATAATCCCTTTTTTATCAGCATACGCAATAGTCTCTTTTATATCTTTAATATGCTGTTCTTTGGTTTTTTTTAGTTGAATGGTTAAGTGATTTATTGACCCTTTAGCAAGAATATTCATTACCCTTCCACCAAGATTATAAATCCAATCGACCGATTCTGTTTTATCTACAAACCCTAAAATTTCTACCTGCTCTAGATGGTTGTTTTTTTTAGCCCAATTAATTATCTCTTCTACGGAGTGTTCCTCTCCTTTGCTTACTTTAGCACTGGCAATTTCAATTCTATCTACTTTTATATCTCCCAGTAAAATTTTAGCAATGGCTAATTTTTCTTGAGGGATGTAACTTACATCCTTCATCTGTTCTCCATCTCGTAAAGTAGTATCCATTATTTCTATCTTTTTGTTCATCTTTAATCACTTCCTTTTAATGGGGTTAAGGACAAATGAAATATCAATCTATTTACCGCTTTAAGATAAGCCCTTATGCTGGCTTCTAAAGTATCAGTACTTATACTTCGGCCGGCAAAGATACTTCCTTTCTCATCACTTATCTTTACAATCGCTTCTCCTTGAGCATCTTTTCCACCGGTTAAAGCTTGCACATTATAATCGGTCAACTTGATTTTTAATTTGGTTATTCGATCTATAGCCTTAAAAGAAGCATCTACTGGACCATCTCCACAAGCTGCATCTTCCAAAGGTTCATTATTAAATAATAACCTAACTGTTGCTGTAGGCAAAGTACGATTACCCGTATTAAGATGAAAATATTCTAATTTAAAGGTTTCTGGAATTTTACCTATTATTTCTTCAGATACAATAGCCTCCAAATCTTCAATAAAAATCTCTTTCTTTTTATCTGCTAACTCCTTAAACTTTTCAAAGACCTCATTTAACCTTTCCTTATCTAAAGTATGCCCCATCTCTTCTAATCTCTTTTTAAGGGCATTCCTCCCTGAATGTTTCCCCAGAACTAGACTATTACTTTCTAAACCTACTGATTGAGGGGTCATAATTTCATAGGTAGTACGCTCTTTTAATATTCCAGCTTGATGGATACCTGCTTCATGGGCAAAGGCATTTTTCCCTACCACCGCTTTATTAGGCTGAATAACAAAACTGGTCAATTTACTCACCAATTTACTGCTAGGACATATTTGAGTGGAATTAATCTGGGTCCATTTGTTATAAATATCCTTCCTGGTTTGAAGAGCCATAACAATCTCTTCCAAAGAGGCATTACCTGCTCTTTCTCCGATTCCATTCACCGTACATTCCACCTGAGTAGCTCCGCTTCTTATAGCTTCTAAAGAATTAGCCACTGCTAATCCCAAGTCATTATGACAATGAACACTAATGACTACCTTTTCAATATTAGGAACATTCTTTCTGATATCTTTTATTAATCTGCCAAATTCCTCTGGTTGGGCATATCCTACTGTATCCGGCACATTTATTATGGTAGCACCAGCCTTAATTACCTCTTCAAAAATCCGGTATAAAAATTCTTTCTCACTCCTACTAGCATCTTCTGCAGAAAATTCCACTTCCGAGCAGAGCTTACGGGCATATTTTACTGCCTCAACTGCCTGCTCTAAGACTTGCTCGGGAGAAAGTTGTAGTTTATATTGCATATGAATAGGTGAAGTGGCAATAAAGGTGTGAATTCTGGGTCTTTCAGAATATTTTAGTGCTTCCCAGGCTTGTTCAATATCTTTCTTTACTGCTCGAGCCAAACCAGCAATGGTACAACCTTTAATGGTTTGAGCGATCAGCTTTACCCCTTCAAAATCCCCTGGTGAAGCAATAGGAAAACCAGCTTCTATTATGTCTACATTAAGTTTCTCTAATTGCTTAGCCACTTCTAACTTTTCATAAGTATTAAGTGATGCACCAGGACATTGTTCTCCATCTCGTAGTGTAGTATCAAAGATTATTACTTTATTTTCCATTAATCTGTCTCCTCTCCTTTTTAATCGTTAGCCGAAAAAAACCTTACTCTATTTTAGAATAATAAGTCCCAATTATCTTAATAAAAGTAGTATGTTCTTTTAAAGCCTTTAGGACTTCTTGGGCGCTCTCTTCGAATAGCCCTTTTTCAAAATCAGTATAAAAGACATACTCCCAGGGTTTTTGCTTGCTCGGTCGGGATTCTATCCGGCTTAAATTAATATTTCTTAGAGCAAACTCTTTAAGACATTTATATAGAGCCCCTGGCTTACTTATTACTGCAAAAATAATAGAAGTCTTATTATTTTTAGGATCTGAAAATATCTCAGGAGATAAAACTAAAAAACGAGTATAATTATATTTATTATCCTGAATCCCTGAACTTAAAACTTTTAAACCATAAAGTTCTGCGGCCCAATTACTGGCAATGGCTGAAATATTATTTCCTTTTAATTCTTTAATTATCTTAACACTTCCGGCTGTATCATACACTGGGATGATCTGACAATGAGCTAAATTTTTAGACAAAAAACCTTCACATTGAGCCAGTGCTTGAGGATGAGAATAAACTTTTTTAATTAATTTAAAATTGATCTGTTTTTTAGTTATTAAACAATGCTTAACCTTTAACTTTACCTCTCCTACCGCAAATAATTCTTGCTGCAATAAAAGATCATGAACTTCATTAATGCCTCCAGTCTGGGAATTTTCTATAGGTAAAATACCATACTCAGCTTCTTGGCTATTTACTCTTTGAAATACTTCTTTAAAGGTTTTGCAAAGCACCGGCTCTATAGAAGAACCAAAATATTTAATAGCGGCCATCTCACTAAATGCCCCTCTTTCTCCCTGAAATGCAATCCTACTTTGCAAATTTCTCACCTCATTTATTAATTCACTAATTTGCCAATTGACCAATTGACCAATTCTCCAATTTACCAATTTACCAATTTACCGATTAGGTAGGAGTCGGGTTTATCCGCCCCGCTATTATTCGGGTTCGATAAATCGAACTTCTGAACTTCTGACTCCTTCTCCCTTTTCGCGCAATACGCGATACGCAATACGCAATACGATATTAGTCTTTTATCCAGGGCATCATACTGCGCAGTTCTTTCCCTACTTTTTCAATAAGAAAATTAGCTTCTTTATTACGCATAGCTTTAAAGTAAGGTCTACCAACTTGATTCTCAATAAGCCAATCTTTAGCAAACTCTCCGTTCTGGATTTCAGATAATATTTTTTTCATTTCTTTTCTAGTTTCTTCGGTAATAATCCTCTTGCCAGACTTCAAATCTCCATATTCAGCAGTATTACTAACACAATCTCGCATATGAGTAATCCCACCTTTATAGATTAAATCAACTATCAATTTTAACTCATGTAAACATTCAAAATAGGCAATCTCCGGCTGGTAACCAGCTTCTGTTAATGTATCAAAACCTGCCTGAATTAAAGCAGTTACTCCACCACAAAGTACGGTTTGCTCTCCAAAGAGGTCAGTTTCAGTTTCTTCTTTAAAAGTAGTTTCAATTGTTCCGGCACGAGTCCCACCAATTGCCCAAGAATAAGCCAAAGCAATCTCCTTAGCCTTTCCAGAGTAATCTTGAAAAACAGCTATTAAATTTGGGACACCTCTACCTTGAACATACATCTCTCTTACTAAACGACCCGGGCTTTTGGGCGCAATCATAATTACATCAACATTGGGAGGGGGGACAATCTGTCCAAAATGGATATTAAACCCATGAGAAAACATCAAAACATCGCCTTCTTGTAAATTTTTATCAATCCCTTCCTCATAATAAACTTTAGCTTGAATTTCATCAGGAATTAATATTTGAATGATATCGGCTATTTTGGCTGCCTCACCAATACTCATCGCCATTAATCCATCTTTTTCAGCATTGTTCCAATCTGGATATTTATCTCGAGGAGCCGCTCCAATAACTACTTTAATTCCACTATCATGTAAATTAAGGGCTTGTGCTCGGCCCTGGTTTCCATAACCAATTACAGCTACAGTCTTTCCTTTCAAATATTCTTTCTTTACATCTTGATCATAGTAAATTTTAGCCATTTTTTATTTCTCCTTTTTTATTTTTAGATTTTTATTTGATTTTTTATAATGCAAATTTGAAAAAATATTTATTCTTCTTGCTTCTTATTAGATAAAGAAGCACTCTTACTTCCTCTGAAAAGGGCAATTTTACCGGTTCGCACCACCTCTTTTAATCCGAAGGGTTTCAGTAACTCTATTAAAGCATTAACTTTATCCTCAGTACCCGTTGTTTCAATAGTCATCATTTGGCTATTTACATCAATTATCTTAGCTCTAAAAATATCTACCAATTGTATTATCTCCGAACGATTGGCTAAGGAATTAGTATTTACTTTAATTAAAGCCAACTCTCTTTCCACTGAGTTTGATGGAAAAATATCTCTAACCCTAATCACATCAATCAATTTATTCAGCTGTTTGGTTATTTGCTCTAAAGCCCGTTCATCCCCTTCCACAATAATGGTCATTCTGGAAATATTATATTCTTCCGTATGACCGACAGCTAAACTTTCAATATTAAAGCCACGTCGGGTAAATAGGCCGGCTACTCGGGCTAAAACCCCGGGGTGATCTTTAACTAAAACTGCAATAGTATGTCTCATCATTAATCAACTCCTATCATTTGGTCTATGGGTGAACCTGGGATAACCATAGGGAATACATTTTCTTCCCCAGGAATAATACAATCAATTAAAACAAATTTATTTAAAGAAAGAGCTTTTTCTAAAGCAGGGGACAACTCTTGTTTTTTATTTACTCTTATCCCAGTTCCTCCATAGGCTTCAATTAATTTTACAAAATCTGGATTCCCAGTTAAGGCAGTTGAGGAATACCTTTTATTAAAAAAGAATTCCTGCCACTGTCTTACCATCCCCAAATAGCTATTATTCATAATAATTACCATGATAGTTAGGTGGTTATTTATAGCGGTAGCTAATTCCTGTAAATTCATTTGAAAACTACCATCACCAGAGATACATATTACAGTTTTGTCCGGACAACCTATTTTAGCTCCAATAGCTGCTGGTAAACCATATCCCATAGTTCCTAAACCTCCAGAAGAGATAAAAGTTCGAGGCATAGTATATTGATAATACTGGGCAGCCCACATCTGATGTTGACCCACATCAGTAACTATTACTGCTTTGCCCTCAGAAATTTTATATACTTCCTCTATAATATATTGCGGTTTTAACTCCTGGTTATTTTCATATTTTAAAGGATATTTTCTTTTCCAATCCTTTATTGTTTCTAACCATTCTGTATTTTCTTTTTTATCGATAATCTCATTTATTTTTTTTAACACTTTTTTAAGATCACCGACAATGGGAATATCGACTAAGACATTTTTCCCAATTTCGGCTGGATCAATATCTATATGAATTATTTTAGCTTGTGAACCAAACTCGGACAATTTTCCAGTAACTCGATCATCAAATCTTGCTCCTAAAGCAATAATTAGATCCGCAGCACTAATAGCATAATTCGCATAAGCTGTACCATGCATACCTAACATTCCCAAAGAGAGGGGATGAGTCTCAGGGAAAGTACCTATTCCCATTAAGGTTGTAGTTACCGGGATATTGGCTTGGAAAGCTAAATCTCTCAATTCTGAAGAGGCATTAGAGGAAATCACTCCTCCTCCGGCATAAATAACTGGTCTCTTTGCCTTGCTTATTTCTTGTGCTGCTGCTTTAATCTGTTGAATATGTCCACTAAAAGTTGGCTTATACCCATTCAGGCTAACCTTTTCAGGGTATTTAAATTCAGTTTGTGCTAATTGGATATCCTTAGGTAAATCTATTAATACCGGACCTGGCCTTCCGGTACGGGCAATATAAAAAGCTTCCTGAATAATACTGGCTAAATCTCTTACCTCTCTTACCACATAATTATTTTTGGTGATAGGTAAAGTAATACCATTGATATCCACTTCCTGAAAAGCATCAGTCCCGATTAAATTAGTTGGAACTTGGCCCGTAAAGGCTACTAAGGGAATAGAATCCAAGTAGGCATTAGCTAAACCGGTTACTAAATTGGTAGCTCCCGGTCCAGAAGTAGCTATACAGACCCCTACATTACCAGTAGCCCGGGCATATCCGTCGGCAGCATGAGCTGCTCCTTGTTCATGTTTGGTCAGGATATGTTTAATAGAAGGTTCTTGGTAAAAAACATCGTAAACCGGCATTATAACCCCTCCAGGAATGCCAAAAATAATTTTAACCCCTTCTTTTTTTAAACATTCTACTACTATTTGCGCCCCGGTTAATTTCATATAACTCATCTCCTTACTGCTCCTTTATCGGCAGACCCTACAAAATTAATATAATATTTTAAAAAACCTGATTTTATCTTAGAAGACGGTAATTTTAGTTTATTTAATCTTTGTTTTATTTCTTTTTCCCCAAGCTTTATATTTAGTCTTTTTTGGGGAATATCAATTTCAATAATATCTCCATCTTCAACAATAGCTATAGGACCTCCTACAGCTGCCTCAGGGGCGACATGTCCAATAGACGCTCCTCGGGTAGCTCCGGAAAAACGTCCGTCGGTAATCAAAGCTACCTCGCGGTCTAATCCCATTCCAGCAATTGCTGAGGTAGGAGTTAACATTTCTCTCATCCCCGGTCCACCTTTAGGCCCTTCATAACGGATTACTATTACATCTCCTTTTTTAATCTTACCTTCTAAAATTGCTTTAGTACTCTCTTCTTCTGAATTAAATACTCTTGCTGATCCCTCATGCCTTAACATATCCGGATGAACCGCTGAACTTTTTACTACCGCACCTTGGGGAGCTAAATTACCCTTTAAAAACACAATACCACCTTTCGGATTATAGGCATTTTCTATATTTCTTATTACTTGGTTATCTAATATTTGAGCACTTTTAATATTCTCACTAACAGTCTTACCGGTTACGGTAATCTCTTCTAAATTAATTACCTTCTTTCTATTCAGTTCTTTAATTAGGGACGAAATACCTCCCGCTCTATCTAAATCTTGAATATGGTGCTCCCCGGCAGGAGAAAGGCTGCACAATTGAGGAACTTGTTCTCTTATCTGGTTAAAATCATCTAGATCAAAAGGAATACCTGCTTCAAAGGCTATAGCCAGAGTATGAAGCATCGTATTAGAGGAACCCCCCAAAGCCATTTCAACTGTAATAGCATTCTCTATAGCCTTTTTAGTAATAATATCTAAAAATTTAACCTCTTTTTTAAATAATTCCATAATTTTCATTCCTGCATGTTTAGCTAATCTTATTCTGCGAGCATCAACAGCTGGAATGGTTCCATTACCGGGTAGAGCTATACCCACTGCTTCCGCCCAAATATTCATAGAATTAGCGGTATACAGGCCGGCGCAGGAACCTACCCCAGGACAGGCGCAATCCTCTACTTCTTTTAATTCTTGCTCACTTATAGAACCGGTTTGGAACTTTCCTACTGCTTCAAAGACATTACTCAGGGCGATAGTCTTCCCCTGGTAAAATCCAGCTAACATAGGTCCGCCACTTACTACAATAGTAGGTAGATTAACTCTAAGAGCACCCATAATCATTCCCGGAACTATTTTATCGCAATTAGGAATAAGAACCAAAGCATCAAAGGCATGGGCTTTAGCCATAATTTCAATAGAATCAGCGATTAATTCTCTACTAGGTAGAGAATATTTCATACCCTCATGATTCATAGCCAATCCATCACATACCCCTATGGTAGAAAATTCAAATGGAACTCCGCCGGCCATTCTTATACCATCTTTAACTGCTTGAGCAATCTCTTTTAAATGAAGGTGACCTGGAATAATTTCGTTGGCTGCTTGAGCAACACCAACAAAAGGCCTTTTCATCTCTTCATCGGTTACCCCTAATGCTTTGAGCAAGGAACGATGCGGAGCCCTGGCCAAACCTTTTTTTATTACATCACTTTGCATAATTATTCACCTACTTTTGTTATTTTATTTTTAGATATAAAAAGACCCCAGCAAATAAATCCATTCTGTTAATTAAACAAAAGGGACCTATCCGCTGGGGTCTTTTATACCCACGGTGTAACACTATTACTCATTAGTAATAGTATCTTACGCCACTTGGTCCAGACTCTAACCTCAATTGATTAGACGGAACCCTAGGCATACTCCCGAAAAATTAAAAACTTTCATCCTTATTTTAGTCTATAAAGAATTTAGTCTATAAAGACTAAAATAGGGACGAAAGTTATTCGTGGTACCACCCTACTTTAATAAAGATAAGAAATACAAATATATTTCATTTCTTATTTTTATACTCAGTTGGTTTATAAAAGATAACGTTTTTAAGACGTTACAGGTTACTTAATATTTTGCCTGTACCTATATATATAAAGGTGAGATTTTCGACAAACTTTCGCTACCAATTCACCATAACCATTGGCTATCTTTAGCAGTTTTAGTTCGCCTACTTTTCCTTCAAGTTTTACTTTTTTATTTAAAATATAGATTACAATAATTAATCCTAAATGTCAAGCAAAATAGAAATATTTTTTATAAAATTCTTATTAGGTGTTATAAAATTTATATTTTAAGATGTTTTTTGCAATAAAATTATTAAATCTTATTTATCTCCTTTTGTAATAGCATCTATAACCGCTTCAGCATATTCTATTGTCCCGGTGTTACCACCGAGATCGCGAGTTAAATATTTTCCTTCCTCTAATACTTTTACTACAGCTTTTTCTACTCTATCTGCTGCCTTACTTTCCCCCAAATACTTTAACATCATTACTCCTGCTAATATAGTAGCAGTAGGATTAGCAACAAATTTCCCTTTATGTTTTGGTGCAGACCCATGTACTGGTTCAAATACTGCCTCTTTGTCTCCTATATTAGCCCCTGGTACCACTCCAAGACCACCAACCAGCCCTGCAGCTAAATCAGAAAGTATGTCCCCATAAAGATTGGGCATAACTAAGACATCATAGTTATTGGGTACCTGAACTAATTTCATACTCATTGTATCTACTATCATTTCCTCAAAAACTATCTCTGGATACTCTTGAGATACCTTCCTAACGCACTCTAAAAAAAGCCCATCTGTATATTTCATTATATTTGCCTTATGTACCACGGTGACTTTTTTTCTTTTTTCCCTCTTAGCTAATTTAAAAGCAAACCTGGCTATTCTCTCGCTAGCTTTCCTAGTTATAATCTTTATACTTTCAGCAGCATCTTCTCCTATCTTATGCTCTATCCCGGCGTATAAGTCCTCTGTATTTTCTCTAACTATCACTAAATCAATATCCGAATATCGAGAGGGTACACCTTTATATGATTTTACTGGTCTAATATTTGCATATAATTCTAACGTCTGTCTTAATGCTACATTAACACTTCTAAAGCCGGTACCTATAGGAGTAGTTATGGGTCCTTTTAGGGCTACTTTATTTTTTTTAATGCTATCAATCACATAATTAGGAAGAGGTGTACCAAATTTTTGAATAACTTCTTCACCAGCTTCCACAATTTCCCAATTAATTTTCACGCCGCTTGCTTCTAAAACTATTCGAGCCGCCTTGATAACCTCCGGCCCAATTCCATCTCCCGGAATTAAGGTAATATTATAAGCCAATTTTATTTCCTCCTAACTAATTATTCTTTTATACTTCCTTTTGATTTTACTAAATTTAAAAGTCCTCCTTGAACTATTATCTCTTTCTGTCTTAGTGTAATCTTTAAAATCATCTTATATTCCTTGCCATTGGTCATATTTTTTACCTTAACTAAGCCTTTTTTAAGCTGTAGAAAGGCATTCTCTATTAAAAGTTCATCCATTTCTTCAACATTATCATAATCCTCTGGATTTTCAAATATCAAGGGGATTATTCCGTTATTTATAAGATTTGCTTGATGTATTCTAGCAAATGATTTTGCTAAAACTGCCTTTACCCCTAAATATAAAGGGACAAGGGCTGCATGTTCCCTACTTGATCCTTGTCCGTAGTTTATACCTCCAATTATAAAACCACCTCTGTTTTCCCTTGCCTTCTTCGGAAAATCTTTATCGCAAGGGATCAAACAATAATCGGAAAGATAGGGTATATTTGACCTATAAGGAAGAAGTTTTGCATTTGATGGCATAATATGATCTGTGGTGATATTATCCCCTACTTTGATTAAAACTTTTCCTTGAACCTCTGTACCTAAGGGCTTACCTTTTGGAAATGGCTTTATATTGGGTCCTTTTATTACTTCTATCCCACTATTATTTTCTATAGATGGTACAATTAAATTATCATTTATCAAAAACATTTTTGGTTCTTCAATTATAATAGGTGCCCCTAACTCCCTTGGGTCAGTAAGATAACCAGTAATTGCTGATACTGCGGCAACCTCAGGACTTACTAAATATACTTTTGCTGAAAGGGTGCCAGATCTCCCTTCAAAATTTCGATTAAAAGTTCGCAAAGATACACTATTTGTTGATGGAGATTGCCCCATGCCTATACAGGGTCCACAAGCACATTCAAGAACTCTTGCTCCTGCTGCAATTAAAGAAACCAACGCCCCTTCTTTAGCAAGCATACTTAATACTTGCCTTGACCCTGGTGCTATCACTAAAGAAATATTTTCGGCAATAGTTTTTCCTTCCAGTATCTTTGCTACTTTCATCAAATCAGTATATGAGGAATTTGTACAGCTACCTATAACTATCTGATTAACCTTAAGCCCTTTTAAAGAAGATACCGATACTACCTTATCCGGGCTATGAGGACAGGCTACTAAGGGTTCTAATTGAGAAAGGTCTATCTCTATCTCTTCATTATAGGTTGCTTCATAATCAGCTTTTATTTCTAAAAAATCATTCTCTCTTTTTTGAGCTTTTAAAAAATCCAAGATTACCTCATCACTGGGGAATATAGAAGTTAATGCTCCTAATTCGGTTCCCATATTAGTAATCGTTGCCCTTTGAGGAACAGATAAATCTTTTATGCCCTCACCAACATATTCAAATACCTTACCAACACCCCCCTTGACAGTTAACCTTTTTAGAATTTCTAATATAATATCTTTTGCTGAAACCCAGGGAGGTAATTCCCCCTTAAGATTTACCTTCACCACTTCAGGCATGGTGATATAATACTCTCCAGTGCCCATAGCTATGGCAACATCCATCCCACCAGCTCCTATTGCTAACATCCCTACCGCCCCAGCTGTAGGAGTATGGCTATCTGATCCTAAGAGGGTTTGCCCTGGGATGGTAAATCTTTCCAAATGAACTTGATGGCATATACCGTTACCTGGTTTTGAAAAAAATATTCCGTACTTTTTAGCTATAGTTTGAATATATAAATGATCATCAGCATTTTCAGGTCCAGTTTGTAATATATTATGATCAATATATGCTACTGACCTTTTTGTCTTTACCCTATCCATACCTAGCGCTTCAAATTCAAGATAAGCCATTGTTCCGGTGGAATCTTGAGTAAGCGTCTGGTCAATACTTATTATTATTTCTTCTCCAAAAACCATCTTCCCCTTGATTAAATGACTTTTTATTATCTTTTGCGTAATCGTTAAAGGCAACCTTTAAAACCTCCTTTATAGCGTATGAAAAACCAAAAACCATAATTCAAAATTCAAAGCTATTTTTCTAATAAACTATTGCTTTTAATTATGTAGAGGTCGTATTTATCCGACCCGTTTTCATTACTTTTTATTTTTAACTCTTCAAATAATTCTGGTATATGCATTCTGGTAAAAGATTTTAGTTCTTCATCACTAAAACTAGTTACCCTACCGGTTGCATATTCTTGGTCAATGCATTCTTTTATCTTTAAAACCCTAGGATCTTTTTTACTTATTTTTCTTTCTCCCTCTAATTTAAAATATTTGTTTATCCAAAAAGCAATCCCAGCTAGCCCTGAATGCGAGCCAACTGTTACTAATACGGGTTTATTCAATATTCTTTCTGTATCAAATATATTATAAATTTCTTCATCCTTTAATATTCCATCTGCATGAATTCCCGCTGTTGTTCTATTAAAAGCACTCCCTACAAAAGGAGTTCGAGATGGTATTTGATAGTTCAACTCCTTCTCGAAATAATTAGCTATCTCAGTTATCACTTCCAATTTCATATTTTTTATAGTTCCTCTTAGTTGAGCATATTCAATAATCATTGCTTCGAGCGGGCAATTTCCCGTTCTTTCACCTATTCCTAAAAGAGAAGTATTTATGGCAGATGCGCCATAAAGCCAGGCGGTAGTGGAATTGGTTACCACTTTATAAAAATCATTATGCCCATGCCACTCAATCCATTCTGAAGGTACCTCGGCATAATGTCTAAGCCCATATATAATACCTTGCACACACCGCGGTAAAGCTGCTCCCGGGTAAGAAACGCCTAAACCTAAAGTATCACAAGCCCTTATTTTGATAGGCATTTTCGCTTGTCTGGAAAGTTTCATAAGCTCATTCGCAAAAGGAACAACAAAACCATAAAAATCAGCCCTGGTAATATCTTCAAAATGACATCTAGGAATTATTCCGTTTTCTAAGGCTAATTTTATAATAGAAATATACAATTCTACCGCCTGTTTCCGAGTAAGGTTAAGTTTTTTAAATATATGATAATCAGAACAAGGGACTAATATACCTGTCTCTTTTATGCCCATCTCCTTGACTAATTTAAAATCCTCTTCCTTTGCCCTTATCCAAGTGGTTACTTCAGGATACAGATATTCTCTACTCAGGCATTTTTCCACTGCTTTTCTATCTATTGGGGAGTAAATAAAAAATTCTGTCTGTCTTATCACCCCAGAGTGGTTATCAAGTTTATTTAAGTAATCAAAAATCTTTACTATCTGCTCAACTTTATAAGGAGATCTAGATTGCTGTCCATCTCTAAAGGTCGTATCGGTAATCCAAATCTCCTTTGGAACAAACATAGGAACAAGTCTATGATTAAAGGTTACTTTTGGTATCTCTGTATAAGGGAATATTTTTCGAAAAAGATTAGGTTCGTCTACCTCTTGAAGATTATACTTATACACAGACTGTTCTATAAGATTAGTTCGATGATCAAACTCTACATTTTTCATTTGTTTTATAACCTCTTTAGCTCGATTAGGGCCAGACCCCTCGGACCTTTATTGCCTTCGCTACCTGTGATACAGCATATATATATGCTGCAGTCCGATTATCTGTTTTTTCTTTCTCAGCAATTCTTGAGACTTCATTAAATGCCTTTAAGATTAGCTTTTTTAATCTTGAATTCACTTTTTCTTCACTCCAGAAATAGCCATAAAGACCTTGCACCCATTCAAAGTAAGATACAATAACACCACCAGCATTAGCTAAAATATCAGGAATTATAAAAATTCCTTTCTGAAACAATATTTCATCTGCCTCTGGAGTAGTAGGCCCATTTGCAGCTTCAGCTATTATTTTTGCTTTTATATTATTTGCATTCTCCTCAGTTATTACCCCTTCTAAGGCTGCCGGCACTAAAACATCGCATTCTATTTCTAATAAATCTTCATTAGTAATAAATCTTGCCTTTGGATAATTACTTACTGTGCCAGTCTGATTTTTATGAATTAATACTTCTAAAGGGTCAATCCCTTCCATATTAAAAACTCCACCTTTAGAATCACTGACCGCGATAATTTTATATCCTTGCTCGTTTAGTAATTTAGCAGAGATTGAACCAGCATTCCCATAGCCTTGAATTACTGCTGTAGCCTCTAAAGGATTAATACTTAGCTTTTTTGCAGCTACTTCTACCGTATAAGATAAACCACGGGCGGTAGCTTCTCTCCTACCCTCTGAACCCCATAATTCTAAAGGCTTCCCAGTTATAGTGGAAAAACTTGCCTCTCCTTTAAGTTTGTTATATGTATCTATATACCAACCCATAATTTCAGGGGTAGTATAAACATCAGGTGCCGGTATATCCTTCCCAGGACCAATAATAGACGAAATTTCATAGATATATCTTCGGGAAAGTCTTTCTATTTCTCCCTCTGACATTTCTTTTGGATTACAAGTAACTCCTCCCTTAGCCCCACCATAAGGAATTCCTGCAACGGCACATTTCCAGGTCATTAAAGCAGAAAGCACTTTTACTTCATCTAAGGTCACATCGGGATGATACCTTACTCCTCCTTTTAGTGGGCCTCGAGCAGAATTATATTGTACTCGATAACCGGTAAATACTTTTACAGTTCCGTTATCCATCTTTACTGGAATAGAAACTATTAAGACTTTTTCTGGTTCTTTAAGTTGAGCTAATATATTAGGATCTAAATTCATTTTTTTAACAACTTTTTCTAGTTGTATTTGTGCTACTTCAAAAGCACTTGCTTTATAAGTATCTTTTTCCAATTGTATTTGCAGCATTTCAAAAGTGTCTATTTGACTTGTCATCGTTTATTTTCCCCCCCGAATTAATTTTTTTAATTACCATAAACCAATCCCTCCTCCTATTTTCTCTTTATTTGCCTCAATGAAAAGGCCTAATCTAAAAAAGAAGAAGCCCTTCTAAGACATACGCTGTCAAAAAAGGGCTTCTTTGGCCTTGTTTAAATAGTTGAGCTTCTTTGCCGTTTATTCTACTACCTTGTAGAAATTTAAATTATTTAATTATTTTCTATTTTTTTATTTGTAAAAACAATAATTAAAAATCATATCTCCTAAAAACTTATTAATTAGTAATAGTTGATTTAGGTTAGGTGTGTAATATATTAATTCATTTTATTTGCCGAATTTCATCAGAAAGTATTATGGCCTCGGCAATATCCTTCATGGAGATTCGTTTATCCATACTAGATTTTCTTATTAAAACAAAAGCCTCATTTTCATTTATATTTCTTTCTTCCATTAATATACCTTTTGCTCTCTCTATTTTTTTTCTGGCATCTAGTTCTTCTTGAATTATTTTAGTTTTAACTATTAGTTCAGTTTTTTCAATAGCTACCGCTGCTTGATTGGCAATGGTGCTTAAAAGAGTAATCTCAGATGTAGTAAATTCATAATATTTATTGGTATAAACATTAAGAACGCCAATAACTTCATTTTTTACCATCATAGGAATACTAGCCATAGAGACTAAGCCTTCTTTTATAGCCAGATTTTTTTCTTTGTATTGTTCATCTTTTAATACATCAAAAATTATTTTTGGTTTTTTCTCTCTAGCTACTAATCCTACTATGCCTTCATTTAATTTTATGGTTCTTTTTTTAAGATATTCTTGGTGCATTGATTGAGTAGCTTTAATATTAAATTCTTGTTTTTTTTCATCTATTAACCATACATTACAAACTTTTGCTTTCATTACATTGGCAGTTAAAGTTACAATAAGTTTTAATATATCCTCAAGATAAAGATCAGAAGTTATAGCTCTACTTATTTCATTTAATGTTTTTAAATAATCTTCATAATCTATGTTAGTCATAATTCTCCCTATTGTTCATTAAAATCAATATCTTTGCTATTCTTCAAGTATTTAAAGTATTAAATATTTATTTATAAAAAAACCTGAAAAATAGGTGATGATAATATCAACAGAACCTATCTCTCAGGCTTTTATCCTAAAAGTGTAGCATCAACCAGATACTTTGCATCGCTTGGTCCAGACTCTAACCATTAATTAGACGGAACCCTAGATACACTTCTGTATTTATATATTTAATTTTAAAAAATATTAGCATATACAAATTGTTTTGTCAAATACTATTTTGGAAATATTTTTTGTCCTGATAACTGATGGATAAAGATACCGCTACGAAGTTTAGGTTCGAACCAGGTTGATTTAGGAGGCATTAATTTCCCTGCATCAGCAATTTCCATCAATTCTTCTATGGAGCTGGGATATAAAGAAAAAGCCACTTTCATACCCCTATCAACTCTTCTTTCCAGCTCTTCTAAACCTCTAATTCCGCCTACAAATTCAATTCTCTGCTCTGTTCGTGGATCTTGTACTCCCAAAATCGGGGCAAGAAGATTATTTTGAAGTATCGATACATCAAGACTATTCACTACATCATCTTGGTCAAAAGTTCCCGGTTTGACGGTAAATTTATACCAGCAATTACTTAAATACATCCCAAAGACATGTTTAGCTTCTGGTTGGTAGGGACTTTTATCGCTATACTTTTCTATAGTAAACTTTTCAGAAATTTTTCGAATAAATTCTTCTGGAGAATTTCCATATAAATCAGCCACCACCCGATTATACTCCATAATATAAAGTTCATTATGGGGGAAAAGAACCGACAAAAAGTAATTAAATTCTTCCTTTCCGGTATAATTTTTAAATTGTTCTCTTTTTTTAAGCCCCACTTTTGTCCCTGCTGCCGCCCTATGATGCCCATCAGCGATGTAAAAATAATCAATCTTGGCAAATAAATTTACTAATTGCTGAATTATTGGTTTATCATTAATTATCCAACAGGTATGGGTTATTCTATCCTCAGAAGTAAAATCATATACTGGACTTTTTGCCTCAATCCATTTACTTATAATTTGATTTATTTCCTCTTTTACTTTATAAGTAAGAAAAACGAGTCCAGTATTAGCATCAGTATATTCAATATGTTTTATACGATCCTTTTCTTTATCTGCTCGAGTATTTTCATGTTTTTTAATTATGCCATTAAGATAATCATCAATAGAAGCACAAACTACCAGCCCAGTTTGAATTCTCCCTTCCATAATTTGCCTATAGATATAGAAAGTCTCTTTTTCTTCTTTTAAATATACCTTCTCTTCAATCAATTTAATCAAATTATCTCTAGCTTTTTCATACACTTTCTCCTCATAATGGTTTATAGTAGAATCAAGATCTATTTCAGCTTTACTCACATGAAGAAATGAATATGGATTATTCTTGGCCATCTGGTAAGCTTCTTCTCTATTAATTACATCATAAGGTGGAGAAGCTATCTGGGATACTAATTCAGGCATAGGTCTTAAAGCTCTAAACGGTTTGATTATTGCCATTTTTCATTCTCTACTTTCTCTATTTTAAAAATTTTCTTTAATAATCGAAATAATCTCTTCTCCAATCCTTTTTTGAGCTTCTTTGGTAGAAGCTCCGATATGTGGAGTTACTGACACTTTTTCATGATTTATTAATTTCAAATTCTTACTTGGTTCCTCACTAAAGACATCTAATCCTGCCCCGGAAAGTTTTCCGGAATTTAAAGCATTAAGTAAAGCATCTTCATCTATCACATTACCCCGAGCACAATTGATAATATAAACACCATCCTTCATTTTGGCAAATTCAGTCTCCCCAATTAGAGGAGATTCCTTTTCATTCCCTGGTATATGTAAGGAGATAAAGTCAGAATCTGCCAGAAGTTGATCCAATGAAACAAAAGTATAATTAAAACATACTTTATTGGGACCCAATACATCAGTATAAATAATCTTCATTCCCAAAGCATAGGCTTTCTTAGCTAATTCTTGACCAATTCTACCCAATCCAATAATTCCTAAAGTCTTACTAAAAAGTTCTATACCTTCGTAATATTTTTTGTTCCACTTTCCTTCTCTCATAGTAACATTGGCAATTCCAATAAAACGAGCTAAAGTAAACATATGTCCTAAGGCTAATTCTGCCACTGTTTGACTGCTCGATTTGGGGGTATTTCTTACTTTTATACCTTTTGCTTCCGCATAAGAAACATCTATATTATCCATCCCTACCCCACCTCTAATAATCATTTTTAAATTTTCTGTCTCTAAAGCTGAATCAATAATCTCTTTTTTAACTTTTGTAGCAGAACGAACAATTAGTATATCAAATTTTTTCACCTTTTCCTTTAGCTCATCGGGTTCAAAAAATTGCTCTATTACTTCATATCCCATATCCCTTAAATTATACATAGTTTCCTTATCTATTCCGTCAGTTATTAATATTTTTAACATCTTTATCACCACCTATAACCCTAAAATCTGATCAATATTAGAAAGAAGCTCTTTAATATCGCTGAGAGTAAGTTCACCCATATGGGCTATCCTGAAGGTCTTCTCTTTCAGCTTTCCATATCCATTAGAAATCATAAAACCTCTTTCGCCTAAGGTTTTATTTAGGTCATCTAGGTTAATCTCTCTGGTATTCTTTACACAGGTTACGGTATTGGAGGCAAATTCTTCCTGGGCGAAGAGAGCAAATTTATCTTTAGCCCAAGCTCTTACATAATCAGCCATCTCTGTATGTCGTGCAAAACGGTTTTCTAATCCTTCTTCAAATATATTATCTAATTGATAATCCAGGGCAAACATATGAGATAGAGAAGGGGTAGAGGGATATTGATAATCTGCCTTTTGAATATAATCATATAGCTTTAAGAGGTCGAAGTAAGTTCCTCTAAATTTAACCTTTCTTGCTGCTTCTAAGGCCTTTTCCGATATAGAACAAAGAGAAAGACCAGGGGGTAAACCCAAGCATTTTTGACTGGAGGTGAGGCAAACATCAATCCCTAATTTATCTACTTCTATCTTTACTCCTCCTAGAGAACTTACTACATCAAGACAAAATATTACTTCTGGATATTTGGTCATCACTTGAGCAATCTCTTCAACTGGATTCATAATCCCAGTTGATGTCTCATTGTGGGTTATAGTAATAAGGTCATATTTACCAGTAGCTAAGGCCTTATCCACTGATTCCGAGGTGTTAGGTTTTCCCCATTCCACTTCAAACTTATCAGCAGGAACATTATTATCCTCAGCCATAGCAAACCATCGATTACCAAAGTCGCCACAGGAAAAGACGGCTGCTTTCTTCTGAGTACAGGAACGGATAGATCCTTCCATTAAGCCACTTCCCGAAGAAGTGGAGAGCAAAATTTCGCTTTTAGTGTACATTAATTTTCTTAATTTATCACTGATACTTCTTTGAAGATTAGAGGCTTCTTTGCCCCGATGTCCAATCATCGGAGTAGCCATCTTTTGTAAAACATCTTCAGTTACAGTAACCGGTCCGGGAATAAATAATTTTTTGTACATTCTATAGACTCCTTATCTTAAATTATTTTAATTAAAAAACAAACTTCTAACCTTAGAGTAATTTTTTAAAACGGTGGTAATAAAAAAACCCCCAACAATAACCGTTTAATAATGTTACTGATTACTACCCGGGATTAACCTTTTCCTAAATCTTTCCAATTCAATAGAAAACCCTTTTAAGATTAGAACTTTATATCTTTATAATTTTTAACATAAAAATCTAATTTCGTCAACTATTTTAAGGTTTTTTAATTATATTTTTTATCCGATTATTTATCTAAAAAATTACTATTAATTGGCTTTTATTTTGAATCAACCTCCTCTTATCTATTTGGATTTTTATTTACTATAATGGCAAGATTCTCTTCCATTCCTTTCGTAATATCTTCCCTTTTATATCGCCATACCCAATTGCCACCAACTGTTCCTGGGTAATTCATCCTCCCTTTGTTATCAAGGCATAAAATATCTTGAAGTGGAACTATTACAAAATTTGCACTTGTCTTGTAAACCACTTCAATCAGTGCCCAACAAACCCTTTCTTTACTCATCCCATTATTTATGCCATAGTATTTTTCTAATATTTTTAATACTCTCGTATTTTTTGATTGTTTTAACCCTCTGTACCATGCCAGTAATGTGTCATTATCATGAGTTCCGGTGTACACTACGCAGTGTTTTTCATAACCGTCTGGCCTTGATTTTAGAGGAGTTTTTTTGTCAAATGAAAATTGTAAAATCTCCATTCCCGGAAACCCAAATTTTTTCTTCATCTTATTGACTTCTGGGGTTATAAATCCTAAGTCTTCAACTATAATTGGCAGATCCCCTAAGTGCTGTTTTACTGCGGAAAATAGTTCATATCCAGGTGCTTTTACCCATTTACCTTTTATAGCTGTCTTTTCTGATGCATCAATCTCCCAGTATGCTTCAAAACCCCTGAAGTGGTCTATTCTAACAATATCTACCTGTTTAAATAGTTTTTCAAAACGTTTTCTCCACCATAAAAAATTATCTTCCTGCATACGTTTCCAATTGAAGTGGGGGTTACCCCAAAATTGTCCTGTTTCACTAAAATAGTCTGGTGGCACTCCTGCTACTTTTCGAGGATTGCCTTTATCATCTAAATCAAATAATTCAGGATGTACCCATACATCACTACTATCATGGGCTACAAAAATGGGCAAATCCCCTATAATTTTTATACCGTTATGATTCGCATAATGTTTTAATTCGCTCCATTGCTTTGAAAAAATATATTGTAGAAATTCTTGGTAGGGTATTTTATCTGCTAATTTGTTTTGATATTTCTCTACAGTCTGTTTTTGTTTAAATGCAATATCTTTATTCCATCGGTTCCATGCTCTATTATTGAAGTGTTCTTTGAGGGCCATATAAAGACAAAAATCGGAAAGCCAATATTCATTTTCTTTTTTAAACTGCGCATAATCATCGCCTTCTACTGATTCATCAAACCGATCAATGGTAATTTTATACCAATTTCTTTAGCTAACTTTCCCCATATTTTAAAATTAAAAAAAGTAGAAGTATTTGTAATTACTCCATCTAAATCAAATATTACTGTCTCTAATCTTCTCAATTCAGCTTAAAAATATTTTTTATTTTATATCTCTAGATATCTGTACAGGTTTTAAAATATAACTAGTATGTTTAGTTATATTTTTCAAAATTAATTTATTATTTAAAACTTCAAAATATTTTTCTGAAAAAATATCAAACCATACTTTATAATTACTTATTTCATTAGATAAGGGGATTTCCAAATCTGGTTGTCTTTCTCCTCCATTAATAGCAACAATTATGTTATCTGAAGATTCACTTCTTAAATATGAATAAAATCTATTAAAGACCAACAAGGTTTTAAATTTACCAATTCTTAATGACGGATGTCTTAACCTTAAATTAATTAATTTTTTATATATATTATTTATTTTTTTATTCCAAAGCATTTCATCCCATATCATAGTTCTTCTACAGTCTGGATCATTATCGCCTTCCATACCAATTTCATCGCCATAATAAATCATTGGGGCACCCATATATGTCATTAAAAAAGTTATAGCTAGAACTACTTTACTAATATCATTATTTGCTAAAGTTAATATTCTAGGAGTATCATGGCTGCTTAGAAGATTTAACATAAAATGAATTTTTTGACCCATTATTTTTGAAAGACATCTTAATTCATAATCAAAATCTTCTGCATCTATAAAATCTTTAATACAAAAATCAATTATTAAATCTCTTAGTTTATAATTCATTACACCATCAAATGTATCATTAAAAATCCAAAATTTTGGGTCTCGCCAAATCTCTCCTACTAGATATGATTCAGGGTTAATTTTTTTTACTAATTTTCGAAATTTTCCCCAGAAATCAAAACCTATCTTCCAAGGAACATCTAATCTCCAACCATCTATTTTTGCATTTTTTGTCCAATAACTAATTGCTTCAAATAGATATTTTCTTGTTTCTGGGTTATTAATATTTAATTTAGGAAGATATTCACATCCGCCAGCTGTTTGGTAGTTAACAGGATTTTTGTTAATCTTATCTCCTAAAATAAAAAACCAATTATAATACCTTGATTTTTTACCTTTATCTGAAACATCCTTAAAAGCCCAAAATCCATCACCACAATGATTAAAAACGCCATCTAAAATTACCTTTATATTCAGACTATGAGCTTTATTAACAAGTTCAATTAATTCTGATTCTTTACCAAATGAAGAATCTACAGAAAAATAATCCCAAGTATCATATTTATGATTTTTGCCTGCTTTAAAAATAGGGTTTAGATAAATTGCATTAATACCAAGCTTTTTTAAATACAACAGTTTTTCTATAATACCCTTTAGATCACCACCAAAAAAATTATCTCTATTAGGCATATCCGTCCAATTAACTTTGTTGGGTGGATCATTATCAAAATCTCCATTATAAAATCTTTCCGGAAATATTTGATAAAAAATTGAATCTTTAACCCAATTGGGTTCTATGTAATTTTTACCCATTTTAACTTACCTTTCTGATTATATTTTTCTTTAAATTATTGTTTCAAACCACCAATACATCGAGCGAGAAATCAGAAACTACGCATGTTCCCCACTCGTACTCTTTCAATACTTTTTTTTAATATGACACTAGTATTTTTTCTTCTCTCGAATAAGTAATGATGTCTCTCTTTTTATCCTTTTATAGCACCAGATGATAGCCCAGAAATAAAGTATTTTTGCAACAAGAGGTATAGAATGATAACCGGTATCATAGAAAGGTTCGTCATCGCAAATACATAACCCCAATCCGTGCGATTATGTGCCTGGAAGAATTGTGTGATAGCGACGGATAGTGTTCTAACTTGGTCAGTTCGCAGTATCGTCTGTGCCCAGCCCAATTCCTCAAACGCGAAAAGGAAATTGAATATGCTGACGGCGGCGATGGCAGGTGATGCTAACGGTATTATTACTTTCTGGTATATCGTAAATACAGTTCCTCCGTCTATATACATCGATTCGTCCAGTTCTCTTGGTATATTGTCAATAAATCCTTTTATCAAAAACGTTGAAAAGGGCGTCACCCATGCCGTGTAGAAAAGAATTACTCCCCAGAGATTGTCTATTAGCTTAAATTTCACTGCCAGTTCAAATTGAGGGACGAGCATCGCCAACCCTGGGATAAGCATAATTGTTATGATCGTACCGTAAAGTATATTCCTACCCGGAAATCTGAATCTTGAGATACAGTATGCCAGCATTGAAGATACGATAGCAGATAATATTGTTATCGCTCCGGCTACATAAAGAGTGTTAAGCATATACCTGAAAAAGTTTTGTTTGAAAAGAATATACAGATAGTTTTCCACCGTCAGTTCAGAAACGTCGGGGATTATTTTGGGCGGATATGTAAAAGTCAAGCTATTTGGTCTGAAGGACGATGTTATCATATAGATCATCGGCGTTACCATTACGGTTAGCCCAAGCAATAGTAAAAGGTATCTTATTAACATGGGGGACGATAATACTTTTTTATTCCTAACAAAAATTGACTTTATTCCGGGTTTTTGTAGTATATTCATCGACTTTTCACATCCTTTCAGGTCTAAGCACTTTAAATAGTATTACCGCTATTACCGCGACGATAGCTGCAACTACAAATGATAATGCCGCAGCATATCCCATTTTATAAGAACTAAAGGTCTGGTAATACGTCCAAGTCAGCACCACGTCTGTCTGGTGTGCAGGATTTCCCCCTGTAATAACTGCTATTGGGGTATATGTATTAAATGCACCGATTATAAGCATGACGGTACAGAAGAGTATGGTCCCTTTTATATTAGGTAATGTGATGTGGAAAAACTTTTGGATAGAGCCGGCCCCATCTATGGAGGCTGCTTCATAATATTCTTCAGGAACGGCTTGCAGCGCCGCTAAAAATATTACCATATTCCATCCAATACCTTTCCATATACCCAGAAGGGTCATTGCAGTCATTGCCGGCCATCTTGTACTGAGCCAACCTATATGCTCGGGTATCCACTTGAATACATCGGTCAAAAAATAATTCAATAATCCTTGGTTACTGAAAATATACCTGAACAAAAGAGCTACAACCACCCAGGAAGTAATCACGGGCAGGTAATATAGCAACCGGAAAGTTACGCTAAATTTCCTGATTTCATTTATAAGAAGGGCAACCATTAGCCCCAATATCATCTGCCCAGGCACTGTCACCACTGCATAAAACATTGTATTGGCTAGAGCCATGCCGGCGATCGGGTCCGAAAAAACCGTTAGATAATTTTTAATTCCTACAAATGGAGAAACCTGATTATAACCTATTTTCCAGTCAAAAAAGCTCATTACGAACATTTTGATGATGGGATAAAATGTGAACATACCCATAACAACCAGCCCGGGAACAAGCAGCAAAAGCATACGTGCATTGTCTTTTTTTCTAAAATATTTCCTTGTCCTAAAAAATACACCGGAAGTCATCATCATCCACCCTTGCTTTATAAATAGGTATTTTGATAAGCATTGGGGGGCTATCGTAAGATAACCCCCCTGATTGCAACGTTTATTACTGCAGCAGAGCGTTTATCTCTGCGGCCGCTTCATTCATTGCGGTTTGTACTGATTTCTGACCTAATACTGCTTCCGTTGCTTTCGTATTTATAATGCCTTCCATGTCACCCCATTTAGGTGTTACAGGACGGGCTTTACATGTTTGAAGAGCATTAGAAAAAATTGACAATAAAGGCATCACCTCTAGTACTTCTTTATCTGCAAGGGCTTCCTTGTTTACAGGCATCTGGCCGGCTTTAGCCATCTCAATCTGGGCATCTTTACCAATCATGAACCTGATAAATTTCCACGTGGCATCTTGATGTGCAGCATCAGAAGTCTTAAACATCATAAAATCTTCTCCGCCAAGCACCCCGATTGATCCAGCTGGTCCCGCTGGCATCTGTACAGTGCCATACTGTAGATCAGGATACTTAGTACTCAAATCCTTTGCCTTCCATGGTCCATCAATGGTCATAGCGTATTTCCCCGTTCCCATGCCATCTGTATCTGGTAGAGCACCGGGATCTATGGTAGGTCCACTAAACGCACCAACTGCATAAAGGTCAGCAAGTTTTTGGATGACTGCTACCGCAATTGAGCTGTTGATATAACCGGTAGCAGTACTATAGTCAGGAGCAAGAATATCACCACCGTAACTCCAGATGTACTGGCAAAGGTTCCACCCACCCATCCAGGCTTCGCAGAATCCTATTACATCTTTACTACTTATTTTCTCTGCAGTTGCCCACATCTCATCGAGAGTAGTAGGTACAGTTGTGACGAGATTCTTGTTGTAGTAGAGGATCTTGGTGTTGGTATTTGAGGCTATACCATAGTAGTGGTCACTTGCTTTTGCAGTACTGTTGGGAGCTTCGAGCACGGCATCCGCCACGTCAACATAATCCGGAAACACTGTGTCCATTTCTACAAGGACATTCAATGCTTGGAATTGGGGGACAAATCCGATATCTCCACGCAACACATCGGGAAGTATGCCAGTTGTTGCACCAGCAACGACATTGTTTTTAAGGGCTTGCCATTCGAGATATACCTGATTGACCTTAATACCAGGGTTTGTCTCCTTAAATTGTGCAATAAGTTGATTCAGAACGTCAATTTGACCAACCCCTGCATCATAATTGTGCCAGAACTGGATCGTGACCGGCTCGGTTGCAGCTACTACATTTAAACCCATTACTGACAATAATAAACTTAAGATTAGAATACTATAGATTAGCTTTTTCATTTTTTTCTCCTTTTTTTAATAAAAAATTTTAAACCCAAACTATATTCAATATATTTTTCCTTACCACCTCCCTCTATAAATAAAATCACCCTACCCATGCTCACTTATTTTTAGAATTTGATTATCTTTTAAATCAAACAAGTAGATATTATACCTTAACACCAAACGATCATCGGCAACACATAAATAAGCTGGGTCATCAGGATTATGTACGGGTATCACCTCTCCTGTAGTCTCTTCTTTAACTCTACATATTGCATTCTGGCCACTGAAACCATCATTAACATACCTTATAGCCTTCGGGTCTATCGGACTGCCAGCCTAAGCAGTAGACATATCCTGTGGCCACTGGTTATTGATAAAAAATTTATACTGGTACTCTCCCGGTTCTAAATCTCCTATGATACTCCAGGTGCCATCAGGTTGTTTCTCCATTGGTCATTCACTCCAACTATTAAATGAACCACGCAAACTTACTGAAACTATTTCCTCTTCTTCAAGAGGAATATAAGTAAAGGTAAGCTCTGCTACCATGGCTAAACTAACAATCCCGAAAATTATTAACAGACATAATAACCAAACTACAATAATAAGTTTCCGCATCTTTTTTCTCCGATAAATCTTTTAAAATTTTATTTTTTTATACTCTCTCACCCCCTTTTTTTCAACTTCTTTAATTGAGGTTTTATCCTTTTCGTAAAGTGGACTCTTCTTCTACTAAAAAAGGACTTATAATAGTGTGTTGCTTTTTAGAAATATTATTTTCTATACCTTGAACCAAAGTTTTACCAGCTTCAACACCTAAAGCTATTAAATCCAAATCAACTGTTGTTAGTTTTGGCTCTAAATAATTTGCTAATGGATATTTATCAAAAGTCACAATACCAAAATTCTCAGGAATATCTAAACCTTTCTTTTTAATAGCTTTTAAAGCACAATAGGCAATTAAATTATTAACACAAATTACTGCATCTAATTCATTATGCTTTTCCAAAAGATTATTCATAGCGATATAAGCAGACTTTTCAGTATTTATATCTGTTAAAACGTATTTCGAGTTCATTTCAAATTTATTTTTTCCCAAGGTTTCTTTATATCCTAAAAATCTTTTATAAGCAAAGTTCTCTTTAAAAGAAGGCCCGATAAATGCTATTTGACGATAACCTTTATCAATCAAATGTTGAGTAACTAATTCTCCTGCTAATTTATTATCAACATCTACCCAATTAACTTTATTTATGCCTTCAAATGGTTCTCCTAATAATACAAAAGGAACATTCTGTTTCTCAAAGAAAGATAATATATTTTTATTAAATAGAAATGAAGGAAAAATAATGCCATCAACTCTTTTTTCCATTATTAAATTTTTAAATAAGTCTATATTTTCACAATTATTATAATTAATAAACATTAAATTATATCCATATTCATAAATTGTTTTTTCTAAACCAAATATTACTTTATAAAAATATATATTATTAAATGCTTCTACTTCATTTAAATCTTCTATTAGACCAATCATCTTTGAACTTTGATTGGCAAAATTACGTGCAAGATTATTAGGATGATAATTTAATTTTTTTATCAGTTTTAGTACTTTCTTTTTTGTTCGATCTGAAATTCTCGGATTATTATTTAACACTCTCGATACAGTTGATGGAGAAACATTTGCTGCTTTAGCTACATCTCGAATTGTGATACTCAATATTATCCCTCCTTTATGCAATTAGTTTCATTTATATAGAACAATATTTATTACTTATATTGCTTATAAAAATTAATTTTTATGCAACTGGTTGCACATCTTTATAAAAATAGTATATCACAAATTAATATTATGTCAAGTTAAGTTTGAGCATAAATGTTTGACATAGCAATTTGACACCCTAATTATCAATGGGGTGCTCTTGATGTCAACTCCAGATTCAAACTAATAGCCTATTTACGGGAAAAGAGCTGGACTAACGGATTAATGTTTTACCTGTGGGTCATATCCTGGCTGAGGAGTCATGGAGTAAGAGCAAAGATTGCCTTTACTGTTGATCATAAAGAAGAGTGGGGAGGCAGCAGACAAAGTATACTTTAATTTTTAGTATTATTAACCCAAAACGTCTATCTGAGTGCAGTCATGTATAGACAGGAGTACCTATGAAAGCTCTTTAGCAATTTTTAACGATGGTATTTTTGGGATAGAATGGCAAGATTCTCTTCCATTCCTTTCGTAATATCTTCCCTTTTATATCGCCATACCCAATTGCCACCAACTGTTCCTGGGTAATTCATCCTCCCTTTGTTATCAAGGCATAAAATATCTTGAAGTGGAACTATTACAAAATTTGCACTTGTCTTGTAAACCACTTCAATCAGTGCCCAACAAACCCTTTCTTTACTCATCCCATTATTTATGCCATAGTATTTTTCTAATATTTTTAATACTCTCGTATTTTTTGATTGTTTTAACCCTCTGTACCATGCCAGTAATGTGTCATTATCATGAGTTCCGGTGTACACTACGCAGTGTTTTTCATAACCGTCTGGCCTTGATTTTAGAGGAGTTTTTTTGTCAAATGAAAATTGTAAAATCTCCATTCCCGGAAACCCAAATTTTTTCTTCATCTTATTGACTTCTGGGGTTATAAATCCTAAGTCTTCAACTATAATTGGCAGATCCCCTAAGTGCTGTTTTACTGCGGAAAATAGTTCATATCCAGGTGCTTTTACCCATTTACCTTTTATAGCTGTCTTTTCTGATGCATCAATCTCCCAGTATGCTTCAAAACCCCTGAAGTGGTCTATTCTAACAATATCTACCTGTTTAAATAGTTTTTCAAAACGTTTTCTCCACCATAAAAAATTATCTTCCTGCATACGTTTCCAATTGAAGTGGGGGTTACCCCAAAATTGTCCTGTTTCACTAAAATAGTCTGGTGGCACTCCTGCTACTTTTCGAGGATTGCCTTTATCATCTAAATCAAATAATTCAGGATGTACCCATACATCACTACTATCATGGGCTACAAAAATGGGCAAATCCCCTATAATTTTTATACCGTTATGATTCGCATAATGTTTTAATTCGCTCCATTGCTTTGAAAAAATATATTGTAGAAATTCTTGGTAGGGTATTTTATCTGCTAATTTGTTTTGATATTTCTCTACAGTCTGTTTTTGTTTAAATGCAATATCTTTATTCCATCGGTTCCATGCTCTATTATTGAAGTGTTCTTTGAGGGCCATATAAAGACAAAAATCGGAAAGCCAATATTCATTTTCTTTTTTAAACTGCGCATAATCATCGCCTTCTACTGATTCATCAAACCGATCAAATGCCTTTAAAAACAATTCATTTTTAAATTTAATTACCTTGGGAAATTCAATTTTTGTTTTAGTAAAGTTTGGAACATTAATTACTTCTTCCACTTTTAGTAAACCATCTTCAATTAATTTGTCTATACTAATCAGTAAGGTATTCCCTGCAAAAGCTGAAAAACAATTGTAAGGTGATCCTCCATGACCAGGAGGATTAAGCGGTAATATTTGCCACAGTTTTTGATGCGCTTTTTTTAAAAAATCTATGAAATCATATGCTTCTTTACCTAAGTCACCGATTCCATACCTTAAAGGTAATGAAGTAAGGTGTAAAAGCACTCCACTTGCTCTATCAAATTGCATTTTGGTTCACCATCTTTCTTGGTAGCTAAGAAATTCTTATTTTTGGTATAGTAATTTATAGTAATCATTAATCATTCTATCGATAGAAAAAAATGTTTTGGTCGACTCTATGCTTTCTTTCATCATTTCCAACCATTTTTGATGATGGTTATAATATGTAGGAATAACTCTTCCAAGCAATGTATCATAAAGAGCTTTTGCATCTCTTTCATCTTGCTCTTCAACTGTTTGGGGTATATTTTCGTCTCCAATTGCCCAACCGTTAATGCCATCTTTACATGCTTCTGGCCACCAACCGTCTAAAATCGAACAGTTTAGCACTCCATTTATCGCTGCTTTCATGCCGGAGGTACCACTTGCTTCGTTCGGTCTTCTAGGGTTATTCAGCCAAACATCACAACCTCTGGTAAGTATTTGTCCAATCTCCATATCGTAATTCTCCATAAAAACTACGCTATCAGGATATTTTTTTGACATTTCGATTAAGATTAATACGATTTTTTTACCCATTGTATCTAAAGGATGTGCCTTGCCCGAGAAAATAATTTGAACTTTCCCATCTTTTAAATGTTTTTCCAGTCGTTTTTCATCTTTAAATATTAAGTCACTTCTTTTATAAGAAGTCGCCCTTCTTGAAAATCCAATTAATAATGCATCAAGATTCAACCTAACCCCACATCGCCTCTCCACAAAATTGATCAGTTCCTTCTTTATTTCCAGATGATTATTCCACATTTCATCTAAATTTAAAAATTTCTTTCTCATCCTTTTATCTACCCATGTTCCAATATGAATGGCATTGGTTATTCCAATGATTTTTGATCTGTTCTTTATTTTTGCCCACATTTTGTTTGCTGTTTGCGTATGCAATTCAGATACAGCATTTGATTCTTTGGATAGTCTTAGTGCTGCCACCGTCATATTAAATGGTATTCCACCAATATGACTCATTTGTTCTACTGAAAAACCTAAATTCGCACCCATATACACAAGCGTCTCTATACTATGCTTTTCATTTCCTGCTTTGACTGGAGTATGTGTGGTAAAAACTATTTCTTTACGTGTTGATTTCCACGCTTCATAAAAGGACATACCTGCGTTTATTTTTTCATTCATCAGCTCTAACCCGGCAAAAACTGCATGCCCATCATTAAAATGATATATATCTACCGAAATATTAAGAGCTCTTAAGGCTCTAACACCACCAATGCCTAACACCATTTCTTGGGCTATTCTCTCTTCAGCAAATCCACCATACAATCGTCCGGTAATCCAGTGATCATCATTTTCTTCTATGTCTGTATCCAATAAGTACAGATCCGCATTTCCAAAGCAGTCAACCTTCCAAACTTTACAGTAAACATCATTTTGCCTAATTTTTACTTTTACTTTTATTCCTGTATCTTTTAAAAAATCATAATCATAATCTCGAAAACAGTCATATATATTTCCTTCTTCGTCTATTCGTTGTTCAGTATATCCTTGTTTCCACTTTATTCCTATTCCAACCACTGGCATATTGTTGTCTTTTGCACCTTTTAAATAATCGCCTGCTAAAATCCCCAAACCTCCTGAATATATTTTGAAGCTGTTGTCTAATCCGTACTCCATACAAAAATAGGCAACTTTGGGTAAATATTTTTTTATTTACTATTCCTCCTTACGTAAGCGTTTGTATTTATTTATAGAGTTGACACAGATCACTAATGTAAGCGGTTACATGATTTACTAAATAAAGGATATACTTTTTTAAAAAAACTGTCAAGGGTATTCCATTATTTGTAAAATTTGTTATCGGTGAAATTTTTGTTACATTGTCACCTTAAGACATTTAAGAAAAAATTCACTCTACCAGTGATATAGTATCATGCAGAAATTTGGAGAGAGGTTATGAAGTTAGAAAATTTTTATCCTTTCACCGCCCCTGCCGTCAAACCTGATATTAACCACTTAGAGGAATAAAGAAATAGGATCATAACCGGGACCGCAACTAAAATGGAAGCAGCAGTAAAAGTGCCCCACTCAACCCTAAATTGCCCGGCAAGCGTCCAGATGCCCAGAGGCCAGGTAAATATCTTTTCTTTTTGCAACATAATGCGCGCTAATATCCAGTCGTTCCAAGCCATCATAAAATTAAAGAGGAAAACAATGGCCAATGCAGGTGTAGAAAGAGGTAAGATAATTTTATAGAAAGTGCTCATTTGTGATGCACCATCTATCCGGGCAGCTTCCTCCAGTTCTCGAGGGATAGTATCGTAGTATCCCTTAAGTATCCATATGCTAAATGGTATTGAACTAACCGAATAGGCCAAAGCCAATCCTCGATAGCTATTAATTAAGTTTAGCTGTACTGCTAGAACATAGATAGGTACTATAAGCATTGCTGCTGGAATCATTTGAGTAGTAAGTAAGAAGAGTAAGCCTGGTATTCGACCAGGAAACTTCCATCGTGAGAAGGCATAGGCTGAAGTAGCAGCTAAGACAAGACCGATAAAGGCAGTTGTTACAGTGATGCATAGGCTATTCCAAAGCCAGAGTAAAAAATCTTTCTCAAAGATAATTTTATAATAACTTTGCATTGATGCATCTTTAGGAATAATAGCTAAAGAGGTGGATAGTAAACGGTCCCCTGGACGAAGAGAAACACTAATAACCCGCAATATAGGATAAACAGCTATAAGACATGCAAGAATCAGCACAATATGGATAATGAGTCTTTTGAAGGGACTATCACCCCGAGCTCTCCGTCGAAAAAAATTATACACTCTTTTTTGTTCTACTTTAATCTTTAAACTCATTCGTATACCCCCTTTATCCCGCCAGTAACTCGGATATAAGTTAAAGTAAAAACAAAAAGAATAAGAAGAATTACCAGTGCAAAGGCTGCAGAAAAGCCATAACGATTATACTCAAAAGCCGCTCGGAATAGAGCCGTTACCAGGATATCCGAAGTCTCCAATTCATATTTGTTAATCATATAGGGCACATTAAAATTATTAAAGGTCCATATAGTACCCAGAATAACAGCTGGAGTAAGTATAGGTCGTAACATAGGTAAAGTGATACTTCTAAACTGCTGCCATCTTGAAGCACCATCGATCTCTGCAGCATCATAAAACTCAATGGGAATACTTTGTAATCCCCCCAAAATAATTATCATCATAAAAGGAATTCCTAACCAGATATTGGTAATACAAGCCGCAACAAAGTTCCAAAAGGGATCGACCATCCATTGTATTGGTTGTAATCCAATACGCTGTAACATTACATTAATAAAACCATATTCAAAGTGAAATTCACCTCTCCAGGCCAGAACAGCAACAATTTGAGGGATAGCCCAGGGAAAGACCAGCAGTGTACGATAAATTCCTCTTCCTCGCATTCGTCGATTGAGTAAAATAGCCAATACTAAACCGCCACTAACATGAAAAATAAGATTTATGACGGTCCATAAAATAGTACGAGATAATAAAGGGAAGAATTTAACCTGTTTTAGTACTGGCTCAGCAAATATCAATTTGAAGTTTTGCAAGCCTTGTGCCAGGCTCAAACTATAATTTCTAAAATGTCGTAAACTCATATTTGTAAAAGCCAACCTAACTTCATAGGCCATAGGATAGATAACCAGCAAAGTCAAACCAATAGCTGCAGGTGCTAACAACATATAAGGTAATGTATACTTACTCTTAAAAATTTTACCAAAAACAAAATAGACGACAACCTCGACGACTAGGGCACCTAAAAATACATATAATACCATACTACCTACTTGACTTAAACTACCAGTAATTACCTCCGGAGTTAGTAAACTCATATTTATTCTCCTCTTCTGCCCTAATAGGTTTTTTAATAAAGGATTAAATAGTTATATTGAGGGAGGGGAATTCCCCTCCCTCAATATAACTTGCTAATATTTATTTTAAAGCTTTTATACAAGCTTCTACACTCGTCTGCATTGCTTTAGCGGCATCTTCAGGAGACTTAGTGTCAGTTAACACCGCCAGCATTTCAGGTTTCATAGAATCCCAATTACAACGCATCTCCAATACTGTAGGCATAGGTGTTCCTACTACCATCTGGTCAGAAGAACCTTTAAGAATGGGATTCTCAGTTACTAGTGGATCCTTTAGAGCTTCCTTTAAAGCTGGTAAACGATTTAGTAATTTAACCATCTCTATCTGTTTTTCTCTAGATGCCACAAAACCGATGAAATCTTGGGCCGCCTTCAGTTTGTCCCCAGAAAGACCCTTGGCCAACATAAAATATACTCCACTGGTGTAGGGCTTGGGCCACTCGCCTGTGGCAACTACTTTAGGAATACGAGCCACACCTAAGTCTTCACCTAAAACCCCCATATACCCACCCAATGACCAGTCACCGTTGATAATCATTGCTGCTTTACCTTCCTTAAAGAGAGTATCAGCTGCGTCATAATCACACTCTGGTGGAATAATCTTGGCATCAAACTTCATATCATGTATGAATTTTAGAGTAGCAATCATCTCTGGAGTGTTAAGGGTAGGAGTTACTCCATCTTCAGCGAAAACTTTGCCTTTAAAACCACCTAACCAGGGAACTAACCAGAAGGGTTCAGTCTGGTTCCATACTAAGGCATAATTTCCTCCTTGGGTTAGTTTTTTACCTATGGCAAATAACTCATCAGTATCTTCAGGAACTTTGGAAATAAGTTTCTTGTTGTAAAGTAGCATTAAGTGGTTACCATTGGAAATAGGAATACCCCAATATCTCCCTTCTAACTTCACAGCTTCCAGGGCTGAGTCAACAAATATACTCAGGTCAAAGAGATTATCTACTGGCTCGATAACATCAGCTGCGACAAATGGTCCAGCATGGTCGTTTACGGTCCACAACAGATCTGGTGGAGAACCAGCCAAACTGGCGGTCAGGAAATCCTCACGTAGGACCTCTACATCGATCTTTTTAACCAGTTCAATTGAAACTTCTGGATTAGCCTTCATATATTCTGCGACTAAGGACTTATTCCAATCTAAAGGCTCTTCCCCTTCTTTAGTCCACAATACCAGATTCACCTTAGAGGCACTAGCAATGCTAACTAAACTCATTAATATCATTGATACCAGCAAAATTGTTACAAATTTTTTCATTTTTTTCTCCTTCTTTTTATTTATAAATTTATATATTTTAAGTATCTCTAACCTGGCAAAAAGTTTTTACCACCCCCTTTTTCTTTTTAAAATTTCAATTTACTTGATGTGCTAGTATTTTTCTAAAAAATTATAATTTTTTATCTAAGGTACTCTTTTAAGAGGAGTTATATATGTTCCAAGATCTTCACCTGTAGTGGTGGTATCTCTATTATATTTTTATCTTGTACTATCATTTCCCCATTTATATACTTCCAACCTCCTGTAGGAAGTTCCAAGCTAACTGGTTCAGTACCATTATTAGCCATTACCAATAATTCACCTTTACCAGCTTCGCCTCTAAAGAAGGCAAGGAGGTGACCTTTCCCTGCATAGGTACGGATTACACTACTGGTAAGCACAGGCAATTCTTGGCGTAACTGAGCCAATTTAGTGTAATGAGATATAAGACTTTCATCTGCAATACCCCACTGATTGGATAACGCTGGGCATCATAGAATTCTTTTTCACCCAGGATTCCCCTTTCATCACCCTGGAAGATTACTGGTGCACCAGGCATAGTATAAAGTAGAGTAGAAAGTAGTTTTAATCTTTCCACTTCCTTGGAGTTGGGTGAATCGCCAAAATTTCCCCCTCCTAAATCGGTAAGTATGCGTCCCGTATCATGAGAACTCACTAAATTAAAGCCCATAGCAGTAACATTTTCTCCGTAAGTGCCAAAATAACGACTCAAATTAGCTAAAGTACCTTCTCCGTTGATGCTCCCTTTGACAAAGTTGAGTAAGATATCTCGTCCCAAGGCATAGTTCATAAGTGAATCGAATTGATCACCTTGCACCCAGGAAGGGTCAAGTTGCCAGATCTCAGCAATAAGATAAGCATCTGATTTTTTCATCTTAGCCAGTTGACGCATCTTGTTGAAAAACTTTTTGGCCTCGACTAATTCGTTAGGAACATCCACTCTCCAGCCATCCGCGCCAAAGGCTAACCAATATCTTACTACTTTAAAAAGATATTCTTTTACTCCTGGATTAGCAGTATTTAATTTAGGTAAACTTCCCACTCCCCACCAAGCTTCATAGGCTTGAGGATCACCAAGTGAAAAGGGCCATTGGTGGACAAAATACCAATTCCAATAAGGGCTCTCTTCCCCCTTCTTTACCACATCCTGAAAGGCCCAGAAGCCTAAACCGGTATGGTTGGGAACTAAATCCAGGATTACCCGCATCCCTCGAGTATGGGCTTCATCAAATAGAGATTTTAAATCATCTTCGATACCAAATTTTGGGCTTATCTTCATATAGTCATGGGTATCATATCTATGGGCACTACCGGAATCAAAGATAGGATTTAGATATAAAGCAGTTACTCCCAACTCTTTTAAGTAATCGAGTTTCTTAATAATACCAGCCAGGTTACCAGCAAAATATTGATGGCAGCAATGTTGGGAAGAAATAGGATCATTCCAATTTGCTAAAGCAGGTCCTTCTTTGGCCCATAGTTTATTATGAACCCATAGTTCATTATAATAGTGAAATTCATCACTTTTTAGAGCGAGGACATCGTTTTCGGGATTTCCGTTATAAAAACGCTCAGGGAAAATTTGGTAAACTACGCTTTGGCTTACCCATTTAAGTTGGGGGAAGCGGTCGATGCCGTCAAAAATGAAAGATTGGGAGGGGTTTTCTGGTAAGGAAAATTTAGTGCCTTCAAAGGTAGTTCCTGAAAAGTGGTATTTCAGTGAATCGGGTAACTCCAGAGAAAGGCGATAGACTTCTCCGTATTCCCATTGTAATTGTCTTTGCATAGACCATTCACCTTCATCTGTAACCAACTGCACTGAAGCAACCTGACCGGTCGAGGTCTTTAATCTTACCACTAAACGATCATCGGCAATGCACAAATAAGCCGGGTCATCAGGATTATGTATGAGGATTACCCCTTCTGTGATCTCTTCTTTTACTCTACATACCGCATTCTGACCACCGAAACCATCATTAACATACCCTATGGCGTTCGGGTCTACCGGACCACCAGCATGGGCAGTTAACATATCCTTGGGCCACTGGCTATTAATAAAGAATTTATACTGATACTCTCCAGGCTCTAAATCTACAGTAATGCTCCAGGTACCATCAGGCTGTTTCTCCATAGGCCATTCACCCCAACTATTAAAGGAAGCACGCAGACTCACTGAGACTATTTCTTCATCTTCAAGGGGGACATAAGTGAAGATAAATTCCGCTGCCAGGACTAAGCTATCCATTATAAAGATTATTAACAGACATAATGCACATCCAACAATAATAAATCTCCACATCCCTTTTACTCCCCCTTCTTTTTGGGATGACTATTATTTTTATTTATATTTTTACTTCTCCTGAGGACTCTCTTATTATCAACTGGGTAGGCAGTTCTACCTGTAGTGGTTCTTCCTTCTTCCCTTCTATTAGTTGAACTAATAGACTTATTGCGGTAATCCCCATTTCATAAATAGGTTGTTGAACTGTAGTTAGGGTTGGTTCTGTATAGGAAGCTAACTGAATGTCATCAAAACCAATTAAGGAAATATCTTCTGGAATTCTCAAACCTTTTTCCCTTGCTGCTTTCATTGCTCCAATAGCATCCAAATCATTGGCTACAAAGACTGCGGTGGGAATTGATGAAGATTCTAAAAGTTCACGCATTGCTTCATAACCACTTTCCTGAGTATTAATGCTTTCCATAGTTAATTCTTTGCCATCCTCAAGATTATGTTCTTTTAATGCTTTAAGATAACCTTCAAATCTCTCCTGATTAAAAATAAATTCAAACGAACCACCAAGATAGCCAATTCTTTTATGTCCCAGATCTGCCAAATAAGATACTGCTTGGTAAGCTCCCCCTCTATTGTCAGCATCAACATAATTTGCTTCCTTATAATCTACTTTTCCAGTAAGGATATAAGGAAATTTATTCTTACTCAAGTCGGCAATTCCTTTATCATTTCTTTTTATTCCCACAAGTAAGAGTCCATCTACTCGTCTATCATAAAATAACTTAGAGTAGTTAAATTGGTGTTCATTTATAAATAACAAAAGATCGTACCCCTCAACTTTAGCTTGATGGGTAAATCCCCGGAGAATTTCTGTGTAAAAAGGATTGCCGAAAGTTTTATCTTGGGGGCTGGGAATAATGAGTCCAATTGTTTCAGCTTTATTAGTGGTGAGTCTTCTGGCCATTGTACTGGGATAATAGCCTGATTCTTTTATAGCTTTCATTACTCTCTCTCGAGTTTTTTCAGTAACTTTAGGACTATTGTTTAAAACTCTTGATACAGTGGCTTTGGATACTTTAGCTAACTGTGCTATATGTTCAATGGTCTTTCTCATATTCCCCCTCACTAATGTAAGCGGTTACATAAGTTACTAAAAAAATAATATACTATCTTTCAAAAGATGTCAAGGGCATTCGTTTTAATGTTTAAAACATCTTATTCCAGTAAAAACCATAGCGATATTATTTTCATTGGCTGCCCTTATGACTTCTTCATCTCGCTTGGAACCACCTGGCTGAATAATGGCAGTTATTCCTGCCTTAGCTGCTTCATCCACTCCATCTCTAAAAGGGAAAAAAGCATCAGAGGCAAGATAACTACCCCTAGAACGCCCTCCAGATTTACTAATAGCAATTTTTACTGCATCTATTCTACTCATCTGCCCAGCTCCAACCCCAACTATCTGTTTATCCTTAGTCAAAACAATAGCATTCGATTTTATATGTTTTACTACTTTCCAAGCAAATAAAAGTTTTTCTAATTCCTCTTTAGTTGGTTTTCTCTTAGTAACTATTTTTAAATCATTTAGGTTAAGATCTTTTAAATCTAATTCTTGAACTAAAAAACCACCTATTATTTTTTTTATATCTTTAAGTGAAGGATCTCTTTTATCTAAATCTCCTACTTTGATTAAGCGACGATTTTTTTTCTGTCTTAAAATATCTAAAGCTTCTTCTTCAAAATCAGGAGCTATAATTGCTTCCACAAAAGTAGTTTCATTAATTAAATCAGCGAGTTGTATCCCCACCACCTTATTAAGGCCAATAATACTCCCATAGGCAGATAAGGGATCTCCTTTATATCCCTTTTGATAAGCCTCTTCAATGGTAGATGCACTAGCCAGACCGCAAGGATTAGTATGTTTTATAAAGACCACAGTGGGCTCTTTAAAATCTTTAACTATTTCTAAAGCTGCATTAAGATCAACAAGGTTATTGAAAGATAATTCTTTCCCTCCTAACTGTATTGCATTCCCCAGATTGGCCTCTTCGATTAATATTTCTTTATAGAAAGAAGCAGGTTGATGAGGGTTTTCTCCATAACGTAAATCGGAAACTTTTTCGCCAATTAAATTTAAAGTAGGTGAAAAAAAGTTTGCTTCTTTAATCAGTTTTTTTCTTAGATATTGAGCAATTATTCCATCATAGAATGAAGTATGTTCAAATACCTCCACTGCTAATCTCTCTTTGGTCTTTAGAGATATTTCACCATGGTTCTTTTTTAATTCTTCTAAAATTACCAGGTAATCTTTGGGATTTATTACTACAGCTACATCTTGATAATTCTTAGCTGCTGCCCTCAAAAGAGAAGGACCTCCTATATCTATATTTTCTATAGCCTCTTCTAAATTAACTCCTTCCCTTTTTGAAATAGTATTTTGAAAAGGATATAAATTTACTACTACCAAATCTATTAATCCTATCTGTTGTTCATTTATTTCTTTTTTATGAGCCGGATCGTTCCTTTTGGCTAATATTCCCCCAAAAATAAGAGGGTGCAGAGTTTTAACCCTTCCATCTAATATTTCTGGAAAATTGGTTAGGCCGGAAATTAACTTTACTTTCACTTCATTTTCAGCTAAAAGCTTAGCAGTCCCTCCGGTAGATATTATTTCAATGCCTAATTTTTCTAAACCTTTAGTAAAATCAATAATCCCTTCCTTATTTGAAACACTAATTAAAGCCCGTTTTACTTTGGTCATTTTTTCTCTCCCTTTTATCAATCTCTAGATAGGTAAGAAGACCATCTCATTAGAATTTTTTATTTTATACCCTTTAGAGCAATATCTTTTCGATAATACATCTCTTCAAAGTAAATTTTCTCTACCCCTTCATAAGCCTTCTCTTTAGCTTTAAAGATAGTGTCAGCCCAAGCAGTTATGCCTAAGACCCTTCCTCCTGAGGTAACTACCTTTCCATCTTGAAATTTAGTACCAGCATGAAAGGCTATAATATTTTTCATCTCTTCTAAACTTTTCAAACCACCAATATCCTTTCCTTTTTGATATTTACCCGGATATCCCCCAGAAGCTATCACCACACAGACCACAGCATTATCTTTCCATTTAAGATTGATTTTATGAAGGTTACCTTCAATTACTGCATTAAATATTTCTATTAAATCTGTTTCCAATCTTGGTAATACTACCTGAGTTTCTGGATCACCAAAACGGGAATTAAATTCTAAAACCTTAGGTCCTTCTTTAGTTAATATCAATCCAGCATAGAGTACCCCTTTATATTCTCTGCCCTCGGTTTTTAAGCCTTCTATGGTTGGTTTTAAAATTTTTTGCAAAACTATCTTCCTGGATAGGTCATTGTAAAAAGGAACAGGAGAGTAAGCTCCCATACCTCCGGTATTAGGTCCTTTATCCTTATTAAATATTTTTTTATGGTCTTGAGATGAAACCATAGGTACTATAGTTTTCCCATCACTAAAAGCTAAAACTGATATCTCTTCTCCTTCTAAAAATTCCTCAATAACTACATATTCACCAGCATCTCCAAATATTTTTTTCTTCATTAAAGAGTCTAAAGCCTCTTTGGCTTGTTTTATGCCCTTTACAATAAATACTCCTTTCCCGGCAGCTAATCCATCTGCTTTTATTACTAAAGGAAAGGCTTGTTGTTTAACATAATCAAAAGCCTTCTTAATATCTTGGAAGACCGCGTAATTAGCTGAAGGGATATTATATTTTTTCATTAAGTACTTAGAAAACACCTTACTTGATTCAATCTGAGTAGCCTTTTGGTTGGGACCAAATATTTTTAAACCTAGTTTATCAAATTCATCTACCATTCCCCGGGATAAAGGCAATTCTGGTCCTACTATAGTCAAATCAATCTTCATTTTTTGAGCAAAATTAGCTAATCCTACAATATTATCTTCGCCGATATCTACACCTTGAGCTAAATGAGAAATCCCCGCATTACCCGGCGCACAAAATATTTTAGAAACTTTCGGACTTTGACTAATTTTCCAGACCAGAGCATGTTCTCTCCCTCCACTGCCAATTACTAATATTTTCATTTTAATCAACCTAATATTTCTATATCCTACTTTAAATTTAAATTATTTTTTAATAATAACTTTTCTGCCTTTAATAATTAATCTACCTTGGGAAAATAATTGAATTGCCTGAGCATAGATTTGATGTTCTTCCTTTAAAATTCTTTCCGCTAAAGATTCTTCAGTATCATCCTCACTTAGTTCTACTGCACTTTGTAAAATAATAGGACCTGAATCCATTCCCTCATCGACAAAATGCACCGTACAACCAGAAATTTTTACTCCATATTCTACCGCTTGCTTCTGAGCTCGTAAGCCAGGAAAAGAAGGGAGTAGTGCAGGATGAATATTTATTATCTTATTCTTATAAGCTTTGATAAAATAAGAGCTTAAAATCCTCATATATCCAGCTAAAACTACCAGTTCAACTTCTTTATTTTCCAAGGTCTCTACAATTTTTTTATCATAATCTTCTCTGTTTTTGAATTCTTTATGGTTAATATATTGAGTTTCAATATTATGCTGTTCAGCTCTTTTAAGTGCATATGCATCAAGATTATCGCTAATAACAATCTTAATCTTTCCTTCAATTTTACCTTCTTCGATAGCCTCAATTATAGCTTGTAAATTAGTCCCTCTGCCTGAAACCAGCACCCCAATATTAATCATTAACCCTTTCTCCTTAAAAATGTAAAAAAAGGTGCCAGGCACTTTTTTTGTCATTCACCTAAATTATTACCTGTTTATTACCTTTTATTACCTTACCGATAATATAAGAATCACAATCCATCAGTTTAAGTTCTTTTATTATCTCTAAAACTTCATTCCCATGGACAATTAATACCATCCCAATACCCATATTAAAGGTATGATACATCTCCTCATCAGAAATATTTCCTTCCTTTTGAATTAAAGAAAAAAGGTAAGGTTTAGGCCAGCTTTTCTGATCTATCTGGATTGAAACTCCTTCTGGTAAAACACGAGGAATATTTTCTATTATTCCTCCTCCAGTAATATGGGCGATCCCTAAAATCTTATATTTTTCACTGATATGCAAAATCGGTTGAACATAAATCTTGGTAGGTACTAGTAATTCTTCACCTAAAAGCCTTTTAAAAGAAGAAATTTTATCCTCTATCTTATACTTGTTAGATTCAAATAAAACCTTTCTAACTAAAGAAAAGCCATTACTATGTAATCCATTAGAGGTTAATCCTACCACTAAATCTCCTTCTTTAATCTCTTTACCTTCAATTATTTTACTCCTCTCTACAATACCTACTGCAAAACCAGCTAAATCATATTCACCTCCCGGATAAAATCCAGGCATCTGTGCAGTTTCTCCTCCTACTAAAGCACAATTAGCCATTTTACACCCGGCAATAATTCCCTTTATAAGATCAATAGTCACTTTTTCTGACAATTTACCCATAGAAATATAATCCAGAAAGAATAAAGGTTTTGCTCCACAGGTAATAATATCATTAACACACATTGCTACCAAATCTATCCCCACACTATCATGTTTGTTCAAGGCAAAAGCAATCTTTAGTTTGGTACCTACTCCATCAGTACCAGAAACTAATACTGGTTCCTGGTATTTCTGTCCGGTTAAAGAAAATAATCCACCAAAACCGCCTATCTCACCGATTACACCAGGGATAGAAGTTTCTTTGATTAATGGTTTAACCTTCTCAATTATCTGATCAGCTAAGATAATATCTACACCAGCATCTTTATAATCTTTAACCATTAATAAAATTTTCCTTTCTTTAATTAGCATCCTCTTGGGCTCGATAAATCGAGCCTCTACGCATTACTCATCACTCATTACATATTACTTCTTTCTTCTGACTTCTGACTTCTGAATTCTGGCTTCTGGCTTCCATCTTCTTCACTATATACTAGCCTTTATACCGGATACTTTCCATCAAAGCAAGCCAAGCAAAAATTATCGGCCGGGATTTCATTAAAAATACTACCTAGTCCTTCTATGCTCAAATAACCTAAACTATCTGCCCCTAGCCATTCCCTCGTCTCTTTTAAAGTATGATTCGAAGCCCATAAATCTTCTCTATTGGGTGTATCTATACCATAAAAACAAGGAAAATAAATGGGCGGAGAACTTATTCGAATATGAACTTCCTTAGCTCCTGCTTTCTTGATTAATTTTACCAGCTTTTGACTGGTTGTCCCTCGAACAATAGAATCATCTATCAATACTACTCTTTTACCATTTAAAATTTCTTTTAAAGGAGAAAGTTTAATCTTCACCGAACCTTCCCGAATTAACTGCTCTGACTGGATAAAAGTTCTGCCCACATAACGATTTTTTATTAATCCTTCTCCATAAGGAATACCAGAATAATCAGCATAACCAAGGGCGGCAGAAACACCCGAATCAGGGACAGGAATAACTAAATCTGCTTTTACCGGATATTCTTGAGCCAATTTTCGCCCCATCTTTTGCCGACTTAAAGCTACATTTTCTCCATATATATTACTATCTGGACGAGCAAAGTAGATAAATTCAAAAATACAAAATGCCTTCCTCTTACTTGACAATATTTTGGTGGATTTCAATCCCTTTTTATCTATTACTACCATTTCTCCTGGTTCTATTTCTCGAATAAATTCAGCCCCAATAAGACTAAACGCACAGGTCTCAGAGGCAAGAACATAGGAATTTCCCAATTTTCCTAAAGCAAGGGGATGGAAACCAAAAGAATCTTTTAATCCGATTAATTTGTCTTCAGTCATTATCACTAAAGAAAAAGCCCCTTTTAGTAAAGCTGCTACAGTTTTAATGCTATTTTCAATATTTTCTTCCTGACTCGCCGCTATCAAATTACATATCATTTCACTATCTGATGAAGAAGAAAATTTATTAGACTTCCCCTTAAGTATTCTTTTTAGTTCATCTTGGTTTACTAAATTACCATTATGAGCTAAAGAAAAAGTCCCTCCCTGATATTTTTTTAATAAAGGTTGACTATTCACCCAATTATTAGCCCCTGTAGTTGAATACCGCACGTGACCAATAGCACAATTCCCTTGTAATGTTTTTAATTTTTCTTCATTAAATACTTCTGAAACTAATCCTAAGTCTTTATATACTAAAATTTTTTCACCATCGGATATAGCTATTCCTGCGCTCTCCTGTCCTCGGTGTTGAAGGGCATAAAGTCCAAAATAAGTTATTTTAGCTACATCTAAAGAATTGTCTTCTTGATTATAAATACCAAAAATTCCACATTCCTCATGCATTATTTTTTACCCAATCTCCTTTCCAGGCCTTTTCTAATTCTTCTACTTTTAAATCAATTAAACCTTTAATCTGCAGCCTATCCCCTTCTATTTTGCCTAATACCTGAAAGGAAATTTTATATTTATTTACCATTTCCTGTAACCAAGATAGATTTTTAGGAGAGATAGAAGCAATTATTCGGGATTGGGTCTCTCCAAATAATAAGGCGTCATTTCGAATCTTTTCTTGAAAAGCTACTTTAGCCCCCCTTCCCCCGGTAATACAACATTCAGCCAGGGTTACAGCTAAACCACCATCTGAACAATCATGCGCGGAAGAAAGTAAATTCTCATTTATCGCTTCTCGGCAAACCTGTTGTACTGCCTTTTCTTTGATTAAATCTATTTGGGGAGGCACTCCTCTTTCTAAATTATGAAAAACCTTTAAATATTCACTCCCCCCTAATTCCTCTTTATTTTCCCCTAAAAGTACAATGAGGTCACCTTCATTTTTAAATTCCAATGAACAAATATTACGGCAGTCTTCAATAATACCAATCATTCCAATTATCGGCGTGGGGAAAATAGCCTTTCCCTTATTTTCATTGTACAAACTTACATTTCCACTTATTACGGGGGTCTCTAATACCCGGCAAGCCTCACTCACCCCTTTAATTGCCTCTTCTAATTGCCAATATATCTCCTCTTTTTCGGGATTTCCAAAATTCAGACAATCGGTCACTGCTCGAGGTAAAGCCCCCTTACAAGAAAGGTTACGAGCAGCTTCTGCTACTGAAATCTTTCCTCCCATAAAAGGATCAAGATAACAATACCTTCCATTACCGTCAGTAGTTAAGGCTATAGCCTTCTTGGTCCCTCTTATTCTTAATATAGCAGCATCATCGCCAGGAAAAATTAGGGTATTAGTTTGGATCATATGATCATACTGTTCGTAAATATTCTCTTTGCTAGCTATATTCGGAGAGCTTAATAATTGCAATAAAGCTTGGTTAAAATCTTTGGGCTCAGATAGTTTTTTCAAGTTTAAAATATTAATCTTTTCCAAATAAACCGGTTTTTTCCCTTTTCTAAAGCAAATGGGAACTCCTTCAGTTAATGACTTAGCTGGTATTTCAGCTACCACCTTACCTCGATCCTTGATTCTTAAATTCTTATCAGAAGTAACCTGCCCTATAATTGCAAAATTTAACCTCCATTTATCAAAAATCTTTTTAATTTCTTTCTCTTCTCCTTTTTTGATAACTACTACCATTCTCTCTTGGGATTCAGAAAGCATAACTTCGTAAGAATTCATACCTTCTTCTCGTTTAGGAACTTCTGATAGCTCTACTTCTATTCCACTATCCCCCCGACTGGCCATTTCACAAAGTGAACTGGTAAGGCCTGCCGCTCCACAATCCTGAAGACCCACTACATAATCTGTTTTGATTAACTCTAAACAAGCCTCAATCAATAATTTCTTAGTAAAAGGGTCTCCTATTTGAACCGCTGGACGATCTTTATCTGAATCTTCATCTAATTCTTCTGAAGCAAAGCTTGCCCCTCCAATACCGTCTCTACCAGTCCTTGCTCCTACTAATATTACGGGGTTCCCTTCACCTTGAGCTTTTGCCCGAAAAATTTTATCCTTTCTGGCTATACCTACGCACATTACATTTACTAGAATATTGTTCTGGTAACTCTGTGAAAAATAGGTTTCACCTGCAACTGTTGGTACTCCAATACAATTACCATAAAAAGAGATACCATCTACCACTCCTTTTAGAAGGTAATGAGTATGAGAATTATCAAGGGTTCCAAACCTTAAAGAATCTAATAAAGCAATTGGACGAGCTCCCATAGCCAATATGTCTCTGACTATTCCTCCAATACCGGTTGCCGCTCCCTGAAAAGGTTCAACCGCTGAGGGATGATTATGACTCTCCATTTTCATTACTATAACTTGATCTTCCCCTATATCAATAATTCCAGCATTTTCACCGGGACCCTGGATAATCCATTCCGCAGAAATAGGAAATAATTTAAGAAGTGGTTTGGAATTCTTATAACTGCAATGTTCGGACCACATTACTGAATACATTCCTAATTCTACTTCATTCGGTTCTCTCTTTAAATCTTCTTTTATCTTTTTATATTCAGCCGGGGTAAGCCCCCATTTTTTCCACACTTTTTCTTGGTTATAACTTTTCACTATTAATCTCCTTATTCGTATTGCGTATAGCGTATAGCGGGTAGCATTTAGCGTATAGTAGGAAAGTGCAAAACGAAAAGCCTAAAACTATAACTAAAAGCTAAAAACGAGGAGAATATTTTTAAGTAATCTACGATTCATGAGATATATTTTTTAGTTTCCGCATATACCTACTTTAAATATTTAATTTTTTCTTTATGAAATCCAGGATAGAGTTAAAAATATATTTCCCATCAGAAGACCCCAAACAGTCTTCAACGCATCGTTCTGGATGTGGCATCATCCCCAAAACATTACCTCTTTTATTACACACCGCGGCAATGTTATAAATAGACCCATTAGGATTGGCCTCAGGAGTTATCTCCCCTTTAGCATCACAGTATCTAAGAACAATCTGATTATTCTTAATAAGTTCTCTTAAGGTATTTTTATCTACGTAATAATTCCCTTCACCATGAGCAATAGGTATCTTTAAAACCTGCTCCTTTTCGCAAAGGTGAGTATAGGGAGTACTATTATTTTCCACCTTAAGGTATAAATAACGACATAAGAAATGTAAATAGTTATTTTTAATTAATGCTCCCGGTAGCAAATCTGCCTCTAATAGAATTTGAAATCCATTGCAAATTCCTAATACTAACCCACCGTCATCGGAATACTTTTTTACTGCTTTTATAATCGGTGAAAATCTAGCTATCGCTCCGACTCTTAAATAATCACCATAAGAAAAACCACCGGGAAGAATTATACCATTATAACTCTCTAAGTTAGTCTCCCTATGCCAGACAAAGTCTACCTGCACTTTTAAAACATCTCTCAGGGCATAAAAACAATCATAATCACATGTTGAACCAGGAAATTGGATTACCCCAAACTTCACCTATAACACCTCAATTTTATAACTAAAATCTTCTATCACTGGATTGGCCAATAATTTTTTACACATCTCTTCAACTCTTTGACAGACTATTTTTTGAGTTTTAGCTTCTATCTTAATATTGATACATTTTCCTATCCTAACTTCTTTTACTTCTTCAAATCCTAATGATTCTAAAGCATTTTGCGTAGCTGCTCCTTGAGCATCTAAAACTCCTTTTTTTAAATTAATAAATATATTTATCGACCACATTTTATCCTCCTGGATAGCTAATTTTCATTCTTCTCATATAGTATTTTATTTATCTCTTCTAATACTTTTCGCATAGAAGGAATGTTCTTAAACCATTTCCTCCCGGTAATTTCATTTGCAAAAGCACAATAGGCTATTGTAATTAGCTCTCTTAAATCAGGGGGTAAAGGAGGTGGAGCAAGGTCTACTTTATTTTTCCAGTTCAATTTATCTTTCTTTTTTACCTCACTAATCTCTTGGTACCAAGAAGTCTTTCGATAAAATATCCGAGCAATCTCTTTACTTACTGGAATTCCATCAAAAGTGAAGCGACACTCATCTAAAGTACCCAGAACATCTACTAATAAAAGATTTCTCTTCTCATCAAACCCAAACTCTATCTTACCATCTTCATATTTTAAACCAATTTTTTCTACTTCTTTAGTTATTAATTTATTAACCAATAAGGTTATCCTTTTTATCTCTTTAATATCATCATCTTTAAAATTAACTATCTCCTTAGCTTCTTTCCAATTCAGATATCGGTCACTGGATTCAAGCTTGGTAGAAACATCTAAAAAAGGTTGGTTTAAAGTTTGACCAGAGAGGGGCATCTCTTTTAGACTCAAATTTTTCAATTTTAAACTTCTTTCTCTTAATCTTTTAAATACACTGGATCCTTCCGGAAGAGATTTGCGGTAAATAATCTCCAGAGGAATTAAAAAATTATTGTTTTCATTCTTATAAATGGAATAATTATAAAAATTACCTTCTGGTTGGGGTGGTAGTACTCTAATCAATTTTACTTCCATAACCTCAACTGGTTCTTTAATATTAATTAACCTATTTAACTTACCATCTTCTATTAAACCCTGATAATGAGTTTTTATTCCCATAGTTTCCAGTTTTTCAAAAAAATAAGCAGCTGAAAGGCACAAAGATTTGCCTTTGTTTTCTATATGGTCAGGCATCTCCCCCCAATCAAAGACTGAGTAACGATCGGAAAAAACAAATCTTCCTCTACCACTTTTGTTTTTTAGTGGCTTTTCTAATACTATTAAATCTTTTACACTCCCCATTATTAGTGCTCCTTTATATAAATTAACCAATTTGCCAATTAGCCAATTCACCAATTGTATTAGTTAGTGGCCAGTTACCCTGTTAATCAGTTTGCCTGTTAATAATGCTCCCCGCTAATTTACAATTTTATATCTTTTACCTTCTGAACCATAGCTTTTTTATAATTTTCAAGTTTTTTTCTTAACTCAATATTATTAATTGCTAAAATCCTGGCTGCCATAAGTCCGGCATTTTTTGCATTTCCTATCCCCATCGTTGCTACCGGG
>Ga0315294_10000221_pt1 | contig 61672 bp, 51 predicted proteins | sample YL17G13_40_MG_FD_203626 | JGI IMG/M metagenome (GOLD analysis project Ga0315294, IMG submission 203626) | Sediment microbial communities from Yellowstone Lake, YNP, Wyoming, USA - YL17G13_40 | ecosystem: Environmental > Aquatic > Freshwater > Lake > Sediment | place: USA: Wyoming | collected... | reverse complement strand
CCATTCAACAAACGGGCAAAGATGGGGTCAGGCCTTTTCGCGGATGTTTGACTGCGATGATAAGGCCAGACCCCGGCCCGTTTGTTGAACCGGCTCTCTGCACTGCCGTTCGCTCCGCTTCGCTTCGCGATGTTCCGTGTTCCGCGTTCCGGGTTCCGGGTTTTAATTCCAACGCCGAAACTCCGAAACTCAGAAACGCCGAAACGCGACAGCTTGCTGGAGCATATCGTCCCTCTACTAATAGCAAAAAAAGTACGCCCAAATCGCGATTGAAATCGCTCGCACAGAATTGAAGTTGAAAGGAAATCTCGGTTTTCGCGCAAATGGGCGGAGTTTTAATCTGACTAAACGAATTTTATCCGCCTTTGTTTTCAGCAACTTGCGAGCAGTTTTCTACAGGCCAAAAAGGGCAAAAAACAGGGGTCCGAAAATGATTCGCGACTTCCGCCTTCGCCCAAAAGGCGCTTCGGCGGACTAGAAAGTCGCTCGCACATTGAAGAAGTTCCGAGGCCTGTCCTACGTCTTGTCCAATTGGGGGACGGACACTCTTGTCCGTCATCGAAAGCCCTCTCGGGACGGAGGAGGGCCTGTCCTACGTCTTGTCCTCCGTAGCCTCTTGCCGCTTGAGCCCACCTGGGGCGGAGGAGGAAGCCACTTCATGCTTGAACTTGCCTGGGACGGAGTAGGAAGCCGTTAAACGTAATGCAACGCTCTGACCCCGATGGGTCATAGATAAGCCGCGTTGCGGTCATCCTGCGGCATAAATGATCTCCCTGCCGCTCAAAATGGCGCGACGGCGGAAGGGATTGCGGAGCGCTTCTTTCTCCACCAAGTCAACTTTTCTGCCAAAAATTGCGCTCAGCTCGGATTCCATTGTCGCCAAATCCAAAAGACTCCAATCCTCGGCGCGATCAAAGCTGACCAGAACATCGATATCGCTTTTGGGCTTGAAGTCATCCCGGAGAACCGAGCCGAACAGGGAAAATTCCCTGATTTTCCATTTCCGGCAAAATCCGCCTATTTGTCTTTTGGAAACATTGATGGCGTTCTTTTTGCCCATAACCTTATTATAACCCCAAGAGCGGTGCAGGCAATTTCATCTGTTCGGTGGAGCGATTGAGAAAACGAAGGTCCGCACCGTGATGCCTTTTGAGGCGAGGCATTCGGCTTTGGCGCGGAGGTCTTGCTCGGACATGGAGGCGAGGCCCAGGGGTTTGAGTTCGGTGTTGATTTTTTTGAGTTTGCTCTCGCCCAGGCGGTGGTAGGGGATGAGCCATAGTTCCGGCTCTTTCAGGTCTTCGCGCAAAAATTGAGCCATGGCCGCCAATTCTTCTTCGGTATCGTTCAGCCCCGGAACAATGGGCATGCGGACCTGGTGTGGGATTTTCAGCTCGACAATATTTCGCAGATTTTTGAGGATGAGCGCGTTGTCTTTTCCGGTCAGCTTCTGGTGCAGGCCGGGCGAGAGCGCCTTGAAGTCGAACAGCACGAGGTCAATCATCTCCAGCGCGGGCCTGGCGGTGTCGAAGTTGAAATGTCCGCAGGTCTCGACCGTGACATGAATTTTTTCTTTTCTGAGCAGGGGCAGGAATTCCAGCAGGAACCTGGTTTGCGAAAACGGTTCTCCGCCGCTCAAGGTCGCGCCTCCGTCGGGCAGGAAAAATTCGCGGTCCTTAAGGACCTCCCTGGCCAGCGCTTCCGGGGAATACTCTTTTCCCGCGGGCTCGCGCGCGCAGCTCGGACAGGCATCAACGCATGAGAAGCAGGCCTTGCACAGCTTCCAGTTGAGGACCGGCCGCTTCTCCCACTTGATCGCCTGGTTCGGGCAGATTTTCGCGCACTCGCCGCAGGCGATGCACTTCTCCGCGGTGAATACCAGTTCGTTTTCAAACCTGAGCGTCTCCGGGTTCTGGCACCAGATGCAGCGCAAGGGGCAGCCTTTGAAAAAGACCGTGGTCCGGATGCCCGGGCCGTCGTGGATGGAAAACCGCTGGATGTCCGAAACCAGCGCGCGCATTTGCGACTGCTCTTCCATATTTTCAACTTCCTTCAATCGCCCCAGAGTCAATCCCGTGGGGGCTGACCCCGCCCTTCAATCGGGATGCTCTTCCCCTTGAACAACGTGGTCCGGCGGTAGAGGCTCATGATGAACCCGAACTGATAAAGGTAATGCAGGTCTCCGCTCTGGCCGATCTTGTTCGCGATCAGAACCTCCAGCACGCGATCCGGCCGCGCGCGCAGGCCCGTGGCCGACGAGCTGTAGATCGTGAAGGTGAAATCAGCCGGCCGGCCGCACTCCCTGGACACCCTGAATTTGCCGCCCTCCAGGATCAGGTGCCGGTATAATTTCCGGTTCCCGCTCTCAAAACGCCAGACGCCTTCAAACTGCCTTAGCGCCCGGTCCAGCCAAAGGTCCTTGCCCCGCGCCTTATTGATTGAGCGCGCCAGCACGCGCAGGCCCCCGCCCAGCAGGGCAAACCGCACGCGCTTCCGGATGCCGGGAGATTTTTGCGAATCAGCCATCAAACTTCGTCCTATGGGGTCAGACCTTAACAATTCAGCATATCGCCGCGTTTTCCGTTAAGTGTAATGTGACGCTCTGACCCCAATTTCATATCCGGTCCTCGGTGCGGTTGATGATTTCCTGCTGCATGTCCTTGTTCAAGTCTCCGAAGTAGGCGGTGTAACCGCTTACCCGCACCAGCAGGTCCTTGGCCAGTTCCGGGTTGTTCATGGCTTCGATCAGCAGACTCTGGTCCGCGATCACGAACTGGATTTGCATGCCGCGTTTCCGGAAAAAGCCCTTGACCAACTGCTCCAGGACTTGCAACTTGCCCGGCTCGTTCAAAATGCTGGCCGGGATTTTATGGTTATTGGCGATGCAGTTGGCGAGGCAGGCTGCGGGCAGCTTGGCGGTTGAACTCAAGGCCGCGCTCGGCCCTTTGCGCGCGGCGCCCGAGACCGGAGTGGCCCCGCTGGCCAGCGCCGCGCCCTTTTTCCGTCCGTTAGGCAGCGCGCTGATCAACCTTCCATATCCGGTGTGCATGGTCATGGTCCAGTACCCGACGTGGTAAACTCCTTTGCGGAAATTGCGGTGCAGGCCATAGGTTTGGTCCACCGCCTGCACGATCCTTACCGCCAGTTCGTCGGCCTCGGGTTCATCGTTGCCGTATTTAGGGCCGCGGTGGAGGCACATGGCGTGGACGGTTTCATGGCCCTTGAAGTCAGCCTCGAGCGCGGCCTGCATCTCGGCGGCGGTCAGCCGTTTCTCATCGAAGACCAGCTTCTTGATTGCGGCCAGCGAGTCCGTGACGTCGGCCAGGCCCACGCACCAGACTCCGCTGGAATTGTATTTCGCGCCGCCGGCGGTGGCGTCTTTGCCTTTCTCCATCGGGCCGTCCAGCACCGCGCTCAAGAGCGGGATGGGATGCAACTCGGCATGGGCCCTTTCATATAAGGTCTCGGCCTCAACGCTGCCCTTGACCAGATGGTTCAGTTGCGCGACGAAAGCGCGCCAGAGCTGGTCAAAGTTTGTGAATTCCTTGAGCCAGCCGGTCTTGGGCCCGATCTGCCGGCCCGAGAGCGGGAACACGCCGTCATAGATGGCGAGCTCCAAGGTCGTGGCCAGGTTCAAGAGGATGGACCCGGTCATGGGATAGGTCCGGCCCTGCACGCTGGTCTCCACGCAGCCGATCACTCCGTAGTCGCGCGCGTCCGCAAGCGACTGCCCCTTGGCCGTCATCGCCGGGATCACCGCCTCGTCATTGTAAAGCGCGGGGGCCGCGCCGGTGGACTTGATCACCTCCAGGCACTTCTGGCGCCAGAGCTCGGGCGAGTGGTCGTGGAACCTGCAGTCCACGTTGGGCTCGCGCTGGCGGAGCAGGTCGAGCGCCCGGAGGAAAAGGTAGCTGAGGGCGTTGGTGCCGTCTTTGCCGTCGGGCGTGAGCCCGCTCAGAGTGATCGACTGGTTGGTGGCCGAGCCGCTGAACAAGCTCTCTCCCGCGCTGGGCACCAGGGGCGTGTGGTCATTGGTTTTGATGTAGAGGCAGAGCGCGATGTCCATGGCCTTCTTGAAATCGATGATTCCTTTTTCCAGGTCGCGCAGGAAATAGGGGAGCATAAACTGGTCCATCCGGCCGAAGCTCACGGCCAGGTCCGAGTTTTCCTGCAAAACCGCGGCGTGAGTGATCCACATGCTCTCCATGGCTTCCCGGAAAGTTTCCGCCGGCTCCGCCGGGACCTTGGCCAGCATCCGCGAAAGCTCCGCCAACTCCTGCTTGCGCTCGGGGTCTTGCTCCGCGTCCGCAAGCTCGCCGGCCTTGCGCGAATAATTCTTCGCAAACGCGAGCACGCCCTCGCTGACGATGATGACCGCTTCATAAAATTCGCGCTTGAGTTGCGCGGCCTTGTCCGTGCCGGTGATGGCGTCTCGCCGCTTTCGCGCGTCCTCCATTATCCGGTTGAAGCCGAGTTCAGGCGCCACCCGGTAGTTGGGGATCAGGTGCGAGACTCCGTTGGCGTGGGCGATCAGGTAGAACACGAACTTTTCCATCACCTTGAGCCCCTCGGGATAGCCGTAATGGACCTTGGCCCACTGGTGGATGTTCTTGTCCTTGAAATAGGGAAAAATCCGGAAGCTGAAATCCTCAACCGCTTCCTTGCTCACGTTCACCGGGTTGTGCTTCCGGAAAGGCAGGCTCAGCATTTCCGGCCAGATCACCGCGGCCTGGAACTCCGGGAACATGACCGCGCCGTGGCGGTGCTCGGTGACCGAGCCCACGATCAACTCGTCCGGGAAGATAACGGGGTTGGTGTTTTCGAGGACGTATTTGAGGGAATCGGCCTGGCGCAGCAGCGGGTGTTCCAGGTCAAAGCCGTTTTTTTCAAAGTAATCGGTCAGGAGTTTGGAGCGCTCGTGGGCCACGGTCTGCCGCGCCCCGGCCATCTCCTGCTTCAGGCGCAGCGCGCGCGGAAAATCCGAAAGCTGAAGCGCGAAAATTTCGTCTACCTGCCTCGATTCCTGCGAATCTGTTCTTGCGGTCTCGGCCATTTCCGTCTTCCTTATTAATTGATGCTGCCCAATATAAGATAGGGCATTTCTCATCAATGTGTCAATCGCGCAAAAAGTCTTTCCCGAAAACGGGGGCTTTGCGTTCCTTGCGGCTTTGCGGGTAGAATTGAATTGGAAAAATGACAGGCAGGGAGAGGATGAAGCGAGCGGTCCATTTCCAGGGCCCGGACCGCGTGCCGATCAGTTTCAAGGACGTGTTCCCGCTGTTCATGCTTCCCCCCCGGAGCTGGCAGCCGCAAGAACCATACTACCCCTACATCCATCCCTGGATCATCAGATTCCGGCTGTGGAAATCGAAACGCCGACTGCCCAAAGGCTGGCTCAAGACCACGCGGATTTGCATTGACGAGTGGGGCACGATCTGGAAAATGAGCCCGGTCGCCAACCAGGGCGAGACGGTCAAGGGCGCGCTGGAAGACGGCTGGCATCTTCTGGAGCGGTTGCAGGTCCCGGACTTCAAGGACTGGTCGAGATACCGGCTTTTCAGCCGGCTGGGCAAAATTTTCGGCCGCAGAAGATACCGCCTGGCCGCCAACGAAAACTCGCTGTGGGAGAGATACCGTTTCCTCCGAGGATTCGAAAATGCCATGACCGACCTCATCGATCACCCGCAGGAGGTCAAAAAACTGCTCGAAATCCTCGCCCAATGGCATATTGATGCCATTGACAATTTCAAGAGGGCCGGCGCGGACGGGTTCATGATCCTTGACGACTGGGGCACCCAGGACCGGACCTTCATCTCTCCCCGGCAGTTTGACGAATTCTTCGCCCCGCTCTACAAAAAAATCGTTGACCACTGCCACCAGCTGGGCATGGACTGCGGGATTCACTCGTGCGGGAACATCCGGCTGATCGTGCCAAGCCTGATCCAGACCGGGTTCGATTTCCTCCAGCTCGACGCGCCCAACATGTGCGGCATTGACTGGCTCGCGGAAAACGCCGCGGGCAAGATCGCGCTCTTCTGCTCGCCGGACATCCAGGAGGTTTATTGCAAGAACGCCCCGGCCCTGCTTGAGGCGCACATCAAGGACCAGCTCGCCAAGCTCGCCGGCAAAAACGGCGGGTTCGTGGCATGGCCGTACATTGAGCGGGAGGTCATCGGCGTGAAGCGAGAGACCTATAAGCTCTGCATCAGGCTCTATAAGCAATACGGCAAATATCCGCTCTCCTTCAGCGGCCGGTAGTCAGCAGTCAGGAGTCGGCAGTTATTGTGCCAGAGACCCCGCCAAGGCGGGATCGCGATTTCTTATTCTTCCTTGAGGCGCCAATTTGACACCTCTAGTTGGGGCGGCGTTTGCCAAAATATCCGATTAATGTCAAACTTATTCAAGTAGCCAAGGGGGTGAATATAAGCATGAATATTAATGCCAAATGGCACAAAGAATTAAAATTGAGGGATGGCACCAAGGAAACCTTAATTTATACCTGCGATCTTAATAGTATTCCCCAAAAGCCGGGTGTTTACATTTTTTTTAGTCGGTTTGGTAAAAGCAGGGAAATTATGTATATTGGGAAAGCGGAAAACCTCAGGACAAGGATACCGCAACAGTTAGAGTCCGTGTCATTAATGCTGAAGATAAAAAAATGGGGCATAGGAACTAAATATCTTCTTTTTTGTATTCCAGAAATTAAGAGGGGCCAAAAGCTAAAAAAAGTCTTAACCATTTTGGAAAAAGGTCTGATAAAGCATGCCCTTTCCGAGGGGCATGAGTTAATAAATATTCACGGAACTAGAAAAAATTATCACAAATTATCATTTAGAGGCACTAGAATTTCAGAAGAGTTCTTTGGAAGAAAAATCATTTCTGAATAACAGCAAGCCAATTTGGTGATTGATTTTTCTTTATCGGCTGGTCCCTCATGAAAAATACTTGAGTTGACAGTATCTCCCAAGCATAAGATTGCTTTCTTCTCCTTGTCTCCTGGGTTAGGGAGTTCAGCGACAATGATGAATTGCCAAAATCAACCTTCGTTATTCTTTTTCTGAGGGCGGCTCTTTGATAAAACCTATGGGCCGTTTCGGGGGATGCTCCGCGGCCATCAATTGGCGGATAGCGTCAAAAACCACCTTGAACTGCACATCATATTTCTTTTCCAGGGCCACGATTTTGCGAGCCAAGTCAGCATGCGTTGCCAGGATTTTGCGCAGCCTGACAAATGCTCTCATTATTTCAATGTTGACCAATATGGCCCTTTCGCTTTTCAAGACACTGGACAGCATGGCGATTCCTTGCTCGGTGAATGCGTAAGGCAAATAGCGTCTCCCGCCTCTGCCTTTTGAGGTCACAAATTGTGACCTCAAAAAGGAATATTCTTCATTGGTCAATTGGAACATGAAATCCGCAGGAAATCTTCGGAGGTTGCGCTTGATTGCCTGGACCAGGGCCTTGGTCGGCACTTGATAAAGCGCGGCCAAATCCGCGTCCAGCATCACTTTGAAACCTCGGATAAGAAGGATTGATCTCTCTATGCGCTCAACCGGGACTATGGATTGTTTCCTGGGCAGGTGACTTTTTCGATTCTAAACATACCACCAGAAGTTCAATGGTATTTGATAGCAAAATTGACGGCTCCAAGGACACAACTCTTAGTCTTCTTCCAAGCGATGGCGATCCTGAAAAAGGCTTGCGATTTGAACTTCGGTGGACCAGGATTGGAAAAAGATTTGGCATAAGAAAGGATCAGATTGCGGCGTTACTGCCGCCCGGCTCCAAGATCTCGGGAATGGAATGGCATAAGGGGGAAGTATTCGATGGCAATTTCAAAACAATCTCGGAGGCAGAAAAATTTATCGATGGCCTTCAAAAATTGAGCAAGAAAAGTTGAATTTTTTTTAGATCGTCGGAGCCAAGGCGCCTGGTTCCCGGCCGCTCAAGAATTGACTCTTGCAAGGGAAAAGGTTAGCTTAGAGGCATGGAAAAGGGGCGGGTTGAAAAGCTGGTATCGGAAATAGCCTCGGCCTTCGGACCGGAGAAAATCATCCTCTTCGGCTCGCACGCAAGAGCTGATGCTCGGCCGGACAGCGACGTTGACCTTTTGGTGGTTATGCGCACCCGGCAGAGCACGCTCCGGACCGCGATTCAAATCCGGCAGGCGGTGCGTCACGACTTTCCGATCGACATCATCGTCCGCACTCCGAGCCAAATCCGGGACCGCCTCCGCTGGCGCGATTCCTTCATTACTGAAATAATGAAGACAGGCAAGGTGGTTTATGAGGCCGCCGGTTAAAGACTGGCTCAAGAAAGCTGACGGCGATATGGAAGCCGCGGCCAGGCTGATACGCGGCAAAAAACCACTTTACGACCACGTCTGCTTCCATTCCGAGCAGGCTGCGGAGAAATACCTGAAGGCCTTTCTGGAAAATACCGGTCGTCCAATCCCCCGCACTCACGACCTGATAGCATTGGTCAATGCCGCCAAACCCGATCTGGATTTCCTGCTGCTCAAGAGAGACGAACTGGAGATGTTGACCGGCTGTGCCGTGACTTTTCGTTATCCCGGCGATGAGGCCGCCAAAGAAGACGCCCTGCTCGCTCTTAAGGCCGCGGAAAATATTGCCGCAGTTGTCCGCCCCAAAATAAAATAGCATTCCCCGTCTGATCGGGCGACCAGCCGGCAGCCCGTGCGAGTAATCATTACCTGGCAACAAAATTTAGAATCGCTTCCTGCTCCTTGTCTCCCACGTTCCGGAGGTCCACGATCATGGTGTAGTGGTTTCTCAAATCGCACTGCATGGTCGAGACGGAGTAGCCGTTGTCTTTGAGCTTTTTGGCGAAGGCTTTGGCTTGCGAAGGCAAGGTCGGCAAATCCAGTCCTCCCCAGAGGATGAGGAACGGGGGAATGTCTTTTCCGGGTTGGAGGTGGTTGATTGGCGCGCCGTCCCTCATTTTTTCCGGGTCCTTGCTGAAGAAGCGGTCCATCATGATGCTGTTTGCTTTTGACAATTTGTCGGTTTTTTCCAGCGCCTTGAAATCGAACACTCCGCTCACCGGGATTGCCCCGCGGAGGTCTTTCAGGCCGAGTCCCTGCTCCTCTAGCCAGCGCTCGTCGGTGGCAAGCAGCGCGGTGAGATGTCCGCCGGCTGAATGGCCCATCACGAAGATGCGCTCCGGGTCGCCGCCGTAGGACGCGATGTTTTTATGAATCCACGCGAACGCTCTCGCCACGTCCTGGACGTGGGTCGGATACTTGAACTGCGGCGCCAGCCGATAGTTGATGGTGACCACTCCCGCGCCCTTTTTGGCGAGCCTGCGGCCGATGTCCCCGTACGGGTCGGTGGTCACGCGCTTGTCCCCCTGGTCCCAGCCGCCGCCGTGGATGAACATGACCACCGGGAAATTGCTCTTGCCGGCGGGCAGGTAGAGGTCGAGCTTGTGCTTTAGCGGGTCCGCGTCCGGGCCGGTGTAGTAAGCCAGGTCAATATACTGCTTCACGCCCTCTTGGGTGATCAGCCCGTGCGCCCTCCACTTGGGACGGGGAGACTGTTTCTTGTTCCATTCCGTGGCCAAAGACTTCAGGGACAAGCTCAACGAAAGGGCCATTACCAGGAGCAAAACTCTTCTCTTGCTCATCGTTTTCCTCCTCCAAATTCTTGCCCCGATTCTAAACCAGCCGCGTGGATAGATCAATTCATTCAATCGAATGATGACGGACAGGAGTGTCCGTCCCCCAAGACCGGAAACCATTTGACGACCAAGACCGAAACCGCTATGATTTGCGCTTACAAGGGGTTCTGAATGGATAAAATTCCTCCGCAAAATCTGGACGCGGAACGGGCGGTGCTGGGCGCTCTGCTGGTTTACCAGGAAGCCTTTGACAAGGTGGGGGACATCCTTCGTCCGGAGGATTTTTACTCCGAGGCCCACCGCACCATTTACCAGGGCATGATCGATATGGAGGACAAGGGCACGCAAATTGACATCCTGACGCTCACCGACCACCTCCGGAGCACCGCGGCTTTGGAAAAGGTTGGCGGGGAGGTTTTTGTTGCGAACCTGGCTTCGGTGGTCGCAAGCCCGGTGGGAGTTGAGCACTGGGCGAGAAAAGTCCGGGAGAAGGCGGTGTTGCGGCGGATCATTGCCGAGGCTTCGAGCATAGTTGAGGAGGCCTATACGGAGCCGGAGGACATAGAGGAATTTGTGAGCGCTGCGGAGCAGAAGTTCCTGGACGTTTCGCAGGAGCGGGCTCAAAAGCCGTTTTACTCGATGAAGGAGTTGGTGGACGACGGGATCAAGATGCTGGAGCGCTATGCCTCCAACCGGCAATTGATCACGGGCATTCCCAGCGGGTTTGACGACCTTGACAAGCTGACCTCCGGGTTCCAGAAACAGGAGTTGATCATCATCGCGGGCAGGCCCTCCACCGGCAAGAGCGCGCTCGCGCTCAACATCGCGCAGAACGCGGCGCTGGAGCACAACAAGGTGATCGCCTTTTTCAGCCTGGAGATGAGCAAGGAGCAGATGTTCCTGCGCATGGCCGCCTCGGAGGCGAAGATGGACCAGCGGAACCTGCGCACGGGCCTCATCTCGGAAGGGGACTGGAAGCGGCTGATCGTGATCGCGGGCAAGCTGCACAAGGCGCAGATTTACATTGACGACTCCTCGGCGCTGAACGTGCTGGAGGTCAAGAGCCGCGCGCGCCGGATCAGAGCGGAGTGCAAGGGCCGGCTGGACATGGTGATCGTTGACTACCTGCAGCTGATCGCGCCGGGGTCCGCGGGCAAGCGGCGGAACGAGAGCCGCGAGCAGGAAGTGAGCGAGATCAGCCGCTCGCTCAAGGCCATGGCCAAGGAGCTGCAGATACCGGTGATCGCGCTCAGCCAGTTGAGCCGCGCGGTTGAGCACCGGGAGAACAAACGGCCGCGGCTGGCGGACTTGCGCGAGAGCGGGGCCATCGAACAGGACGCGGACGTGGTGATGTTCGTGCACCGCCCCGGCCAGATCAAGAAGGATGATAACCCGGAAGTGGAGATTAGCATCGAAGAAGAACGCGAGTGCGAGTTGATGGTGCGCAAGCAGCGGAACGGCCCGACCGGGGATGTCAGCCTGCAGTTCTTCCGGGAATGGGCCAGCTTTGAAAGCCGCGAAACACGTTACAAAGATGAGCACATCCCCGTATCGTCTTGAACCGGGGAGGAGGAATTTGGGCGGGTTTATAAAAGCGGTGGCCGCCTGCATTATGCTGGCGTCATTCTCGGCGTCCGCTTCCGCGCCGGATTGCTCGGACCTTATCCAGAGTTCGGAGCAGGCCTGGCTGGAACTCAACTATGACGCGAGCGACCAGGCGCTGGCGCAGGCGCAACGGAAATGTCCCGACTTGAGCGAAGTGTACTGGCGGCAGGCGCGCAATATATTTGACCGGGTGGAAAGCCTGCCGCGGGAAAAACGTCCGGGCAAGCAGCAAAGCATTGAACTCTTCAACCGGATCATTGCCTTGGGGGAAAAGTGCATCCAGGTTAATCCCAACGACGGGCTTTGCCACCACTGGAAGGCGGTGGGCATCGGCCGGCGCGGCTCGACCAAAGGGGTGCTCAATTCTCTGGGCGACCTTCGCGAGCTGGAAGCCACCATGCAAAAGGCGGAATCGCTCAAGCCAACCTACCGCTCCGTCAATGGCTCGGCCAATGCCATGGGCGACATCTACGACGCCCACGGCATGCTCTACCGGGTGGTGCCGGACTGGTACATCCTGAAGGTGTTGTTCGGCGCGCGCGGGGACATGGTCAAGAGCGTGGAGTTGCAGCGCAAGGCGGTGGCCCTGGAGCCGGCTTCGATCGGATACAACAAGGAACTGGGGGTGAGCCTGGTCTGCTACGGCCGGAAAAAGAACGATCCTGCCCCGGTCGCGGAAGGCAGGAAATACCTGGAAAAGGTCGAAACGCTGCCCGTGCTCAAGCACTCGGACAAGGTCGACAAGGACCACGCCCGTATTCTCTTGAAAAACGAGGACATGGCTTGCGGTTACTCTCGCGACGCGCAGCAGGTCCAGAGCCAAGAGGAATTTGAGAAGATTCAAAAAAAATGATATAAATTGCATAGCCGAGCACAAGGAGGACAAAATGAAAAAGTTCATTCCTGTCTTTGCATCCACGGTTTTCTTGCTGGCACTGTCACTGGTCTATTCCTGCGGCGCCGGAGGGCTGGACCCGAGCGACCTCATGACCAGCGGCAACAGCGACGTGGACTCCAGGTTCGAAGACAGCAAGGACGGCAAAGGCAAGCCGATCGACCTGCAAGCGCCCACAGACCCGCAACATTTCAGCTTCCTCTGGATCGGCGACCTCCACGAGCGGGCGAACAGCGAAGATTTCCTGATGGAGCTTGGAAATGCCGCTTCCAATATGAACGCCGGTTTCATCGTGGGGAGCGGGGACCTGACTGACAGCGGCGAAGACGATGATTATGATTACCTGCTTTTCCGGAAAAGCGACTACCTGTCGGTTCCGCTTTACTCCGCGATCGGCAACCACGACCTTTTCAGCGACGGCTACGAGGATTTCCGGGACAAGATCAACCCCAGCTCCGCAGCCTTCACCTACGGCAATTCCTTGTTCATGCTGGTTGACAGCGCCAGCTGCAAGATCGGCAAGAAGCAGATGGACTGGATCGAGGACGAGTTGCGCGGTTCCGGCGCCACCAATAAATTTGTGCTGACCCATGTCTGCCTGTATGACGGGGAACTGGAGACCCCGACCATTCTGTGCGACCCTGACGAGCGGTTGCGGATGCTGTCGTTGCTCAAGAATTATGACGTTGACTATTTTCTCTGCGGGCACAAGCACTACGTGGAGGAAGAGGAATTTGAGGGCACCACACACCTGATGGGTGGCACCGCCAGTCCCTATAAGCGGCCCTACAACAGCGATCCCCTGTTCTGGTATTTCCAGGTGGACGGCGGCCAGGTCAACTACACGAAAGTGGATTTTGAATAGAACCAGGTTTCCGAGGACATAAAAAGGAGCTGGCAAAATGAAACGAATTGCAATATTGATCATTCTGGTTTTGGGAGGGGCGGGGCTGCGGGCCAACGCGCAAAAGGGCTTCACTTTCAGCAGCGCGGAATACAGCCTGGTGAACCGGCAGAGCACGCTTTTGCACAATAACTTCGCGCAGATCGGGAGCGAAGTGAGCTTCCAGCCTAAATGGGTCAACATCGGCGCCGGCGTGGAACTGGACCTCACCGACGAGGCGCTCACCCGCTATTTTCTGGAAGAGCGCCTGAAGCTCACCGGCCGCGACAATGTCGTGCTCCGGCTAAACCACTACGAGGTTGACGCCTGGGAGGCCGGCGAAAATTTCATCAATCTCTACTACCAGCAGAAACTCGAACATGCGATCTGGGCCGCGGGAGTAGCCTATATATCCCCGGTCCTGAGCGACTTCCGCAACCCGTTTAAATTCGATCCCGACTTTGATCAGTGGAGGGTGCTGTATTCCTTTGCCTACCAGTTCCCGTTCCGCAATAACAAGTTCAACCTGCAGTTCGGCGCGGAGAATTTCACCCAGTATGAAAATTACGGGTATGACCACGTCGGGCCGTTCGCCGAACTCAAGTTCCAGGCCACCCCGGCCACCGCCATCAAGGTCAAAGGCGACGTCAGGGTGGTCGGGATCGGCACCGCCACCATCAGCGCCGAGCGGGAAACCCTGTTTATCGGCCTGGAATGGAAAAACGTGAAGAAGTCCGCCCCGGCCGCGGCAGCCCCGGCTGCTCCCGCTGCTCCGGCTGCGGCCCCGGCGGCCGCGCCCGAGGAAAAAGAACCGGGACCGGATAAATAGAGGTTTGCAAGGGAATCAATTCAAGGGCCGGCGGCCGCCGGCCCTTTTTATTGCAGATGGCAGCCCGGGTGCCGGGCCTTCAGGTTGTCCGGCCTTATCATCGCAGCCAAACTTACGCGAAAAGGCCCGCCCGCCTCGGGTTTTGAGCCTACATCCGCTCCAGCGGCTCGGCCCCCAAGAGCTTCAGCCCTTGCGCGATCACCTGCCGGACCGAGTGCACCAGCAGAAGGCGCGGCGCCTCGTTCTCGCCGCTGCCCAGCACCCGCCACTTGTTGTAAAACTGGTTGAAAGCCGAGGTCAGGTCGAAAAGGCGGGCGCACACCGCGAACGGCTCGCAAGTCGCCGCGGACTCGGCCACCGCATCCGGGAACTGCGCAAGCTTCTTCACCACTTCCCTGGTCTCCGGCTCGCAGAGCAGCCCGAAATTGACGTCCGGCCGAGCCTCTTTTCCGCCCTTGCGCAAAATGCCGCAGATGCGAGCGTGAGTATATTGCAAATACGGCCCGGTTTCGCCCTCAAAGTTGAGCGCCTGATCCCAGTCAAAAACAATGTCCCGATCCCGGTGGTTCCTGAAATCGTTGACCAAAATCGCGCTGATCCCGACCTGCTCCGCAAGCACCTCCCGATCAACCTCCGCGCTCAGTTTCCCCGCCTTGATGTTGTCCTCTATTTTCTCCTTAGCCCGGTCCCGGGCCTCGTCCAGCACCTGTTCCAGGAAAATAACCTCGCCCCGCCGCGTGCTCAAGCCCTGGATGTGTCCGAACTTAACGTGTTCCAAACGGTCCCACCAGACATAGCCGAGCTTCTTGACCAGCAGAAAAAGCTGGCGGAAATGCAACTCCTGCGGCCGGCCCACAACGTAGAGAACCCGGCAAGGCTCAAACTTTTCAAACCGGTAAATCGCCGCGGCCAGGTCGCGGGTGATGTAAAGGGTTGCTCCGTCCGACTTCCGGATCAGCGCTGGAGGAACCTCATCACCCAATTGCACGATCTCCGCGCCGTCTTCTCCCTTTTCCAGAAGGCCCTTGGCCTTCAGTTGCTCCAGCGCCGAAGCCATCTTGTCGTTGTAGAAGCTCTCGCCCCAGTAGTAATCAAATGAGACCCCGAGCCGGTCGTAAACCTTCTTGAACGCCTCCAGGCTCAAGTTCCGGAAGCGGCTCCAAAGCTCAGTCGCTTCTTTATCGCCGTCCTCCAAACGCCTGAACCACGCCCGCGCCTTGTCCCGGCTGGCTTCATCCGTCTCGCACCGCTGGTTGTAATCAACGTAGAGTTTGAGCAGGTAGGCGACCGGGTCCTTTTGGAGCGCCGCTTCGTCATGGCCCTCAGCCCATGCCGCCATTACCATGCCGAACTGGGTGCCCCAGTCACCCAGATGGTTCACCCCGATCACCTCGTAACCCAGGAACTTGAAAATCCGGCTCAGACTCGCCCCGATGATGGTCGAGCGCAGATGGCCGATGTGGAAAGGCTTGGCGATGTTGGGAGATGAATAGTCAACCAGAACCCGCTTGCCCTTGCCCTCTTCACTTGAGCCGAACTTGTCCCCCAGGCTATAAACCGCGGTCAGGACTTTTTCCGCGAACTTGCCCGCGGCCAGAAAAAAATTGAGGTAAGGCCCTTTGGCCTCGGCGCGCTCAAACAGGCTTCCCGAAAGGTCGAGGCTTTTTGCCAGCTCCAAGGCGACCTGCGCCGGCTTTTGCTTGAAAGTCTTGGCCGGTTCAAAGCAGGGGAAACTCAAATCCCCCATTGAGCTTTGCCGCGGGATTTCCAGCAGGCCAATCGCTTTTTGCGCGTCCAACCCGGTCTTTCGGGCGATAATCCCGGCCAACTCCCTTTTCGCCTGTTCAAACATGCTCTTGAATATTATCGCATCGGCTGTTTCTTTCAAGCCTTGCCGGGCCGGGCGCTTGCGCAACCCGCCAGAGGGGTCTGGCCTCAGCATCGCAGTCCGGGCTTCAGCGAAGAGGCCTGACCCCAGAAGAAACGCCGGCCCCGCCAATGCTGATTTTGAGCTTCAACCCCGCCAGAGGGGTCTGGCCTCAGCATCGCAGTCCGGGCTTCAGCGAAGAGGCCTGACCCCAGAAGAAACGTCGGCCCCGCCAATGCTGATTTTGAGCTTTGGCCGCGGCGTTTTATAATGCCAACTGAGAATCAAGCCGAGGGAGGAGTCCGGATGATTGATTTTCATACCCATCCTTTGCTGGTGCGCGAGATGATCAAGAAGTACCCGGAACTGGCCGCGACCGCCCGCGAGCTGTTTGCCATTGGCAATAATTTTCAGCCGCTGGAGACTTTTCACCTGCAAATGGAGGTCGCGGGGATTTCACGCGCGGTGCTCCTGCCCATTGACGCTTCGCGGACCAAGGGCAGGAAGATTTATTCCAACGAACAGATCGCCGAGCTTTGCCGGATGAGCAAACGGTTCATCGGCTTTGCCAGCGTTGACCCGCTCAAGAAGAGCGCGGCCCGGGATCTGGAAAACGCGGTGAAGAAACTCAAGCTCCGGGGCTTGAAGCTCTCGCCCGGGACCCAGGAATTCTATCCCAACGACACCAAGGTCTTCCCGGTTTATGAAAAGGCGCAGGAGCTGGGCATCCCCATCCTGTTCCATGCGGGCATGAGCTGGGAGCCGGGAGTGAAGGCCAAATTCGGCCAGCCCATCCATTTTGAGGACGTGGCCGCGGCGTTCCCCAAACTCAACATCGTTCTCGCGCATTTTGCCTGGCCGTGGGTGATGGAAGCGGTGATGCTCGCGCTCAAGTATCCCAACGTTAATATCGACACCTCGTGCCTGTATTTTGACAACCCGGTTGACTTCATCAGCTTCGTGATGACCCGCCAGGTCCCGCTCACGGTGATCGAGCGGAGCCTGCGGAAACAAATCGTGTTCGGGTCGAACTATCCGAGGGTTGAGATCAAGAACATGGTCAAGGCGGTGCAAAGCGTGGGCCTGAGCGAGGGCTGCCTGGAGCTGGTCTTCAAGGAAAACGCCCGGCGGCTGCTGGGGGAGGTCTCCCGATGAAGATCAAGCTGGAAAAGCTGGAAGTCCAGACGCGCAAGGACCAGGAGCTGGTGGACATCACCTCCGAGGTCGAGCGCGTGGTCAGGGAGAGCGGAGTGAAAAACGGGGTGGTCAACATCCTGACCATGCACACCTCCTCCGGGATCATCGTGACCGAGGGCCTGCCCTGCCTGGAGATGGACGTGCTCAACAAGCTGGGAGAACTGGCCCCGGACCAGGGCAATTATTACCACAACCGCTACCTGGACATTGACGGCCGGCTCGGGTTCAACGCCGGGGCGCACCTGCGAGCAATGCTCTCCGGCTATAACGCTTTTTTCCCGGTGGAGGACGGCAAGATAGTGAAGGGTTCCCGGCAGCGGGTATATTTCGCGGAGTTTGACGGCCCGCTGGCCCGGACCTGCTGCATTCAGGTGATCGGGGAATAAGGGCTTGCCCTGCCCGGACCGGGGTTGCATCGAGGTGAGGGGTCTGGCCTCAGCCTCGAAGTCCGTGCTTCTGCGAAGAGGCCTGACCCCGCAAAATCTGGTGGAAAGGAAGCAGTGATGAAAAGAATTCATTTAGGTGTTTTGCTTCTGCTGGCGATCACGCTCGCGGCCGGTTGCGAAAAAAAATCCGCGCCGAACACTGACGCCGTGCAGGGCCCCTCCGGAGCAAACCTGATCGCGGACAAGCTGGGTTCGCCGGAAGACCTGATCGTGACCCCGGAGGAAATCGCCAAGGCCAAAAAAACCCTGGGCAAGGGCATGGTCGGGGTGCTGCCCTGCACCATGACCACCGAGTACCATTTTGCGCTGGGCAATTCCGCGAAAAAAGCGCTCGAGGGCTACGGCTTCAAGGTGCAACTGGTTGACCCGGAAACCAAACCCGAGCGCCAGATTTCGGCCCTGGAGAATTTCACCGCGGCCGGGGCAAAAGCCATCGTGGTCTGCGTGCTCGACCCCAAGGTGCTTTCCTCCGCGCTCCAGGAGGCCGCGGGCCAAGGGGTGTACATGGTGCAGGTGGCCGGGAGGGAATCGGTGGTCAACGGCATCGGCATCTCCATTGACGACGCGGACCTGGGCAAGGCCGCGGGCGAGTATGCCTCCCGCCTGATCAACTCGGAAATGGCCGGCAAGGCCAACGTGGCCATCCTGGACTATCCCGACCTGCCCAACTGCGTCATCCGCGCAAACAATATTGAAAAGCAACTGCGAGCGCTCGCGCCCGACGCCAAAATAGTCGGCCGCTACCTGGGCGCCTGGCAGGAGAACGGGCTCAAGTCCATGGAGAACGCGCTCCAGGCCCATCCGGAGATCAACGTGGTGGTGAGCATAAACGACGCCGGCGCCTACGGCGCCATGCAGGCGCTCGAGACCGCCAAGAAAGACCCGGACAAAACCATCATCGTGGGCATCGATGCCGAGAAAAAGGCTTTGGAGCTGATCCGGCAGGGCGGCATGTACCGCGGGACCGTGCACACCAAGCCGGTGGAGACCGGATGGCTGGCCGCGGAAGCCGTGGTCAAACTCCTGGCCGGCTCGCCCGCGCCCAAGGAGATCAAAGTCCCGGTCAAAGTAATCACCAAAGCGGAACTCCAATAATAATGAAAGTATCCAAGCCCAAACTCTACGAGTTCCTCGCCGAAAACGGATTCATCATCATTTTCATCCTCTGGTGCATCTTCCTTGCACTCTTCACCGACAGCTTCCTCCATGTCTCCAACATCATGGTCATTCTCCGACAGGCGTCCATCATCGGAATCGTCGCCATAGGCGAGACCATGATCGTGCTCATGGCCGCGGGCATGGACATATCCCTGGCGGCCATCCTCGGTGTCTCGGGCGTGATGGTTGCGAGCTCCATTGCCGGCGGATTCGCGGTGTTACCCGCGGCGCTCGCGGGGATTGTGCTGGGCGGCATGATCGGCTTTCTGAACGGCGCGTTGGTCACGCGCGTGCGGATCAACGGCATCGTGGTCACGCTCGGGATGATGTACGCCCTGGAGGGCGTGGCCTTTGTGGCCACCAAAGGCCAGACCATTTCCAGCCCGGCCATGCAGGCCCTTGCCCCGCTCTCGCGCGGATACCTGGGACCCATTCCCGTGCCCGTGCTCCTGCTCTTCGCCGCCTATACAATAGCCTATTACGTCTTGAACTACACCGTGTTCGGCGCCCGGGTCTACGCCATCGGCAACAACGAGCGCGCCAGCTGGCTCTCGGGCATCAACATCAACCGCCACAAGATGCTCGGATACCTGGTCGCCGGACTGCTCGCCGGGTTCGGAGGAGTGATGCAGACCGCGCGCATGGGCAGCGCCACCGGAGGAATGGGAAGCGAATTTTTGTTCCCCATCCTCACCGCGGCCATCCTCGGAGGCATCAGCCTCAACGGCGGCAAAGGCAAAATCCAGAACGTGCTCATCGCCGCGGTGTTCCTCACTACCATCAACAACGGCCTGATCCTGCTCAACGTCCCCATCTACGCCCAAAAAATAATCTCCGGAGTCATCCTCATCCTCGCCCTCTCTTTAGACCGCCTCCGGAGCGTGAGGAAATAGCAGGGGCAAAGGATGCCAGTCAAGCTCCAGATCAAAAAGCTGTGCAAGGAATTTCCGGGCGTAACTGCTCTGGACGACGTTTCCTTCGAGGTTGAGGCGGGCGAGGTCCACGGCCTGGTGGGCGAAAACGGAGCGGGAAAATCAACGCTCATAAAGATCATTTCCGGCGCGCTCGCATCAACTTCCGGAGAAATGATCCTGGACGGAAAACCCTTTCGGCCCATGAGTCCGCGCGAGTCGTTGAATGCCGGCATCGCGGCCATCTACCAGGAACGGAGCTGGCTGCCTTTCCGGAGCGTCATGTTCAACGTCATGCTGGGGAACGAGATGAGCCTTTCCGCGGGCAGGATGGATTCCAGGGGCATGCGCGCCCGCTGCGCCGAGGTCCTGAAAACCCTGGGCGCCGAAGAGATCCCCATCGGATCAAATGCCGAAGAGCTCAAAGCCGGTCAGAAGCAAATCCTGGAGATCGCCCGGGCCCTGGTGCAGAACAGTTCGCTCTTGATCATGGACGAGGCCACCGCGGCGCTGAACAGCGAGGAGCAGGAGGCGTTGTTTTCCGTGGTCAGGAGCCTGAAGGCCCGGGGCTTGACCATCCTATACATTTCGCACCGGCTGGAGGAAATTTTTCGTTTGGCGGATAAAGTCACGGTGCTCAGGGACGGCCGGCGCATCAAGACCATGCCCATTTCCGAGACTAACAAGGACCAATTGATCGCGGACATGGTGGGAAGGAGCCTCGCGAATGCTTTTCCTCGAAAAAACCCGGCGCCGGGCAAACCGATTTTTAAGGTCCGCGGATTGAGCGCGGACAAGGTTTTCAATGACGTTTCTTTTTCGCTTTGCTCCGGGGAAGTGCTGGGCATCGCCGGACTTGCGGGTTCGGGCAAGGAAGAGCTTGGCCTTTGTCTGTTCGGCGCGTTCCCCAAAGACGCCGGGACCATCACCATCAACGGCAAAGTTTTGCCGCATTCGCCGGCCAAGGCCATTGCGAACGGCATCGCTTATCTTCCCGAAGACCGCAAGCTGGAAGGCATCTTTCTCACCCTGCCGGTGAAGCGGAACATCAGCCTGCCGGTGCTTAAAAAGCTTTCCGGGGCGTTCGGCCGCATCCGGAGGCGGCGGGAAGACGACCTGGCAAGGGAATGGACCACGCGCCTGGCCATCAAGACCCCGAGTCTGATGCAACTGTGCGAAAACCTGAGCGGAGGCAACCAGCAAAAGGTCGCCCTCGCCAAGTGGCTGGCCTCCCGCGCCAAAATTCTCATCCTCTCCCACCCCACCCAGGAAATCGATGTCAAGGTCAAGTTCGAATTCTACCAACTCATCGCCGAACTCTCCCGCCAGGGAGTCGCCATAATCCTCATCTCCAGCGAACTTGCCGAACTTCGGGGACTGTGCCATAAGATAATGGTCATGCGCGAAGGCGAGGCCGTGGCAACGCTCGACCCCGAAAAGTCCGACGCCGAAACCATCCTGCGTTTTGCACTTGGACACGAAAAGCAAGCAGCAACTCCCTAACCCGACTGGAAATTTGTTAAATAATTTGCGGCTTGAAGTGGCCAATAAACAGGGGTACATTCCAACTTTTTAGACACCTCGAAAGCCAAACTCAAAAACAATCTACAATAGATTTCAAATTTAGGAAATCAGTCTATCAGAGATCAGTTCATGCGAAAGCATTATTGTTATCGTTTCTCACTCGCTTTTTCTATCGCTGCCGCTATTCCTTCTTGACTCCAGCGAATTATCGGAATCTTCAAATCAGTAAGCGCCTTCGGAAATTTTTGCGGTGGGTATTCACCCTTGTGAACAGCAATCACACCCTTGCCCATTCGCACACTCTCACGAATTTCCCAATCTACCCATTTGCTGTCGGCAGTATGTTCAGATACATAGACTAGAGTTAGCGAAGAGTGCTCGATCCTGTCCGTTATGCCGCTCTTAATATAGTCAGCTTTCTTACTATCAAAGGGCTCTCGCAAGGACCAATCGTTAAATTCTATGTCAGAGTTCTCATTCTTGGCCTGACCACGTAAGAGGTTCACATCGTTAAGATCTTCGGCGGCAAAACTAATAAAAACATTGAATTTTGAAGGTTCTGCGCCTTCACGCAAGGTTTTTCTTGCCAACTCTTCTAATCTTGAAAGATCTGCCTTGGACGGGCCGCGTCCACCTCCTCCACCCATAGTTATTCCTCCTTCCTCTGCGCTGAAAATAGTTCCCTGCATGAAACACAAACGCCACAAGGTTCATCGGAGCCGCTATGACATGAATAGGTTCCACTTAGATTATAGCTCGTTGCGATCTTGAGCACGTCAGATTTGTAGAATTTCATAAGTGGAGCAATTATCCTTACTTTTCTTTCCAGGCAAAGGACAAGCATGGCTTCCGCTTGGATCAAAAATTGTTCTGTTTGATCTGGAAAAAGATGTGTTTCTTCATTCAATAATCCTATTGCTACTGCGTCTGCGCCCACCTGATAGGCATAAGCAGCTCCAGCTAATAAGAATAGCATGTTGCGCCCTGGCAAGAATGCATTTGCGAAGATATCTTTCTTCCTATCTGTAAGACCGCAAGAAATAATTTGTCCAAATCCCGACAACCTCATCACTACAGGTTCATTGAGTCCAAATTCTGCGTGTATGGCTTTGCATGCGCTATATTCTTTTTCGCACCCCAGTTGTCCATAATCTATAAACAAGGGAAGCTGTATGATCCCCTCTTTCTTCGCTAGAAGAGCCATAAGGCTAGAATCTATACCGCCAGAAACAAGTGTGACGATACTCATGCTCTCATCTCACTTAGATAAACCCTCATGGTTATCCAAATGGCTAAATCGACACAGCCTAGTGAGTAGCCAATACTCTTAGCATAGAATCGTAGGTGATTTTCTAAGTTTTCATAATTTCTGAGTGAGGTAACTACTCTAATAGTTTGGTCAAGCCAACCAAATATACTCATGAATCGCAGAAGGTGAGTATCAAGGATTGCTAGTTCGTCACTAAACCCGATGTTTCTTAGAAACAAGCTTGCCTGTTTAGGACCAACCCCAGCAGCGATCTCTACTATTGATCGCCTTGCTTCCGTGTCAGTCTTGTAGGTCTGCAAGCGCCCATGAATTGAAGCACCATCAGAATATATAGCCCACACCGTTCGTGATATTTGATTTGCTCTTGGCCTAGCGAATCTATAACATCTACCTTCTGGCCTCCAGATGGGATTGTGCAGGGGACGTCGAATAATATTGTAAATAACCTTTTCATAACCAGACATATTGAATCGCTTTGTCGGTTTCTTCAGAAGACCTGCATTTCTAATTTCTTCCGCAGCGGTTAAAGCCATTTCATAATGAACCTGGCTACCTAGAATACAGGACACAAGTTCGAAAAGCAGATCGCTCTCGTCGGCTGATAACCACCAAGATTGTCTGTTAGACGAATAAATTTCACGGCATATTCGAATAACAGCCAATTCGATAGTGTCCCTATTCATTTTCCTTTCCTGTCGATCCTTTTTAGTTTTGATTTGTCATCCCTCGGCAAAAGCTTCAGCACTTTCGAATGGATTTCAGGAGGTACGAACTTTGAGATCATTTCAGCTACGATTCCTTTTTCTAACACGTCTTTTATCTTTTCCATCCATTTCGGATAAAACAATAGATTGTGCGCAAGTGCACGCGGCAGGTAGGGCAGCCTAACTTCAGCGGCATAAGCTGTTTGATGGGCGAAAAAATCCAATTGAAGTGAGTGATAAAGACATCCGGTTGTATGATCAACAACAGTTTGGCACCAATCAAGGCCATCAAAAGAATCTGCGCCACAGGCCGCATAAATAAGAATTGATAAAGGATTCCCGGTGCCCACAATGTGGATAGGATAATATCGCCCCGACTCGTTCAGCTTTTTTCGTATCGAACAAATAGTCTTGGCAATAGCTATCACGCCCTCGCCAAGTTCGCGTTCTGGCACAGCTATCATTACAGGATTCAGTTCGGTCGCAACTAGGCTACAGATGATTGGGAAATCTGCAGGGTTCTGGGCGTGTATCAGCGGATTGATTGCGCTAAATTCAGTCCTCTTTTTATCAATTACAATTGACCGCGTTAAGGTTAAGGCAATTTGATCCGCTATGCCTTTGGAATTTGGATAGTCATAGCAAAATGACAAATGACAAGGGGTGCTACGTAGTATTTCATGAAAATTATCCTTAGGCCAATTTCTTGCACGCAACCACTTTTTTTCGTATAAACCTGAATCCAAAAAAATAATCTGGCCCTGTGAACTTGCTTTGTCTAGGAGTTTTATGATATTTAATCTATCCTTTCGTGTAGCATGAAAAATATCATAAGCTGAGATTAGGAAATTCGGATATTTAAGAGCTACTATTATCTCAAGGTGTTGAAATGGCGAGAATGTATTTTTTGCTGCACTGGAAATAGATGGAAAAAAGCATGGCATTGGTATTCCCCCGATGGGGAGTTCTCCTATTCGCTTTACGGTGTATGCAATTCCCGATCTCGTCTCATGATCATTTACTTCCGTATGAGGCTTGATAGCATCAAGCAACTCTTTAAATCCCGAGTCATATCCCTTAACAAAGTCGGCATATTTCTTATCTCTAAGAAGGAGAGGGATTCGGCATTTTTCGGCCATGATAGGCAGAATGATTACTGTGCGTTTCTCGGCTTCTTCGCCAATTTTTGCTCGCCATTCTTTGTCTACCCATCCAGATTGCACGCTATAACTAGTTAATAAAACCCCCACGAAATTCGCCTCGCCTAAACCGCGCTCAATCATTTGGCTTATAGAATGGCCCACTTTAATCTCCCATTCGTCGAACCAGACCTTGATGGAATGATTCTTTAAACCCTGGGCTATTCGCCTTGCTAATTCTTCATCTCTGCGGCTATATGACAGGAATATAGTCACCATTTTAATTTTCCCAAGTTAATGTTGAATTTCATATTGTTGCATGTAAGAACCTTACTTAAGCATTTATATTCAAACAGAATTTCCAATATCTATTGTCCCGTTTTTTGCCGGGCTTTTTTTTCCTCCTTGTGTATGCTTAACCATAGGGTATTTTCTCTTGAAATTAAAGATTCGACCCTCTCCACAAAATGAGCCTCCTTGTCTTTACTAGAACTATAATCGTTAAGCCCTGCATCATAAAAATATAATTCCTTTTTTAATGTTTCACATGTCGTTCGGTAGTTAATCCAATTTTCCTGATATTTGAAGATTTTTAAAACTGAAGCTAAAATTGCAACTGCCAATGAGATAATAATTGGTAATATCTTTGGTTGTATTATAGCAACTAAAATTGGGGTCAAAACTGACAACATTATCAGTAACGTCTCTAGCACTTGATATAATCGTTTATTAGTTGCCGCTTTCTTGTCATACCAAGATATTTGGTCTCTATATCTGCGGGCAATATATTCCTCAAATTTTTGCTTATCCATTTAACCATTCACCAACCTTCGTAGTTTTTATTATGCTTTCATTCAATCGACCGACTTCCAGACCGCAAATTGTCATGTTAAGTCCTCCTCGCCGCGGCTGTCTCAATAACCCTTATTATCTCCTTCACATCCCATTTAGCTATTGGTGCACCAATTTTTTCAAGTAAATCCGGAATTATGCCATGGGTATTTTTAAGCCTGACTCCGCAAAGTCCTTTCCTAAGATAAAACGCTTCATATAATTCCCAGTTAACCCAATCCCTCGAAGCCGTCTCATCTCCAATAAGGCACAAAACCACTGATGCCATTGCTATTTTGTCTCGTATAATCTTTTTGATATATGAAGCTTGTTCGCTATTCACAGGTTCCCTTAAACCTTGATCAAAAAAGTCCAAATCGATACTGGGATTTTTCAACATTAGCCGGATGCCAGCCAATTTCTTTTTGTCCTCGGCGTGAAAGCTCAAAAAGATTTTTCTTTTACGCGCATGATCGTAAAGCCTATTTTGGTAAGCTTTTATTAGCTGTGATTGTGAATTAAATCCGCGCTTGCGAAGCAAATTGCCTAAATGCATATCGCTCCGAGCGTTCAAATCAATACCGTACCTTTCTTCAATCTGACCGACCCTTGTGTCACCACGTTTTTTGCGAATCATATTCCGCCTAGGCAATTAGTCTTTTGCCTCTGCTTGCTCATCTCTTATTTTCGGGCTCAGGTCTTGAAATTTTACATTATCCTTTGGCCGCAAGGCTTTTGGCTTCCATGTATGCTTGGCTCTATTCATGCTTTCTATTTACTCCTCTGTCATTTTGTTGTCAAGTCCTGATTCAGGCTGAGGGGTGGGGGATGGGAAATAGGCATCAGGACTCAGGAACTATGCATCAGGAATTGGGCATCAGCGATCAGGCATTAGGAATCGGGAAGTGCGTCTTGACGGTAATGGGTGGCGACTGTAGCATAGGGACGGCGATAGAGGAAAGAAGGCGTTGTGTGCAGGTGTGGGCGCCTTCACCCCGTGCGATCGGATTGAGACGAAGGAGAAAGTAAGATGGTGAAGAGGGTTAAAAAGGGCAAGGAGCCTCGGAAGCGTTGGGACTGGACCGAGGGTGGCGGGGAGCGGGCGATTGAAGGCACGGGCGAATACCCGGTCATGTATATCGCTCTGGGTTCCAAGCCGAGGACCCAACACCCGTTCAATTTATACCGGGACATTATGAGCATACCCCAGGCATTGAAGGACACGCTCAAAACCATCCCTGGTCCGGTGAACAAACTTGCCGACTTTATCGTCAAGCGCAGGATCAAGCGGATCATCGGCACGGGTCTGGGGACCTCCCAGTTCGTGGCCATGGGCGTAGCCCAGGCCCTCGGGAACCTGGCCGGGTTTGACGGCGATTCGGTTGACAGCGGAGAGTTCATCTACAGCCGGCGCGACTGGGACCTGAAAAATTCCGCGTTCGTGGTTTTTTCGGGCAGCGGCCGCACCTTAGACTCTAACCGGGCCGCGGAAAAGGCCCGCAAGGGAGGAGCGCATATCGTGGCGGTGACAAGCGTGCCTTTCAGCCCGCTCACCAAGATTTCCGACAGCGTGATCGTTTGCGCGGGCGGGTTTGACACCGGCGGCTCGGATACCTTCCATTACGCCACGCGCATGGCCGCAGGAGTGCTCTTGGGCCTGGAGCTCGGGAAGCGGCTCACGCCCAAACGCCGCGATTATGACAAGCTCCTGGCGCAGCTTTATTCGGTCCCGGACTGGCTGGCCAAAAATTCCGCGGCGCTCGATGCCCGCTGCCGGACCATTGCCAAGAGGCACAAGAACGCCCGGTGCTTCATCACCGTGGGGGGCGGCCCGAACGTTGCCACCGCGGAGGAGTTTGCGCTCAAGTTTGACGAGATGGCTCACGTCCCGTGCAAGGCCATGTGCCCGGACCGGCAGATCCACGGCGCACTCGGGCTGACCGACGAGCGGATCCCGACCGTTATCATCGCTCCCAAGGGGCCGAGCTATCCCTGGCTCAAGCAGATCGCCCAGACCACCGTGGGGCTGAAAACGCCCTCCATCGGAGTGCTCTGCGAGAGCGATTCCGAGATCGCGCCCATGATGGACTACGTGGTCCGTCTCCCGGACCTGGACGAGAATATTTTCACTGTGCCCGCGACTTTCGCGGCCCAGCTCATCCCCTATTACTGCGCGGTCGAACTCGGAGACGTTAACCCCGACTGCCAGCGCGCCAACGTCCCCAAACACGCGCGGGTGTGGATGCAACTCTTCCCCCGAGGGTCCCACTGATGAAGAATCTTTCCGAATCGCCGCGCCGAAACGAAGCGACCCTCTCCCTTGCCCTCCCCCCTCCCAGGGGGAGGGAGGCGGTTTTTAAACACGCTGCCAGATCCATTGACGTAATCGCAGTCGGGACGCTCAATGCCGACGTCATCATCATCGGCGACGCGCCGAGGAACATCAAGCGACTCAACAACTGGGTGGCGCCATCCAAGGTGGAAATAATGACCGCGGGTTCGGTCGGGTACGCCGCGATTGACCTCGCCCGGCTCGGAATGAAAGTGTCCATGTTCTCCACCGTGGCCGACGACGCGCTCGGGCAGCTCATCGTCTCATCGCTCAAGCAAGAAGGGATTGACACCCGCGGCCTTTGCGCGGAAAAAAACACCGCCTCCGGCATCGGCGTGTACCTGCTCTTATTCGGGAGCCGGAAGCGGCCCCTGACCGGGAGGCTGGCCACCCACGGGCCGTGGCCCAAAAAAATATCGCGCGAACTCCGGCAAAGACTGGCCAAAGCAAAACTCCTGCACTGCGGCGGATACCTCCATTACCCCGACCGCTGGGGCGCGCCCACCGAAAAACTATTCGCCGCGGCCAAGGCCTCCGGGGCGATCACCTCGCTCGACCCCCAGTTCCCGTTCGGAGAGGCCAAGAAGCCCTGGCTCAGGCATTTCGGCAATTTGCTTAAATACGTTGACGTGCTTTTCACGGACGAGGATGAGGCGGCATCGATCACGGGGATAGATGATTTGGAAACCGCCGGCCGATACCTTTTGGATCAGGGGCCGGAACTAGTGGTGGTGAAGCAGGGGGCCAAAGGAGCGTTGCTCATCTCGCGCAAGGAAAAGATATTCCAGCCCGCGTTCAAGGTCGCGGAATTCACGGATTCCATCGGCGCCGGCGACGCCTTTGACGCCGGAGTCATCTTCGGCATCATCAAGGGCATGGGCCTCAAAGCCGCCGCCCGCTTCGCTTCCGCGGTCGCGACCCTCACCCTTCAAGGCATGGGCGGCACCCAGACCGCGCCAAGCTTCCAGCAGGTGAAGAATTTTCTAAAAAAGGATGAAAGATGGCGCTGATTGACGAGTTGGGAATAAAGCCGAGTCCGGACTTTGAGGGCCGGATGAAGAAGGTGTTGCTCCGGCAGGGGCTTCCGGACCGGGTGCCGTTCTACGAATTATTTGCGGACAAGCCAATCAAAGACGCGATCCTGGGCAAGCCCACGCTCTTTCCCAGCTTGTTGCCCTTTGGCGATCCGGTCAAGCTCATCCCCAACGAGGTCGAATACTGGCATAAGCTCGGGTACGACTACGTCCCTGCGGCGCCGGCCTACGGCTTCGGGATGAGAGTATCGTCCGCTCCGGATACCGCGGCCCCGGGCGTCCGGTTCTGGATGAATGAGTCGGGCGAGGGCCTGATCAAGGGCCGGGAAGACTTTGAAAAATATTTCTGGCCCGACCCGGACCAGACCCCCTTTGATATCTTCGATGCGTTTGAGAAACACCTGCCCGAGGGCATGGTGGTCTTCGGCCAGACCGCGGGAGTGTTCGAGAACGTGGTCTGGCTGCTCGGCCATCAGAGGTTCGCTTACATGATGGCCGACGACCCGGAGCTTTTGCAGATGATTTTTGACAAGGTGGGTTCAAGCCTGGTCCGTCTGATCGAGCGGATGGCCGAGCGGCCGTTTGTCGGCGCCATCCAGATGGGGGACGACATGGGCTTCAAGACCCACACCACCATCTCGCCCGCGGCGCTCCGTCAATACGTTTTTCCCTGGCAGCAAAGAGCGGTGGAAGCGGTTCACAAGCAGGGCAAGCCCTTCATCCTTCATTCCTGCGGGAACCTGGAGCGGGTGATGGAGGACTTGATCGGGCTCGGGATCGACGCCAAGCACTCGTTTGAGGACGAGATTATTCCGGTCTCGGAGGCGAAGCAAAAGTGGGGCAAGCGGGTTGCCATCCTGGGCGGATTGGACATGGACTTTCTCTGCCGGGCGACTCCGGAGCAGGTTGAGGATAAGACCCGGCGGCTGATCCGGGATTGCGGCCAAGAGGGCGGCTGGGCGCTCGGGACCGGGAACACCGTGGCCAATTACATCCCGGTCAAGAATTTCCTGGCCATGATCAGGGCAGGGTGGGAATTCGGCAAGTACCTTGTTTAGCCTGGACAGGGTCAGGCCTTAACTTCGCAGTCCGCGCTCGGTTGTTAAGGCCTGACCCCTAAAACTATCTGAGCACCGGTTTGCCTTTCTGGTCCAGGTATTTGGCCTGGATGGTCAGGCCGCGGGTGTCAAACAACATCTTGATTTCCGCCACCGGAGTGTAACCTTCAATCCGGTACTTCTTGATCTCCCGGTCCTTATCGAAAAATTTGGTGTCCACAGGAAATCCCCGGCGGTCGCGCGCGATCCAGATGCCCGCGATTTTCATGTCCTTGCGGTCCACCAGGCTGCCTCGGGCGTCGTAGAAGGTCACTTCCGCCACTCCGTCCAGCTCGTCGTATTTGAAGCGGATAGTCGAGGCGCCCTTGTCCCGCGGCTGGGATATTTTGTTGTCGCCGGCGTAGAAAGTAATTTCGGTCAGGTTGCCCCGCCCGTCATACTTGGCTTTGTATCCGGCAAAAGGCTTGTCGTTGGCGCCGTAATACCATTCCTCGATGATGTTCGCGTTGTTGTCAAACTTTTGCACGAGCTTGGCGGCTTTCACGGCCGGCTTGGAGCTTGGCACCGGCCTGCCTTTTTCGTCCAGATACCGCCTTTCGACCGTCAAGTCCTTATGGTTAAGCAGGATTAGCTCAAAGGCCGCGCCGGCTTTGCCCTTTTTGAGCTCGCCGGTTTTGTCGTAGTAACTTTTCTCGGCGCAGATCCCGTTCTCATCATACTTGTATTTGACCATTGCCGCGTTTTCAGGAATGCTGTCTTTGGGCTTCTCGTCCGCGCCGAAGAAACCGGCCTCGACCACATCGCCGGCTTCGTTATACTTGTAGCGGTTAATGGCCGATCCGGTTTCCGCATTCGCTTTCAATTTCCGGTCTAGACCATAAAAGCGCTCTTCAATCAGGTTGTGGTTCTCGTCATAGGTCCTTTGGATGCGGAAGACGCCCTCCCCGCCCTCCACCGGCTTCTCCAGGTTCGGCTCAACCGAATACAATGACTCCAGCTCAATGATCCGGCCGCCATCCTGCTGGTATTTCAGGCGCGACTCGTAGAGATGCATTCTCCCGCCGTTCCGGTTGTAATCGCGGACTTTGGCTGCGCGACCCTGGTCATCGGGGGTAAAGACAAACGAAGAGTGATGATATTGATCGCCGGCCGGCTTTCCGAAGTGGTCCAGATAAGCCAGGTTCAGGATGCGGCCCCTGGAATCAAACCGAATTTGCCATTGCTCGATGCTGTTGTTCTCGAAGGCCCTTTGCTCAGCCACTGCGGCAAGCGAAACCAATCCTTCCCCAACCGTCGTTATCGGCAGCCGGCTCCTGGGGATAAAAACAATCTGTTGCAGGTTGTCGCCGCCGATTACCTTTTCACTGGGATCGGAATCGTAGAAAAGGAAATTGCCTTCCAAAACCCAGTCAACTCTTTGCAGCTTGCCCTGATCATTGTAGGCGAAGCGAGCGCAAACAGCCTTCTTGCATTTTTCCTCGGTGGCTTCATGCCTGCCCGTGAAAGCATGGGTGACCGGGTCAATGCCGGCCTGCTGGAAATACTTGAAGCTCTCGGCGCCGCGGCCAAGGACCGGCAGCAGGAAAATCAAAGCCATCAGTCTGTATCCACGCCTCATTTTTCCCTCCTCGAATTCCGTTGCTAAAACGGGAAAAGCACTTAGGAGAAAATTATACCGCCCAGCCAACGGTTGTCAAGAACCGGCGGATCGCCATGCCCAAATAGCAATTTCCGCGTCCGGGCATGACTGACCCGCGGCCATGAAGCCGGCGATCTTGCCCTTTGGCCGCAAATTTTCCGCTTTAAAATCACAACCCTTAGTGGCATTTGAAAAAAAATTACCACCTATTGATTTTTTGCTTGACAAGTTATCTTAATTATGCTAAATATTAGCAAAGTTAACCTAAATTTGGCAACAGAGGAGACCGGGAGTGAAAGATGAAGATTGACAATTTTCGCTATGACCCCTGTTATCTTCCTGCGGTGCTCAAACTCACCAGCGAGTTGAAAGGGCTGAAAGACGAGCGGATCGATAACCTTCTGGACGACACCTTGAGCGAGTTCAGCATCAGCCACGAGGATTTCCAGCGTTACATCGAAGCCCACCGGGGGGAGCTGGAGGAAGAGGCAAGGAAGATCGAATTTTAGGAGTCCATCTGCGAGGGGCTGCTTTGCTTGCGGATTTGGATTCGCCAGGGTGCGCATGCGGAAGCTGAGGCTGAATTGGAAGCTGTCCCTGGCAGATGGGCTTCTGAGCGAGGAAAGAGCAAGGGGTATGCGGGCGATACAAGGTGTCGCCTTTTTTCCTGCCGTTGTCCGCTCTGGCAGAATCGATGCGGCATGTTAGAATCGAACCTGGATGAAAAAGGAGCTCTCGGTCGGGATTCTGCTCAAGCTGGGACAGGAGTTCACGCTTGAGCGGAAGCGCGCGGAGTGGCTTTATGATTTTTCGCTCCGGCCGGGCGCGCTGGTGAGCTTGCAGGACCAAAGCGGTCAATGGTTCCGGTGCCGGATCACAAAATATGAGCCTTTGCTGCTCCGGGCGAAGGCCTTTGAGGAAATGGCATATCCCGCGGAATCGGAGTTGTTGCTCGTGCTGCTCCAGGCGGTGCCCAACAAGGAGCGGATGGAGTTGATTATTGAAAAAGCGGTGGAACTGGGAGTGGACCTGATCCAGCCTTTTTTCTCGGCGCGCTCTTACCGGCTTTCAGACCTGCCTCAAAGCAAGTGGCGGCGCTGGCAGGAGCGGGCAAGGAAGGCGAGCGAGCAGTGCCGGAGGGGCATGGTCCCCAAAGTGGCCGCGCCGCTGAAACTTGAGCAGGCGGCGGAGGTCATAAAAGACGCGGAACTCAAGCTGGTGCTCTATGAAGGCGAACGCGAGCGCGGCTTGAAAGAGATTCTGCAAGAGCGCGGGAAAGCGAGGAGTTGCGTTCTGGCCTCGGGCCCGGAAGGAGGGTTTGCGCCGGAGGAGATCGTCTTGCTCCAAGCCCGGGGGTTCACGCCGGTGTCGCTGGGCGGAAGGATTTTGCGCGCGGAGACCTCCGCGGTCCTGGCGGTCGGCATCGTGCAATTTTGCCTGGGGGACCTGGGGAATAGCAAGCAGGCCGGGACTGAATTTTCTCGCGCAACGCAATAAATAGAATTGGTCAAGAAACACAAATACCTGCTGATCGCCGGGGCTGTGCTGGCGATACTTGTTTTTGATCTGCTCGTCTATTTGCGGCCTGATTTCTGGAGCCACAACTCCGAGTACCAGTGGCGGGTGCTTTGGCACGGGAAAAAATCAGCGGCGGCAGGGGTGTTCCTGCTCTGGAGCGCGGTCATCAGCCTGGCGTTCCTTGCCGGGAAAAGAATTTCGGCCCGCCTGGCCGGAAGAAAACAAGACCTGTTCGCCGCGAGCTTGATTTTCGCGCTGGCGGTCGCGAGCCCGCTGGTTTTTTCGCAAGTCAACCAGTTTGGGGCCCATGAACTGCTGGTGAGAGTTTTCGTGAAGGACCACACCGGCTACTTTTCCGACGCGGTCAAATTTCGGGGCGCGGAAAATCTGGCTCGGGCCTACAAGCACGATTTGATGTCGGTCTCAACCCACGGCCGCACTCATCCGCCGGCGGCGGCCCTGATTTTTTCGGGGCTCAACCGGGCGGGGCGGTGGGAGGCGTTGCAGGGACTTTACAAGGCGCTTGTCAACTCCGGGGTCCGCGGCCGGCTGGAGGAAAACTTTGGCGTTGGCGTTGCTGAACAAACCGGGGGCATGCTCGCTCTCTGGATGATGGTTCTGGCCGGGGCAATCTCGGCAACGCTCGCGTATCTGTTGCAAAGGAAATTTTTCACCGTGGACCTGTGCCTGGTTTCAGGCCTGGCGCTGGTGAGCATGCCGGCGTTCTCGGCAAAGACGCCGGTGATGGACCAGGTCTTCGCGGTCTTTATTCTGGCTGCGGCGCTGGTCTCGGTGGCGGGAGAGAAAGGGAGGATCTGGCAGGGGCTGGCCGCGGGTTTTCTGGTCGGGACCGGAATCTGGCTGTCGCCCGGAGTCTGGTCGGCCATGCTGCTTATACCGCTGATGGTGATTGCCAGGGACCTGGGCTTTGCCCCGCGCAGGAAAATTCAAGAGGTGTATGAATCAGTCATGACCGTGGGCCTGAGCGCGGTCTTGGCGGCCGCGTTTATGGTGGTGGCTGGTTCGGCTTTGCTGAAAGTCAACTATCTGGACATTTTCTCAATTAACCGCATGGGCTGGTACATCAATAACGTCGGCTCGGGAAGGGTGCATGCCTGGAAATGGATCCTGTTTGATCCGTATGAGTATTTTTTCTGGGCGTCCGTTCCGATTTTTGCCGGGTTCTGCGTCAAGCTCTTGGCCGAAATCAGGGAACTGCGCATACCTTTGGCATTCGCCAAACCGGACAAATTCTTCTTTGCCGCTGTTGCATTTGCCGCCATTCTTAATGCTTCAGGGCAAGTCTGTTACGAATCCCCGCGATTATGCTGGTTTTTTTTGCCGATCATTGCCAATTTGAGCATCGCAGGAATTGCTCATCACACGCAAAATTTGCATAGCAGAATTTTGGGCGCGTTTCTTATCCTGGTCACCATGCAAACTGTTCTGGTGGCACTAATATATTGACTTCTATTACAAATCTGCAAACATTCTTGATGCCGGGCCGTAATTGAAACCGCCGGCATAATCCTTGCAAATTTCCAGCTATGAACATTTTGCTTAATCGAACATCCAGCCGCATTAGAATAGAAACAGTAGTGACTGCTCTGTCAATTTTTAGAACAACGATTCAAATTTTGAATTTGGATTTGTGCGGGCAGGGCATGTTTTATATCTTAACCTATTGAAACATTTGTATAATTTATAAAACCGGGATTGGAGGAAATGCTGCCGGATAGCAGGTTTTACCTGGCAGGTAATATTCGTTTAGCTGCCGCGACTCTAATTTGACGGGCTTTTGGCACGGCAGATGCAAGCTCCCTTATTGGAGGCTGACAATGACAGGAAGAACAAGAAATTCGGGGTTCAGCATAATTGAGGTCCTCACGGCTTTGGCGATTCTGATGATCGGCCTGATGGGGATAATCAGTCTGCAGGTCGCGGCGATTCATTGGCTGGGCCAAGCCAAGCACCGCACCGCAGCCATGCAAATAGCCGTGGATGCGCTGGAAATGCTTAAGACAAGCCCTGTTCATGTTTCCAATCCGATGGAGGCCGGAGATCCGGCGGTGATACTGAATGATGCGAAAGGCACCCCCTTGGTTGACGTCAACGACGTTGCGCTGCTCAATGACAAAGTCATCGCCGACGGGGTTCTTACCTGGCACGTCCTGGCTCCAGCTTCCTCCAGCGGGCAACTCGAGCCGACCGGCACTTGGCGCCCGGATTTTCCTTACGTGGTGATCTATGGGGTTGAATGGGGCGGCGCTTTTGGCAGCGCGTTCGTGTCCTCCGCAGGCGCCACCGGAAATGCCGCGGCCCAATGGCCGGAGTACCTCCCCGGCCCCCTGGAAATCTATATTGAGGTCTGGGCGGGATGGGTTGAACTCGGCGACAAGCCCAATACAACCGCCATACCCGTGCCCACTGGAAACGCCTATTATTATTATCTGGCGGGCGGCATAGACAAGTTCCCCGCGATTTTTCCCAAACACAAGGTCGTCGTGAGAGCCATTCGCAGGATGTGGTAGGAGGAACAATGAGCAGCGCATTGAACAAGGGTTTAGGCGGCGCGCGAGAAAAAGGCTTCACCCTGATCGAGCTGATGGTGGCGCTGGTCCTTTCCTTCATCGTGATTTACGCGGCGATCGATTTTTTCAGCAACCAGCAGAAGGTTTTCCGGACCCAGGCCCAGCAGGCCCGAAACCAGGCCAACATAAGACTGGGCCTTTACTACCTTGCTCATGACCTGAGCAACGCCGGGTTCGTGGGCACGCCCTTCGGGGTGGAGGCCCCAATGTTCAAGGAGAAGGTCGCCACCTTCCCCTCAGGCACGGGCGGCACCAGCGTGGCGGTCCCGGTCCGGCCGTTTGATTTCAATTCCGATACGTCGATACCCGTGCTCGCGTACCCCTACAGGGACAGGTATGGAAATGCCGTAGCTGGCGGCCATACCGTGGACGCCGTTGAAATCTGGGCCAATTTCATTACTGACCAGGGCGAGGGCGGCCGGCTTTTGCAGTACGCGCTGGCCGGCACCAACTTGTTGTATGCGAGCACGGCCAAGCTCTTTGAATTTACGGCGCCCCAGTGCGACTATGTCGCTGATTCCTGCACCACCATCAGCGTCAACCCGCTCGGGGTTGTGGTGACCAACCAGGACGGCAAGGGAGAATATTTGGCGGTCAGCAGCGTGACCGTCAGCGGCGGTCAGGCCCAGATCAGCACCATGACCGGTATCTCTCCGCCCTCCCCGGTTTCCGGCTATCAGAGCGGGTCATACGTGGGTCCGGTGGTGAAGAGGGTATATTATTTGAAACAAATAGGGGATATTCGCTGGCTGATGCGGAGGGACTATTACAGCGGCGTCTTCACGGACATGAAGATAGCCGAAGGGATACAGGACATGCAGTTCACTTTTGACCTGGTCACCCCGATTGTCCCTGTCCCGGACGAGCCGCCCTTCGAGCAGATAGAAACCGGGGTGGACCCGCTGGTTGGCGCCGTTGACCCGGTGTTCATCAAGAGCATTAACGTGGAGATGACCGCGCTGGTGTATGACGTGGAATTGAAGAAGCCCACGCCCATGGTGATGAACCGGCGGGTCAGGATCGCCAACCTTGGCGGGCATCCGCTGCTCAGGGCGCCGCCGGAGGAAGGAGAGTAACATGGACAGATGGAAACGGCTTTTCACGGAGAGGCGGGAAGAGGGCGCGGCTTTGGTCATCGCCATAATCCTGCTCACCGCCATGGAGTTGCTCGGGTTCGCCCTTACCACCTTGAGCGAAATAGACTACAGCGTCACCGGCAACATGTTAAGGAGCGACCAGGGGCTTTATGCCGCGGAGACCGGGGTGATGCTGACCATCGCCGACATTGAGGAAACCCCGGATTTGTACGCGAACCTGGACGGCGGCACCTGGCTTTTCAGCTGCCGGTTCCGGGGCAAGAACCAATGCAGCGTTGTCAACACGGACCCTCTGCCCCGGTTCCGGGTCAACATCTTCAATTATGGCATGGGCGGCAACCCGGGCGTGCCGCTTACCGCGGGCACCATGGTTTACCTCTACCACATAAACAGCATCGGGATCGCCGCGGTGGGCCTGGAGCGGCGCATCGTAGTTGAAGCCGGTATTTTGGGCAAAAGTTACTACCAATTTCATCCCGGGAACAAACTGGCGGTTACCGTGGCGGGGTACTAATGGGCTCATATGACGGAAGGGGGTACTGAAATGAAAAAAAATCACAGGCAAATATGGCTGGCCGCCGCGGCATTGGCCGCGGGGTTGTTCTGCTCGGCCCAGGCCCTTGCCGCCAACGCGGAACTACCCTTTTACTCCGGCAAGATGGCCAAGCCCAACGTGCTGCTCCTGCTCGACCTCTCAAACTCCATGAGGCGGGGGACTGACGGCACCGTTAAGATTCCCCGCAGGATTGACGTCCTCAAAGACGTCCTGACCTCGGCCGGCGAGCCCGTGATGTCCGACGCCTCGGCCAGCGCCAAGCCGGTATACAAAGGCGACCGCGGGGCCAAGACCACGGTCTGGGACGACATTTTCAACTCCAATGCCAGCCCTCCGCCTTTTGTGAAAATTTTGCTGGTCCAGTATAACAGCACCACCGGGGTCTATAGCCTGTGTCCCCGAAGCTACTATGACTCCCAGAAAAAGCCGTTCACCGATGAAAAGTTCTACTTTGTCTTTTCCGACTGGCGGGACGCGAGTTTCATCGACCCCACAAGCCAGGCATATTTTTATCTGCAGTGGTCAATCTATACCCTGGACCGGTTCCTGGTCGATGAAAACGCCCGCTACATCAAGCAGAAAGCAATCACCGAAATCGTGCTTGACCCGAGCTCAACAACCCCGACCAAAACTTACAACCGCACCGTGTATGAGTCCGACCTGACCGGCGGGAGCGGGACCATATCCTTCTTTGACGCGATGCTGAACAACTACTACAATTTGGATGCCGGCAGCACCGCGCTCAGCAAGCGGATAATCGTGCGGGCCAAGGTCAGGTCCAGTTGCTGGTGGAGCGGGGACGGCTGCGGGCAGCGCTACACCTCCGGCTGCTTTGAGCTTGCGCCCAAGAAACCGGCCACGGGCAGCACCGTGGACCCCAACCTGGACGTCACCACCTTCTATTTCGCGGACGCCAATGACCAGGCGCTTGCCATGAAGACCGACTCCGCTGATACGGTCCTGGCGGCCAAGGCTTTGGCCATGAGGTTTTCGCTCTTCGGCCTCCGGGAATTCAATCAGTACCTGATTGACCACGGGGTGGTGCCCGCCTTGAACTACAACAGCTTTGCCGAGGCGCCGTTCAACCCGACCCCGTGGAGATGCGTCTACAAATCCGTGGGCAATTATCGAAATCCCCAGTATGTTTGCGGGGACGGCACTGGGACCTGCAGCTTTGACGGCAAAAAAACAACAGGGGCTTCGGACGGGTATGACGTGAAAAGGACGATTTACTTGATCGTGGAAAACACCGCGAGCGCGACTTTGATCCCGCCGGACCCCGTGCCCACGGTTGCGGAGATGCGCGATAATATCCTGGGGGCCATTCCACAGGTCGAGTTCGTAACCGTCGCAGGAATGTCCGTGGGCAGCGTGGCCGGGTCGTTCGTCAAAGGCAGCGGCAGCGAGCGGGAGGACCTGGTGGTGCGCACCGGGTTGGATCATGGCGAGGATCTTGCGTATTATCATTTGGCTCCGACCCTCACTGCCACTTGCCTGGCCGACCCCTACTTCTGCAACTTCTTCGGATACACCGACCCGGCAACGGGGGCCAAAGTATGGACCGGACTGACCTATGGCCAGCTTTTCAGCCCGGGGTCAAGGGGCATTATTGACACCTATCCCGTAAGGTGGGCCCTGGCAATCACGGACTCCAACATCGACCCCGATTTCCCCCAGAGCGGCGCCGACGTGCCCAAGAACTCCAACAACCGCGGCATGAACCTGCTCCTGAATTTCACCGATGCCCCGCTCCAGAGGACCTGGATGAAGGAAATCATCCTCCAGCGCGACCTCAACGAGGATGAGGACCTGATCATCGCTGACGGGAGCCCTAGGAGCATAGTCAGCGATTTTGACAACCCGACCGGAGCCTCGCCCATACCCTGGGCCTTGAGAGACCTTTACAGCTACTGCTATTCCTGCTGGTTCTTGAACCCCAACGTCGGACAAGGCACGTCCTGCGTTTTCAACGCCTCAGGCGCGCCCCCCGAGGGCCAGGGAGGAGACCCCTATCCCAGCATGTACCACCGCCGGCTCGGGATCGATGAGGGCGCTTCCCGGGCCACCGACGCGCAACTCGCCGAATACCTCGAAAAGTATCATATGGAAGACTTCAACGGGCACGTCCTGCTCAATGACCCCTACTTCTATTTCCACTGCCGCAAAAACAACATCATCTTCCTCACTGACGCATCCCAGACCGGCGGCGGATGTAATATCGATTGTTATGTGGAGAGATCGCGGCAATATGTTAGGGACATCGCCACCGGCGGAAATCTTACGGGCATGCCCACCTATTCCGCCACTCCCCCCATTTTTGACGACACCAAGATTTATTTCATCGGGTTTATTGTTAACCCAAAAGGCGGCATTGACGCGGACGCCTCGAGGCTACTGCATGCCATGGCCGCGGCTTCCACCGTGGACAGCGAGGACGCTGCGACTCAGCCTTACATGGCCAGCGAAAAGGAAGAGTTGGCCCAGGCCTTTGCCACCATCCTGGACCGGATCCTGGAGGGCGTGTTTATGCGCAGCGCGCCCGCGCTCAATACCACCCTGGACAAAGGCGTGGCTGGATACTTTGACATCGTTGACCGGAATAAATCCTCAAACAAGGAATATTTGTGGCTCGGGCACTTCGTGATCTCGGATTTGGCCGGGTCCACCGAGGCCACAGGGACAACGGTTATCGCGGCCCTGGCCGACGCGGCCTCGGTGCTCAACCAAAGAGGGGGGACAAGCCGCGAGATTTTCACTTCCTGGAACAGCGTGTCGGGTGACACAATTATCTGGCCGAGGATTGAATTCACACAGGCACAGGCAAACGCGGATACAACTCTAAGCTCTTATATCTTCCCCAACTATCCAACCCTGCTCCCGGGGTACGATCAGAACGGGGACGGCGCTATGACTAAAGAAGACACCAGGCTGGTGGTCGAATTCATCCGCGGGGACACGGGCGCCACCTACAATGACGCCAAGGGAGCAACCGCGGGCAATCCCGCGGTGCCGGCCACGCCCAGGAAATGGAAGCTGGGGGCCATTTATCATTCGACCGCGATCGCGGTGGGCCCTCCCCCGCCCAAGGCCCTGCCAAGCGTGCCCAAATACGGCAAATACGCGGCAGCCAAAGCGGACTATCCGAGCATCTTTCTGGTGGGCGCCATGGACGGGATGTTGCACGCGTTTTTTGAGGATGCCGACGGCACGACTGCGAACGAAACCCGGCCGATGTTGGAGGAAGCCTTTGGCTACATTCCCAATTATTTGCTCAAGAGTCTGTATCCTTTGCGGAACACCACCCAGCAGTACCTGGTTGACGGAGACCCCAACATGGGGATCATGGACGTCAAGATGCGTGAGGGTAGCACCGAGGGTGGCGTCCCGGTCCCGACGCCGGAATACTGCGATACCTCGTCCGGGAGCGAGGCCGAGCATCATTGCTGGCAGACCATAATGTACAGCGGTCTGCGCGACGGCGGGCCGGCCTATTTCTCGCTCAACATCTCGGACGTGCATTCCGAGAAAAACAGCGCCGGTGACAGCGTTACCATCCGGTGGGAGTTCGAGGACGGCGACACTCCCGGTATAAACGATCCCATCCTGGGCGCGTCCTGGAGTCTGCCTTTCATCGATGAGGCTCAATATGAACGGCCGACCTCTGAAGGAGGCACGACTATCGACACCGTGGTGATCCTGGTCTTCGGGGGCGGCCGGAGCATATATAACAAGCCCCTGGAAGGGTCATGGCTCTATATCATGGACGCGGACGTCGGCGTGCCGATCCGGCGGCTGATGGTGCCGGACTTGGACCAGAAATGCGATGTGTCTCTGGGCGAACTGCTGGTGGAGGGCATGACCGTCTGCGACATGGACAGCGTGACCAATCTTAACCAGGTGCCCGGCGACGTGCGCATCATAGACCCCACCGGCGAAGGTTATCCGGACTGGATCTACTTCGGAGACGTCCAAGGCAGAGTCTGGAAAGCGAACATCCACAGCCTTAAGCGGGAAGAATGGGGCTTGTGCCTGTTCTTTGACACCGGCGACACCGGCTACGACAACCTCAGCGACCCGGTATCCGCGTGCAAAGAAGTGCCTCTCAGTGAATATCAGAAGGACAGCATGCCCTCATGCGTTGATCCCAATAAGCGGCGGCCGATCTGGCACCGGCCCGCGTCTGCGCCCTCGCCCGATGGCAACGGGTATATCATCTACGTCGGGACCGGGACCATTGAGGACACCGCGGAGGCCCATGACGCCACCCAAATCAACTACGTGTATGCTTTGCAGGACACCGACACTCCTTCCGGCTGCAATTACGCCACCATGTGGCAGGGCAAGATCGGGACCACTTCCGGATGGCCGATCCAGTTGCCGCCCGGCGAAAAACTGATCTCGCCTCCGGTCATTATGCCGGGAACCTTCAATTTCAAATCCACCATCGGGTTCCTGAGCTATAACCCGACGCTGTCCGAAAATATCTGCACGCCCGGCACCACCTACAAGTGGCAGGTCGACTATAGTACCGGCCTGGGAGCTTTGGAAAACACCAAAGGAGAGCTGGTCAGATTCCAGACCAATCCCGGCTTGCTCGGGAAATATGCGGTGCTGGGCGATATGGTGATTGATTTCAGCCTCCCGCAAGAACCGGGCGAAGAAGGCGGAGGCATGCACAAAAAACGTTATGCAACCGACCCGCTCCTGGGTTATTACTACTGGTGGATCAGATAAGTCCACGTGATCGAGGCAAGGGCGGGGCCAAAAGCCCCGCCCTTTTTATGTCCCGAGTGATAAGGCCGAAGCCCAAAATTCAATAGACGATTTCGAGCTCAAACGGCTGGGCGGAATCCTTGAGCCGGATTTCCAGGGTCCGGCCCGGCGCATCGAAACTGTAGGCCACGTTGTCCGCGCCGATTTTTACCGAGGACGGCTTTTGCGCGCCGAACAGTTTGTAGATTGCCTCGCGCGTACCGGGACGCCAGTCGCCTTCCCCGGCCGACTTGCCGAGCTTGAGCCCGTTTTCAACCGGCTCCTGACAGTAGCCGGTCTTCAAATACTCGCCCTTGAGATAGTCCAGGCTCCCTCCGTCGTCCTCGTAAAGCGTGAAACAGCTCTTCCGGCCGCCGGCGTAGAATTCGACGGTTAGGGGCGACCACGGTTTTTCCGAGGTGTAATTCATGACCGGAGCCAGGGGGATGACCGCGCCCTCGCGCGCGAAAATGGGCAGCGAGGCCAGGTCCACTTTCTCGGTAATGGTCTTGCCGCCGTCAACCGAAGCGCTGGATTCAAACCGGTACCATTTGCCTTCCGGCAGATAAATCTCGCGGCTCCGGGCCTTATCCTCAAGCACCGGCGCCACCAGCAGGTATTCGCCCCACATGAACTGGCTGGAATCCTCATAGACCTTTTCATCCGCGGGGAATTCCAGGATCATGGCGCGCATGATGGGCAGCCCGGTCTCGGCCGCCTGCTTGAAATAGCCGTAGCTGTAAGGCAGCAGCCGGTAGCGAAGATCGATCACCGACTTGCTGATCCTTTGCACTTCCTTGCCGTAGGAAAACGGGTCCTGCGAGGGCGTCAACTGCATGGTGTGGGTCCGGCAGAGGGGATAGAACGCGCCCTGCTCGATCCAGCGCGCGTAAAGCTCGGGCGTGGGCGCGCCCACGAACCCTCCGATGTCCGAGCCGGTCATGACCTGGCCGCTGATCCCGAGGTTCAAGTTCATGGGCAGGGCCATCCTGAGCTGGGGCCAGCTCGCGGTGTTGTCCCCGGTCCACATCGAGGAGTACCGCTGCAACCCCGGATATCCCGCCCGGCTGATCAACAGCGGACGCTGGTTCGGCCGGATCTTGAGCAGGCCGTTGTAGGCCGCCTCCGATTCCTGAAGAGCGTAAACGTTCCGCATCCGCGCGTGCGGCGCCGGGTTGTCCCTCGGGCCTTGCACCATGTTGTTAAAGTTGACCGTGCCCGGGATCGGGATCATGAATTGCCCCACCCGCAGGTCGCGCGCCCAGGCCGCGATCTCGTTCATGTCGTTCCAGATGCCGTCAATGCCGGCGTCGATCAGGACCTTATACAGCCCTCCCCACCATTCGCGCACCTCGGGCCGGCTGAAATCCGGGAAATAGCACGGGCCCGGCCAGACGTTGGCCTTGAAATTTTCACCCTTGTGGTTGCGGATGAAATAATCCCCGGCCAGGCCCTGCTCGTAAACGTGGTATCCCTTTTCGATCTTCACGCCCGGGTCAATAATGGGGATGATTTTGAAGCCCTGCTTTTCAAGCTCCCCGAACAGGCCCGCGGGGTCCGGGAACCGGTCCCGGTTGAAGGTGAAAACCTTGTAGTGCTCCATGTAATGGATATCGAGGAACAGGACGTCGCAGGGCACGTTGTTGGTTCGAAACTTGGACGCGATCTCGCGCAGTTGCTTCTCGTTCTTGTAGCTCCAGCGGCACTGCATGTTGCCCAAGGCCCAGAGCGGCGGGAGCGGGAACCGGCCGACCAGGGAGCCGTAACGCTCGATCACCTGCTTGGGACTCGGCCCGTAAATAAAATAATAGTTGAGTTCCCCGCCCTCGGCATTGTACTTCAACAGGCCCGGGTCGCCGGCGCCGACATCGAACATCGACTTGAAGGTGTTGTCCTGGAAAATGCCGTAGGCTTTTCCCTTGCGCAGGGCCAGATAATAGGGGTGGGACTGGTAAAGCGGGTCCGCCCTGGTGGTGTAGGTATTGTCCGTGTTCCACATCGTCATCTTGTAGCCGCGCTTGTCCAAAGGCCCGGTCTTTTCCCCGAACCCGTAGTAATGCTCATCCAGCGGGAGAAGCCTGGTCACCGAGGGACGGCCGTTATCAAAAGACGCTCCGCCCGAATTCGGCTCTTCCAGCAGCAGAAGCCCGGTGCTGTCCCAGATGCTTAAACGCCCGTTCTCCCGGCTGACCCGGCCCTTAAGCAGGCCGGTCTCAAATACCACGCCCTCCGCGTCTTCCGTGAGCTTGACCGCCCCGGGCCTGGGGGCATCCGGCGCCAGCGCAAAGGACAAGTCCGGTTCAAACTTGTCCCGGTCCGTTACCCGCACGCGCACGATCCCGTCCCCGTAACCGCTGAGCTTCATCAGACCGTTTTCAAAACGGATCATTGCCCCGTCATCGCCCGCGCTCACCCCGGTGATCTTGCCCAAGCCGGACGCCGCCGCGGCCGACGCAAAAGCCACAAACAAAACCAGGCTGATTAGCATCCTCCGCATTCCTGAAAACCTGCTCTCCATATCCCTGCTCCTTTTCATGGTTTTTTATAGGTCTTGCCTATCCGCCGCCTCATTTTTCTGATTACCCCCCTCAAGATGCTGACTTCCCGTGGGGCAAGCATAGCACGACTCAGAAATGCGCGAAAATCGCCCATCATCCCGCGCGGGTCCCCCGCCTCCAAAAAATCGATCTCGGTCAGGATGGAGAGCAGCTCCGCCGGCAGCCGCTCCGTCTCCGCGGACCCGGCCCGCTGCCCGCTTGACCTTTTCCGCGCCGGCATTAAATTTAAATTGAGGCGCCGGTGAAAAAAATTGTAGTCCCCATCGATTTCTCGGACTTGAGCCAGGAACTGGTCGACTACGCCGCGGACATCGCCAAATGCTTCGGCGCCAGGCTCTACCTCCTCCATATAACCCAGGTGGTGCAGATCGCGGAAATGTTCGCGGACATTGAACTGGGCATGCCCCCGGTAACCGAGCCGCAAGTCCTGCTCGCCCTGACCACCGGCGCCCAGAAGCAGTTGGACCAATACCAGGACCGGGTCCGGGCCCGGGGAGTGGAAGTGGACACCGCGGTGCTCTCCGGGCTGCATTACATGGAGATCATCCAGTTCGCCCAGCAGAACCAGGCCGACCTGATCATCATCGGTTCCCACGGTCATTCCGGGTGGCAGGCCCTGTTCCTCGGATCAGTCGCCGAAAAAGTCGCACACAAATCACCAATCCCGATCTTGATCTACAAACGAACCCCGTCCCCAGCCGAGCAAACCAAGAGCAAAGAACGCTGAGTCCTCTTTCTGTGCCAGCGATTCAATGCCGGGTTCGATAGCCCGGCGCTTCAGCGCCGGGGGAGCGAGGGCCTTCCCCTTATGGCTGCGGCCCGCGCCGTGGCGTGGGCCGCAGCAATGGGAGGGACGCTTCCGCCGTTCCCGGCCATGAATGGCCGGGCTATCGAAAACGAATTTCAACCGCCGGATAGGATCAACGGGCGTCTTTGCGGCCTATCGCTTATCAATCGGAACTGGCGTTCCGCCCGTGATTTTGAAGGCCTGTTCGATGGCGTGGAGGGTTGCGTCGCAATCGTTTTCGACCCAGAAGTCGAGGTTGACGGGGTTGAAGGTCCAGAACCCGGAGCCGTACACGGCCGCCTTTGACGGCCCGATCTTGCCTCCCAGTTCTTTCCTGGCCGCGGCGCGGTTCCTGCCCGGCTTGCCCAGTTCGATGTCCAGCGCGAGCGCGCCGTAGAACTGGTACTGCACGTCCTCCATCTCCCCGGTGAAGGTGTCAATCCAGTTGGGCCAGAGCACGTAGAGGTATTTCACGTTTGGCTGGTGTTTGGAATAAGTTTTCCCCATCCGCTGGTGATCGCGCGTGGCCTTACGCTGTTTGCCCGTGCACCGCGCCGGAAAAATCACCCCCTGCACGCTGTGGTAGTTCACGCTCGCGAATACCGGGTGGCTGTCCATGAATGATTTCACCGCCTGGGTCTCAGGCTCGCTCATGGGATAGGGACCGTAATAGTTGGCGTTGTCTTTTTTGGGCGAGCCGGCCCAGTTGATCTTGAGGGTGCGCGGCTCGGGGAGCAGGAAGTTCCGGTTGAGGTCAACCTCATTCGCGTTTTTACGGTGGCCTTTAAGGTCTCCTTTTTTAAAAAGCTCCACGGTTTTGAAATACCCGTCCGGGTTGAGGCAGGGCAGGACCCAGAAGTCCATTTTGTCCAGCAGGCCCTTGACCCAGGGATCGCTGTCCGCGCCCTCGGCCAGGCGGCGCGCCACGGCCATGGCCATGCGGTTCCCGATCATTTCGTTACCGTGGATGTTGCCCGCGACCATTGCCGCCGGACGTTTCTGCCCGTCCTTGCGATAGATGTGGATTGCCGGCATCTCCCGCTCTTCAACGCTCTTGCCAAAGGTCTCAACGTCCACCAGGCCGGGATTAGCCTCGGCCAGCTTGTAAACTTCGGCCACCATCTGGTCGTAGTCCGGATAGCGGGGCGCGAACTCTTCCGCGCGCAGGACCGGAGGCAGGGAAAAGACCAGCCCGAAAACAATTGCCGCGATTATTTGCCGCATTCGCATCCTTTTTCCTCCGTTTGCTCCGAATGGTCGGTTATGGCCCGGGAAATCACGCAAAAGACCTGGGTGTTGTCGCCCACTTTTTCAACGTTCTCCGCTCCCGGCCCCTCGCCGAAAAGCCCAACCTTTTGCGCACTGTGGTTGAAGTGAACTCCCGGGATGCCGGTGGTGTACCTGCCCTTGACCACGTCGCCCTTTTTGTAGTCCCCGGTCTTTACCACCAGCCCGCCGGTCTCGTGGTCGGAGGTGACCAGGATCAGGGTGTCCGGGTTTCTGGTCTGGAAATCCCTCGCAGCCTTGACCGCGTCGTCCAGGCCCGAGACCTCCCGCAGCATCTTCTCAAATTTCCCTGCGTGGCTGGCATGGTCGATCCTCGCGGCTTCCACCAACAGGAAAAAGCCCTCGGGGTCCCGGGAAAGCAGATCGATGGCCTTTTGCACCATTTGCGAGAGCTCCGGTTCCGGGCTTTCGCTTTTCCGGTCCAGCACGAAGTTCATCTCCATGTCCGCGAACAGTCCGAGCAGGGGAGCCTTGCCCGCTTTTTCAAGCTCGGACAGGTTGAGCGCAACCATGTAACCCAGGTCTTTGAACTTATCGATGGAACTCTTGTCCCCGCTTTTCTTTTCAAACCATTGTCTGCCGCCCCCCAGGAGCGCGTCGGGCTTGAACGCAAGATAGTCCGTGACCAGGTTGTCAAAAGTGAACCGGCTGCCCTCGTGCAGCGAGAACGCGCTCGGGGTGGCGCCAACCACCGAGTCCGTGGTCACCAGCCCGACCGACTTGCCCGACTTGCGAGCAAGCTCGCTCGCGTCCTCCATCGCCCGGCCATCGGCGGCCGTGCCGATCTGGCCGTTGTAGGTCTTGCCCCCGCAGGCCAGAGCGGTGGCCGCGGCCGCGGAATCCGTCACCCCCGAGAGCGAACAGGTCTTGATCAAGGATTTATGACTGAACTTCTCAAAGCTCAGCGGCTCGGACGGGCCGTTCTTGAACACCCGGCCCGAATAAATGGCGTTCAGCCCCATGCCGTCGCCCACAAACACGATCACGTTTTTCGCCGGGTGCGGAATGAACGACGAGCAGTCCGCCCTGGCTTCCTGCTTCTCCGAACATCTGGCCTTGACCACGTCCCCAGGTTCATAGGCAAACGCAATCCCCGTAAAAAGAAAAAACAATACCCCGACCGCCAAAACTTTTCTCATCTCATTACTCCCCGCAATTTATTTTTTCTTGAACAGCGCCTCCAGCTTGCGCCTGGCATCATCCATATTAGATTCCTGTTCGCTTCCGCCCGCAAATGCGAAGTAAGCGCAACTGTTCCGCTTCTCCTTGTCGCGAACGAAATCGGCCGTGGGCTCCCGGCATTCGTGATGGGCCTTGGGCTCGTAAAACCGGCACTGCACGCACGCGCGCAAATCAGCCTTGCATTTCGGACAGGTGTCCTTCGGAAAAACCTTGTCCGACAACTCGATGTCCGCCCCGCAAAAATGACACCGGCCGCTGACCATGATCAGTTATTTTCGCGCTTAACCTGCCCCAGATCAAATTTTGAGCGTCCGCCGGCAATGGCTATTTGCGCAACTCGGCGAAGAGCTCGGGCGAAATCCGGAACGCGCACCCGTGTCGGGCGGGGCGGGGCATTTTCAGTCGGGAGCCGAGGTTTTGCCACGGGCTCAAGTCTTGGGAGACGACCAGGCCGTATTTTTTTTGGGCGTAGAGGTCAAAATAGAGGAACCATTGGTTGTTGATTTTGATCGCGGAGGGCCCCTCGGACCAGCTATCGGTGATCGGGTCGGAAGCCGGCCCCCAGGGGCCTTCCGGGTCTTTGCTCCGGAGCACCACGATGAATTTCTTGACCGGCTTGAGCGTCTCGTTTTTAAGGAACATGAGGTAATCATTTCCGGCTTTGACGATGTCGGCGTCAATGCAGTTGAACCCGGGGTCGACCAGGAGCCGGGTCGGGCTGAAGGAGTTGAAATCGGAGGTGACCGTGTAATAGATGCGGTGGTTGAGCCCTTTGTTTCCGCTCTTGTCGGTCTCGGGGAACCTTCCGGGGATGGTGGTCGACCAGTAGATCATGAACCTGCGGCGGGTCTCGTCATAGAAAATTTCCGGCGCCCAGCAATTCCTCGCTTTCCACTCATGGGCCATGACCCGGATGTACTTCTCGTCCCACCATTGCAGCAGGTCCCTGGAACTGGCGTACCCGATTTCCTTCTTGCCGCTGGTCCAGACCATGTGAAACGTGCCGTCCGGCCCCTGCATAATGAATGGGTCCCGGAACATGCCCAGCATCGGCGCGAAATAGAGACGGTCGCGGTGAATTTCCTTCCATTCCAGACCATCGGGGCTGGACGCGAGGTGGAGACCGTCACCTTGAGAGCCTTGCTGCTCGGTGAAATATGCGAAAAGATACACCTCGCTTTTTTCCGCCGCGGCCGCAAAAGCGGGAATCCAGCCGCAGAGCATAACCGCGGCCAGAAGCAGCAAGCGGCGTTTCATGTCCTAAATTGTGCCACAGATGCCTCGCCCGGCCAAACCGCTTTGCTTTTCCCGCAGCTTCCAATATCCTGATAGTAGCTGTACTAGGTTTAAGGAGAGGCATGGGCTCAAAGCTTGAGCACAAGACCAGCCGGAAAATCAGGCGGGGCAAATACTATCCGCTGGGCGCTGACTTGCAGGAAGGCGGGGTCAACTTCGCGCTTTATTCCGAGCGCGCCGAGCAAGTCTATTTGCTGCTTTTTGACCGTCCGGATTCAGACCCCGCCGACGTGATCAAGCTGGAAAACCGCACCAAGTTTATCTGGCATTGCTTTGTCCAGGGCTTGAAAGCCGGACAGCTTTACGGCTACAAGGTGCGGGGCGAATACAACCCGGGCCAGGGGCTTCGCTTCAACGAAAATAAACTCTTGCTTGACCCCTACTCCAAGGCCGTGAGCCACGAGCTGGAAAATACCGATTCCATCCTTCTGGGCTACGACCGCTTCTCGCCGCTCAAGGACCTGGAAAAGGACACTCGCGACAGCACCAGGGTCTGCCCCAAGTCAATGGTGGTGGACGATTCTGATTTTGACTGGCAAGGCGACGTCCATCCCGACTTCCCGCTCGACCATCTCATCATCTACGAGGCGCACCTCAAAGGGTTCACCGCCCACCCTTCTTCCGAGGTGGAACACCCCGGGACCTATCCCGGCTTCATTGAAAAAATTCCCTGGCTCAAACACCTGGGCGTGAACGCGGTTGAGCTTTTGCCCGTGCACGAGTTCTGCACCGAGGACGCGCTCCGGCACAAGGGGCTGAGCAATTACTGGGGTTACAACACGGTTTCGTTCTTCGCGCCGGAACTGAACTACGGCACGAAAAAATCCCCCGGCTGCCAGGTCAACGAGTTCAAGACCCTGGTGCGCGAACTGCACAAGGCCGGCATGGAGCTCATCCTGGACGTGGTCTATAACCACACCTGCGAAGGCAACGAACTCGGGCCCACGGTCTGCCTGCGCGGAATAGATAATACGACCTACTATTGCCTCAAGGGCGACGCCAAGGAGCCGAGGCGCTATTACCAGAATTTCACCGGCTGCGGCAACAGCCTGAATTTGGCCAACCCGCCCGTAATCAGGCTGGTGCTCGACTCGCTCCGCTACTGGGCCGAGCACGTGCACGTGGACGGGTTCCGCTTTGACCTCGCCTCGGTGCTCGGCCGGGAAGGCGGAGACTTCCAGAAATGCGCCGCCTTCTTCGACGTGGTGGCCCAGGACCCGGTTTTGTGCAAGCTGAAACTGATCGCGGAGCCCTGGGACATCGGGACCTGCAAGCTCGGCGACTTCCCGGTTGACTGGTCCGAATGGAACGGCCAGTTCCGCGACACCTTGCGCGGGTTCGGGAGGGGCGAGCCCGGTCAACTCCGCCCGATGGGTTTCCGGCTCACCGGCTCAGCCGACCTCTATTCCGATGACGGAAGGTCCCCCTGCAACAGCATCAATTTCATCACCTGCCACGACGGCTTTACCCTCCACGACCTCGTGTCCTACGACAAAAAGCACAACCAGGCCAACCTCGAGTTCAACCGCGACGGCGCCGAGGAAAACTTCAGCTGGAACTGCGGGGTTGAAGGCCCCACCGACAATCCCCAGATCGTCCGCCTGCGAAAACAGCAGGCCAAAAATTTTTTCTGCTGGCTGTTCTTCTCGGCCGGCACCCCAATGATGCTCGGAGGAGACGAGTTCCTCCGCACCCAGAACGGAAACAACAACGCCTTTTGCCAGGACAACGAGACCAACTGGTTCGACTGGAGCCTCGCCTCCAAAAACGCGGAACTCGTGGAATTTTGCCGTAAGGCCATCGCGCTTTCCAAAACCTATGGCGTGCTCAAGCGCCGAAAATTCCTTTCCGGCAAGGACCTGGACGGGAACCACGTGCGGGACATCGAATGGTTTTCTCCGGACGGGAACCCGCTCAACTGGGACGACTGGCAGTCCCGGACCCTCTGCTACCAACTGGACGGCGGCGAGCAGGAATCCGAACTAGGCGACTACCAGCTCTTCTTCATCCTCAACGCCGACTTCAACCTCAAGTCGGTGCGCCTGCCCAGGCCCGGCAACGGCAAAAAATGGCGCCGCATCGTGGACACCAGCTTGGACAGCGGACGAGATTTCGTCGACCCCGGTAAAGAAGTCCTGATCGATCCGCCCGAACAATACCTCGCCAACCCCCGAAGCACCGTGGTGCTGGTAACCAGGTAAGCCAGGGACGGGTCAAGTCTTAGATTTCCATCCTCAGGCTGTTCTCAAACGCCACCGGGATGACTTTGATCTCTTTCGTTCCGGGCAGTTTGAGGAAAACATTTCCCGAGCGTGTTCCCGCCAGGTCGATGGAAATCTTCAGTGGCGGTCCTGCTCCAAGCGCTGCGCTGCCCAGGCCCATGCCCAGGTGGAAGTCCAGGCCGATGATTTGAGGCTGGTCCAGCGCTTCGGTGATTGCAAAATATCCGACCCCGCGCGGCTCAATTTTCCCGAATTCGCCTCTGCCGGAAAGCTCGCCCAAATATTCCCGGCTCCAGAATTCAAAGAGGTGGGATTGCTTTTTCAGGCCGTATTTGAGCAGGTTGATCTTCGCCGGTTTCGGCTCCCCGGACCAGTTGAAAAGCGCGAGCAGGCTTAGGGGCTGGCCTGGGAGAAAAAGCTCCTGGGGGAAAGGCCGGTCGAAGAGGTCTATGGGCTCGGCCGGCCGCGGCGAAACGGGCAGGGCAAGCGAGAACAGGTCAAGCTGGTCTTTGCGCAAGGCCGCGAGGTCTTCGCTCAGTAGCATCTGTCCGCCGAGCAGATAAAAAAGCGTGAGCTGGCTTCGGAGTTCGGTTCCGGAAAGTTTTTCTCCGCTCAGGATCAGGCAGTCCGGGTCAAGCGCCCAGAGCCGGCCCGCGGTAAGAGCTCGCGCCAGGTTATTATTGAGGCAACTCCGGAGTGAGGGCGTGAGGCTGAGCCCGAACAGGATGTCCAGGGGATTTTTCCAGCGCCGGTCCGTGTCCTGTGAAACCCGCATGGCATCGACCAGCCCGACCGCGGGCAGGAGCGGCGAGCCGCAGCCCAGGATGTAACAGTCCTCTCCCGCGGCCTCGCGGATGACCTCCAGGCCCTTGCGCAGGGCAGAAGCGCCGGTGGCCCGGGGGTCGTGACGCTTGCCGGAGAGCGCGGCCGCGTAGAGGAAATCCAGTTTGAGGAAATCGAACCCGTACTCGGCCGTGAGTTTGCGCACGACCGCTGCCAGCCATTCCAGGAATCCCGGGTGAGTGGCGTCCAGGGCGTAGGCGAAAAAGCCTTTCCAGCGCGGGTTGATCATGGCGGTGACGGTCTTGCCGGATTCGCTTTTGAGGAACCAGTCGCGGTGCTGGTCGTAAAGTTCCGAGGAGCCCGAGGCGAGGAAAGGCGCGAGCCAGATTCCGGCTTTGAGTCCGCGGCCGTGGATTTTGCCCGCCAGCGCCTTGGGCCCCCCGGGAAATTTGTAATTCCAGTTAAGCCAGTCGCCGATTGCGGTCTGCCAACCGTCGTCGATCTGGAAAAGCTGGACCCGCGGGTTGAGCTTGCTCAGCTGCTCCAGGTTTTCCTCCAGCCCGGCCTGGTCGATTTTTTCAAAATAATAATACCAGCTGCACCAGCCTTGCACGGGCTTTGTGCTCCGCGCGCCCATCGCCCTGGCGCAGAGTTCAAAATATTTCTTCTGGCCCGCGCGCGGGGCGTCGGTGAGCATGGCGATTGCCCAGTCCGAACTCAACTCCTCGCCCGGCGGCAACTCCGCGGCCTCGCAGTCCGCGACCGCCTCGAACCTCCGGAACCGATCAAACCTGACTTCGGCCTCAACCACCGAGTTCTGGGCCTTGGCGGTGATGAACCCGAGCAGCATGGCCGCGTCCAGCTCGGGCTCCACGATCTCCGCCATCCACTCCGAGCTCCAGACCCACGGGTACCGGCGGTTTTTGAGGAATGGCGCCTGGCCTATGGCGCGGGCAAGGAAGTTGCGCGGCTTGGGCTGCGGCTCCAGGAAATCAATTGCGGCCGAGGGGCTCCATGACTGGTAGCCGAGCCGGTAAAATTTCCAGACCGTGTAGCCCGCGCCCATCTCCAGGCCATCCCCGGCCCCGCGGTATGAGAACGGGCTCAACTCGAAAACCCGCGCCGTCTCCCGGTTCCGGTTTTGCATGCGCAGCCGGAAAGCGGCGTAATCCTCGTTTTCAAAACAGGCGATTTCCCAGATGAACCTGCAGCCGCAAAGCGCAACCGGCCAGCGGACCATGGTCGCGGTTCCGATGGGCGTCGGCTGATTTTCCGACAGTTCCGGTTCGCCCGGAAAAATGATGGTGGAGAAGAGAAATTTTTTGTCGCCCGGTTTCGGTTCAAACCCGGACCAGAACAGCGCCGGGCCGATTTTCACCGAGCCGTCAATGCGCGAAAGATATATTGCGCCCTGGCTTTGGTCAAGCCGGATGCAAAGCTTCTCTCCGCAAAGCTCAATCCCGTTCTCGTTCCTGGTTATTCTCATATTCTGTGCGAGCGACCTCTTGTGGGGTCAGGCCTGCCAAGTGGGGTCAGACCCCAACTTCGGAGTTCGCGCTTCGGTGTCGGGGTCTGACCCCTCAAGCTGCCTCGTGCTACGTCTCGTGCCCCGCTTCCTAAACTTCCCGGCCCAGGACCTTGGCGATGGGCTTGATCCCTTTCATCAACTCTTCAAACTGCGCGAAGTTAAGCGACTGCGGCCCGTCCACCATGGCCTTCTCCGGATGCGGGTGGACCTCCACGATCAGTCCGTCCGCGCCCGCGGCCACCGCGGCCCGGCTCATGGGTATGACCAGGTCCGAGCGGCCGGTGCCGTGGCTGGGGTCCGCGATGATCGGCAGGTGCGAAACCTTCTTGATCACCGGCACGATCGCCAGCGCCAGGGTGTTCCGGTTGAAGTCCTCAAAGGTCCGGATCCCGCGCTCGCACAGAATGATGTTGGGGTTGCCCTGGGCCAGGATGTATTCCGCGGCGAGCAGGAACTCCTCCAGGGTGGAGCTCATGCCTCTTTTCAAGAGGATGGGTTTTTTGGTCTGGCCCGCGTCCTTCAACAAAATGAAGTTCTGCATGTTGCGCGCGCCGATCTGGATGATGTCCGCGTACTTCACCACCACATCGATGTCCTTGACCGTCATGAGTTCGGTAACGATCGGAAGCCCGGTTTCCGCGCGCGCCTCGGCCAGAAGCTCCAGGCCCTTCTCGGCCAGGCCCTGGAAGCTGTAAGGGTTGGTGCGGGGCTTATATGCCCCGCCGCGCAGGCCCGACGCGCCCAATGACTTCACCGCCCGGGCCGTCTCCAGGATCTGCTCCCGGCTTTCAACCGCGCACGGGCCCGCGATCACCGAAATCCTGTCCGTGCCGAAGCTGAGCGGCCCGGCTTTGACCACCGTGTTCTCGGGATGGAACTCGCGCGTGGCACGCTTGTAAGGCGCGGTCACGTGCATGATCTTTTCAACCACGCCCAGCGCCATTAACTCGTCCGCGTCAAGCCGGGTCTTGTCCCCGATCACGCCGATGATCGTCCGCTCCTGGCCCCGTGACAAATGAACGTCCAGGCCCGCGGACTTGATCTTGTCAATGACCAGGTCAATCTCCCGGTCACCGGCGCCCTTTTGCATGACTATGATCATTGCCTTGCTTCCGTGTGTGCCACCTCAAAATTTTAGCAGAGAATTCATAAGTAGCCAGCCCGCACGACAAGTCGCGCGGCTTACGGCCGCAGGACTAAAAAGCCCTCGTGGATCGCCTCGAAGAGACGGCGGGGGGACTGAGCGTCGCCGACCACGGAATAGGGGATGTCCATGCGCTTCAAAACCGGCTCCAACTTCCTCTCGCTCATCGCTCCGAGGGCAGTGACCACCAGAGGGGCCGGGGATAGCTTTTCTTCCTTGCCCGCCCGCTCGAAAATCACCGCATCCGGATCGATCCGCTTCACAACTGCGCCAAGCAAGAGCGTCCCGCCCGATTTTTTTAAGCGGCGGTCCAGCCAGTAACCGTGCGCGGTGTATTTCGGCACCGGCGGCGCGTTTTTCATTTCCAGCACAGTGACCTTGGAGCCGCATTCGGCGAGGAAACTTGCGGTTTCCATTCCAACGTATCCCGCGCCGAGCACAATGGCCGGATTATCGGGCGCGACTTTTCCAAGCAGCAAATCGCGCGCGTCGCAAACGTTCGGGCCTTGAATGCCGGGAATATCCGGCGTGATAGGCAGCGCGCCCGTGGCCAGGACAACCGCGTCAGGCCGCTCCGACTGGAGCGCCTGTTCGGTGAGTTCCCGGCCAAGGTTCACTTTCACGCCCGCCTTGCCAAGCCGGCGCATGGCCCATTTGACCCAATCGTAATAAGGCCCCTTGTCCGGCGGCTTGCTCGCACTCAGGAGCTGGCCGCCCGGGTCTTTCTCGCGTTCAAACACGGTCACGTGATGACCTCTGCCCGCAAGCGAAATCGCCGCGGAGAGTCCCGCGGGACCGGCGCCGGCGATGAATATTTTTTGAGGCGTTTCACGCGGCGCGGACGCGAACTCGAGTTCCATCCCGCATTCCGGGTTGACTGTGCAGGATACCGCTTTCATCTCAAAGCTCAGCCGCTCGATGCATCCCTGGTTGCAGGCCAGACAGAAGCGGATGTCGTCAAAATCTCCGGCCCGGGCCTTATTGAGGAAATCCGGGTCGGCCAGGTGCTGTCGTCCGAAGCTGATGAGGTCCGCGTCTCCCCGGGCAATGGCCGCATCGGCCAGGCGGGGGTCGTTGACCCTGCCCACGCCGATCACCGGCGCGGTTACGACTTCTTTGATTGCCCGTGCTCGGTGGAGGTTGAACCCGGGCGCGGTATCGAAGCAGGCGATGCTCAGGTTTCCGGGCGTGGTGTAAACTCCGACTGAGACGTGAATGGCGTCCGCGCCCGCGGCCACCAGCCTGGGCGCCAGCCATTGCATGAACGGCAGCTCGTATCCGTCCTTGATGAGTTCATCCGCGGACACGCGGATCAGCACGCAAAAATCCGGGCCGACTTTCTTGCGCACCGCCTGCACAACTTCGATGGCAAACCTGGCGCGGTTTTCGTCCGAGCCGCCGTAGTGGTCAACGCGCCGGTTGGAAAACAAGGACAGGAATTGGCCGACCAGGTAGCCGTGCGCGCCGTGGATTTCAACCGCGTCAACCCCGGCTTCTTTCACGCGGCCGGCCGCGGACGCGAACGCCGCCGCCACCTGCTGGACGCGCTCGCCGCTCATCTCCGCGCACGGCTGGTTCAAGAGCGCGCTGGGGATGGCCGAGGGCGCCTCCGGCTCGCGGCCCAGGACCGCCTTGAAAGTTTCCCGGCCCGCATGGTGTAGCTGCACCGCGCAGGCCGAGCCGTGTTTGTGGATTTCGTCCGCGATGGTTCTGAGCCCCGGGATGAAACGGTCGTCAAACGCGCAGAGCTCGGTGGGGAACCCCTTGCCGACAGGGTCAATTGCGCAGACCTCGGTGATGATCAGCCCTGCGCCGCCTTGCGCGCGCCGTCCGAGGTATGCCACCAGCCGCTCGCTTACCGTGCCGTCCGGGTTCCCGTACCCCGTGCCCATGGCCGGCATGACCGCGCGGTTTTTCAACTCCAGGCGGTTGATGCGGATGGGACTGAAGAGATGCTTGAGTTGCGCGCTCATGAACTCTGGTCTTTGGAAGTCTTGGCCCCGGCCGCAAGCTGCGCGATGCACATCGCCTGGTTCCTGTCCTCCAGACGGATCGCGTCCTCCAGACTCATCGCGCCCGTGTTCCGGTCCAGGGCTTCCTTGGTCAGGCGCAGGCCCAGAGGCGACTTGCTCGCCATGTTAACCGCGATCTTCATCGACTCTTCCATCAATTTTTCCTTCGGGACCACGGCCTGGACGAACCCGATGCGCAGCGCCTCCTCCGCTGGCAGGAAATCGCCGGTCAGCAGATAGCGCGCGGCGTTGCCGTTGCCGACCGCGCGGGGAAAGAGCCAGGAAGATCCCATGTCCGCGCCTCCGGTGCCGATGTTGATGTAGGCCGCGGAGAACCTGGCCTCGGGCGCGGCCAGCCGCACGTCGCAGGCCATGGCCATTGAAAACCCCGCGCCCACCGCGGCGCCGTTGAGCGCGCCGATGATCGGCTGCGGGCAGCGCCGCATGAAAAGGATGATGTCCGAGAACAGCCGCTGGAGCTCGTAGGCCAGCTTGGGCGTGTAATTGTTTTCAGGGTGCGTGATCTTGGAGTCCTTGATGTCCAGCCCGGAGCAGAAACCCTTGCCCGCGCCCGTGATCACGATCACGCGAGTGTCGGTATCCGTGAGACGGCTGATGAAGAAATCCCGCAACTCGTCCCGCATCTGGTAGTTAACCGCGTTCATCCGCTCCGGCCGGTTGAGGGTAAGGACTCCCACCGGGCCCTGGGCCGCAAAAGTTATGGTCGAGTATTCCATTTTTCCCGCCTCGCTTTTCAGGGTTTGGGTCAAATCTTACTCGATTCCGGGAGCGCGCTCAAATCGGAGCGTATCCACGCGCCTTGCCGCTCACTCAAATTGAGCGTAGAATTTATGCCAATGGCGGAAAGCCTTGAGAAGGATTTGAAAAAAGCGGTCAAAATCCTGAAGCAGTTCGGAGCGACCGAGGTCTATCTGTTCGGCTCCCGGGCCACGGGCAAGGCCAGCCCCGGCTCTGATATCGACCTGGCCGAAAAAGGGATACCGCCGGAAAAATTCCATGCGGCCTATGCAGAGTTGATGTTTGAGCTTGGGCATGAGGTGCATCTCATAGATCTGGACGAGTCGACTCCTTTCACCCGGTATCTCGAAGCCGAGAGGGAACTGCGCAGTGGGGGATAAGACCTGGGACAAAATGAAGCCCCTCGTCTCGAAGATGCAAGAGACTTTGATGCAACTGGAGAAAGAGGTCAGGGCTTTTTTTGCCGGCAACAAGGAGGGGGAATAGCAAAGATGCCCAGGCGTTCAAGGCAATTGGTGGTTGAGTACCTGGAAAACGTTTCGCGCCGGGCGCTGGAGAAGAGGGCGCGGCTGATCGGTGAATACGTCAAGGGCAAGACCGGGGTTTACGCGCTTTACCGGGGCGACCGCCTGAAATACGTGGGACTCGCCACCGACCTCCGCAACCGGCTCAAAAACCACCTCATCGACCGCCACGCCCAGTCCTGGGACAAATTCAGCGTCTATCTCACGGTTGACGACGAACACATCCGCGAACTCGAAGCGCTGGTGATCCGGATCGCCACTCCCAAGGAAAACCTTACCCGCACCAAATTTCGCAAAGCTGAAAACCTGCGCTCCCGCTTCCGGAAAGACATCGCGACCTATCAGAAGCGCGAACTGAACGAGCTTTTTGGAATCCATGTTGAGGAATTCGCCGAAACCAGGGCCCTGAGACGTCCGGCGAAAAAGCTCCGGGCCCAAAAAGGCAACGGGTCAAAAATTCCCACGCTGTCTCCGTATGTGGATTCGCGGAAGCCCTTTTTCAAAATTTATGCAACTTACAAGGGCAAAAAGTATGAAGCCATAGTGCTGGGCAACGGGATAATCAAATATGAGGGCAGGATTTATTACAGCCCCAGCGGCGCGGGCCGCGAGGTGCGAAAAGGAAAGGAAACCGCCGGCTGGGTATTCTGGAAATACCGAGACCCCAAGACCCGGGAATGGGTGCCATTGGATAATATCCGGAGAAAATAGCCGGCCCCAGGTCCATTAACCGGCTGAGTCGTGCCTTGAGCTGGACGGAATAATAGTTAAACTAAAAGACATCAATGTCCAGATATCGCCGCATTTCCCAGATCGTCTTTCTGGCCCTTTTCGTTTTCCTGCTCGGCCAGGCACGCTTTCCATATCAGCGGCTGATACCATCCGACCTCTTCGTCCGTCTTGACCCGCTGGCCATGGGAATCGCCGCGGCGGCGGACCGGAGCTACATCTCCTGGCTCTGGGCTTCCGCCATCACTATTGCTGTCACCATCATCCTGGGCCGGGTATTCTGCGGATGGTTCTGTCCGATGGGGACCACCATTGACCTTGCGGAGCTTGCCCTTTTCCCCAGGCGCAAGATCAAGGACCAGAAAAAAAACCCGCAGTGGCTGAAATACGCTGCGTTGGCCGCGGTGGTTGTTTGCTCGTTTCTTGGGATCAGCCTGGCCTATTACCTTGACCCCATCCCGCTGATCAGCCGCATCTACGCCGCCGTGTTCTATCCCCTGCTTTCCGGCCTGGCCGATTTTTTCGTCCGGCTGCTCGCGCCCGGGTTTGAAAAACTGCACTGGCAAAAACTCGCATACCTTGACCTCAAACCGCCGTTCGTCCGCCAGATATTCCTCACCCTCGGAATCTTCGCGGCCATCATCGGCCTGTCCGCAATCAGCCCTCGATTCTTTTGCCGGAGCCTCTGCCCGCTCGGCGCGCTGCTCGGCGTCTGCTCGAGATACGCCCGGCTGGGCAAGCACGTTTCAGCCGAATGCAACAACTGCAAGCTCTGCGAGAAAATCTGCCCGACCGGCGCAATCGAGAAGGACACCTGGACGGACCGCGAGGCCGAATGCATCAAGTGTTTCATCTGTCAGGACGACTGTCCCAAGGCTGCGATCAAATATTCTTTTGCGTCCGGCTACCGCCGCGAGGCGAGGGTTGACCTGGGGAGGAGGAGGCTGCTTGCGGCGAGTGCGCTCGGGCTGGGACTGGGCATTGCCGGCCGGCAGTCCGGGGAATTGAAGCTCAGGCCCAACCATGTCATCCGTCCTCCGGGGGCCTTGCCCGAAAACGAGTTCCTCGCACGCTGCACCCGCTGCGCCCAATGCGCCAAGGTCTGCCCCACGCGCGTGATCCACCCGCAGGGACTGGAGCAGGGAATGGCCGGCGTGTTCGCGCCCAGGCTGGACATGCGCCTGTCCGGCTGCGCCCAGGACTGCAACGTTTGCGGGAAAATCTGCCCGACCAAGGCCCTGCGCGAGCTTGACCTGGAAGAGAAAAAATACGCCAAGCTCGGCACCGCGGCCCTGGACCAGAACCGCTGTCTGGTTTACGCCTGGGGCAGGACCTGCCAGATTTGCGACGAGGTCTGCCCCTACAACGCAATCGTGTTCAAGACCGTGGATGACAGGCGCGTGCCGGTGGTGGTGCCCAGCCGGTGCAACGGCTGCGGATGGTGCGAGACGGTCTGCCCGGTGATCGGCGAGTCCGCGATCAAGATCGATCCCTCGGGCGAGATCCGCCTGCGCTCGGGGTCCTACAAGCAGGAAGCGTTTTCGCGCGGCATCGACTTGTCGGCCAGGGACGAGGATGAAAAGGTTGAAGGACCCGCGGAGAATGTTCCGGAAGAAAAATTTGAACAGGATAAGTAATGTCTGAACGGAATTCCGCGGCGCCGGAAAAAATAAAAAGGCCGGGGATCATCAACCAGTTGCTGCCGTATCTGATCACCGCGGCGATCTTCATCTGGCTCTACAAGATGATCGACTTCCGGAAGATGCTGACCATCCTGGCGGGAGCGGACCTGATCTGGTTCGTCCCGCCCATGGTGCTGATGACCGTGGTGTTCGCGCTCGCGGACAGCTTCACCTTCGGCAACGCCTATTCCTGGTTCAACGCCAAGCTGAGCAACTTTGAAAAGATCGAATGCCGCACCGCGCCCTACGTGGTGCAGGTGTTTTTTTCGCCGCTCGCGGAAGTGCTGTTCGTGCTTTACCTCTGGCGGCGGAAAAAGGTTCCGCCCTCCCAGGCCATCAGCTCGACCATCTGGACCGTGGTCAACGACTTCGCCTCGGTCGCAACCGCGCTCACCATCGCCGTCATCTTCAACCTCCGGACCAACCTGGTGCCGGAAATCGGAATCGCCTGGCTGGCGGTATTGATCTTCTTCTGGGCCGGCTACTTCGGCAACCTCATCTTCTGGCACTCGCCGCTTAACCCGGCGATGTCCGCCTGGATTGAACGTTCGCGCGAAGCGGGCAAAGACGAACAAGGCTTCAAGCGCCTGGTCCTGCGCGCGGCCGGAGAGGCCGTGCAACTGCTCCGCACTTTCAGCCTGGCGCGCTGGCGTCATTACCTTTGGGTTTACGGGGTGAGGATTGTGCTGCTGGTGGTGGGTCTGGGGTCAAATTACGCCGCGCTCAAGGCGGTTGGGGTTGAGGTTTCTCCCGCGCTCGCGGTGATCGCCATCCCCATTATTTTCTACGGCCATTTCCTGCCCATCAACGTCGCGGGATACGGAGGACCCCAGGCGCTCGCCATTCTCTTCTTCTTCAACATCGGCCACCGCGGAACCATGGAACAAGTCGCGGCTTACTCTTTCCTCTGGTCAACCGGGTTCACCGTCGGCCGGTTCCTCTTTGGAATGATCTTCATCCGGGGATTCATGAAAAATACCTTCCCCGAAGGATTCGCCAACTGGAGAAAGTCAGCCTGATAAAGCAAACTCTCAATTCGCCACTCATTTCAAAAAACCATAAGCAGCCGCAACAAAACCCATCGCGGCTCTCTTTCCTCGCCTGCGGTGAGCCTGCCGAACCGTTCCTCTTTTCTCGCTTGCGGTGAGCTTGCCGAACCGTTCCTCTCACTTTGGGCAGACCGGTGGCGTCAAAAATTCAGCGCAACAAAATTCGGGAATTGGGAGTTGGGAGTCGGGAGTTGGGAGTTCGCGGTTGATTGCTTCTGTGCGAGCGACTTCAGTCGCGAATCCTTTTCCGTTTTTCCCTTTCTCATTCAGCGCTTGGCGTTCCCGATTTCCGGGCGCACCAGTAGCGTTGAAAATTCAGTGCAGCGAAAAAGTGCGTTGCGTAGTCAAGGTCCGGCGGAACCCAATCCAATTCCGCCTCGCGGGTTATCTTTATTTCACCACGGAGACACGGAGGACACAGAGAAATTTGTTTTGAGAAGAATAAAAATTTTCTCTGCGCTCTCTGTGCCTCTGTGGTGCAAAGCTTTTCCCGCATGTTCAGCAAAATGCCCGCCAGCTCCGGCAGCCCTTATCTAGATCAGGGCCGGAAATAAGGCGGGCCCGGCCTTGCGCGGACCCCGGGGCCTGACCCCATGATTGTCCGCGCATCGAACAATGAAAAAACGCAGCCGAACCTGTAAGGTTCCGGTGTTTCGGA
>Ga0315294_10000219_pt1 | contig 62151 bp, 54 predicted proteins | sample YL17G13_40_MG_FD_203626 | JGI IMG/M metagenome (GOLD analysis project Ga0315294, IMG submission 203626) | Sediment microbial communities from Yellowstone Lake, YNP, Wyoming, USA - YL17G13_40 | ecosystem: Environmental > Aquatic > Freshwater > Lake > Sediment | place: USA: Wyoming | collected... | reverse complement strand
CTCGTTCATGACGGCTTGTCGTTGTTTCACGGTCAGCCCCATTTCCTCACCTCTCCTCTGCTCACCCTCTTCCATGGTTCCTCCTCAGTCTACTGAATTGGAGTAGATTTATCCGTGAGGCAACGATACGATTTGGAGTAGATAATAGATGAGGCAATACGGCTTCTTGACACACGCACATCTGTGGCTAGACTGTCCAGACAAGCAGCCTTGCGGAAGACCAGGGCCAGAAATCGTCCCAGTGGAGCGATTGCGCACATGAAATGGATGGACGAACGTTGAACATGCAGGCGACACCGTTCACGCTGCCATTGCTGGCAGCAGCCGCTATCTCAGCAGCCGTCGCAGTCCTTGCCTGGCGACGTAGGCCTTCTCCGGGCGCCCGTGCCTTCTCGGCGACCATGTCTCTGGTGGTCCTCAACGTGCTTGTTTCGCTGTTTCTCCTCGGCAGTACGACTTTGGATTCGTTTGTGTTCTGGGTGAAGATGTCGTTCCTGGGTGGAGCCCTAGGCGTCGCATGGCTGGTCTTCACCCTCAGGTACGATGGGAGACCGCTGCGCGACGTTACTCGCATTGCAGTGCTTGCAGTAGTAGAACCGGCAGTGGTATTTGTCCTCGCCTGGTTCAACGACCTGCACCACCTGCTTTGGACTCAGGTCGCCGCCGCGCCTACTGCGGCCCCCGGCGCACTCCTGCGCGTTGACACGCGCTTTGGTCCACTGTTCTGGGTCTGGAGCGCGTACCAGTATGCACTCCTGCTCTCGGGTGTTGTCATCCTGCTTCGTGGCCTGTTCAGGGTGCCTTCTGCCTACCGTGGCCAGACGGTTGCCGTTCTAGTCGGAATGGCCGTACCGTGGACTGCCAACGTCCTGTTCGTGGTTGGCCAGACTCCCGTTACAGGCGTCGACCCCACCCCGTTCGCCTTCGCCCTGAGCGGCCTAGCCCTGTTCCTCGCGCTATATCGCTTCCGCTTCCTCGACCTTGTCCCCATCTCCCGCTCGCACGTCCTGGAGGCCAGTCCAAACGGAGTGCTCGTCCTTGACGGCCGGGGTCGAATCGTGGATATCAACCCCGCCGCCGAGGCAATCCTGGGGTGCTCTGCGCACGACGTCCTGAGCACCCAGGGGACGCAGGTTCTGCCTGGCCTTTCGTCCGCAACGTCGGGCACTGATGTCGAGCTGGCCTTCGTCCGTGATGGGGTGGAGCGCTCCTACGACCTCCACGTCGCTCCTCTGCGCAACCGCATGGGAAAGCTCGCTCTGCTGATGGACGTCACCGACCGAAAGCACATGACCGCGCGCCTGCTGCAGGCACAGAAAATCGACGCCCTCGGCCTCATGGCAGGTGGAATCGCCCATGACTTCAACAACCTGCTGACGGGCATCCTGGGCAACCTCAGCATCGCACGCGACCAGGCAGGCCAGGTGGATGCCATCGCAGAACCGCTGGCCCAGGCTGAGCAGGCTGCCCGGCGGGCCGCCGGCCTCACGCACAACCTCCTGACGTTCAGCCGCAATGGGAGCCCAGCGCCGACGTCCGTCAACCTCAGCGAGTCTGTCGACCTCACGCTGCAGTCGATCGCGGAGCTGGTACCGCCCTCCGTGACAATCACCCGGGACTACGCTCCGGGCCTCTGGAACGTGCTCATCGACCAGGTTCAGCTTGGACAGCTCGTCATCAACCTGGTCGTGAACGCCCGGGACGCCATGAACGGCGCAGGAACGTTGACCATCCGGACCAGCAACGTCGACGTCGACGATCGGTTTGTCCAGGCACATCCCGAGGCTCGGCCGGGCGAACACATCCTCCTGCAGGTGACCGACACCGGCGGCGGCATGACCGACACCGTGCGGCAGCACCTGTTCGACCCACTCTTCACAACCAAGCCCGTCGGACATGGAACCGGTCTGGGCCTGGCGGTCGTCTATGGGGCAGTCCAGCGGGCTGGTGGGTGGATCATTGTGGACACGACGGCAGGAGAAGGGACCACATTCTCCACATACCTGCCACGGTGCAGGGAACCGGCGAAGGATCCGGCGGCGCAGGAGCAACGCACGCAGCGGACACAGGGGCACAAGACCGTCCTGGTCGTGGACGACGAGGAGATGATCCTGCAGCTCACCACGCGCATGTTGGAACGCTCCGGCTACGAGGTGGTAACCGCTGCAGACGGTCCGTCCGCAGTCTCCATCATCCAAGGGAATCCTGCCACCGTGGACCTCATCCTGCTGGATATGACCATGCCCGGCATGACGGGGGACCAGGTACTGTGGGAGCTGAGACGGCTAGGGTGCACGGCCCCTATCCTGATCTCGTCGGGGTATTCGCTGGGTGGAAGCATCCAGGAGCTGGTTGGGGGGCCTGGAGGCGCCGACGGGTTCCTTCCCAAGCCATACAGCGTCCAGGAGCTCTCAGAGACGGTCCGCGCGACACTGGACGGCGTCCGGACGAGCTGAGCACGTCCGTGTTGCACCACGGCGCATCGTCGCCATAGTGCTCGCAGGAGGTGGTTCCATGAGTACACCAGTGTCCCCTGCGCATATCCGTCAAAACGTTTGCAGAGCTCTTCTGCTCGGCTCATTTCTGCTGCTCCCCGTGACGTTCTATTACTTGTCTCCCTACCTCATCATCATGGGCACCGGCGAGCGTACGGCGTCGGGCAGCATGGTGGTCTTCGGCGTGATGACCTTGACCGCGCTCGCACTGGGTCGCTTGTTCTGTGGCTGGGTCTGTCCCGCCGGGGGACTGGGCGAGGCCCTGTTTGCAGTGCAGAACGGGAAGGCAAACAACAGGTTCAACTGGACGCGGTCGCTTGTCTGGGTCCCATGGGTGGCTGTTGTTGTCCTCGTGACCCTGCAATCGGGCGGCATCGAGCGCGTCGACGTTCTGTACCAGACCGACCACGGGGTCTCGCTGACGACTGTCGGCGGCATGGGACCCGACATCATCTTCTACGTGGTCCTCGCGCTGATCTTCGTCCTGTCGCTGACAGCAGGCAAGCGTGGATTCTGCCACCATGCCTGCTGGATGGCCCCCTTCATGATGATCGGGAGGGGAGTCCGCAACGCCCTCCGTCTGTCTGCCGTCCAGCTCTGCGCCAACACGCCTGCATGTGTCGGGTGTCGCGCCTGCACAACCTCGTGCCCGATGACCATCGAGGTTCACACGATGGTCCTGAACGGGCGAATGGAGAACAACGAATGCATCCTGTGCGGCGCGTGCGTCGACGTCTGCCCCTACAAGGTCATCCGCTACGACTTCGGCAGACCTCTTCCCGCGAGCCCTGCCCAGACGGACAAACCGTAACCGCCCTTCGGCGCCCTGCAGAGACTGCGGATCACAGGTAACCTAGTGTGTCTTCTAGGATGCGACAACCGACCAGGCGGCGTAGAGCAACAGCCCCGCAAGGATGACTGAGTAGGCGAACCTGACTTTCGGGTTGGCGATGAAACGCTGGATGCCGGCACCCAGCAGTGCCCACAGGGACGTGGAAAGGAAACTCAGCATCGACAGCACCAGAGCGGAGATCACGACCGCCAGAGGGTTCTTCATTAGGGGGGCAAGCAGGGTGGCATACATCGTCAGACCGAACAGGATAACCTTTGGATTGACCAGCTGAAGCAGAAGTCCGTCGCGATACCGAGCCCCGGCTTCGTGACTCGCGTGTGGTCCCTGCTCAGGTCTCAGGACGGTGTAGACCAGCCAAAGGAGATAAGCGACCCCCGCGATCTTGAGAACGACCGCGATCCTGTCATAGGCCGAGACGAGGAGCTCCGTCAGTAGTCCCGACGTCACCATGATGCAGAAGAACCCTGTGACGACACCCCCGATGAAACGCAGCGTGCGGGGATACCCTACGCGCATCCCCAGCGAGGAAGAGGTGATGTTGTTGGGCCCAGGCGTGAAGATGGAAACCAGTGCGTAGCTGAGCACTGGCAGCAGGTCGACCCCCATCACACGCACGGCAGGTGCTCCAGTGACACGCGGAACGGGTGCAACTCCGCAGTCATGACACCTGCGCGAACGGCCGGGGCGTCTGCCATGAACGAGCGCGCCACAGTCTCGTCTGCCGCTTCGAAGATCACGATGCCAAATGCCCCGTCGGTTGCCGGCCCGGCCAGTCGTACCGTCCCTGCACCATATGCCTGCTGCAACCGCACAAAATGACGGTCGATGGCGGCAGACTCCTCCTCCGTCGGTGACGCCATCGCCGGAGGCCTGGTCAGGTGTACCACATAGATCCATGTCGCCACGTCGTTCTCCTGTGTCATGGCTCCCCCTCCGCTGACAGTGTAGCAGGAAAGGCCCGCGCACACGACCATCTCGCTGCATCACCCAGTCTGCCGATGACAAGCTACTGGTTCGTCATGCCTATCCAGGCAGTTGCGTGACTGCGCACTGCTGTAACGATTCGCCAGAAAGAAGGTCTGTCCCCATGTCACACAGCGCGACGACCTGTTGCTCCAGTCCTGGCGCACGGCCTCACGTCATAAGCAGAGGAGACCCGTCGTGAAGCCAGGCGCACCGCGGTTCAGGAGACGGCAGCCGGAGCCGCGGTCCCCTTGAACTGCGACATGTACAGGTTGTAGTAGAATCCGTGCTGTTCCAGCAGCGACGCGTGCGTACCCTGCTCGATGATGTGCCCCCCGTCGATGACCAGGACCTGATCGGCAGTGCGGATGGTGCTGAGCCGGTGGGCAATGACGAAGCTGGTGCGCCCCTTCATCAGGTTGAGCAGCGCCTGCTGAATGTGGATCTCAGTACGGGTGTCGACCGATGATGTGGCCTCGTCGAGGACGAGGATGCGGGGGTCGGCGAGGATGGCCCGCGCGATGGTCAGCAGCTGGCGCTGTCCCTGACTGAGGTCACTGCCCCTCTCGGCGAGGACGGTGTCGTATGCCTGCGGAAGGCGCCGGATGAACTGGTCGGCGTTCGCCAGCGTCGCCGCGGCCACGATGTCCTCGTCCCTCGCGTCGAGGCGTCCATAGCGGAGGTTCTCCTTGACGCTAGCCGAGAACAGGAATCCATCCTGCAATACTATACCCAGCTGGCGTCGCAGGCTGTCCACCTGTACGTCACGGATGTCGGTGCCATCGATCGTGATGCGCCCGCCCTGCATGTCGTAGAACCGGGAAAGGATGCTGACCATCGTCGTCTTGCCAGCCCCAGTAGGGCCGACCAGCGCCACCATCTGGCCTGGCAGTGCATGCAGGCTGACGTCACGCAGAACCGGGACGTCCTTGAGGTAGCCGAAGCCGACGTGGTCGAACACGACGTCGCCCTGGATTTCGCCGAGCTGGGGTGCGTTCGTCTTGTCACGCAGTTCCGGTCGATGGTCGATGACCTCGAACACGCGTTCGGCGCCCGCCAGAGCCGCCTGGATGGTGTTGAGAAGGTTCGCCACCTGCAGCAAGGGTTGCGACATCCGTTGCGTGTACGTGATGAAGGCCGAGACGACGCCGACCGACACGACGCCTTGGATGGCAAGGACACCCCCGACCCCTACGACGACGGCGATGTCCGCGTGGTCAAGCACCATCAGTAGCGGCATAACGAGCAGAGCGATAAACTGGGCCTTCCGTCCGGCCGCGAGCGCCGCCTGGTTGCTCTTGTCGAACACTCCCAGAGCTGTGGCCTCCTGGCCGAACGCCTGGACGACGCGCTGGCCGCTCACGGTCTCGTCCATCACGCCGTTCAGCGCCCCGACGGTGCGCTGCTGTTCAAGAAACAGCGCACGTGTCCGGCTCATGATCCCGCCCGTCAAGAGGAACATGAACGGCATCATAGCAAACGCAGCCAGGGCAAGCCACCTGTTGAGGGCCAGCATGATGCCGATGATGGCTGCAACACTGAGGACGTTGCTGACCAGCGATGTCAGGTCCTGCGAGAGCGACTGGCTGATGGCGTCCATGTCATTCGTGAGGCGGCTCATCAGGTCTCCCTGCGAATGTCGGTCGAAGTAGCTCATGGAAAGCGTCTGGAGGTGCTCGAACAGGTCCCGCCGCATGTCGCGAACCGCGTTCTGCGAGACACCCGCCATGATCCATGCCTGCAGCGACCCGGCCAGCCATGTTCCGACCCCTGCTGCAGTCATCAAGCCGGCGATGCGCAGCAGACCCTGAGCACTGTGCGTCTTGATGATCGTGTCGATCGCCTGCCCGATGAGGAGCGGGCTCACCAGAGACAGCCCGGCTCCGACCACCAGCAGGACCGTGACCAGCACGAGCTTCCTGCGGTAAGGCTTCAGGTAGGCGATGAGCCGACGTGCAGCTCCGCGTGCGTCCTTCGCCCTGGCCGTAGCCATGGCTCCTCCCATCGGGCCGCCCCCACGAGCAACCTGTCCACGTACGTTCTGGTCAGCCATTTGTGGTTCCTCCTCCGAGCTGTGACTCGTAGATCTCGCGATAGATGGGGCTAGTTTGCATCAGCTCCTGATGTGTTCCTTCGGCCGCGATGCGCCCTTTGTCCAGGACCAGGATCTTGTCTGCAGCCAGCACAGTGCTGATGCGCTGGGCGACGATGAAGACGGTACACTGGCTGTGCAGGCGCAGCAGCGCCTCCTGGATGCGAGCCTCGGTGTCGACGTCGACCGCACTCGTACTGTCGTCCAGGATGAGAATACTCGGCTTGAGGAGCAGGGCACGGGCAATGGCGATGCGCTGCTTCTGCCCCCCCGAGAGGTTGGCGCCGCGTTCCTCGACCATCGTGTCGTACCCCTTCCAGGTGCTAAGGATGAACTCCTCGGCCTTCGCAGCCTGCGCAGCCGCTTCGACCTCCTCCTGGCTGGCGTCGGGACGGCCGTAGCGTATGTTGTCCCGGAGCGTGCCCGTGAAGAGCACGGCTTCCTGCAGTGCAATGCCCATATGTCTCCGCAGGGAGGGGAGGGTCACGTCTCGGACATCGACGCCGTCGACCGTCACGCTGCCACCGCACACGTCATAGAAGCGCGGGATGAGGTTGATCAGTGTCGTCTTGCCTGAACCGGTCTCTCCAAGGATCGCCACCGTCTGCCCCGGCTCGGCGACGAAGTTCACGTCCTGGAGCACCGGCTCCCCACACTCGTGGTCGTAGCTGAACGTTACGTGCTCAAAAGCCACCCTGCCACTGACATCGGACAGGTCGATGGCCCCCGGCTGGTCGACGATACTACTCTTCGTCTCCAGCACCCCATTGATGCGTCCCGCCGACGCCTCGGCCTGTGACAGCATCACGAGCAGCATGCCCATCATGAGCAGTGGGAACATCGTAATCATCAGGTAGTTGATGAACGCCATGAGCTGGCCTGTTGTCATCGCGCCACCAATTGCCTGCCGTCCGCCGATGACGATGACGAGCACCATGCCGAGGTTGATGATGACGGTCATAGTCGGCATGACGATCGCAAACAGCCTCTGAACACGAACGTTCTGGTCCATGAGATCATCGTTGACCACTCCGAACCGGCGGTTCTCCTCGTTCGAACGGACAAATGCCTTCACGAGCCGCATGCCCGCCAGGTTCTCCTGCAGGACGGTGTTCAGCCGGTCCAGCTTCGCCTGGACCCGCAGGAAGATCGGCTGCGCTTTCGTTGACAGCACCACGATCATCGCCCCGGTTACAGCCAGGAGCAGCACGACCCAGACCGCAAGGCGCGGGCTGGTCGCCAGCATCAGCACGATGCTGCCCAGCATCATCAGCGGCGCGCGGGTCATGATGCGCAGTCCCATCTGCACAGTGCCCTGCACGCGGGTGACGTCGCTGGTCAGGTTAGTCATCAGTGCTCCGGTGCGGTGGTCGTCGAGGTTGCTGAAACTGAACCGCTGAATGTTGCGGAAGCCCGCCGCGCGGACGTCGGTCCCGAATCCCAGCGCCACGTCAACCGAGTAGCGCGTGTTGACGATAGAGACGACGGCGCCCAGCGCCGAGACGGCCAGCATAATGCCCATCGTCGTCAGCACAGCATGCATGTCCCCCTTCGAGATACCATTGTCGACGATCGCCTGGATGAGACGCGGCACCGCCAGGTCGGTCAGGATGGAGACGGTCAGCGCAGCCATTGCGATGACAGCCTTGCGCCGATATGGCTTCAGGTACCTGAGGATCTTCAGGAGATTACGCATGTGCTCCTCCTTCCGGCATCATCAGTCCGAACAGCAGGAGATCGGCTGTCGCGCGCGCCGCCTGCTCCCGTTCCCCTAGCTCCTCGGAGCCCCGGGTACAGCACAGCAACGGCATCATGGACGCCATGAGCGCACCGACGAGGGCCTGTGCGACGTGCTCGGGGTCCACCGGGCGCAGCCATCCGGCTTCGATGCCACGTTCGACGAGACGCGCGACACGAGCGACCGTCTCCCGCACGTGACCTGCCTGATACTGCCGGAACAGCTCATCGTCCGTCCACGCCTCCTTGATGACCGTGCGTATCCATGGTTGCTCGGGCGCAGGTGCCAGAACAGCTTGCTCGACGAGACGGATGAACCCATCGCGGTCTGTCAGGTTTTCGGCTTCCGCCCACAGACGGTCTACGGGTGACGGTGACCGCGAGATGATGCCGACAAGAATGTCGCGTTTGCTGGCAAAGTAGTTGTACAGGCTGCCCTCGGCGATGTCGGCTGCTGCTGCGATCTCCCTGGTCGTCGCCTGCGCGTATCCCTTGGCGGCGAAGACCGAGGCAGCCGCCTGGAGGATCTCCTCCTGTCGGCGCTCGATACGGCGATCGCGCCTGGACAGTGTACTGTGCTGTTGTTCCTGTGTCATTATGACTCCTTCCTGAATGCTCACTCAGTTTCTGAGCACTCGCTCATACTCGTCAGAGTATAGATAACCAAGCGTTCGATGCAAACGGCCAAGTACGAAGCACTATTCACAGACTGCAGGCGTGGTGCAAGCATGGCGTGCACGACGTCAGGTCCGACGCTGCAATGCCCAGGGCCCCTGAGTGCGGGCCTACTGGGACGAATGGGGAGTAGACGATTCCTGACAACCGTTGTCCGCCTCCCGTTGCAGCTCTCCTTGCACGCGCCGGGTTCTCCACCATACTGTGAGCTATGCGGAGGAGACTCGGTAGTGCGTAGGCAATCATGGTGGTGGCTGCTGCTGGCTGCGTTCGTTCTTGGTGTCCTCAATCTGGTCTTCAACGGATGGCTGTTCGTCCTTCCGAGCGGCTTGCTGTTCTTCGCGAGCAATGCTCTCTCGATGGCGCTGTCCATCGTGGCCGTGGTGTGGTCTATTCTGGACTTGCTGGCGTCGTACAGAACCGAGCGTTCCGAGCGCGCAGCCGTCTACGTGACGTCACGGGTCCTGGCAACTGTCATCGCCGTCGCCGTCGACCTGTGGACACTCGTGGTGATGAGGCTGGGATGAGCGACAGGAACGTGCCGGTCACGGAGGGTGCAGCAAACGACCGGGAGTTGACCCGGCTGATGGCAAGTCTGCCGGGTATGGTCTACCGCGCCTCTGCCCATCCCCCGTTCGTCTTCGAGATTGTCGGCGGAGGGTACGAGCGCATCTACGGCTGCTCAGCCGAGGACCTGGTCGGAAAACCGGAGATTCCTGTGCACACAATGCATCCCGACGACGCGTCCCGCTACGTCGAGACCGTCAGGGCCGCGGTCGACAGGAGAGAATCCTTCCATCTCGGGTACCGTCTCATCCACCCCGAAGGCACTGAGCGAGCCGTTTGGGAGCAAGGGTGGCCACTGGCGATGCCGGACGGCGGAACCCTTCTTGTCTTGGCACGCAATGTCACGTTCGTCGACCCGGTGCCATATCCCGATCTTGCCCCTGGCGATTACGTCCGCATCGACCTCAGCGACACGGGGGTGAGGATCGCTGAAGCAGATCTTCACAAGATCTTCGATCCGTTCTTCAGTACGAAGCGCCGCGGAAGCGGCCTGGGCTTGGCGACGTCCTATGCCGTCGTCCACAAGGATGACGGGTACATCGGCGTGATCTCGACACCAGGTGCCGGTACGACCTTCTCGATCTTCCTGCCAGCTGCCCCTGCCAGTCCATCCCGTCAGTCGTGTGAGACAGCGCCTCGGTTCAGCGGGCACGGCCGCGCCCTGGTCATGGACGACGAACCCACCGTGCGACAGGTGGTGGTCGCGATGCTGAAGAGACTCGGATATACGGCAGAGGCTGTCCTTGACGGGGCCAGCGCACTTCGTGCGGATGCAGCGGCCTGTGCGGCCGCTCGTCCTTTCAGCATCATCATCATGAACCTGACGATCCCAGGCGGCATGGGTGGCGAAGAGGCCGTCCTGGCTCTCCACGCCCAGCGCACGATGCCACGCCTCATCGCCTCGAGCGGATACGCCACCGACCCCGTCATGGCTCAGTACCGTTCCTACCAGTTCGACGGCGTCCTCGCACAACCATATGACAGGGAAGGGCTTGCAGCGGCTCTCGCCAAGAAGCACTCCTCTTGAATAGCAGAGCCTGAGCGTCACAATAGTCGTATGTCGCTGTTCGTTCGCTGGCGATGGTGGCTCGGAGGAATACGCGTGAAGGCACTTCGTCTGGTCATATTGCTCGTCCTGGCTGCAGTCGTCGTAGCAATGCTGGGGATTCCGCCCGATGTTGCGGCAGCGCCTCTCAGCAGCGTCCTCATCCTCAACTCCTACCACCAGGGCTACTCATGGACCGACGGTGAGGTCGCAGGGATCCGCAGTGTCCTCGATGAATCGCCGTCGTCGATCCAGCTCTCTGCGGAGTACCTCGACTGGCGCAGGTTCCCCTCGCAGCAGAACCACGATCAGGTCGAAAAGCTGCTGCAGACCCGCTACGGCGCCAGCAAACCCGACGTCTTGATCGTCACTGACAACCCGGGGCTGGAGTTTGCACTGGACCACCGCAGCAGTCTGTTTGCCGGCGTACCCATTGTGTTCTGCGGCATCAACGACTATCAGACGTCTCTGCTCAGGGGAGCGAAGGATATCACGGGCGTGGCCGAGGAGATCGACCCCGCCGGGACCCTTGCGCTCGCCCTGAGACTCCATGCGCGCGCGACGAGCATCTACGTCATCACCGACTTCACTGAGACAGGCCTCGCTATTCGCCGGACCATCCAGAGCGTCATCCCGGAGTTTCAGGACCGCGCCGATTTCACGTTTTCGCCGGACACGACGATCCAGCAGATCATGTCTTCCGTCTCGGCACTGCCGAAGAACACGATCATCCTGGCTGCTCCCTTCGTCCGGGACCAGGCCGGTGTCTTCATGGACATGCCGGAGTTTACTGCTGAGCTCGCCCGGCACACCAGTCTTCCCATCTACGGCATCTATGAGCAAGGCTTGGGTCAAGGCATCGTCGGCGGCATGCTCACGAGCCCTCAGCTGGAGGGTGCAAAGGCGGGTGAACTCGCCGTGCGCATCCTGGCCGGTGAGCCCGCCAGTTCAATCCCAGTGGTGACCAGGCAGTCGACACATGCGGCGTTCGACTGGCGCAGACTGGAGGCATTCGGCATCCCGGTGTCCAGCCTTCCTGTCGGGGCTACGGTGATCAACCGCTCCGTCAGCATCCTCGACACCAACCGTCCGCTTGTCGTCTTCACCATTGTGGTCATACTGCTGCTGGTGCTGGGTATCGTCTTCCTTGCAATCAATGATGTGCGGCGCGAACGGGCCGAGGCCCAGGCGCTTCGCCTGGCCACCGCCATCGAACAGGCCGCCGAGGCCATCGCCATCACCGATCCCGACGGCGTCGTCACCTACATCAACCCTGCATTCGAGCATACGACCGGGTTCCCGGCCGTGGAAAGCAGGGGGCGCAACATCCGGGACCTTCTGGGCGACGAGGTTGCAGTCCCTCTCGAACGGCGCGCACAAGAGCACCTGACCACCTACGACAGCTGGAAGAAGAAGATCACGAGCGTTCGCAAGGATGGCAGCGTGGTGGAACTTGACTTGACGGTCAGTCCCGTCCGAGGCCCCGGCGACGAGGTTGCAAACTATACCTACGTCGGGCGTGACATCACACAGGAGGCTGCTCTCGAGGAGCAGTTGCGTCAGTCCCAGAAACTGGAAGCGATCGGGATGCTTGCCGGCGGCGTCGCCCACGACTTCAACAACATCCTGACGGGCATCCTGGGATATGCCAACATGCTGGAGCCGGACGCCGCTCCGGGGAGTACCATGCAGGAGGGTCTGCACGTCATCCAGCAGGCGGCCGAGCGAGCTGCCGAGCTCACCAGGCAGCTGCTGAGCTTCGCGAGGCGGGGCAAACGCCAGAACACCACCGTCGACCTCAACAGCACCATCCTCGAGGTCGTGTCGCTTCTCACCCGAACGGTCAACAAGAACATCAGTGTGACCGAACACTTTGACACGGACCAGGCAACCGTCCTCGGAGATCCTGGACAACTCCAGCAGGTCGTCCTCAACTTGGCCATCAACGGGCGCGACGCGATGCCGCAGGGTGGGAGCCTGACGTTCCGAACATGGCGCCAGCTCCTCGACGCCGAACAGCTCATGGCACACCCTGGAGCAAAGCCAGGCATGTTCGTCGCGCTATCCGTCTCAGACACCGGTGTCGGCATCGAGAAGAAGAACCTCCGCCGCATTTTCGAGCCGTTCTTCACGACGAAGGAGGCGGGGCAGGGTACCGGCATGGGACTGGCCATGGTCTATGGCATCGTCAAGGGTCACAAGGGGTTCATCGACGTCGAGAGCGACATCGGTAACGAGACCACGTTTACCGTGTACGTCCCGGCAACCGACGTCGTATCCGCGGCTGCGCACGCTGCCGATCTCCCGCGCAAGGGGCACGGGCGTATCCTGGTCGTGGACGACGAGGAGGTGGTCCGGAAGCTGGCATGCGAGATGCTGCGCCGGGCAGGGTACGACGTCGTCACCGCCGCCGGTGCCACGGAGGCGGTCACATGGTACCGCGCGCATCCCCATGAAACCGACCTCGTCATCATCGACATGGTCATGCCCGGCAAGGATGGTCAGGAATGCTTCAAAGCCCTCAAGGCCATTGACCCCGACGTGCGCGCGATCCTGTCGACGGGCTACGGTCTGGATGGACATGCGCAGGACACCCTCGATGCAGGCATGGTCGGCTACGTACAGAAGCCGTATCACATGCAGGACCTCGTCACTGCAGTCGCCGACGCACTCGCGGACAGACCGTCCGCCTGACGCGCGGGAGGCGCCCATGACCGGAAGGAGGCGACGAGTTGAGCATTCGTGACCAGCTCGTCCTTGGCAGTCCCGCTGCGGTCGCGGACCGTGTCATGTCGTTCCTTCGTGACTCTGTGCAGCAGCGCACCGCCGACGGGGTGGTCCTTGGCCTCAGTGGCGGCATCGATTCGGCGCTGGGAGCCTGGCTGGCCGTAGAAGCGCTCGGTGCATCCAGAGTCTCCCTTCTGTTCCTCCCGGAGCGGGACAGCAGCCCCCGGAGCAAGGCTGATGCCGTCTCGGTAACGACCGCACTTGGCATCCCGCTGCAGACAGTCAGCATAACACCCCTGCTGCGGGCCGTGGGCGCCTATCGACTGGTTCCTCCAGCATGGCTGGTACCCCGATCGCTGCAGGAACGGTACGTCAGACGACGCTACCAGGCACTGCAGGGTGGACAACCGTCTGCGTTCATCAGGGTGCTCCGCGGCGGTGACGGGGTAGAGGAGCTGCGCAAGGACAGCGCCTACGTCCGCGTCAAGCATCGGCTGCGCATGGCCATCTGGTACTACTGGGCCGAGACACATAATCAGCTGGTGATCGGGAACTGCAACTTGACGGAGAAGATGACTGGGTACCTCGTCCGGTATGGGGATACCGGCGCCGATGTCGAGCCCATCGCCGGCTTGTACAAGACACAGGTCCTCCAGCTTGCCCGCTTCATCGGCGTCCCCGAGGCTATCGTGCGCAAAGAACCGACCGGCGACGTCGCCCCAGGCATGACGGACGAGTTCGCGCTGCAGATGCAGTATGAAACGCTGGACCAGGTGCTCTGGGGTCTGGGTCACGGTCTGGAGACGGCGGCGATCGAGCGCGAGACGGGCGCGACCGCCTCGCACATCGCATATGTCCAAGAGTTGGTCCGCCTGTCGGAACCCCTGCGAAGCATGCCTCCCTCGCCGGACCTAGGGGACCTCCTATCCTGACAGACGCCACACCCCGGACAAGGCGGCGAAGCGATCCTACCGGAACACGACGCCTACCCGCTTGACGACAATGTTGCTTACCTTCGGATGTAGCAGCTTTGCTTCCACCGCCAGATACTTCGCCCGGGCAGCCTGTTCCTCTGCCGTCACGGTCGCCTGCGCCTGTGCCGCCAGCACGGCCAGCTGCTGCTGCAGGTCGTTCACCTTCTGCTGAAGGCCGCCCGCTTTCTCCTGGAACGTCTGGGCTGTTCCCCGTGTCCGAGCGCCGGCCATGAAGCTGCGCTTGCGCCCGACCAGCAGGCCCAGGAACGCTTCGGCCGTCTGCATGGTCGCCGCCGAACTGCGGTTATGCGCTTCCATCCGGGCAATGTTCAGCCTCTGCTGTGCCTTGGTCAGGTCGTCCTGCAGCTTGCGCTGCTTCTCCTGCAGTTTGTCCTGCACCTTGTTTAGGGCTCCGGTAATGTCGGGAGCAGACAGGACGCCCAGCCGCGCCATGAACTCCGCTTCCGTTTCGCTGTCCTGCTGAGCGACCTTGTACGGCTTGCTCGTCAGCAATGTGAGGGGTCGGACCTTCAGGACGTCCTTGAACCGCGCCGTGATGGTCTTCCAGGATGCGGGCTTCTGCAGGTCCGCAGGTACCTCTTCGAACAGCACGCCCTCGGGAGCCTTGTCCCACCACGCGGCATTCTCCGGCAGCTGCTCCGCCGTGGTCCAGTCGACGGCAGGCCATTGCGAGGTCGGGATGGAAAGAAGCAGGTGCTCCTGCACGAATGCTCCGGTCGTCTTGTCCTCGTACGCCACGTCCGCTTCGCCGAACACGTATGGGTCGAGGGTGGTCCCCGCCGGGACAGGAGCGAACTGGACCGGGACGCCATCAGGGAAGGCGGGCAGATATCGCGACGGTCCCGACGTCGGCAATGCCTCGTGGGTGACATGCTCGAACTCGATCTTTCGTGGCGCCATCAGCTGACTGATCTGAGCCTTGGTGAGGGGTCCGCGCAGATAGCTTATCGCAAAGCGCGACTGCACGACCACTTGCTTGGCGGTATGGACATTGTGCAACAGGAACTGACGTGGCTTGAGACTGCCTAGGATACCGCTGAACCACGCCCTGTCGAGTGTGCCGCCTCCTTCCTGCAGCGCTCCCTCGAGGCCGCCGAGCACACGTTCGCGGTCGCCGTCCTGCTGAAGTTTGCCGATGACCCAGGTACCGGCGTTGCTGAGACCCTTGTAGTCGATGTCCACCGGGTTCTGGGTCGCCAGCACCACGCCGAGCCCAAAGGCGCGCGCCTGCTTCATAAGTGTGAGTAGGGGAACTTTGGAGGGCGGATTGAACGGGTACGGCGGGAAGTACCCGAACACCTCGTCGAAGTACAGCAGAGCCCGCAGAGAATCCGTCCCCTGCTGGAGACGCATCCAGGCCAGAACTTCCTGAAGCAGGAGCGTCACGAAGAACATGCGCTCCATGTCGGACAGATGTGAGATGGCGAAAACGCTGCAACGCGGCCTGCCGCCCGGTGCGTGAAGGAAACTCTCGACATCGAGAGGAGCGCCGTTCAACCAGGATTGGAACGAGGGGGAAGCGATGAGGCCGTTGATGCGCATGGCAAGGTCCAGCCGGTCCTTCGGCGGGAAGAAGGTATCCACCTCAAAGACGCCGAGCTTTTCGAACGGCGGGTTCTGCAGCTGCACGATGAGGTCTGGGAGGGTCAGGTCCGTGCCCTTGCCCCACGTATCGTTGATGATGGAGCTGATGAGGATGTGCTCACGGCTGCGAATAGCGTCGGCGCCGATGCCCACGAGGCCAAGGAGGGCGGAGGTGACACCCTTGACTTTCTCCTGCGTCTCCTCGTCGCCGAGGTCTCCCGCAGGCCTGCGGAAGCTCTGCAGGACCGACACCGGGATGCCTGCGGTCGAACCCGGCGTGAAGATCACGAAATCGGCACCGGCCTTGAGCTGTGCGATCCGCTCGGGCGCGATGCCGGATCCGGCAAGCCCCTTCTGCCATGTCTCGGCGGTGGCCGCGGCGGTCTGCTCGACGGTGAGCCCTTTGCGCTCAGCCTCTGCCGGGTCGATCCACGGCTGAAACTCCGCGGCGCTCAGGCCCGGAAATGTCAGGAGGAGGTTGCCGAGGTCCCCTTTGGGGTCGATGGCAATCACCGGGACCCCGTCGATCAGGGCCTCTTCGATGAGGTCGATGGACAGACCCGTCTTGCCCGACCCAGTCATGCCGACGATGACGCCGTGCATCGTCAGGTCCTTGCTCGGATACAGGACAGGGGCTCTAGCCTGACCCGTCCCCGGGTCCACCTCGGTGCCGATATAGAATGTTGTTCTGTCTTCGTCCATGGTTGCCTCCTGATTGAGGTTCTCTCTCATGATAGGCGCAGCGCGCTGTGGCGCAACACCTCGGGATCAGCCGAGCCTGAGGCCGTCGGGTACCGGACGGTCAGCACCGACCAGCACCACGCCCTCGGAGGTGTAGACTCCGAGCACTAGCACTTCTGACGGGAACCCCGCCACGATGCGGCTGGGAAAGTTGACGACGCCCAGCACCTGGCGCCCGACGAGCTGCTCGGGCGCGTAGAGTGCCGTGATCTGTGCGCTGGAACGCCTGACGCCCACGTCGGGCCCGAAGTCGATGGTCAACTTGTACGCGGGCTTGCGGGCCTGGGGAAAGGGCTCGCACGCGGTGATCGTCCCCGTCCTGATGTCGAGTTGCTCAAAGTCCTGTATCGTCGCCACAGCCGCCTCCAGTCCTTTTGGTCAATAGTACACAGCCCGGCGCCCATGGCAATGGTCACGTGGCGCGTGGCGACTCCATCGAATGACGAGCCCATATGGACAGTGCCACGCGCTTGACACGGAGCCTCTGTCTCGGAGAATGTCCCTAGAGGTTCTCACTGCCATTCTCCACAGGAGGTCACCATCGGTACCACGAAGCGGTTCACGATCCTTCACAGCAACGACATGCGCGGCGATTTCCTCGCAGAGATGCGCGGCGAAGAGGGCCACCTCATCAGCGGCCTGTCACTGCTATCCGGATACATCAACCAGGTGCGGAGAGAGGAGAAGAATGTCCTGTACTGCATTGCGGGCGACATGGTGCAGGGGTCCCTCATCGACGCCGAGTACAAGGATATCAGCACCATGGAGATCATGAACTACCTTGCTCCGGACGTCGCCACGCTGGGCAACCACGAGTTCGACTATGGGCTGCCACACCTCCTGTTCCTGGAGAAAATGGCCAATTTCCCCATCGTCAACGCAAACCTTTACATCACCCAGTACAACAAGCGTCTGTTCAGACCGTACGTCGTGAAGAACGTCGACGGCTTCGACATCCTCTTTATCGGGATCATCACCGAGAAAGTCATCGACATGCTGAAGACTGACAACATGCTGTCGTCGTTTATCACGCTGCAAGAGGCCGCCAGCGAGGTCGGGAAGATCTGCAACGCCTACAAGACTGATGACATCGACCTGACCGTCCTGCTGTCCCATATCGGCTTCGAGTCTGACAAGGAGCTTGCGAGCCTTCTGGATCCGGCCTGGGGTGTGGACATGATCCTCGGAGGGCACAGCCACACGATACTGGAGCAGCCTGCCCTCGTCAACAACGTCCTGATCGCGCAGGCAGGTACCGGCACCGACCAGATCGGGCGGTTCGACATCACGGTGGATGACGACACCAACAGCATCGTCGACTGGACCTGGCAGCTTGTCCCGATCGATAACGCTCACTGCCGGCCCGACGAGAAGCTCACCGCGTTCATCGACGGGCTCAAGGACATCGTCGACAAGAAGTACGGCAGCATCATCTCCAAGTTCACACGCACGCTGACGCACCCGGAGCGCACGCGCGAGACAGAGCTGGGGAACCTGTTTGCGGACGCGATCCAGGAGAAGACCGGCGTCGACGTCACATTCGTCGGCAGCGGCAGCATCCGCAAGACAGAGCTGGGTCCCGTCGTCACCCTGGGCAACTATCTGGCGCTGTTCCCCTACGACGACTCCATTACCCGGTTCACCGTGACCGGCGCACAACTCAGGCACGCATTCGCCGGGTTCATGCGTCCGGAGAACCGCAATGGTGAGGGCGAGTACTACCAGGTAAACAGGGGCGTGAAGGCCGTCTACGACCTGGCGAAGCATAAGCTGGTGTCGCTGACCCTGAACGGCATCCCCGTCGACGATTCCTCGCGGTATTCCGTCTGTCTGCAGGGATACCACTACAAGAACTCAACCGTCGGGCTGCAGCTGACAGGCGAGGAACTGGCACAGCTGGAGCAGCCCCGCCTGCTTGCGACGTCCGGCCGGGACATCATTGAGGAGCACCTGCGCAACCACCAGAACCTGAGTGCGGAAGTCGAGAGCCGACTCCAGTATTGCTAGACCTTGCGCCCCTGCCGGACTGGCTTGGTCGCCCAAATTGGGCGGTTCATCCGCTATGCCCTGACTGGATTCCGGACAGTCTGCGTCGCGCCGCTCGTGTTCCTGTGAACGGGCCTTGCTTCGTCACGACAGGATGGCGACTGCGTTGGCACGTCAGAGAACGATACAAAGGGATCCCATGAGTCTTGACCGAAGAGGTGTTATGCCTAGTCTTATGGGTGGAGCGTTGACATGTGCCCCAAGGCGTACCACATCCAGTTATGGAGGTAAACGTGAAGAGATTTGTTTCACTTCTCGTCGTCCTGGCAATGATTGCGGGGCTCACTGCTGGTGTATCCACTGCTACTGCTGCAACGACGACCTCTCTCATTCTGACGATCGGCAAGATTGAGTACACGCTAAATGGGATTACCAAGAAGGGTGACCAGGCCCCGGAGATCACGAATTCGCGCACGTTCGTGCCGATCCGTCTGGTGGGGGAGAGTTTTGGCGCCGACGTCAACTATGACGCCGCCACCAAGACGGTAGGCGTCCTCCTCGGCGCAACGTCCTTCGAGTTCGTCATTGGTCAGAAGGCTGTCAAGGTCAATGGTGACGCCTTCCTCATGGATGCAGCCGCCTACATCTCCAAAGCCGGCCGCACGCTCATTCCGATTCGCTTCGTTTCTGAGAAGTCCGGATTGACCGTCGCCTGGAATGGAACCACCCGCACGGTCAGCGTCACCTCTAAGGCTCCTATCACGACCACTGTCAAGATTGGCCTTGTCACCGACGTCGGTGGCCGCGGCGACCAGTCATTCAACGACTCCGCATTGCGCGGCCTCGAGACCTGGGCAGCCAAGAAGTCCTACGTCAAGGGCGGCGGATACGCGCCCATGACCGATGCTGCGTACAAGCAGTCCCTGGCCGACAACGCCCCGGACCTCAGTGACCGGAATATTACTCCACTCACGAATGTTCTTCCGGTTATCCTTGAGTCCAGGGAACAGACCGACTACATCCCCAACCTCACCAAGCTTGCCGAGGACGAGAAATGCGAGCTCATCGTTGCTGTCGGCTTTATGCTTGCCGACGCCACCTACCAGGTCGCCAAGGAACATCCAAAGACCAAGTTCATGCTGATCGATGCCGTTCCCTCCGACCCCACAACGTGGGCCAATATGCCCACCCTGCCCAACCTTGTCTGCTTCCTGTTCAAGGAAGAGCAGTGCGGATTCCTTGTCGGCGCCATCGCCGGCTATGCGACGAAGGCCAACAAGGTCGGCTACATCGGTGGTATGCCCGTTCCGCCGGTTCAGCGCTATGAAGCAGGTTTCTTCGCCGGCATCAAGACGACCAACAAGACCGCCTATGGCACCGATGGCAAGAACGTGCCCAACGTCTACGCTGGCAGCTTCGTCGACCAGCCCAAGGGCAAGCTGATTGCCCAGACCATGATCGCTCAGAAGTGCGATATCCTGTTCCACGCTGCCGGAGCCACTGGCAACGGTATGTTCGAAGCCATCAAAGAAGCCGGCGGACCTAACGAGGGTCTGTGGGGCATCGGTGTCGACGTCGACATGGGCAAGAACCCGAACCTGTACCCTGCCGGCACGCTGACATCTGCTCTCAAGCACGTCGACTTCGCCACCTACATCTCCGTCAAGTCCATGGTCGACGGCACCTTCACTCCTGGCGTCATCACCCTGTCTCTTCGCAATGGTGGTGTGGGCTGGGCCGAGGGCAATGTTGCCAAGGTCCTGTCTGCCGCTCAGATTGCCAAGATCAACACCCTTCGCCAAGACATCATCGACGGCAAGATCACTCCTCCCGAAGACCCCACAAAGGTCCCGGCCTGGACAGCTCCAACCGGTTATTAGACTCCGCTTCAGAATCAACTGCCAACCCCCGGCTTCACGCCGGGGGTTTCGCCTATGCGGACGCTCTCATCGGAACGGCGACGAGAGGATGAGCCCAGAAAAGAAGACGCCCCAGGTGGGTTAGGCCCGGGGCAATGTGGAAAAGGAAAGGGGAGTTGCTGTTTGCCGCAACTGGAAACAGTGTAACGCCCCGGAGAGCAATGCAACCGGATTCTTCACATTGTTGTCACGCCCGCGTCTAACGCAGGGCAGATAGCGAACACCTGATTCCCGCTGGTGAAAGCTGTCTGGCCGGTGTCCGTAACCTGGGCGCCCTCTTCGTGCGTACACGAAGAGGGCGCCCAGCACCCCAAATCTTCAGAGCCAGAACCATTAGTGACCGCTATTCGCTTGCCGTCCAGTTGAGATATTGGCTTTCTCTTCAGGGTTTAAAAACGTTCCACCCGCCCCGCTTCATCTGAAAGTAGAAGAAGGCTACCCAAGCTACTGGAAATATCACAGCGCTCCATCTTCTTCCGACATTCAAGAACATGATCTCGCTAAGGATAAGCGGCACAAGGAATACTGCGAGTCTGATCCAGTAGCGCGGTTGCTTCTTCTGACTCAGCCCAAGTTTCGGCTCGACAGTGGGTGTCGGTGTTTCTGGTGGTACGATGACGCCTCTATTCTCCTGCAGGTCTTTTGCCATGTCAGTTCCTATGATGCCTCGCTTTTTGCCGGAATATTCCTGCTTGCCAGAACGTTGACGCCGGTGCCGAGTGCGTTCTTAATGATTACGTCCCCGAACTTTACGGGAGCCTTAAGTTCGATTCTTCGGATTTCGGCCAGCAGATCAAGAATACGTGGCTTGGGAATCGGCGATTCAGTGTAGACTGGTGCAAGAGGATGTACGCCGCCCCTTACCCGAACCGTGGTCGTCACCATACGCCGCGGGTCCTTCAGTTCCCCCGTCACATAGTCGATACCGCGCTTGCAGCTATTCCCTTCCATCTTGACGACGGCCTCACCCTCCATTGTCACGTCCATGGCGCAGCCCCTTGGACATGTAATGCAGATAAACTTCCTATGTTCCTGCGTCATATCAGTCTCCTTATCGCCTGACGACTCGCACGCTCAGCTCGGACGCGCGTTGCACCGCGTCGTAGGCAGACTGTGGAATGTCGATGTTGACCATCTCGCCCGGGCGCACGTAGAGTTCCGCCTTTCTAGTCACGCGTTCTTCGCCGTTCATGACTTCGACCCAGACGGGTTCCTCGATCGGCAGTGTCACACGCATCTGTAAACGCTGGGCAGATTCCGCAAGGCTTTCCTTGTCCATAACATGAGGGACGACGTAGCGAACATTGTCTCCGGCTTTCATCTTTACCCGTCGGCCGTGGTTCTTCCGCTCAGTGATGGCGTATTGCGCCGCGTTCCGCCCGCATAACAACCCGGCCTCAGTCACCCAATCCACCAAGTCGTAGACATGTACCACGTTGCCCGCGGCAAAAATGCCCGGCACGCTGGTCTGCATTTTTTCATCGACAAATGGGCCACCGGTGACGGAATCAAGTGAAACGCCCGCCTTGCGCGATAGTTCATTCTCCGGGATGAGACCCACCGAAAGCAACAGTGTATCACAGGGAATGGTCTCCTCGGTGCCCGGTATCGGCTGGCGCTGTTTGTCGATCTGAACCGATTCTATCGCTTCTACCCTGTCGTTGCCCATAATGCGTTTGACCGTATGATGCAACTGGAGTGGAATATCGTAGTCCATAAGGCACTGCACATAGTTGCGCGTCAGGCCGGTCAGGAAGGGCATGATTTCCAGCACTCGTTCTACCTTGGCACCTTCGAAGGTAAGCCTGCGTGCCATGATCATGCCGATGTCGCCCGAGCCCAGAATCACGAAGCGCTTGCCAGGCATAAAGCCTTCGATATTGACAAACCGCTGGGCTGTTCCCGCGGTATACACGCCCGCCGGCCTTGTTCCCGGCAAAGCAATCTGTGCCCGCGTTCGCTCACGGCAGCCCATTGCGAGCACCAGAGCCCTAGTGTCCAGTTCGACAAAACCGGACCACCGACTCGTCGCATACACATGCCTTTCGCTGGTCACATTGAGTGCCATTGCATCCAGCAACGTATCGATGTGAAGCCCTGCAAGCTCATCGATAAAATGCTGCGCATAGGCAGGACCCGGCATGTCCTTCTTGAATATCAGGAGGCCAAATCCGTTATGAATGCACTGCTGCAGAATCCCCCCCAGCTCTTGTGCCCGCTCGATGACGAGCACATCCTGGGCACCCGTCTTCTTTGCTTCTATGGCCGCAGCCAGACCGGCAGGGCCAGCGCCGATGACGATCACGTCGTATTTTTCCTTCAACATTATTCTGCCTCCTTGTCCTTGGTCGGCCGGACAAGGAATTCTGATCCCTTACCCTTCTTGCTGATTTCGAGCGGTGAGACACCTAGTTCGCGGGCCAGAATCTCGACGACACGCGGAGTATCAAAACCACCCTGACAGCGTCCCGTACCCAGCCAGGTGCGCCGCTTTATGGCGTCGTAGGTGCGCGCGGGTATGGGTGCGTGTATTTCGGCCACGATTTCGCCCTCGGTAACGTTCTCGCAGCGACAAATGATACGTCCATAGCTCGGATCGTTCTCTATGAGCAACTTCTGCTCAGTCGGCAACATGTCACGGAAGCGCGGACGAGCCCTGCGTATGGGGTTCCATTCCGACTTCTCCTCTAGCTTCTCACCTGCGCCCTTGAGCAGATCGATGACCCGGACGGCAATGGCAGGAGACGAGCTAAGCCCCGGCGACTCGATGCCGCCAAGATTGACCAATCCGTCGACCTGTTTGGGAATCTCGATGATGAAATCCTTGTCGTACTTGACGTCGGGGTTGGCGCACGGGGCGTTTCCTCCCGGCCTAAGTCCCGCAAATTCGGCTATCGAATATCGTAGACTGAGCGAGGGAACCAGGTTGATTGCCCCCTGCCAGATTTCATCCAATCCTTCACGGGTGATGGAGCGGTCTTCTTTGTCATCTATCTCCAGGGCGTTCGGTCCTATGATGGTATTGCCATGCACGGTCGTGGTAACCAGAATACCCTTGCTGGTTGCAGACGGCACCGGGAAAAGCACGTTGTTGATGGTGATTTCGGCCTTGTCGAAGACGTAATACTCGCCCTTTCGAGGTGTAATCTTGAACTCCGGCCGCAGGCCAGCCTTGTGCATCACCACATCGGAATACAGGCCTGCACTGTTGACGACCCAGCGAGACCTGAAATCTCCGCGGTTTGTCTTGATGCCGACGATGCGTTTTCCTTCCATAATGAAGTCCTGAAATACCGTGTCGGTCATAAGGGTGACCCCGTTGACGACGGCATTCTCCGCAGCGGCAATCACAACGCCAAAGGGGTCACAGATACCGCCGGTAGTGGCCCAGAGAGCACCGCTTACCTCGGGATTGATGTTGCGCTCCCGCCGGCGAACATCTGCACCGTTGAGTATCACCATTCCGGGAACCCCATTCTCAAGTCCCTGCTGCCGCAGACTCTCAAGCTTGGCAAATTCTTCAGGTCCTATAGCAACGACGTAGTCACCGCGCCTCTCAAAAGTGAAGTTGAGTTCGCCTGCCAGCTGATCAAACATTTGGTTTCCCATAACGTTCATCTCGGCCTTCAGAGTACCTGGCTTGGGGTCATAACCGGCATGGATAATCGCCGTATTCGCGGAGGAGGCACCCATGCCGATATCGGAATCCTTTTCAATCAGAAGGACATCAAGTTTGTAGCGCGAGAGAAACCGGGCCACCATACTCCCGACCACGCCCGCGCCTATGATGATGACATCATACTCTCTATCCGCCATATTCGCCATTCCTTTTTGCTCAGTATCGTACTCCTACAGAATAGAGCCGGAACATCGTTGATAGACTCTGACCAAACAAGAACGAGCCGCGACCGCCGGTCGCGGCTCGTTTCGGATACGAGAAACCTACAACGATACTCCTATTGCTTTACCCAACCAAATGTGCGCTTGACGGCTTCAAGCCAGCCGTCAAAGAGCTTGGCGCGCTTGGCGCTGTCCATCTTGGGCTCCCAAGTCTTGTCCACTCCCCAGTTGGCACGCAGATCTTCGACCTTGGCCCAGAAACCGACTGCAAGGCCAGCTGCATAGGCAGCACCGAGAGCGGTGGTTTCGGCTACCTTCGGGCGGATGACGGGAACGCCGAGGATGTCCGACTGGAACTGCATCAATGTGTCGTTGAACACCATGCCGCCGTCTACCTTGAGTGCGGTAAGCGGAACGCCGGAGTCTTTATTCATGGCTTCGAGGACTTCGCGGGTCTGATACGCAGTCGCTTCGAGTGCGGCGCGGGCGATGTGACCCTTGTTGACATAACGGGTCATGCCAACGATGACACCACGAGCGTCGCTCTTCCAGTACGGGGCGAAGAGGCCGGAGAATGCGGGTACGAAGTAGATGCCACCGTTATCCTCAACCGTGTTGGCCAAGGCCTCGATGTCGGAGGATTTCTGGATCAGGCCAAGGTTGTCGCGCAGCCACTGAACCAGAGCGCCTGTGATGGCGATGGAACCTTCAAGGGCGTACACGGCGGGCTCTTTGCCGATCTTGTAAGCGAGAGTGGTAAGCAGACCGTTCTTGGAAGGAACGGGCTTGGTGCCGGTGTTGAGCAGCATGAAGCAGCCGGTACCGTACGTGTTCTTGGCTTCTCCCGGGCTGAAGCAGGTTTGGCCAAAGAGAGCTCCTTGCTGGTCGCCAAGGTCACCGGCGACAGGAATGCCTGCGAGTGCGCCAACGGCTGTACCATAGACTTCCGAAGAGGCCTTGATGTCGGGGAGCATAGAGCGCGGAATGCCCATCAGCTTGAGGATCTCTTCGTCCCAGTTGAGGGTCTCGAGGTTCATCAACATGGTGCGGCTGGCATTCGAGACATCGGTGACATGAACGCCGCCCTTGACTCCGCCCGTCACGTTCCAGATGACCCAGCAGTCCGTGTTGCCAAAATACAGTTCGCCCTTCTCGGCCTTCTCTCTGGCGCCAGGAACGTTGTCAAGAATCCATTTGATCTTGGGACCGGAGAAGTACGTGGCCAGGGGGAGTCCTACTTTGGCACGAAGGCGATCCTGTCCACCGACTTTTGCCAGCTCATTGCAGATGAGGTCAGTACGTGTGTCCTGCCATACGATGGCATTGTAGACCGGCTTGCCAGTGTTCTTGTCCCAGACCACCGTGGTCTCACGCTGGTTGGTGACGCCGACTGCTGCGAGATCCTTAGGATCGACATGTGCTTTTGCAAGTGCACCGGCTATAACCGCCTGCGTGGATGCCCAGATTTCCATTGGATCATGTTCGACCCAGCCGGGCTTGGGATAAATCTGCTTATGTTCTTTCTGGTCGATACCGACGACCTGTCCAGCATGATCGAAGATCATGAACCGCGTGCTGGTCGTGCCCTGATCTATTGCTCCTGCATACTTTGCCATGATGATTTCTCCTTTGTCAAGTATTGCTACTTCTTCTCGGGGAGATTCGGAGTAACGAACGCGTCATACGTGAAGACACCCACGAGGCCGCCGACCAAGGGCATAAGAACAGGCGCAAGAAGCCAGTACATGCCATTGAAGAGACCCTTCGTTCCGGCAAGGGTACCGAAGATACGGGGGCCAAGGTCACGAGCTGGGTTGATCGAATAGCCGCTCGGTCCACCGAGAGAGAGGCCGACGGCAAGAACGGTGCCACCGACGATCAAGACACCGAGGTTATCTTTAAGACCCATGTTCTTGGAGTCACCGGATGCAAGAATACCCCAGAGCAGGACGGCAGTCCCGAAGATTTCAGCAATGCAGGCATTGAACAAGCTGTAGGGGCCAGCTGATGCAGCAGCTCCAGCTCCCCAGAACGTCTGGCCAAAGATTGAACCAGGCCCGGTGCACCATACGTTGGGCATGCCGGCAGCTTTAAGGCCATCAAGGTAGACAAGGTAGACGCCGAGAGCGCCAAGGAAGGCGCCGGTCATCTGGGCGATCCAGTATGGAATGACCTTTGCCCATGCAAAGCCGCGCTTTGCGGCCACGGCAAGGGTAACAGCTGGGTTCAGGTGCGCACCAGAAACGCCACCAGAGACGTACACAGCGACGATGACAGCAAATGCCCAACCGATCGTAATCGTATTCCAGTTATAACCACCAGCAGCAACGCGGGGGGCAAGACCAACGTTGGCGACAACGCCGTCGCCGAGCAAAATCAGGATAAAGGTTCCAAACACTTCACCAATTAACTGTCCAAACAGACCGTTCTTCTTCATTCTGCTGTCTCCTTTACGTGTAGGGATCATACGACTTGCAGAAACCCAATCGCCAAAGGTTCTTGAGACACGAACTTGCTGTCAACAACGCCGATCTCCCGTTCACCCCCTTTCCCTTCAGACATCACCTGCTATGGGTGCCCGGCACCCAGGGCTTCTGGAACCGGGAAAACACTGAAAAACATAGGTCTCCCCTAAACTCTGAAGCAAACTCCCCTTGCTAATCTAACTCCTTGACTGAATTTGTCAAATAGTGACACTCAAGCACCTTAGAACCCGATTTCGTGAGCGGTCTGGGCCATGGTCCTGATGAGCAGGAAGGAGGACGTGGCACCCGGATCCTGATGTCCGATACTTCGTTCTCCGAGGTAGCTTGCTCGCCCTTTTCTCGCCTGAATGGGAATGGTCCCCTTCATGCCGGTTTCGGCCGCTATCGACGCTTTTTCCAGAGCCTCCGCTGCCTTCGCTCCGGTTGCAAGTGCTTCTTTAAGCGCCGCTATTGCAGGGGTCAACGCATCTACCATCGTCTTATCACCCAGGATCGCTTTGCCGCGCATCAAGATGCCTTTCAGCGCTGCTTCACCAGCGACAAGAAGGTCTCCGGGTTCAAGCTCCTGCTTTCCTGCAAGCGCCGTTCCTGCTTGCAGGAAAGCCGTCCCATACAGTGGTCCGCTCGCTCCGCCTACCGTGGTTATAAGAGTCATTCCACACGTCTTGAGGATACCACCTATGTCGTTGTCCACAAGCTCCGACAGTTTCTTTGCAATAGCCTGAAAACCACGGTCCATATTGATACCGTGATCTGCATCGCCTATTGCGGAATCCAGCTCAGTCAGATACTCTTTGTTTTCGTGCATAACATCACTCATCTTTCTTAGGCACTTTACAACATCGCCTACGGTAGCGGGCATATTCAACTCCTTCCTCATATCACCAGTATTGAGCCAACACCGCCTGTCGCCTCTCAACGCGTTGCGCTCCGAACGACGAGCAGGCGCTGTTGGCATCGACGCCTATTTCTGGTAGTTTCTGTTCAGATTCCCCAACGCAGGCCGGGGGTCTTGACCGGCGCATCCCACAGCTCGATCATTTCTTGGTCAGCCCGGACAAGAGTGATAGAACAGCCCTGCATCTCGAGCGACGTGATGTAAGATCCGACCAGATTGCGAGCGATCTTCAAGCCCTTCTTCTCGCAAACCTCATGTAGTTTGCGATAGATGATCTGAAGCTCGATGGCCGGCGTACCGCCCATGCCGTTCACAAAGGCGATGACCTGGTCGCCCTCTTTCAAGGCTTTGTTGACGAGAGTCACATCGACCCATTCACCTTTCTTCTCATCCCATTCATGAACCGTCCGCGAGTAGTCGCCGTCTTCGATGACGGAAAGAGCCAGCATCTCGGTGAGCTCGTCGGCGGACTTGATCTTCATTCTGGTTCGACCAGGTTCGCCATGGATGCCGATACCCATTTCGATTTCGTCGTCACCAAGATCAAAGGTCGGCTTCCCAGCGGCCGGAACCGTGCAAGAGGTGAGTGCAAGGCCCATGCTGCGCCCGCTGGCGTTTACCCTTCGGCAAAGATCGGCGACCTTGGTGAGATCGTATCCCCTTTCTGCACCCGCGCCGGTAATCTTTTCCGCTATGACGGTCGTGCCGACTCCGCGTCGTCCGGCGGTCCAAAGGCTGTCCTTGACGGCAACGTCGTCGTCGATCAGGATATTCTGCACTTTCATATTTTCTGAGCGAGCCATATCGGCCGCCATTTCAAAATTCATCACATCGCCGGTGTAATTCTTGACGATGTACAGAATGCCCGCTCCGCCGTTTACCTTCTTCGCAGCTTCGAGCATCTGGTCAGGCGTCGGAGAAGTAAAGACTTGGCCGGCACAGGCGGCGTCAAGCATGCCTTTGCCCACAAAGCCGCCGTGCATGGGCTCATGGCCGCTGCCGCCACCAGAAATGAGCGCTACCTTGCCTTGTACGGGCGCATCGGCGCGGTAAATGAACTTCGGCTCAAGACTAACCTTTATCATGCTGGGGTAGGCGAGTGCCATCCCTTCCAGTTCTTCTCTTACAACATCTTCGGGCTTGTTAATCAACTTCTTCACGCTTCATCTCCTTTCATCTCAGATCCACATTCAACCCATTACTTCTTCTCGGGGAGATTCGGAGTAACGAACGCGTCATACGTGAAGACACCCACGAGGCCGCCGACCAAGGGCATAAGAACAGGCGCAAGAAGCCAGTACATGCCATTGAAGAGACCCTTCGTTCCGGCAAGGGTACCGAAGATACGGGGGCCAAGGTCACGAGCTGGGTTGATCGAATAGCCGCTCGGTCCACCGAGAGAGAGGCCGACGGCAAGAACGGTGCCACCGACGATCAAGACACCGAGGTTATCTTTAAGACCCATGTTCTTGGAGTCACCGGATGCAAGAATACCCCAGAGCAGGACGGCAGTCCCGAAGATTTCAGCAATGCAGGCATTGAACAAGCTGTAGGGGCCAGCTGATGCAGCAGCTCCAGCTCCCCAGAACGTCTGGCCAAAGATTGAACCAGGCCCGGTGCACCATACGTTGGGCATGCCGGCAGCTTTAAGGCCATCAAGGTAGACAAGGTAGACGCCGAGAGCGCCAAGGAAGGCGCCGGTCATCTGGGCGATCCAGTATGGAATGACCTTTGCCCATGCAAAGCCGCGCTTTGCGGCCACGGCAAGGGTAACAGCTGGGTTCAGGTGCGCACCAGAAACGCCACCAGAGACGTACACAGCGACGATGACAGCAAATGCCCAACCGATCGTAATCGTATTCCAGTTATAACCACCAGCAGCAACGCGGGGGGCAAGACCAACGTTGGCGACAACGCCGTCGCCGAGCAAAATCAGGATAAAGGTTCCAAACACTTCACCAATTAACTGTCCAAACAGACCGTTCTTCTTCATTCTGCTGTCTCCTTTACGTGTAGGGATCATACGACTTGCAGAAACCCAATCGCCAAAGGTTCTTGAGACACGAACTTGCTGTCAACAACGCCGATCTCCCGTTCACCCCCTTTCCCTTCAGACATCACCTGCTATGGGTGCCCGGCACCCAGGGCTTCTGGAACCGGGAAAACACTGATGTACAGAAGCCCGTACCTATCGTCCGCTACACAACCCACTCTCGACACGATAACACATTCGTCAAATTGCACAAGCATTGCCCAGAGCGGAATGTCAAACGATAGTATCCCTGCTCCTACTGCAAGCCCAGTCGCTCCTTTGCCAAGAGCCTTACCGCTGCTGCGCTTTCCAGTTCCAGGCTTTCCCTGGCGAAGTCGCGCAGCCCAGCGATGTCCAGAGTGCGCGCAAGAATCTTTGCTGCGGGTATCGATCCAGGAGCCATGCTCAGCTCTTTGACACCGAGGCCGAGCAGTATCGGAATTGCCACGGGGTCACCAGCCAGTTCTCCGCAAACGCCGACCCATTTGCCCGCTTCATCGGCGCCGCGTATGGTCCGGTCTATCAACCGAAGGACCGCCGGATGCAGAGCATCCTGCAAGTAAGCTACGTCGGCATTGCCACGCTCCGCGGCCATCGTGTATTGCGTCAGGTCATTTGTGCCGATGCTGAAGAAATCCACCTCGCGGGCGAATACTGGAGCAAGAAGAGCCGCCGATGGTATTTCCACCATGATTCCAACGTCGACTTTCGGCGCGGTCAGAATTCCACGTCGCAGTATTTCTTCCCGGGCTTCTTCCAAAAGAGAGCGAGCGCGACGCAGTTCTGCAATGTCTGCAACCATGGGGAACATGATCTTGATGTTGTGACCTGCTGATACTCGAAGGATTGCCCTCAACTGAGCCTTGAAAAAATCCGGCCTGTCTAGACAGAGACGAAGTGCGCGCTTTCCCAGAAAGGGATTCTGTTCTTCTCTTTGCGGCAGATAGGCCAGTGGTTTGTCGCCACCCACATCCAAGGTTCTGACGACAAGCGGACGGCCTTCCATTACTTCAGCAATTTCCTGATAGGCTGCGAACTGCTCTTCTTCTTCTGGCGTATCAAGGCGGCCCAGAAAGAGAAACTCCGATCGCAGAAGCCCGACGCCGTCAGCTCCAGAATCCAACGCCGTCCGCGCGTCCTTTGCAGAACCGATATTCGCCACGATCTCCACCGCAATGCCGTCTTTGCTGACGGCAGGAGCGCGGCTTGTCTGCCGGGCCAGGGCCTGCAGCTTGCGCCACTCCGCGATCTTTTCCTGGTATACGCTGGAAATCTGCGCAGACGGAGAGATCCAGACCTGTCCTGTCGATCCATCCACCACGAGGGGTGTTCCCTCGGCAATTTCGCCAATGGCTTCGCCACAGCCGAGAACTGCAGGGATGCCCAGCGTCCGCGCAAGTATTGCGCTGTGAGATGTGGGGCCACCCATTTCGGTGCAGACACCAAGCACCATTGCGCGGTCGAGCCGCGCTGTATCAGAGGGCGACAGATCCTCCGCAATCAGAATCCCGGGAAACGGTATGTTCAGAGCGGCCGCTCTTCCGTTCAACTGGATGAGCACCTGCCGGCCGATATCCGCCACGTCGGCGGCACGAGCGCGCATGTAGTCGTCTTCGATTTTCCGATACTCGACAAGCGCAACTTGAATTGCTTCACTCCAAGCCCATTCGGCGTTCTTGTGTCCGTCAACAATGGCAAGCTGAACCTCTTCCAAGAGATCAGGGTCGTTCAAGAACATGAGGTGGGCATCAAAAATCGCTGCATCGTACTCTGTCGCAGATGTCGATATCTGCCGGCGTAGTTGCTGAGTCGAAGCTCGCACGGCTTCCAGAGCCTTCGACAAACGTTTCCATTCTGCCTCGGGGTCATCAATCGTGCGTTGTTTGATTTCCGGTTCGGCCAGTTTCAAGACGATTGCCGGACCTGCCGCGTAGCCTGGCGAGGCGGGAATGCCAATGAAGCCGCCATCAAACCTCTTGCTGCCGCGTTCGGCGCTTGCCACCGGGACTGTGGCCGTGGACACTGCTGCTTCTTCGGCTTCGCCAAAGTCATTTTCGGCTGCCTTTTTCAGCGCATCGATTGCTGCGGATGCGTCCGGTCCTTCAGCCCACACATGAATCGTCTCACCGCGTCGCAGACCCATGCTGGCAACGGCATTGATGCTCTTTGCATTGGATCGCCGTGTTTCATTGTCCGTTCGAGCAAGTTGTGTTTTCGATGCGAAGCGTCCAGCTGTTTGCACAAAGGTCGCCGCAGGTCGCGCATGAAGGCCGAGCCTATTCCTTATTTCAATGACCGTATCAACGGCGGAACCTGGTACAGCCTCTGAGCTCGCCTGTGCGTGGGCTACGTTGCTCTCCTCGGGCACTGAGAGCTGAGCAGCCTTGTTGCCAAGCGAACCGATTGCTTCTGCCCCTACCTGCTCCAGATTTCCACCAAGGCTCGCCTGCACGGCCGCAGAAACCGCGCCTTCAACGATGGGCGCCGAACTTAACATGTATTTGGCCTTCTTGTCCGGCGACAGGAACTCCAGCGCCATCTCCGCGCTCAAGACCGCGCTGCCCATATCCATCAGCACCAGCACGCCATCATCACTATACGCTTCTTCCATCGCCTTGGCTATCTCCTCGGCGTTGGTCCCAAGTGGAGAGTTCTCGTCGCCGGTGCCGGCGGCTGTTGCGATAATCAGTGGAGATTGCTGCGTCATGAGCCGCGCAAGTTCGGCAGCTCCACGCGCAAGAGAAGGACTGTGGGAAACAAGAACCAAGTTAACCATGGCTTCACCTCTGGTCAAGTCAATTGAATGCAACAAGTGTTCTGTTCCGACTATAACGGACATGACGTGAATGTCCAATTTCGAGCCAAGCAAAACCCATATCGCGGCACAAGTTGATGGACATGGTGGATGAGTCGATGCGTTTCTTGACTTTCTGCCGCAATACCCTGATAGTATTGATTAATAATGGAGATGGAACCGCCCGGAGGTGAGATCATCAGACGTATAGCAGTGCTCGAGGACGACGATGACATCCGGGAGCTGATCGGCCTGTACCTGAAGAGAGACTCCATGGAGCCGGTTCTGTTCGCGTCCCCGGTCACGTTCCTCTCATGGCTCGACTCACAGCACCAGCCCCCGGACCTCCTGATCCTGGACCTCATGATGCCCGAGCTCCCCGGCGCGGACGTCATCAAGGCAGTGCGCAAGCACCCGTCGTGCGACAACATGCCCATCGTCGTCTGCAGTGCCAAGGCGGCCGAGAGCGATGTCATCCTCACGCTGGGACTGGGCGCAGATACCTACGTCCGCAAGCCGTTCAACTCCCACGAGCTCGTCGCCCAGGTAGGTGCCATGCTGCGTCGCGCGCAGGCGGGTCCCCCTACGTCCCAGCAAAGGGCAATGACCGCGGGACCGATCTCCGTCGACTCTGCACGCAAGACCGCCAGCGTTGGCGGGAAGCCGATCCACCTGACACCGGCAGAGTACCACATCTTGACGATGCTGGTCGAGCGGAAGGGCTCCGTCGTCTCACGCGAGGACCTGCTGCGGGCCACCGGTGAGACCGACGCCGTGGAACGCGTCGTCGACGTACACATCACCAGCATCCGCCGCAAACTCAGCTGCGCGGCACATCTGCTACGCACATCACGCAGTTTCGGGTACTACATCGAGGAGGACGCATGATTCAGGGTCGACCGTACACCCTCCACGTGCTGAGTGCCATCCTTATCGTCGCCAGCCTCGTGCTTGCGACCGCACTGGCTGTCGAGGTCGCGTCCGTCCATCATCAGGCAAACCTAGGTGAGACCAGCCGCCTCGAGGCTGCGGCACTGCTCTTGTCCAACAGGTACGTCGCGGCGGTCCATGCCGGAAGTCCTGCTGCCCCCCTTGTCCGCGGGGATCTCCCTGCCGGACTTCGCCTGACCATCCTGGATGCTGGGGGTTCGGCCGTCGCCGATTCGAAGTTCGACCCAGACGCGGTCACCAACCGCATCGCCGATCCCGAAGTGAAACAGGCCGCTGCAGGCGGCGTGGGTGTCACCGTGACCTATCGCGTCGAATCGGGACAGCGCGAACGCACTGTCTGCGTTGCGATCCGTGATCCGGGCTCTCTCATCGGCTTTGCTGTGGCAAGTTCACCGGTCGACGTGACCTGGCAGTCTGCATCCGGGACGTTCTCTTGGGCTCTGCCTCTTCTTCTTGTCGTCAGCGCACTGTGGCTCGTGCTGGCTGTCGTGCTTGCGCGCATGGCGACGAGGCCGATATCGGACCTCGCCGACGCTCTGGAACGTCGTTCCGTACAGAGCCTGGCAGGCCTTGCAATGCGCGCCGACGTCACCGAACTCGGACGAGCGCAGAGAGCAAGCTATGCGCTGCTGCAGGAGACCGAGATGCTCGTCGAGCGGGAGCATTCGCAATCCTCGGCACTCTCTGCCGTGCTGGACGCTGTTCCGCAGGCGATTACCATTCTCGACAGCACTGGCGCGGTTCTCTCGGCCAACACGCAGTTCGACCGGCTGTTCGGTGGAGATGCTCTGCCGGTGGCAGGGCGCCACATCGCAGAGCTCGTCACGCTCCCTGACTGCCTTGCAGCCATCGAGCGCTGCATCAGCGAGCATCAGCCACAGACAGTCATCGCCGAGGACCGCGGTCGGTACTACTCCTGTAGTGTCCACGAACTGGATGAGAAGGCTTTTCGCGAACGGCGCGTGCTGGTCGTCCTCGAAGACATCACCGAAGCCATGGCGTTGCCGCGTATTAAGGCCGATTTCGTCGCCAACGCTTCCCACCAGCTCAAGACACCCCTGACCGCCATCCGGGGGTATCTCGAACTGCTGCGGGAAGAGCCTGGCAACGTTCGCTATCTCAACATCGTCGAGCGAAACGTCGACCGTCTCATCGCCCTTTCGTCGGACATCTCGCTTCTCTCTCGCCTCGAGAACAGGGCGCCGGAGATCGAGCTCGTGGACGTCAGCGAGCTGCAGCGCGACCTGGCGGAGCTGTTCGAAAAGCAGGGGCGCGAGACTGGTATCGCCCTGAGGTTTTCGGTCGACAGCGAAGGGCGGTTCCTGTACGGTGACCGTCTGATGCTGCTGCAGCTGTTCATCAACCTGATCGAGAACGCGTATCGCTTCACGCAGGCTGGTGCGATAGCCGTGTCCGCTACTGCAGACTCTTCTCATATCATCCTCAGTGTTTCCGACACCGGCCAGGGGATTCCCGCCAGGGACCTGCCGCGCATCTTTGAACGCTTCTACTCCCGGGCCAGCGACCACAGTCGCCTCAGCACCGGCCTCGGTCTCGCCATCGTCAAGCGCATCGCCCTTGCCCACAACGGGACAATCGACGTCGAGAGCACGGTCGACAAGGGAACAACCTTCGTCATTCATATCCCCAAGAACCTGGGGCCTCGCAGACCTGCTGCGACACCTGTACAACTATCCGACACGAAGAGGGAGGACCTATGAGACACATGAAGCGTATTGCCATATCCGTACTGATTTGCAGCCTGCTGATCGGGATAAGCGGTTGCAGGACTGCTCCGGGAGCTCCAGTCAAGGACCTCGCGATCGCTGGCTCCACGTTCGCTGAGCCCCTGTATGTTAAGCAGCTCGACGCCTGGTACCAGAAGACGCTGGTAAAAGGCGTCTATGGGGCCCTCAGTTCCTCCGCCGCCCAGCGCGCACTGCAGGACCGTACGATCGACATCGGCGCGACCGATCTCCTGCTGACCGCTGAGGAGCAGGCTCGCCTGCCTGCGTCGGTGCTTGAGGTTCCCACGTGTCTTGGCGCCGTGGCGGTGTGCGTCAATCTGCCGGGCAACCCTGCTCTGCGCATGGACGCGGCGCTCGTGTCGGCCATCTTCCGCGGCGACGTCAAGACATGGAACGACGCGCGCATCACGGCACTCAACCCGATGCTGAAGCTGCCCGACACGCCTGTCGTCGTCATCCACCGTGCAGACGGCTCGGGCACGTCCGGCATCTTCACAACATACCTTGCCGCTGCCGACCAGACCTGGAACGACAACGTCGGGGCTGGGCAACTCGTCGCCTGGCCGGCCGGCGTTGGCGTGAAGGGTAATGCGGGTATGGCGGCCATGGTGCGGCAGACGACCGGCTCGATCGGTTACATGGAATACACCTTCGCCGTGCAGTCTAGCCTCAACTGCATCGCTCTTCGCAACCGCTCGGGCGCGTTCGTCCCGCCGAGCGTCGCCTCGATGCAGGCGGCTGTCCCCGCAGACCTGACAGCCGACCTGCAGGGGACGCTGTTGAACCGTCCCGGGGCGACCTCCTACCCTATCGTCAGCCTGACGTGGCTCGTGTGCTACCGCGACCAGTCGTATGACGGCCGCTCGCGGGAGCGGGCTATAGCCGTGTACGACCTTGTCTCCTGGCTCCTTGGCGACGGGCAGTCGCTTGCTCTGCCACTGCAGTACGCCAGTCTGCCCGAAAGCGTCCGCAAGGCTGCCAGAGACATCCTTGCCCAGCTCACATGGCAGGGGAAGCCGGTGAAATAGTGACAGAGGCCCAGATCGGCACCTGGGATGCGGTCTGTGGTCTTAACGCAATCTTAGCAACTCCCGTACCACTTCTTAGCCCCATAGCCTATTCTGTAGATACAGGTCATCTTCTCAACGACGAGCCCTGATTGACTACGGAGGTCTGGATGAAGAACAAACGGCACGTTTCTATCTTGCTGACACTGCTGGTGATCGCCTTGATTCTGTCCGGCTGCAGCTCCCAGGGGCAGCCCTCCGCCATCACCAGTCTGGCAGGAGCCGGCGCGACCTTTCCCTATCCCCTGTACTCAAAGATGTTCGACACGTATGACGGAACCACGGGCGTCCGCGTCAACTACAACAGCATCGGCTCGGGCGGCGGTATCAAGGCTCTTACCGACAAGACCGTCGACTTCGGGGCTTCCGACGCATTCCTCACGGACCAGGAAGCGGTTGCCATGGGAGCGCCTGTTCTGCACATTCCCACGTGTATCGGGGCCGTCGTTCTGTCGTACAACCTGGACAGCACGCCTTCCCTGAGACTTGACAGCACGCTCCTGGCGGGGATCTTTCTCGCCAAGGTCGTCAAGTGGAACGACCCAGCGATATCGGCACTCAACCCGGGCCTCTCCCTCCCTGACCTCGCCATCACGGTCGTCCATCGCTCGGACGGTTCCGGCACGACGTCTATCTTCACCGGCTACCTCGCGGCCGTCAGCCCATCGTGGAAGTCAACGGTCGGCGCCGGCAAGTCCGTGAGCTGGCCCACTGGCATCGGAGGCAAGGGGAACGACGGCGTCGCGGGCATGATCTCGCAGACGAAGGGCAGCATCGGCTACATTGAACTCGTCTACGCAGAACAGTCCGGCACGCCGTTCGCCTCGCTGAAGAACGCCTCTGGCACATTTGTCACGCCGAGTCTCGCGTCCTCCGCCGCGGCCGCGGCAGTCAGCCTTCCCGACGACCTTCGGATAGTGATCGTGAACAGCCCAGGGGCAGATACATACCCTATCAGCGCCTTCACGTGGATCCTCGTCTACAAGGAACAGAACTATGCCGGCCGCACGCTTGGCCAGGCACAAGCGCTCAAGAAGCTGCTGACCTGGATGCTCGCCGACGGCCAGTCCATCAACGAGGGGCTGTCCTACGCCAGGCTGCCTGCGCCTGCCGTCACAAAGGCGCTGGCACTTGTCAACTCCATGACCTATGGCGGCACAGCCATCCCGTAGCGACCAACGGGAGCTGGTCCGCGAGCGCGCGTTCACGGCTGCCGGCCTGACGGCAGCCGTCGCGCTCGTCACGACCATCGTCCTGTTCCTCCTGCAGCTGTTCGTCGCCTCGCGCACGTCCCAGGCCGCCTTTGGCCTTCCCTTTCTCTGGCGCAGTGAGTGGAACCCTGTCACCGAGCAGTTCGGCGCTCTGCCCATGGTCATCGGAACACTCATCACCGGGTTTGGCGCCCTGCTCATCTCGACCCCATTTGCACTGGGCATCGCCATCTTCCTGGCAGACTACGCCGGCAGGAAGGTCGCGGAACCCGTCAAGTACCTCATCGGATTACTCGGCGGATTGCCGTCGGTCATCTTCGGGCTGTGGGGCCTGTTCGTCCTCGTCCCGATAGTCAGCAGGTTCGAGGTCTGGTTTGGCAGACTGGTAGGCAGTCAAGCCCTGGTCGCCAGCGGCACGACCGGCGTCGGGCTCCTGGCAGCCATCCTGCTGCTGGCCATCATGATCCTGCCTTTCAGCGCGTCGCTCATCCTGGAATCGCTGCTCGTCGTCCCCACCGAACTCAAGGAGGGAGCGCTCGCGCTGGGAGCTACGAAGTGGGACACCATCCAGAACGTCGAGCTCCCCTATGTTCGCAAGAGCACCGTCGGCGCCCTCGTGCTGTCTCTTGGCCGCGCGCTCGGTGAGACGATGGCCGTCACCATGGTCATCGGCAACGGGATGCGGTTGCCACATTCCCTCTTCGACCCGGCCAATACGCTCGCGTCGGCGATTGCCAACCAGTTTCTGGAGGCGACGTCCCCCGTCTATGTCGGTTCGCTCATCCAGCTGTCCCTCATCCTGTTCATCATCGCCATCCTCATCAACATCGCGGCACGCGTCATCCTGAGGCGGGGGGTGCAGCAATGACGGCCCGAAAGCTCAAGAACGGCGTGATGGGGTTCCTGGTCGCTGCATCGGCCATGCTGCTCATTGCCGTGCTCGTCGTCATCATGTGGCACATCTTCATCTCGGGCGTCCGCTACCTGAACTGGGACTTCTTCACCAAGGCGCCCGCCCCCTTCGGCGAGAACGGCGGCGGCGTGTTCAACGCCATTGTCGGCACGTTCCTCATCACGCTCGTGGCAGCCGCCATCGGGACACCGTTTGGCATGTTTGCCGGCATCTACGTCGCAGAACACCGGGGCCACCGGTTCGCTGACATCGTTCGCCTGTGCGCAGATGCCCTGCAGGGTGTACCGTCCATCGTCATCGGCATCTTCGGCTACACGTTTCTGGTTGTGCGCTTCCGCAGCTACTCCGCCCTGTCGGCCAGCGTCGCGCTCGCCTTCATGTTCGTCCCGACGACGACGCGCGTCACCGAGGAAGTGCTCAACCTCGTACCCTCAGGCCTCCAGGAAGCAGCATACGCTCTTGGAGCCAGAAGGTCGAGCGTCGTCTGGAATGTCAGCATCAAGACCGCCGCAGCGGGCATCACGTCGGGCCTGCTCACGTCCATGGCCCGTATCGCCGGCGAGACCGCGCCTCTGCTGTTCACTGCCTTCGGTAGTCGGTATATCGAATGGAACATGCTGCGCCCGATGTCAGCCCTTCCGCTCCAGATCTATATCTACGCCAGTAGCCCATACCCCGCCCTCCAGCAGCAGGCCTGGAGCGCCGCATTTGTACTCGTCCTCCTCATCCTGCTGCTCCAGTACAGCGCCAAACATCTCATCGCCCGCGTGTTGCGGGTGAAGGCATAAGGAAGGCACTCATGGAAGAACCTGTCATCGTTCTCGAAACCCAGAAGATCAACGCCTGGTTTGGCAAGGAACAGGTCCTGTTCGACGTCTCAGCGCGCATCCCGAAGAACAGGGTCACCGCGATCATGGGCCCGTCTGGTTGTGGCAAGACGACATTCGTCCGGACGGTCAACGGGTTGCACCTGATGACGCCTGGGGCCCGTTCCTCCGGCACCGTCCTGCTCGAGGGCACCGACACGTCGACCATGGACATCGTGAACGTCCGCAAGCACATCGGCATGGTGTTTCAGAGGCCCAACCCCTTTCCTACGATGACCGTCTACGAAAACGTGCTTGCCGGCTACCGGCTTACTGGGCAGCGCCTCTCGCGGGAAAAGGCGGACCAGATCGTGGAGGCGACCCTGAACAAAGTCGGGTTGTGGACTGAAGTCCAAACCAAGCTGTTCAAGGCCGGCACGTCCCTTTCCGGAGGGCAGCAGCAACGCCTGTGCATCGCTCGCACGATCGCCATGGAACCGGCAGTCGTGCTGTTCGACGAGCCGACCAGCGCCCTCGACCCGAAGTCGACTGCGATTATCGAAGAGTTGCTGTCCGGCCTCAAGTCTGACTACAGTATCATATTCGTGACCCACGGCCTGCAGCAGGCGGCGCGCATCTCGGACTACGTCGCCTTCTTCATGCTGGGCGAACTCGTGGAGTTTGGCGAGACAAAGCGCGTCTTCGTCGGCCCACAGGACAAGCGAACCGAAGACTACCTATCCGGCAAGTACGGATGACAGGGAAGGAGCAGACCATGCACAATGAGAAGCTGCAGGAAATCAAAGACAAGCTGTTCGCGTTCAGTGCCTTGGCCAGTTCTATGGTCGAGAAAGGCACGAGGGCTATTGTGACTAAGGACGAAGCTCTTGCCAAGGAGGTCGTCGACGTCGACGAGCCCATGGCAAATGAGTTCGACCACGCCATCGAACGCGAAACCATCAACTTCATCGCGCTCTATCAGCCTGAGGCGCGGACATTGCGCAGCGTCTACATGTACGCCAAGATCGGCACAGACCTCGAGCGCCTGGCGGACCATGGCGTCAACATCGCCGAGAGCGCGCAATACTTGATCGCGCGGCCCGACATTAAGCCCTACATTGACATCCCACGCATGAGCGAAGAAGCGCGGAAGATGCTGGCCGACGCAATAACGGCGTTCTCGACCCAGAACACCCGCCTTGCCATCGACGTCGTGGAACGCGACGACATCGTCGACCAGCTGGGCAACCAGATCTTCAGGGAGCTCCTTACCTATATGATGGCTGATCCCAGCACGATCGACCGGTCGCTCCAGATCCTGTTTGTCAGTGGCAACCTCGAGCGCGTCGCCGACCTGGCGACCAACATCGCCGAGGACGTCGTCTTCGCCACCACCGGACGGCTCATCCGCCACAACCGCCTCAGCAAGGAGGAGCTCGACAAACTACGGTGAGGGAACATCCGAAGACTGGGTTCCCGCATACGCGGGAATGACACATCGGAGTGTAACAGTCTCGGGACGGTTCCATTCCACGAGAGAATACTACAGTGGTTGTCACTAGGCCGTTCTGCGGCATACTGAAATCGAGGTGAGCTGATGAACAGACAGTTGATGTGCGTAACTTGTGGATCGACCTACCCTCTCGAGGACCGGCGGCTCCGATGTGATTGTGGTGGACTGCTCGACGTCCAACTCGACATGGACAGCGCTCCGCCTCCTGATGCTCTCGCCGTCACATTCAAGTCGCGTCTCCCATCCCGCCTGCCGCAGGACCTGTCCGGCGTCTGGCGCTACCGCGAACTCGTGCTGGACTTGCCTGCAGGCGACATCGTCACCTTCCCGGAAGGCCGCACCAACCTGTACGCACTGGACCCCACACCGCTCGGCTTGTCCGCCCTCTGGGCCAAACACGAAGGAGAAAACCCCACGGGCTCCTTCAAGGACCGGGGCATGACTGTAGCCGTGAGCTGGGCCAGACATCAGGGAGCACGTGCGCTCATCTGCGCGTCCACCGGCAACACCTCTGCTTCGCTGGCCGCGTACGGCGCCCGCGCCCACATCCCGGTCTTCGTCCTCATCCCGAATGGCAAGATAGCGCAAGGCAAGCTGGCACAGGCGCTCGCATATGGCGCTCGCACCCTGCAGATCGATGGCAGCTTCGATGACGCCATGCACGCGGTGGAACAGATGGCCACGAGGCACAACCTGACCCTGGTCAATTCGTTGAACCCGTTCCGCCTGGAAGGACAGAAAACCATTATCCTGGACAGCTTCTTCCAACTGGGGAACATGCTGCCGGACTGGATCGTCGTCCCGGGAGGAAACCTGGGCAACACCAGCGCGTTCGGCAAGGCACTCATCGAGATGAAAGCGCTGGGCCTCATCGACCGCGTGCCACGACTTGCAGTCATCCAGGCTGAGGGGGCATCCCCGTTCGCGCGTGCGGCGCAGGGCGACTTCCAGCGCTTCGAGCCCGTGCAGCCCGAAACGGTCGCCACTGCCATCCGTATCGGCAACCCGGTCAACTACGATAAGGCGGTGCGCGCCATCCGATTCACGGACGGTGTCGTGACCAGTGTCACCGATGTTGAGATCCTGCAGGCAAAGCATGACCTCGACCGCCAGGCCATCGGGTGTGAACCGGCATCGGCTGCCACTCTTGCTGGCTTGCGCAGGCTAACGCGCGAGCAGGTCGTGCGTCCCGGCGAGAGCGCTCTGCTGATCATCACCGGCAACCTACTCAAGGACCCGGACACGACCATCGCACTGGCGACGGGGCAGACAGCCACACTCGGTATGGAGGAAGCTCTATCGCTGGACGCCTGTGCCAATGAGCCGCGCCACGTACCCTCGGATCCGGAGACGATCGCCCGCATCATCGAGGAGGAACTGCAATGAAAACAGCACCCACGACACACGTCATCCAACTGGGATATGGCAAGGTCGGGGCTCCGCTGGTCCACCTGGCGGTCGAGAACCGGGCACGCATCGAGCGCGAGACCGGCGTGCACCTGGAGTACGCCGCTGTCGTGCGCAGTAGCAGCGTCGCGCTCGGCGACGACCTGGCGATGCGAGCAGCCGACAGGGGACCCTCCTTCGACGAATGGACGCAGCGCGCGCCCGGCATGACGCTTGACATCCTGGACCCCGTGTTCGACCGCTTCGGGCTTCCGGACGCCACACGGTACGTGCTGGTCGACGTGACGGCCACGGCCGAGACAGGGCCTCTGCTCCTGGAAAGCTTGGGGATGGGCATCCCTGTCGTCACGGCAAACAAGACTCCACTGGCCGAGACGCCCGGCTGGTTTGAGGAGGCGCGTTCAGCAAGCCAGAGAGCTCGCACGCCGTTCCGCTATGAATGTACCGTTGGCGGCTCCCTGCCGGTCATCAGCACGCTGGTCGACATCATGACGACCGGTGACACCATCCAGCGCATCGTTGCCCTGCCCAGCAGTTCGCTGTCGTGCATCCTGGGGGGCTTCAACCGCGGGCTCCCCCTGGACACAGCTATCGCCGATGCGATGAGGAGAGGGTTTACGGAACCCAATCCCCTGACGGACCTTGCCGGTCGCGACGCCCTGCGCAAGATCGTCATCCTTGCCAAGACCATGGGGCTCCCCACCAGCATCGGTGATGTGCATCAGGAGCCGCTGCTCGACCGGGACTACCCGAATTTCGAGACCTTCCAGAGTAACGGTATGACACGCCTCGCGGCTCGACTGACTGCCGCCCAGCAGCTTGGGATGGTCACCTACTACGTCGGCTCGGCCTCCGTTGACGGTGCTGTGACACTCGGCCTGCGTAGCTTCCCGCAGGCATCCGTCTGGGGGACGCTGGAACCCTCTGAGAACCTGTTTCTCTTCAGCACCAGCCGGTTCGGCGACTTCCCGGTCGTCGTCCGCGGCATCGGCGGAGGACCCATCCTTACCGCCTCAGGCGCCCTCGCCGACATCATCAAGGCCGCACAGGGACAGATATAGGGAAGCTCTACCCGACACTCATCCCGCGGACCGTGACGCTTTCGGTGTTCATGGGGACGCCCGTAGCGGCCAGGGCACCAGGCAGCGCCTCGGCGCCGCGCATCGTCACGGAACCCATTTGATCCGTGAGCCAGATGTGAACGATGCGTCCGTCCTTCATGGTAATGCGGAAGCCTCGCATCTCCGACTGCGCGCCTAGTACGGCGGCACCTGACCCCCGCCCGCCGGACAGCGCGGCGATCCAGGACGCCCTGATGAGCCACTTCGGTGCGAGCTGGATGGCAGGCTGGACCAGCGCCACATTCGCGAACAGGTGTTCCTCGCGCTGCCATGCCGTCGTCCGCACGAGGCGGTCCGCCAGCACTATGAGCTGCAGGCCTCCAGCACTGATGCCAACGTACACAGCCCACAGGCCGAGTAGTCCGATGAGCCAGAAAACCAGGGTCAGTCCCCAGTATTCCCTGACGGCCAGTGCGGCATTGCTGGTGATCAAGAAGGGCATCCCGACGAACACGACCGTGAGTACGAGTCCCATGATGTCGCCAAGTACCACGCGCCATCGGTGATACGCAATGATGCCATCACCCCTGCGCGGCCACGGCAACAGGACGTACAACAGCACGGCGAGTCCCAGCAGAGGAAAGAACAGGCCACGCAGCGGATACTCGAGCACATGAGGAGGGCCGTGCAGCCCCGCGCCCAGAGTGAAGTCTCCGCTGTCGAGGCGCACCGCGACGGCCCTGACCCATGTTCCGTCGGGCAGCGAGGCGTAGCTCACCTCTCCGTCCGGCTGGCCAGCCAGCAAGTCAGGCAAGGGTAGGTCGCGCTGCCGGACGTACATACCACCCCATTCCCCGACGCGGTGGCGCCAGGTTCGGTCCGGAGGGTTCCCTTCCTGGGTCAGGGACACTCCCGTGGCAAACGTGTCCCATGCTGTACCGTCGACGGCGGTCGTCTTCCCGGCGGTCACCGACCCGATGTAGTCGGCAGGGGGCATGGTCTTGAGCGCCTTCTGCTCGTCGGTCCATAGCCCGTAGAGGTTGCCCAGATCCCGCTGTTCCTGCAAGAACTCCATGACTTCGACGCGGGCCAGCGGCTCACACGTCACGACGAACGCAGTCACCACAGCGGCCAGGACAAGACCCACCGGCAGGACGCGACGCCAAATTTCCCGGGTGTTTCCTCTCTGTGCTGTGTTCATGCGGGACACTCCTCTTCGGCAAGGCGTATGCCTCCATCATGAGGAAAAGCTCGGCCACTGCAAGAGGGAGGACGCCACCCACATGTCTGCTCCCCATCCGTCGTTCCCGCGAAGGCGGGAACCCACGCACCGTTCCAGCAAAGGCACGGCGCTATCTCGGCGTCTGCTCCTGCCCCGGGCCAGGGTACCGCATGTACTTGCTCCACAGGTCGAACAGCTGCGCGGTCGCCCTGGCGTCACCCAGGCAGTAGCGGGCGATGGTCATGTACTCACCGGCAGCGTACAGGGCGGCAGCGTCACTCCCGTGCACCTCGCGCTTCGGCTGCTCCACCCCGAGCGCATTGCACCAGGCGTCCAGCGAGAACCGGCGGCGAACCGCTCCGAACCAGGTGAACTGGTCCATAAGGTCCACGTGCTGGTTGCTGTAACGATTGGGCATGAGGTCGACCGTCGGCCGGACGCAGTTGGCCGCCGAGCGCACCAGGAGGAAGGGGCAGTCGAAACCGCGTCCGTTGAACGTGATGACCTGCCTCGCCCTGCCGGCGGCTTCCCAGAAGTGTATCAGCAACTCCTTCTCCGTGCAGGGGACAAACACGGCTTTCTCCTCGCGCACCTGCGAGGCGCCCCCTTGCGGCGCCTGGAAGAACACCGCGGCATGGTCCTGTTCCGGCGAGTACAGGGCGACGCAGACGACCTGCGCCGTGACAAGGAACAGGCTCAGCGAGTCTTGGACACCCTGCCGCTCCTCGTCGCTCTTTGCGGAACGCAGCAGCGATTCCTGGATCCCCGGGTCCAGTGACTCCCACGGGACCCCGACCGTCTCGACGTCGAAGACAAGCCGTTCCATGCTCACGTCCGGGTCGAGAAGCGGTTGAGCGGCGACATCCGGTCCACCCGGACAATGCTGCGCGCGTCACCGCTGTAGATGCTGTCCAGAAACGCCAACTCGGCGTCGAGCTCGTCCGCCATGACGGTAACATGCCAGGCCTTCAGTTCGCCGCCTGCTCCGCTGCTCCAACGGTACCCGCGTGCCTTGAGGACGTCTTTGGCATCGAAGGGGGCTCCGATGGCCCAGATGTGGGCGTCGTCGGCCATGGCGTGGTCAAGGAGTGGTTTCAGGGCAGGCTGGCCCGACACGGGTAGTGCGCTCGCCAGAATATGGAGAAGAGCGCGGCAGTCGTTCACGGCACGGTGGGCGTCGTAGAAGAAGCCCAGGCAGAGTGCAATGAGCTCCTGCTTCTGGGTGGCAATGCCCTCGTCGCGCCAGTGCACCTGCGTCATAGAGCATCCCCAGGGCTTGGTCGCGAACACGTCCCACTGCTTCTCGACGAACGGACGGTCGAACGCTGCGTTGTGCGCGATGACCACGGTGGCCCGGGCGATAAATGCGTCGACTGCGGCCGCGTCGATAGCGCATCCGCGCACCATGTCGTCCGTGATGTGAGTCATGGCCGTGATTTCAGCAGGAATGCGGCGCCCAGGGTCCCTCAGCTCATCGAAGGTATCGACGACGCGGTACACCCGCCCGGTCGTCGGGGCGTACTCAAACAGAACCATGCCCAGCTCGATGACCTCATCCACCTCGGAGTCGAGACCCGTCGTCTCCGTGTCGAGGATCAGACCCAGCTGAACCGGCTCACCGTCGGGTTCAGTGTACCACTTCACCGGCCGGAGTTTTCGGACGATACGGTAATCCCCCGTTTCCTCCAACGCCTGCGCCACGATGTCCCACTGCGTTCGCTCGTCGTCCGTCATCGCTTCCTCCCCACCACGCGCACGTCACTGCGCGATGTTGTTATAGCACGATTCCAGCCCAAGCGCTCCCCCCTGTAGAGAGTGTAACATTTTGGAACCGTCCCGAAGTGCAACAAATGGGTTCAGGCGCTGAACAGTTCCGTGGGGTCCGATGCCGCACGCCGGGGGCGCGGAGCGTCGGCCGACGCAATGCCGCTGTAGCAGATACTGTGCGCTGCGCACCAGTCACGTGCGGTGACGCCCGTTCGGCGGTAAAACGCGCGCCACCCCGGATACTGCTTGAGCGTGTCGTTGTAGTTGAGCTGGCCCAGGCGGATCTCGTCCACGAAGTCGACGGCCTCGAGGACGGGTACGACGTCCTGCTGCCAGATGTTGGACGGAGGATAGGGCTCCATGTTGACGAAGCAGTGAAACCCGAGGTCGTGTGCACGGTGCAGTCCCGCAATCCTTGCAGGATAGGGGGCGGTGCCCGGTTCGTACCGCGTCCGGAAGTCCTCGTCGACCGAAACCAAGGTGATGCCAAACTGGTTGTAGTGCGACAGTTGCAGGGCCTCATCCGGGATGACCCCCTTGGTCAGCGTATGCACGGGGATGTCATAGGAGTTGATGAGGCGCATGAGCTGGAGCGTCAATGCGGTGACCTCTGGATGCTGGTACATGAAGGCGTCGGTTGCAAACGAGAGGTGCACATAGCGCGCCCTGTCGCGCAACCGCGGCAGTTCCTTCTGTGCCAGCTGCACCGCATTGGCGACCAGCCGAGGCCGGCACCACTCCTCATAGGTGGCCACCTTCCCGAACCGTTGCATCATGAGGAAGGCGTAGCATGGGAAGCGACAACCATGCGAACAGCCGACCACGTGCGTCGCTGCATAAGCGCCAGTTCCGCCGATACCGGTACGATAGAGCAGTGACTTGCGAGTGACCGTGTCCATGCTCACATGGTACTGCTTGCAACGCTATGGACAATAGTGGCAACCACATAGTACCCGCCCGAGACCCACTCGGGCGGTTCGTAGCAAACAACCCTCTACTTCCTGAGGAGGCACTTCCATCTCGGTTTTCATCCTTCTGAGGTGGGGTTCGGCAAGAGTTGCCTGCCTTGCAGCACTTGCGCCAATAGAAAAGGCCCGCAGGGATGAGCTGCGGGCCGAGGGGGAAACAATGGCTGACTATTCTTAGTGCTTACCGTTCCCCTTGCCTGGATTCGTGGGCTCAGGAGTGGTCGTGGTATTCACAGTCGTCACTGTCAGTTTCACGATGTCGACTGTACCGTCAGCCAGGAGTCTGCCCTGGATAGTCACCTTCCGAACAGCGGTGCTCTGCAAGGTCTGGAGGGCCGGCAGAGTCAGCGTGTGGTGACTGGCGTCCTGCAGCACTGACGTCGGAAGGACCCAGTAGAACGTGGGCTGACCAGACTCTGCAAGCACGACAAGGCCAATAGTCTGCTCAGAGAAGGGGTTGACTCCTGCCCCCACGCCCGTGCTGGCGATCGTCCCCTGCCAAGTCTTGACAGAAGGGTCCGTCTGCTGGTCCTCGGCCGCAGACTCGTCAGGCTTCACGTACTTGTCTTCGATATGAACCTGGGTAGCGGTGTACGTGGTGCCAGTGAGGGAGACATGGACCTGCACCGTCTGTCCGACCGTGATGTCGGCGAGCGTCGATTTGCCTGCTCCCACCTGCTCCACTTTGGTGGCGGTGTTGAGGACAATATCATGGTCAAACCCCTGAACGCGCAGCAGTGTGGGGAGTGTGGGTGGCGTGGGTACCACGAGTACGACCCTGCCGCGGATCTGTTGCTCGTTGCTGGCCGGCTGAGTGCCCTGCTGGTCCGCATCCTCGTCGGATGCCGTATCAGGCTTCACGTACTTGTCTTCGATATGAACCTGGGTAGCGGTGTACGTGGTGCCAGTGAGGGAGACATGGACCTGCACCGTCTGTCCGACCGTGATGTCGGCGAGCGTCGATTTGCCTGCTCCCACCTGCTCCACTTTGGTGGCGGTGTTGAGGACAATATCATGGTCAAACCCCTGAACGCGCAGCAGTGTGGGGAGTGTGGGTGGCGTGGGTACCACGAGTACGACCCTGCCGCGGATCTGTTGCTCGTTGCTGGCCTTCGGCTGCTCTTGATCTTCCTGCGTGCTGTCCGCTACATCCTGCACAATGATTAGGTTGGCACGGAGGCTCTTGTCCGCCAGCTCTGTCCCCTGCACGGTAGCATACAGTTTTCCAGCTAACAGCTTGGTGAAGATCTCGGGCGGCGTGATAGCCTTGCCGTGATACTTCAACTGCGTATCCGCCACGATGGCAAATGTCTTGCCGGCAACCGTGAGGGTCGCCGGGAAAACCGGGAACACGGCGGTGATCTCTCCGTTCACAACAACCTTGTTGCCGTCCCTATTGCTGACGGCCGGCTTGTCGGTTGTCCTGGCCACTGCAACTGCCTGTGCCTGACCCACCGCTTCACTGATATCGTGCCCAGAGATACCAAGCTGTGCCATGATGACGCCCCAGCCAAGCCCCTGGCTTCTGAGAGCAACTACCTCTCCTACCGGCCTGCCAGCGCGATCAGCTATGACAAGGGCCAGGATGCTGTCCGTTTCGGAGAGCGTACTGTCGGCGACGGTCTGAACGGTCGCCTCTGGCACCAGCAACGCGGCACTCGTCTGCTGGACGGTTGCCGTTCCGAGAGTCTTAGTCATCTTCTGGGCCTGCCGTTCTGCGGCCATTGCCATAATAACCTGGGGCAGAGTCCCGTTCCGACCGAAGACCGGCGTCACCGTGCTCAGCACCATGGTCAGGACGATGGCAACCGCGACGACTCCGAGAGCCGTATTGCGGCGGCGCGCACGCACAACGCTCCCCGCGATTCTGTCCCGCACTTTGCCGTGCAGTCCGTCGCCCGGTTCGATATCCTTGAGTTCATCGTTCAGTATATCTGTATACTCTCTGTCGTCATGTTCCATGGTCGATGACCTCCCGTAGGCGTTCCCGTGCTCGCGAGAGCCGGGACTTGACCGTTCCTTCCTTCTCGCCCGTCATCCTGCAAATATCCTGGATGGAGGACTGGTCGCCGTAGAACAACCCCATGACGAGGCGATCGGCCGGCGAAATCTGTTGCAATGCTTCTCGTACAACACCCTTCACAAGCTCGGTATCCGACGCGTCATCCTCCTCGCCCGGTGCCGTGACGGGGTGGCTTCGACGGAGCTTCCGCCTCGCGCAGTTGATGGCAATCGTCCGTAGATAGACCGGTACCGAACGCGTATCGTCCAGCTTCCTGCGCACCTGGTAGAGCTTGAGGTACGCTTCCTGAACGACGTCTTCCACATCCTCCCGCGTCATCAGGTACGTGTACAGAGTTCTGTACAGTTGTCGAACCGTAAGATGATAGAGTTCGTCGAATGCTGCTTCCTCTCCTGAGTGGACACGTGTGACAACTGTCCTGAGCTCGTCGTCCATAGCGCCATCCCTTCGCATCGATGCTCTTGCCTTTCCACTATGATATCCCAGTTCGTGCCAAAAGGTTGCATGCGACCCGGAAAGGCGCGGCCCGAGTCCTGGGACCGGGGCCGGCAAGAGACCCTCCAAACTCCCTATTCGTGCAACTTGAGGCTGATGGTCAGGTCCGTCACCGATAGACGTCCCCAGCTCCAGGACATGCGTCGCCCACCCTAGTATCCCCTCTCAAGGTCCACCAGGTTCCGTGGCGTCTCGCCGCGGTCGGCGCGAATGGCATTCTCGAAGGACTCACCCCAGAGTCCCTCGACGGAGACGTCCGCGAATCCACCAGTGTGCGGTGACATCACGACGTTTGGCAACTCCCAGAACGGCTCATGGGCAGGGAAGACCGGCTGTAGCATGCGGCCGCTGACCGGGTCTTTGGCAACAGGCTGCGGCGGATACACCCACCACGGGTCGATGCCGGCGCCGGCAAGCGTGCCGTCCTTGAGCGCGTCATAGAGCGCCTTCTCGTCCACGGTGCGCCCGCGGCCGATGTTGATGAACCAGTGGCCGCGCATGGCTTCGAACTCCCTCCTGCCAAAGTAGTTCTCAGTCTCGGCGGTCAGCGGCAGGACGTCGATGACGAAGTCGCTGGCGCGCAGGAACTCCATCTTCTCGTCGGAGCCGTACGCACGGTCCACCAAATCGCTGCACGCCCCACCAGGTGTACGCTTCAGGCCGAGCACCTTCATGTCCATGGCGCGGCAGATGCGCAGGATGTGAGCGCCGATGTTACCCAGACCGGCGATGCCGACCGTCTTGCCAAAGAGTCCGACGACCGGTTCATCCATCGTTGTGAAACCGTGCCAGATGCCCTGCCTGAGGTCGCGGTCGTAGGGAATGATGCGGCGTGCCAACGCGAACATCAGGGCGATGGCGTGTTCGGCGGTCACCTCACGGTTGCCGTGCGAGTTGGCAAGCGGCACTCCGGCACGCTTGAGTGTTGCCAGATCCATGCTGTCGACCCCAGCGAACGGCACCTGGACCAACCTGAGATGAGGCGCAGCTGCCAGGAGCTCCGGCGTCACCGTCCTGGTGACCAATGCGCCGATATCCCCTCCGTGTAGCGCCAGCTCAGTGGCGTCCGTGATGACCTGTGGGCGCGGACCGGTGTAGCCTGCACGCCGTGCTGCCTCGTTCCATACATGTTCCCACCCGACAGGTGGGACGGTGCCGATGTAGACTGCCATAGCGCCACCTCCCGTTCGTCAGAGTCGTCCTGCGCCCCCATTGTACCATCATTTCGCTCCCGCCGGTTGTGCCCGGACCCTTCGTTGCGGGCAGGCCCAATGCTCGTATACTGGTTTGATGCAACAGGACAAGAAAGGGCTCCGCAAAGGTGGGGCAGTCGCAGTCGTGGTGTCAGGTGACGCAGCGGGCCATGTGGATGGCTTCCGCAGGCGGTATGATCCGCACGTGACCCGCATCATGCCACATGTCACGCTCGCGTTTGCGCCCGAACTCGACGTCTGTGACTGGATGCCGGCACGTCCCCGTATCCAGGAGGCGTTGGCCCAGCTCCCCCCGTTCACCATCCGCGTCGCTGAACTTGGCACGTTCATGGACGACCTTGTGCTCTGGCTGCGGCCGACCGCCCCTCAGGGCGAACTGCTCACGCTGAGGCAGACGATCCTGCAATCATTCCCGGAGTTGGCGTTCGACCGCTTGGACGACTTCGTGCCCCACATCTCCATCGGGTTCTTCACCGGTCGTCAAGCATTGCTCGAGGCCCAAGACACCGTCCGTCGGGAGCTGATCCCGTTCTCGTTCCGCGTGGGTTCCATCTCCTATCTCCAGGCCGATGAAGGCAACACCTGGCAGTGCGTCGACACGGTGGAGCTTGGGGGACTGAGCACGGGGGTCACCTGCTCCGGCGTCTGAACGCTCGGATGCGTTCCACAGGACTGTTATCAAGGAGGAACCATGAGTATCTTCTACTGCGACGCGTGCCACACGAAGTTCGAGACGGGGGGCGTCAAGACCGACTGGATCGATCGGACGTACGGTCCCTGCACAAGGTGGACTGCCTCGTGTCCTGACTGCGGCAAGGAATGCCAACTGGCGAAGACCATCCACGCTTACGGCGACGGGGACGACGACTTTGAAAGAGGGTCCTGCGGCTCCGGATGCTCCTCATGCGGCGGATGCTGAGCAGGCTCGGCAAGTAGCAAACCGGGTCAGGACAACCACAACCTGCTCCTTGTACTCACTCATGCAAGCAGTGAGGAGGTGAGGATGGACTACCTGAGAGACGTGGGGCGAGCCGTCGACTACGTCGAGTGTCACCTGGACGACGACGTTACGACAGCGGACGTCACGGAAGCGGTCGGCCTGTAGACACAGACCTGTGGAAAGTGGGTAGAAGTACGGGAAGATGACGGCTGAGCCGCACAAAAGCGAAGTCTGAGCTTGTGGATAACCTGTCAGCAGGTTGGGACAGAGTGTCAGCAGAGACCTGCAGACGATTTGTTAATGGACTGTTCCGGTTCTGATGCAATCGGTTGCGGGGTGTGGATAAGTCCAAACGCAGATGGTGACAGTTGTCATCACAGTCTGGACAGGCTACTTGTCGTACGGCTCACCTTCGAGAATGGAGAACGCGCGGTAGAGCTGCTCTAGGAGGATCACCCGTGCCAGCTCGTGCGGCAGGGTCAGCCTGCCCAACGAGAGGATGCTCGTGCCGGGCGATAGGGGACGGACGCCGACGTTCTGCTCGATGTACGTCTGCAGTGTGGGGTTGAACCCCTCGGCGCCGCCGATGAAGAACGACAGCTTGCGCGTCCCCATGTTCATCAGGTCCTGCAGGCGCTCGGACAGTTCGTGCGACGTAATCTCCTGACCGCGGGGGTCGAGCAGGACACGCGCGCCTTCTTCGAATCGTGCGTAGTTGGCAAGCTGCCGTGAGGCGACGTCGATGACGCTCACCTCGCAGTAGTGCTCCAGGCGACGACAGTACTCGTCCTGTGCCATCTTGTTGTAGGACTTCTTGAGACCGCCGCCCTGGGCGCATATCATAATCTTCATGCGGTCAGTATAGCGGTTGCAGTCCCCCGGACAAGAACCCGCGCTACATCATCTGGATTCACCGCGACCCCCTATGTCCTATCCACGAAGGCGCATACCTAGGACTGCTGCCAGGGATGGATTCCTGCATGCGCGGGAACGACAGGCAGGACAACCGACGAGGGAACGACGGAGATGCTCTAGTGGCTGGTGACGTGCCCCTTGCCAAGCCGTTTGGACTCGTACAGGCGGTCGTCAGCCAGCTTGACGAGGTCCTCTGCAGAGGAATCGCTGACACGGCTGGCGATGCCGGCCGAGAAGGTCACGCGCCCCAGCGTCGTGACGAGCTCCGAGCATGCGAAATCGGTCAGGCGTTTCAGGAACAGCTCAGCGTGCTCACGCGTCGTCTCGGGCAACAGGACCAGGAACTCGTCCCCACCATAGCGGAAGACGAGGTCGGACGAACGGGTAATCTTGCGAATGCAACCCGCAAAGACCCGCAGCAGGCGGTCCCCCTCCTGATGGCCCAGATTGTCGTTGACGGCCTTGAAGTCGTCGAGGTCCAGCATCACCAGGCTCATGTCCCGATGGTACCGGGCCGTACGCGGCAGCTCCATGTCGATCATTTCATCCATCATGCGGCGGTTGAAGAACCCGGTAAGTCCGTCGTGGGTTGCCTGCTCATGCACCTGCTTTGTCTTCTGCTGGTTGTCGATGAGCAGGGCGAGCCCGGCGGTGAACGGCGTGAGCAGCCGGATGTCGGAGCGCGTGAACGCTGCAACCTTGGGCGACTCGAGGTCGAGCACACCGACACAGTGCCCCCCGGCAAGCAGCGGCATCGCCAGCTCGGACCGTGCGGGCCACAGCCCTTCGACAAATTCGGCGCAACGCCTCGCGTCACGGACAAGAACCGGCTTTGACGACAGGAACGCGTGTACGGTGACACCTTTGTGACCATGCACATCCATTTCTAGGCCAGCGTGCCCGATTTCACGCCCACGATTGGCCCTGAGCACCAGCATCTCCCGTTGCGGGTCAAACAGCAAGACGACGGCATGTCCATACCCCAGGACACGACCGATGAGTTCGAGAACGTGATCAAGCCGGGCTTGCAGATCCTGTTCGTCGGTTGCTTGCGCGCCAGCTACCGCCATCTCATAAAGAACGTTCATGTGCTGGTTGCGCACCGCCAGTTCACGCGCCTCCTCATAGCGCAGAATGAGGAGTGCGATGGTGCTCACGACCGGTTCGATGGCAGTGACTACTTCAGGGGTGATGTGCTGCTCGATGGTCTGGACGTTGACGATGGCGATGACGCGCCCATGCAGGAGGATGGGGAAGCCGGCCCAGGAAGCGGTCTTGGATACCGGCTCGCGCCAGTCGGCATACGAGCTGAGGTCCTCAATGATCGCTGGTTTCTTCGTATGGACGATGTCTGCAAGATTCTTGGGCAGGCCTTCCTGGTTGAAGCTGCGTTCAGCTCTGCGAATGATGGAGGTGGCGATGTTCACCCAAGCCTCGATGCGCAGCCGCCCACGCAAACTGATGGTCATCAGAGTCACACTGCAGGACGGCACAAGATGTGCAATCACCTCTACAGCCCGCTGTACCGCTTTCCGGTGCGAACGTTCCTGGAGAATGCTCTGCAATTCATACAGCTCGATGACACCAGTGCCGTGTGTCGCGCTCATATCAATCGCATCTTAGCAGCCATCGGGGGATTTTCCAGTGCTGTCTAGTCCTCGCGCTTCAGCCCGAAGCTGTCGACGAGAGACTCCATCTCTGCGGGGGGAATGCGGTGCATGCCGTCGAGGACGCTTGCATACACCACGGACATGCACGTTTGCTCGAGCAGCTCCATGCGGTTGTACGCCTCCTCCAGATCCGCGCCGACGGTGATGGCGCCATGGTTCGCCATGAACGCGGCGTTGCGGTGAGCAAGTCCTTGGGCAACTTCGCGCGCCAGCTCAATCGTCGACGGCGTCACGTACGGCAGACAGGGAACATGACCCAGCAGGATGGTCGCCTCCGGCAGAATGTCGTCCGGCAGGTCGTGGTGCGCCAGCGCAAACGCCACGGCAAAGGGCGGATGGGCATGAATAATGGCTTGCACATCCGGACGCAGCTTGTAGACCTCGTAGTGCGTCTTGCCTTCGGACGATGGCTTGCCGTTTCCTCGCAACTTGGTGCCGTCCATGTCGACGACGACCACATCGTCTTCCGTCATGAACCCCTTGTTGATGCCGGCCGGCGTAATGGCGATCTCGTCCCCCATCCGTATACTCACGTTGCCCCCCAGGGCAGCGTTCATGTTTCTGTCGTACAGCCTCTTAGCTATTGCGACCAGTTTCGTTGCTGTCTCCATCCATACCTCCCTATATCCTCCCGGACTGCGAGCTCTTGCGTCGCTTCTGAAGCTTGGTTGTCAATGATTGAGTATACCATATACTTGGAAGGTAGGTAAGCATGTTCAGTGTGGAGGCGCTATGTACTCGATCATCGTTCATGGAGGTGTCGGCGCGGTCCCCCACGACAAGGAAGAAGCTGTCATTGCCGGGGTCCGGGAAGCGGCCCTGACAGGGAAGGTCGTTCTTGCGGGCGGAGGATCCTCGCTGGACGCTGTGGAGACTGCTATCAAGGTCCTGGAGGACAATCCGCTGTTCAACGCCGGCACTGGCTCGGTGCTGACGTTCGACGGAGAGGTTGAGATGGACGCCGCCGTTGCCTATGGCCCTGCACTCGGATTCGGAGCCATCGCCGGCATCAAGAACATCCAGCACCCCATCTCGCTGGCGCGCATGGTCATGGAGAAGACTGACCACGTTCTGCTGCAAGGGGCCGGAGCCCAGGAGTTTGCACGCATGATGGGCATCGCGCCCCATAATCCCGTTACCGAGGAACGGCGCGTCCAGTGGCGAGAGTACCGCGAGAGGTTCCTCCGTGGTGACGCCGGCGACTGGCCGAAGCTCAAGGCCCTCATGAAGGAACATCCGGAGTTCATGCACGGCACCGTCGGCGCTGTCGCCGTGGACGAAAAGGGCGGCGTCACCGCGGGCACGTCCACGGGTGGCGTCTTCCTGAAGCTGCTGGGACGCGTCGGCGACACACCGCTGCCCGGCGCCGGCACCTACGCCACAACGTTCGGCGGCGCTTCCTCGACTGGATTGGGCGAGAGTATGATGCGCACCCTCATCACCAAGACCGCCTGCGACTTTATGCGCATGGGGCTCGATGCCCAGGGTGCGGCCTCGAGCGCAGTGAATATGCTGAGCAACATCCTGGGGACCGAGGCGGGGATCGTCGTCGTCGACAATCAAGGTGGCGTCGGCTTTGCCCAGAACACACCGCAGATGGCTTACGCCTACTTCAAGCGGGGAATGTCCGAACCTGTCGCAGGGCTGTGATCCTACCATATCCTGACCGAAAGGGGGGAGCTCACGCTCTCCCCTTTGCCCATTTCCTGGCGGGGTGCACAGAGGGCGATTCTTGGTGACACACCACGGCGGCTTGGCGAGCGGTGCTATCCCGCTACACTATGGTTGTTGCCGGCTCCAGGAGGAACGACTATGGAAACAGATGAGAACATGCTCGACATCGACACGTACGCCAGAGAAGCGGCGGAGCACCGTCACTATCTGCACGCCCATCCGGAACCTTCGTTCGAGGAACGGGAGACGCAGAGGTACATCATCGATCGTCTGCACGGCCTGGGTCTGAATCCATCGCCCATAGCAGGAACTGGTGTCACGGCAACCGTTGCCGGAACGCGCGGTTCTGCCAAGGACAAGGCCCTCCTGCTGCGCGCCGACATCGACGCCCTGCGGCTGACCGAGGAGACTGGTCTGCCATTTGCCTCACAGAACGAGGGTGTGATGCACGCCTGCGGCCATGACGGTCATACCGGGACCCTGCTCGCCGTCGCACACTGGCCGGTCGACCACCGGGACCAGTTCGGCGGGACGGTCAAGCTGCTCTTTCAACCAGCAGAGGAGATCTCACCCGGCGGAGCGGAGCCATGCGTCAAGGCGGGTGTCCTGCAGAACCCGGATGTCACCTTTGCCTTCGGGATGCATCTGTGGAACACGTTCGAGTTTGGCAAGGTCGGTCTGCGCGCAGGGCCTCTCATGGCAGAAGCTGACCGGTTCGAGCTGACAGTCACCGGCAAGGGCACACACGCCGCAACACCACACCTCGGCGCGGACCCAATCGTGGCCTCCGCCCAGATTGTCACCGCCCTCCAGACGATCGTCTCGCGCGAGACCAATCCTCTCGACTCGCGTGTGGTGACCATCGGCACCATCGACGGCGGCTCTGCATTCAACATCATCCCCCGGAGCGTTCACATGACCGGCACCTTGCGCGCACTGTCGCGGGAAGACGCCGAACTAGGCGCCGCCAGTCTACGCCGCATCGTCAGTCATACGGCCGAAGCTCTTGGCACGACTGCCGCAATCGACTACGAATTTGGGTATCCGCCCGTCATCAACGGCCGCGAATCCGTCGCGTTCCTGCGCCCCGTCCTCCAGCAGGCTGTCGGCGAAGACAACGTCGTCGAGCCTGAGATCAGCATGGGTGGAGAGGACTTCACCTACTACCTCCAGCGGGTGCCCGGGGTGTTTGTCTTCGTCGGGACGAGAAACGCCGCAAAGGGTCTCACTGCCCCGCACCACAATCCGAAATTCACCTTCGACGAGGACATCTTCCCCATCGCGGTGTCGGTATTCGTAGCCGTCGTAAGGGGGTACCTTTCATGAAACTCTCCACACGGCGTGTCGCGCAGCTTGCCGTCATGGTGGCACTGCTGGTCATCGGCGCCTACGTAAGCATCCCCCTCCGCCCGGTCCCGATAACCTTCCAGAGCGCCTTTGTCGTGCTGACACCGCTCCTGTTCGGCAGCACAGGGTACATTGCCGTCCTGGCATACCTGCTGCTTGGGCTGGTCGGCCTGCCGGTCTTCGCCGGGGGAGCCTCCGGCATGGTCGCCCTCTCAGGACCGACGGGCGGTTTCCTTGTCGGCTTCCTTCTCGCCTCAATCGTCGTCGGCGCTCTTGCCGAGCATTGGCGCTGGGACTCCTGGCGACGCGACCTGGCTCTTGCAGAAGGATCACTCGTCCTCATCTATGTCCCGGGCATCCTGTGGATGTGGCGCGTTCTCCTGTTGCGAGGAGGCACCGCCCAGGCGGCTCTCCTCGGCCTTGTCCCGATCATGGCCCTCGATGTCGTCAAGATGGCCGTGGTCGCCGTCCTTGCGCGTCCACTTCGTTCAGCCCTGGCTGAGGCCTGACGGTGGCCGACTACAAGGTTCTGCTTGCGTACGCCAGCGTAGGCGCCGGGCATGAGCAGGCGGCACACGCGCTGGGAGAGGTCTTCGAGCAGCGAGGTTGGGAAACGCGCTACGTCGACTTCCTCGACGAGGTCCCCGCGGCCATGCGCTTCGTCATGTGCGACGCCTATCTGCAACTCATCAAGATGCTGCCGGAAGCCTATGACCTGGCCTTCCAGGCCACCGTCACGCTCGACCTCAAGGAGGCGGAGCGCACATCGCTGCTTCTCGCAAACGTCGGCTACAGGAGACTACGAGAGCTGGCACTCATGGAGGCTCCCGACGCGATCGTCTCCACGAACCTCTGGCCGACACTGGCGCTCTCAAAAGTCAAACAGCACCGCCTACAGGGGACGCCGCTGATCAACTGCTTCACCGACTACGTCCTGCAGACACTGTACATGGCCAAGGGGGTCAACTGGCACGTCTCGGCCAACCAGCAAATCACCGCTACCTTCCAGGCTTCTCACCCGCGTCTCCGCCAGCCCATCTACTCCTTCGGCATTCCCGTCCGTCCGGTGTTCGCCGTCCACCATTCTCGGCAGGAAGCCCGTGCCATGCTGGATATCCCACAGGACGTCCATCTGGCCGTCGTCATGGGAGGAGGACTCGGCCTCGGGAACATCCTCGAGGCATGTGACACCCTGACGTCCAGGCCCTTTGGAGAACCCGTCACCGTCGTGGCTCTCTGCGGCAACAACGCTGATGTCCAGAGTCAGATAGGCAACCTCGCCGTCGCTCGTTCGTCCACGCACACCATCAGGGCAGTCGGCTGGACTGACCAGATTTCCACGTACATGCAGGCAGCTGACCTGCTCGTCAGCAAGGCAGGAGGCGTCACGCTTGCCGAGGCAGCGGCTGTCGGCGTCCCACTCGTCATCTTCCAGCCCCTCCCCGGTCAGGAGACCGTGAACGTCCGATTCCTGACACAGCACGAGGCAGCGTATGCGGCAGAGGGCGCCGACCAGCTTCTGCGTGCCGCTGACGAGCTGATGTTCACAAGAAGAGGCTCAGAGATGTCCGCTAACCTCAGGCGCCTGGGAAGGCCCAACTCCACCTACGACATCGTCGCAAGGATCAGTGAAGACGTGTGCCGCCCCGCATCGCCAACAGAGTCGTCATGACGGAACTGCTGCCGTCCTGGGCACGGCTGCTGCCCAAACACTTCACGGCGTCGGGTTTTGTCCTGCGAGATGACCGCATCCTGCTGGTCAATCACCGCAAACACCGTGTCTGGATCTACCCGGGCGGTCACGTGGAGCCGGACGAAACGCCAGACGAAGCATGCCTCCGCGAGGTCTTCGAGGAGACAGGAGTGCATTGCCGCATCGTGAGTCCCCGGGACGAGACACTGGGCGAGCCCGGCGTCGTTGAGATCCTGCACATTCCATGGATGGTCCTGTGTGAGCGCATCCCGACCGGCACGGAACCCGAGCACTGCCACATCGACTTCGCCTACGTCTGTGAGCCCCTGCCCGGCGAGGGAGCACACCTCACCGAGGAGGTCCGGGAGACGGAAGGCATCGGATGGTTCACGCTCGAGGAAATGGGTTCGCTGAGCCTGTTCCCCGACTTCCGCCGTCAGGTCACCAAACTGCTCAGCCTGTAGCCCGTCTGCTAGAACCAGCGCACGACCTCGGACAAGGGGCGCCTCGGACGGGCGGCGGGTTGCTCGTCCGGATACCCGAGCGCCACCGCGGCGACCAGCTCGCCCGATTCTCCCAGCCATTCTTCCAGTTGCTGATACGCCGACCACACGTCACACATCCAGAGCGTGCCCAGACCAAAGGCCTGGGCGGCCAGCAGCATGTTCTGGATCGCCGCCCCGATGGACTGCGTGTCTATTGCTTCCATGAACGTCTGCATGACAGAGTGCGACGTCCAGGGATGCGCACCTTCCGGGTTGAAGACGAAGACCGTCACCGGAGCGCGTTCCATGACCCGCGCCGTCATGATAGCCGTGCCGGTTTCCATCCCGCGGGCCTTGGTGTCTGCGATGCCCTCGCGCATGACCCGTATCATCTGTGTGCGCTTCTCATCGCCCGCCACCACGACGAACCGCCATGGCTGACGGTTCTTGCCCGACGGCGCGAGAATCGCCGCTGCGAGGACTGCGTTGACGGTCTTCTTGGCGACAGGACGGTGAGTGAACTTGCGGACGCTCCTCCGCGTGGCTATCGCTTCCAAGGTGTCCATGACTGGTGCCTCCCCGTCGAATTCCTGTGTGTCAACGAGCCGCAGCTAGGGCGCCCATCGGGTCCCATGGCGGCAGGACCGTCGGCTCTTCACGCAGGACAGAGGCTAGGTCGCCCGGAAGATAGTCCCGGCTGACAGCGACCTCGTATACATACTCGTCGAACCACGCGTCCGTCATGACCATGAATCCCTTATCCCCGAGCTTGTCTCCCCACGAATTCTCAACGCGCCACTTGCGCGCGTGCCCATCGCCGTCGAGGTCGACGCCCGTCAGCACCATGGCGTGCGTCATGACACTCTGTCCATACAGGATGCGCTCGGCCTTGTCACTTATGAACCCCTCGCCGTAGACGAGGTCGTACTCATAGATCGACGGGTCCAGAATGCCGAGGTCTCGCTCTTCGAACTTGCCCACGTCGCAGCCGAACCACACCGGCCGGTCGGCGACCAGCATGTCGATCGCGGCCTGCTTGAAGACCTCGATGGGCGTGTTCAGGTACCGGATACCCTTTGCCTCGATGACATTACCCAGGTAGCCAATCGTGTACAGATGGTTCATGGGCTTGTCGGGCGTCGGGCAGTTGATGAGGCAGACCTTGTTCTCGAGGTCCACGCCGATGTACCGCGCGAAAAACTCCTGCGGCGTGATGGTACCATCACGGTGGAAGGTGCCCCCCTTGTCCCGCCACTGCCAGAAGAACTCGACGGGCGGTGTACCCAGATGGATGGCCAGCATGCGGAAGATCACACCCATCATCATCTCCTTGCGCGAGCGCAGGACATCCTCTTCATCCCCAGTGGCAGCCATCCGCCTCAGTTCGGCGGCATACTCCCGCAGCTTGGCGGTGATGACGGCGTTCATGACCGCTGAGTTGCCGCTGCTCTCCGTCTCGGACATGACTGTCTTCGGGACGACGCCGTACTTGGCCACGAGGGCACAGAACATGTCCCACTGGCCGCCGTCCTGCAGGGGGTGGCTCAAGAGGTGCATCAGTAGGCGCCCATCGGTGGGCTCGGACAGCGTGGAGAGGATGCTCTCGAGGAAGTAGCTGGCCTTCTCCAGCTTGTCCCAGAACATGAGGTAGCTCTGCGACAGCTCAAACTTGTCGACATCAAGGCGCTTCATCGCCTCGGTGCGGAACGTGTTGAGACCGGAGAACAGCCAGCAGCGCCCGCTCTTCTCCTGTGCCGTCGCCTCGTTGCTCGGCAGCATCACCGAGAATGTGTGGTCCGTGCCAGTCGCCACCTCGTGATTGAGAGCAGCAGTATGCACGGACACCCGCGTCACCGCGTCCTGAGCCAGCCGATTGACCGGGTTGCTCTCGAATGACATCCTGAACTGCTCGAGCATCTCTTGCGTCATGACTGCCTGTGGATTGTGCTGGCTCATGGTTCTGCCTCCCGTCGTGCGGGTTCTGCCACCCGTCGTCACGTTCAGACTACACCGCTCCCGCGTTTTTGCGAGAGCGCCCGGTGTTGTATACTGCCCACATGAGAATGCGAATCGCAAGCTGGAATGTACGCGGCATGCCCCATCCGACCGATCAGCTCGGACTGCTGGCTGACCAGCACCCCGACATCCTGCTCCTGCAGGACGTGGAACCGTCAGCAGTGCGCGCCGTCGAGAGCAGTCACCTGTGGGCAGACGTCGCGGACACATGGTCGCCACCTTACCCTCCCGAGGCCATCACCCGCCGGGGCGGGTGTCTGATAGCAGCTAGCAGCGACTGGGTGCTTGGGTCGCCGTTGCCTATCCTGGGCATCCTGCCCTCCAATCGTACGCTTGCCGTCACGGCCGTCCACGCGGGATCCACCCTGACCATCCTCTCCTGCTACGCCCCCACCAACACCAGCCAGGGCAGGAAAGAGCGGTCGCGGTACTTCAGCGCCCTGGCAGCCTGGCTGTCCGCAGTCCCCGCCCCCGCCGTGCTGGGCATGGACGCCAACGGGCCGCGCGTGGACCACCCCGACATCGAGCAGAGCAGGTGGTGGACTGACGAAGAGGCGCTGGTCCTGGGCGCCGGGGCAGGGACCTCTGACGTGCTGCGCTTGTGGTACACCGACCA
>Ga0315294_10000216_pt1 | contig 62628 bp, 50 predicted proteins | sample YL17G13_40_MG_FD_203626 | JGI IMG/M metagenome (GOLD analysis project Ga0315294, IMG submission 203626) | Sediment microbial communities from Yellowstone Lake, YNP, Wyoming, USA - YL17G13_40 | ecosystem: Environmental > Aquatic > Freshwater > Lake > Sediment | place: USA: Wyoming | collected... | reverse complement strand
ATAATTACAGCTACCGTTACAATAAGCGTCCAAAGAAAATACTTTCTCATCTTTTCAACAGAACGATAAATCTCTTCGAGTTTTTTATCCTGTTCTTCAATTTTTTTAAAAATTTCTTCTTCCATGTCTTCATTATACCAAAAAACTGCCTCTTTGGCAATTTTGTTGGCTCCCCCTATGCAACAATATTAGAACCTGGTTGATAAATACTTCTGCTTAAATTCTTAGCTATCTGATTATTTCAAAGTTATGATAATGGCGCCGATAACCATAAAAAGAGCACCGATAACCGTTCTCCAACCAAGATGTTCGCCGAGAAAAAAAGCTGCAAGAATTATAACAAAAACCAAGCTAAGACGATCTATAACCACTACTTTTGTCGCTAAACCAGTTTTCAAAGCTAAAAAATAAAAAAGCCAAGAAAGTGCACCGGCGATACCAGCCAAAACAATCAGCAGCCAATCTTTTGAACCAAATGATTTTAAAGAGAAACCCTGAAATTTTTTCAGAAAAAAACTGACCAAAGTTAAAAAGACAGCCATGATGATGGAGCGTATGGTAGTGGCTAAAGTAGAATCAATGCCCTTCAACCCCATCTTTGCAAAAATCGCCACCAAAGCCGCCGTTATCGCCGAAAGAAAAGCAAAAATTAACCAATTCATAAGTATTTTAATTTATTCTACCAAAAAACCGCCGCAATAAAAAGACGGAAATTGTCGACTCCGCATGGTGAACGACGTTAGAACCTGTTGTGTGTGCATCAAAGCAAAAACTGACTGATTGCAGACAGTTCTTGTATCTTTCCAACCCACAAATATTTATGGGCTCGAAAAAAGAAAAAGGAATTTGTTTCCATATTAATAAAGCCGCTAGAGAGCTTAAATTATTACGACGTGCTATTCGAGCAGATTTGTATAATTCCACAGCAAAAATATTCGGGTCGCACAAAATTTCTCCCGGCACCAAAATAAAAAGACGGCAGAAAGCCATCTTTTTATTTTGGCGAAAAATCAGAAGTGCTTTCGTTATAGCTACGCACGTCGCAACGCTTTGACAATGACGATAAGCACAATGGCGCCAAGAAGAGCAACGATGAAACTGTAGAGATTGAATCCGGTCACGCCAGTCTGCCCAAAGAAGCTCATAAGCCAGCCGCCGATGACAGCGCCGACAATGCCGACGACAATGTTAAGTACTGCGCCCTGTCGCGGATCAGTTTTCATAATAAGAGAGGCAATCCAACCGACCAACGCACCGAATATAATCCAAAGAATGATTCCCATATAATTTATAGTGAAAAATTGATAATACCAAACGACCTTGTGTTTTTCCGTCAATTATGCTTCTCTTCTTGCTTTTCAAGCTTCTCTGCCGCTTCTGGGGTCGATACAGTCTTACTCATAAGAAGAATTCGAATAATACCTATTGCTATGAGCCAATAGACAAGCATTGCCAAGAGCGTCGTCCACTCAAAGATACTGCCTTGCACAGTGGTCTTTGAAAATACTGCAAGAAAAGGAGCAGTAAATGGCCAGGTAATGGCGTAGATAAAGCTCGTAAATCCCGCTTCAGGATTTGCTCCCATCAGCTTGAGTACAAAACGGAACGCAAGCAATATCTCAAGCAGCGAAAGAAGATACCACATAATTTGGGTACCCCTGAATAACGGTTTCGTAGTGGGAGAATTATATGATGAGTCCATGATTGTGAATGCTAATAAAATATTTATTAATTATGTTCAAGTAGTCGACCTTTACTTCATTCTACCAAAAAACCGCCCGACTTGAAAGACATAGGAAGATTTCTTTCATATTAATTTTATTTCGCTGCATTTTCACCGGCTAAATAGCCCGTACTCCAGCAAGCTTGAAGATTAAATCCACCAGTCGGGCCATCAACATCAATAATTTCACCGGCAAAAAATAAATTATCAATTATTTTTGATTTCATTGTTTTATGGTCGATTTCTTCAAGAGAAATCCCACCGCTTGTAACTATAGCCGAATCAAAACCCAAAAGTCCTACTGACGTCATCTCAAGATTTTTCAACAATTTTACCAAACTATGCCTCTCTTCCCTTGTTATTGTATTCACCTTTTTCTCTGGATTTATATTGGATAATTTAACAATCACGGGGATCAGTTTACGGGGCAGAAGATCGATCAAACAATTCTTAAATGATTTATTTTTATATTTTTTAAAATCCCTTTGAACTCTTTCATCTAATGTCGCGGAATCTAAAGCCGGCTTTAAATCAAGTGATAATTTTACTTCTCCGTTTCTTAATAATTCTCCAACTTTTTTGCTTATATCTAAAACTATAGGGCCGCTTAAGCCAAAATGTGCAAATATACATTCTCCGAATTCGCTTTTTTCTTTTTCACCTTTTTTAAAAACGTTTATTTCAACATTTTTTAAACTTAAACCCTGCAATTCTTTAATCCATTTTTCTTTTATTTTTATCGGAACCAAAACGGGAGATAAATCCTTAATATGATGGCCTAAATCACTCGCCCATTTAAATCCATCTCCGGTAGAACCGGTTAATGGGTATGATTTTCCGCCCGTACAGAAAATATAATTTTTGGCCGCAATTTCTCTTTTTCTCAATATCAATTTTTTAATTTTACGATTTTGGCAATCAACCCCAACAACTTCTGAATCATAAATTATATCCACCTTATTTTTTATTAAATAATTAATCAGCGCCTTTAATACATCTTTTGATTGATCACTTGTTGGAAAAACCCTTTTTCCTCTTTCTGTTTTTGTCTTCAGCCCTAATTTTTCAAAAAAATCAATAATATCTTTTGGCCCAAAAATAGAAAAGGCGTGAAAAAGAAAATTTCCGTTCTTTCCATAATTTTTAACTAACTCCCTTAAATTAAATTCGGCGTTGGTTATATTGCACCTACCTTTGCCAGTCAGAAGAAGTTTTATACCGGGTTTCTTATTTTTTTCTATAAGAATGGTTTTGGCACCCAATTCCGCCGCCCTTCCCGCGGCAATCATTCCAGCTGACCCTGCACCAACAATAGCAACATCAAAGTTATTTTCTTTTTTTATCATTAATTTTATTTAATTTTCTCATTCTACCAAAAAACCGCCTGATTGGCGATTTTCTGGATTCGGCTCCGCCCATGCGACGATGTTAGAACCTGTATTACCACTTAAAAGCTTCGGCGGTGAAATCACTATCTTTAACTTACGCCCTTATAAAGCTTTTTAATTTTTGTAAGCAATAGGACCTCTAATTATCTAATCAGTAACTTTTATTGTGGTCGTATAAACCATCTCGTCGTTATAATAGATATTTAAATCAAACTCTCCTTCTCCAACTATCCTGGGTAAATCTGAACCGGTTCCTATATCTCTTCCTTCTAATTTCATTTTGTAGCCTGAGGAGGTAAACACAACTTCTCCGGTGATCGGATCTATTACTTCATAATATGCTTCGCCCTTGGCTGTGGATTTCACGCCGACAAAATCAATTTCTATGGCATCGGTTGTTTCAAACTCGGTTGTCGGTACAGGAATATTGTTTGGACCCGGTGGCATTCCCAGCTTCATTTTAGAAATGACAATCTTGTTAAAATATTGAGAATAAGAAGGGGGTTCGGAACATACTCCTTTCTTGCAGAATAATCCTTTTTCGCAGTCTTTATACGTTGAACAAGCATCGTCTTTCTTTCCTTCTGTACATTCAGCATTTACACAATAATTTGTTAAACAATCTGCTTTATTAGCGCAGGAATCACCTCTTTTCCCTTCAGTGCATTTCCCTTCTACACAAAAAGGGGTGAGACAATCTGCTTTACTCAGACAAACCGAACCTGCTTTTCCCGAAGAACAAATTTTATTAATACACTTTAATCCTGTCTGACAATTCTTCTCAGATTTGCAAGATCCGCCTTCGGCGCTCTTTTTTAACAAAAATTGCCAACCCAAAAATCCCAAAGCCAAAATCACTAAAATAATAATTGGGATAATAAAAGATTTTTTCATATTTTAAAAATCAGAAATTTTTGAAAACGACCTTTGTTTAATTTTAACATAAATAAAACCTGAAAAAAAACTCTCGGACAGACATGCTTGCTCTAGCGGACGATTTTAGAACTTTGAGGTGAGAAGAAGTGCCCCAATATCCTGAAGTTATATTGAAACAAATAAAAGAGTTATGTGGATGAATTATTTATTCTCCCAATACTTATCACCCTCATCCTCCATTTTTTTCAATCTCGTATAATAGTCTGGAAATTCATTTAAGTGAGCAAGGGCTATCTTGCCCGTCACAAGAGCGTCATCATTAGTTACATTAGTGTGTGGGTCACGAGTACCATGCTCTAATTCTACATTCATACCCATTCTGAATTGCTCTACATCAAATTTAGTCCAATCAATGCCCAGTTCTTCACCAATTTTTTTAGCTTCTTCGGTTGTAAATTGTTTTTTGTTTTCCATATTTTTTTGATATGTTAATAATTGAATAACCTTTCCATACTCATTCTACCAAAAAACCGCCTGATTGGCGAAATTTCTAAAACCCCAAATAATTTTAAAATTCTGTATCAAAAATAAGTTTATCTCCAACTTCTAAACCAATTTTATCTGTTATTCCTCCGTTTAATTCTAAAACATACTGTGCTTTTTTATCAGGATTAATAGTGGGACAGGGATCAGACTTGCATGGTTGAGTATTTTTACTGATAAAAACCACTTCTTTATCTTTATTAATCCAGATTATATCCAAAGGTATTAAAGTATTTTTCGTCCAAAAAGAATATTCTCCTTCATTTTCAAAAATAAAAAGCATGCCTTTATCTAAATCTAACTTTTCTCTAAACATCAAACCCCGAGTTCGTTCTTGAGTGGTTATCGCTAATTCAACGGTAAAACAATTATCCTTAAAACAAACTTGGCTTTGATTTTTTGGATAAAAAGAAAATAAAATTATTATGAATATCAAGAATAAAATTACAGATAAAAAAACGGTTAATGGAAACTTCTTTTTCATTAAAATTATCCTAACAAAAAATCGCCTCAATAAAAAGGTGTTTTTTATTAGCTCGTTGTTTAGGATTTTAACCAATACGGATTATACAATATTTGCTCCTCGTCCGTAGATTGTAAGACACTATCATTTTCAACCTAAAACCGCCCGTTGCCGGCGGTTTGGTAATTTTTAACAGTAAACTTTGGTTAGGCCACAGGTTGTGTGCAGTGAGAGCAACGTTTGGCGCCAATCGGAATCTCGCTTTGGCACTCGGGGCATTTCTTGGTGATAGGGTCTGCCAGCGGTTCCTTGCGAGAGCGGGTAATGAGCATGTTCATGGGTTTAATCACAAAAAAGAAAATCGCAGTCGCCACGAGTAAAAACGAGATAAGGGCATTAATAAAATCGCCGTACATAAACTGGCTGCCGTTTATCGTAAACGAAAAAGATGAAAAATCTGGCACCTTGACGATGGCCGAAATAAGCGGAGTCAATAAATCCTTTACGAGTGCCGTAACGACCGTACCGAAAGCGACGCCGACTACCACACCGACTGCCAGATCGACTACATTGCCCCGAAGCAGAAACTGCTTAAATTCTTTTAGTATAGACATATTGGTTAATTATTAATGTTAATTTATGAAATGGCACCGCCTTACCTAATTTTACCTCCATTCTTATTTATATTCTACCAAAAAAACGCCTGATTAGCGATTTTTGTCGGCTCCGAGGGACGGACGATGTTAGAACCTGTTTAAGTAAAAGTTGAAATTATTTATATTTAAAATTAACATCGTGTTGTCCGGCAGGAAGCTGATAGCCGTCAGTTTCGAAAGGATAAGCCAGCACCCCGCTGGGAAAATTCGCATCCGGACTATAACTTTTCCAGTAAAAGAACAAGCCGGGTTGGACCCAATGCAGATAGCGGTTGCCCGTTTGCGCAATAGATGGATCTATTCCTTTTGTATTTAAACCAAAGAGCGGATTTTCGGTTGTATCCGATACTTTGAAGCCAATGTCAACAAAAGAGTGAGTACCAACACTACCGGCGAATCCAATTAGTTCCCCGCGTTTTACCGTATATCCGATGAGAGCCTCGCATGCACCCGCGTTACCCTTGTCGGTCACATAATCCATATTACCCATATAAAGGTGCCCCTGGGCTTGGATGATACCGGTACCCGGTTCGACATCACCACAATCTGGATTTATATTTTGCCCAAGCAACAGTGGCGAACTGTATAAATGATAAACATAAATAATCATACCCGGCCAATCAGGACTGGCAGACTCGAAAAATAACACCAAATCATTGAATGGGGTATATTTTTGTCCGTCATTTCCAATTCCATGTGTGACACTATTATTTTGAAAGCCCACTAGTACCATATCAATAGGCGCAAGTACGGGTGTTCCATGAATTTTGAGTTCCCAAGCCATGCTATGCTTAGTGGCGTAGCCCGGCTTTTCTGGATTAATACCAAGTTTAGGGCCAAGCGTAATCATATTAGGGTCAGCATCCTGCCCGTATACTTCCGTATGAGTATTGATACCTACCATACTGGGTGGCGGTGAAGTAATTGCAGATGCGCTCGTATCGGGCACGGCAAAAACAGATTGTGAATTATTTATTTGTTCGGCTTTCTGTTGTGCTTCCTGCTGTTGTTGCGTAGTTTCAGTTAAGGCTTGTTCAGCCTTTATATTCTTCTGCCACAAAATATAACCTCCTCCGGCCAATACGATAATGACTGCCCCAAATCCCAGTAATAAAATTTTATTCTTAAGTAAAACCATCATTGATTATTATATCATGAAAACAAAATCGCCTTAATAATTAAGTCGAAAAAGTAGGTGCTCCGGGGGACGGACGATGTTAGAACCTGTTTGGTGAATTATGCCAGTGTTTTTATTATTTAGTTTTATTAAATAGCTTTTGAGCTGGACATCCGAGTTCTCGCTGCTTGCAGTATTTACAAGCCAGACGACCTCTTACCAATGCATTTCCTAAAAATCCCAGAAAAAAGAGCACCACCATAAGTGACAGAATTATCCAATCAAAATTTTTCACCAAAATAACAATTCCGACAAGGATGGGAATAACCGAAACCAAAAAGTCTGGAATAATATCTTTCCAAGTTATTTTAATATCAATAAACTTTATTAATTCTCCCCTTTTAAAGAATAAACTACTTAACCTTCCTTTTCCAGAAAAACAAGTTTTTCCAAAATAATAACAATTCACGCAGTGCCCCCTTAATAATTTTATTTCCAAAATTAGGATATAGCAAATGTAAAACAAAAGCCACAATAAACCAATTTTATAAACAAGAAATCCCCCTATGATATAGATAGAGAGTGAAACAATGTTTGAGATTATTACCATCCAAAAGGGATAGTTTTCATAACATTTTTGTTGTTCCATATTCTTTATTCTACCAAAAAACCGCCTAATTGGCGATTCTTTGATTTTAATTATTTTTATATTGCCTTTCGTTTTAATTTAGCCGCCAAAAGTACAACTGCAAAACCCAGAGCATAACTTACCCAGATATTCCATTTCATAAAAAATCCCCAACCGGTAAAATGGGTTGTTATCAGTGCGTCTAAAATAAATCCCGTTATCACCCACGCAACTGCATATTTCAGTATTTCTTTAACAGAAGAAATATTTAAACTTCTAGCCAAAAAGAAAGTTGTTGCCAAGGTCGCTAAAGCCGTTATGGCCCAGGCCAAAATTGTATTTTGACTGTTTAAAACTACGAATATAGTAGCTACCATATAAGCCACTATCCAGATTACGACTCCGTATCCGACGAGTTTATAATATTTTTTCATTTTTCCTATTAAATTATTTATTCTTTTTAAATTAATCGACCTTAATCTATTCTACCAAAAAAATCGCCTCAATAAAAAGGTGGTTTTAATCGGCTCCGCGGGTAGGATTCGAACCTACAACCTAGTGCTTACACCTAATCCTCATGTTTCCATAAGGGATGGACTATATCATTCCCCTAACGATTGAGGGGACGAGGCGCTTCGGACGAAAATTATTTAACCTACGTCCTACTCCCTTTCGGGATAGTCTCTGAACCTTCCAAGTACATAATACTTTATGTGCTTGGCTTGGCTGCGGATTACCATACTAATTAAAGTTTAGGCTCCCCGCAATTCACCTCGTTTTTCAACCCCGATTTCTCGGGGAAGCTGCAATAAATTTACAGGCACCCGCGCTACCATTGCGCCACCGCGGAATATATTTAGATTATAGTAAAAATTAGAAATTGAGTCAATTAGTAATTATCTTAGTATCCTTTCAATTTTTTAAGAAAGCCATGTTCTCTAATTCTCTCCAATGACTTGGCTTCAATTTGGCGGATTCGCTCGCGGGTTACGCCGAATTCCTTACCAACTTCTTCAAGAGTATGGGTAATCCCATCTCCTAACCCAAACCTCATGGCTAAAATCTTTTGTTCTCTCGGAGTTAAATCAACCAAAATTTCTTTTAATCTTTCTTTAAGCAAAGTCCTGGCTGCTTCCAAAGAAGGTGAAATGGATTTTTCATCCTCAATGAATTCAGCTAAAATAGAATCTTTCTCATCTTCGCCAACCGGCATTTCAAGCGAAACAGTACTTTGAGAGATTTTTTGAATATGACGGACCTTATCTACTTCGATTCCCATTTCGGCCGCAATTTCTTCGGGTAAGGGCTCCCTGCCCAGGTCCTGCAATAATCTGCGTTTCACTTGGGAATATTTTGAAATGGTTTCTACCATATGAACAGGAATTCTAATGGTTCTGGCTTGATCAGCCAAAGCGCGGGTAACTGCCTGCCTTATCCACCAGGTGGCGTAAGTTGAAAACTTATAACCCCTTCTCCAGTCAAATTTCTCTACCGCTCGAAACAAACCCAAGTTTCCTTCTTGAATTAAATCAAGCAAGGTTAAATTAGGAGATCTACCTACATACCTTTTAGCAATAGAAACAACTAATCTTAAGTTGGCTTTGGCCAATGTTTTCTTTGCCTCCTGGTCACCTTTTTCAATTCTTTTTGACAATTCTTTTTCTTCAGCAGCCGTAACGAAAGAAATCTTGCCAATTTCTTTTAGATACATCTGGATAGGATCAATTCTAGCTTCGCCTTCTTTTGTTTTTCCAACTTTTTCCTCAAGAGAAATTAATCCCTTCGCTTCTTTAACTTCAATTCCTTCTTTTTCTAAATTCTCATAAAGTTTTTCCAGCCCTTTAATATCTTTTTCTATATCCCCGAAGTAATAAAGAATTTCAGAATAAGTGACAAAGCCCCTTTCCTTTCCTTTTGTAATCAATTTCTGAAGTTTTTCCGGAGTAAAAACTTTCTTAGGCCTGCCCCGTAGGAAGCCTCTGGCTTTCCTTCGTGGTCGACCAAGCTTTACTCCTCGCCTTTTTCTTCGAACAGAAACGATCTTCTTCTTTTTCCCTTTCAATTGTTTTTTCTTTTTACCCCGTAGGAAACTTGCTTTCCTTCGGGGCTTTTTTAGTTTTGGCATTTTAGGTGGTCTCCAAATCAAAAAGTGATTTGGAGCAAAGATTAAACTCTTTAATTAACTCTTCAACCTTTTTCCAATTTTGTTCTTCTTCAGCTTTTTTTATTTCCTGAGAAATCTGGTTTAATTTATTTTTAGTTTCTATTATCAAAATTTCTTTTAAGCAGTGTTGGATTTCGGAGGTAATTTCTTTTTCTTCTATTTCTTCTATCTCTGCCTTTAGGGCAAGATAATTAAATAAATCAGAATCAATTTTTGCTCCCTTCTTTAATTTTATCAAAATTTCTTTGACAGGCCCTGAAAACTTCTCCAAGTCCTCTTTTTTAATAATCTTTATGTTTTGCGGCGATTTTAAAATTAAAATAATCAATCTTTCTTCCAATAATTCATTTCTTGATTTTAACGGTAAATTTTTAATTTCTTCCGGTCCCGGCTCTAAAACTTCAGAATATTCTTCCAATTTAACTTTTTTTAATTCTTCCTCAACATCTTCTTCTTTGGTATTCAATCTTCTTGCCAATTCATTTATCCAATGGGACTGAACTATTCTGTTGGGAATTTTTTTAATTACGGGCAAAAGCACAATTGCTATTTTTCTTTTACCGTCTGGCGTCTCTTTATCAAATTTAGCAAAAGCGCTCTCAAAATAAAAATCCATAATTGATTTTACTTCCTTTATTCTTTTTTCCCATTCTTTTGGATTTTTAAAAATTAAATCTGCCGGATCCAAACCCTGAGGCAGAGTAACAACTTTAACATTAAAATCGTAAAGTTGAGCCAGGCCAATTCCTCTTTTGGTGGCCAGGTCCCCGGCCACATCCATATCAAAGGCGATGAACAAATTATCCGAATAACGCTTCAAGATTTTTAATTGAAAAGAGGTGAGAGCGGTTCCCGAAGAAGCTACCACGTTTTCAAATCCCGATTGAAATACCATTATTAAATCAATATAGCCCTCAACTAAAATACAAAAATCTTTCTTTCTAATTACTACTTTTGCTTTGTCCAGGCCGTATAAAGTGCGACCTTTGTCATAAAGCATGGTTTGGGGAGTATTAACGTATTTTGCGATTTCTTCATTATCTTGAGCTTTAAAAACCCTGCCGCCAAAACCCACCACCTGCGAATTTAAATCAAAAACCGGAAAAATAATTCTCCCCCTGAACCTGTCATAAAAAGAACCTTTTTCAGAAGATAGCCCTAGCCCGGCTTTTTTAATTTCCTCTTGTTGATAACTCCTGGAGAATAAAAAATCAGCCAATCCCTGCCAGACATCGGGAGCATAACCTATTCTCCATTTTTTTATGCTTTCTTCTCTAATTCCTCTAGAGATAAGATATTTTTTTGCTTCTTTTCCGATTTTACTTTCTTCAAGTTGTTTTTCAAAAAATCTGGCGGCCAGTTCGCAAATTTCATAAAGCCGCTGTCTTTCTGTCTGCCATTTTTTGTATTCCGGCGTTTGTCGCTTAAGTTCAACTCCTGCTTTTTGGGCTAAAATTCTTAAAGCATCGCCAAACTCAACCCCTTCAATCTGCATTACGAATTTAAAAATGTCGCCTCCGGTTCCGCAACCGCCAAAACAATGCCAAATTTGACGGGCCGGCGAAACAAAAAAAGAAGGCTTTTTTTCTGAATGAAAAGGGCAAAGTGCCCGATAGTTTATCCCTGATTTTTGAAGCTTAATGTAACTTCCAACAACCTCGACTATGTCGAGACGATTTTTAATTTCATCAATGGGAGAGGAGATCATAAATAGTAGTGAAAATCAGATCTATCATATCATAAATATTAAAAAGGGGCAATTTTTAACTTATTTGCGGGCTTGAACGGGTTTTGAACGCGTTTATCTTGACACCGCTATCTTTCAGGGATACAATTATATATAATGATTAGAATCCCGTATATAGCGGGTTTTTTAAAAATTAAAACACAAAATGAGAAAACTGCGCATCGCTCAGGTTTCATCTCTATGGGAAAAAACCCCGCCTCCTCTCTATGGCGGCACAGAAAGAATAGTCTATTATCTTACCGAGGGACTTGTGAAAAAAGGGCATAAAGTAACGCTTTTTGCAACAGGCGACTCCAAAACATCAGGGAAACTTAAATCAATTTATCCCCGGGCTCTCTATCGCGACAATGTCCCCTGGACCAACGCCCTCTACCCCCTTTTACATCATACCAATGTTTTTGAGCAGGCAAGGAATTTTGACCTTATTCACGTCCATTTTAATACACGGCAGGACTACATCGCTCTTGCCCTGGCCGGATTTGTAAAAACGCCGACTCTTTTTACCATACATTGCGTTTTGCCGAAAAAAAACGAGAAAGAAAAAAGAGACCGTTTTTTACTCCTTCAAAAATACAGAAAGAGAAATTTTGCGACCATCTCCCGCGCCCAGCAAACCCTAAAGTTCTTGAATTATGTGGGCGTGGCGTATAACGGCCTGGATTTCTCGCGCTTCAAGTTTTTCCCGAAACCAAAAAATTATCTTGTCTGGTTGGGCAGAATTTGCCAGGATAAAGGAACGTTTGAAGCAATCCAGGTTGCCAAAAAGACAAAAATGAAATTATTTCTGGCAGGAAAAATTGACTGGGCGAATTACGACTATCTTAAATACTACAAAGAAAAAATAAAACCGGAAATTGACGGAAAAAATATCAGTTATCTTGGTGAATTAAACGACAAGGAAAAAACCGAATTGATGGGAAACGCCAAAGCAGTTTTGAACCCGATTAACTGGAACGAGCCCTTTAGTTTGGTAACGATTGAAGCAATGGCTTTAGGCACGCCGGTAATCGCTTTTAGACGAGGCCCCATTCCGGAGCAAATTATTAACGGCAAAACCGGTTATATTGTCAGAAATGTAAACGAAATGGCAGGGGCAGTCAAAAAAATAGAAAAAATAAATCGCGGTTTTTGCCGGCAACACGCCATTTCTAATTTTAATTTCCAAAAAATGGTTGAGAGTTACGAAAAGATTTATCAAAAAATTCTGTCCTGTTAGAGCCGGCAAAATTTTTTAACAAGACAAAACAACTTTATGTGGACAAAAGAATCTCTCAAAGAGGTAATTAAAGAAAAATTAAAAGACCATCTTTTCGTAATTGTTTCAAACCGGGAACCCTACAGCCATGTTTATGTCGGCCAAAAAGTGAAGTGGATGGGAGCGGTAAGCGGCGCGGTAACTCCTTTGGATTTTATTATGCAAACCGCCAAGGGAAGCTGGATTGCCACTGGCACCAGCGACGCTGACAATGTTGTGGTTGATAAAAATGGCGAAATTATGGTCCCACCGAATGATCCCCGCTATACCTTAAAGCGAATTTGGCTAAACAAAGAAGAAATAGACGGCTATTATAACGGGTTCAGTAACAGCACTCTCTGGCCGCTTTGCCACATTGCCCACGTCAGGCCCAGTTTCCATCACGCAGAATGGGAAACCTATAAAAAAGTCAATGAAAAATTTGCCCAAACGATTTTAGAAAAAGTTGGCAACAGCAAGGCGTTTGTCTGGATTCAGGACTATCATCTGGCTTTGGTGCCCAAGTTCCTGAAGAAAAAGCGGCCCGACCTGATTGTCGCCCAATTTTGGCATATTCCTTGGCCGGCGGCCGAAATTTTCAGAATTTGCCCCTGGAGAAAAGATATTTTAGAGGGTTTGCTGGCAAACGACCTGCTTGGTTTTCATCTGGGCCATTATTGCACCAACTTTTTTAACACGGTTTCAAGAGAACTGGAAACCAATATCAACTACGAAACCTCCAAGATTTCCCACAAAGACCACTGCACAACCGTAAAGGCGTTTCCAATCGGCGTTGATTCCGAATATATTTCTAACTTGGCAAGCCATAGCCGGAAAAGCATAAAAACCGCCACGAAAAAATACATCAGCGGAGATTATAAATATCTATGTCTCAGCGTTGAAAGATTGGACTATACCAAAGGAACTCTTGAGCGTCTTCAAGCCATAGACAGGTTTTTAACGAAGTATCCGCAGTATCAAAAGAAATTTGTTTATTTTGGAATCATCGCCTTGTCTCGAATGAATATCCCCACTTATCAAAATTATTTAAAAAACATAGAGGATTTGGTCCAAAAAATTAACTGGAAATATCACACCAATTCTTGGTACCCTATAACAATCACCAACGATATTTTCGGCTTAAAAGATCTTATTCCTTTATATAAAAACGCCAATATCTGCATGGTCACCTCTCTTGACGACGGAATGAATATCGTCTCAAAGGAATATGTCACGGCCGCCAATCCCAAAAAGGGAATGCTGATTCTCTCGCATTTTACCGGCACTGCCAGGGAGTTAACCGACGCAATCCAGGTAAACCCTTATAATATTGAGCAGATGACCGAAGCAATCAGAATTGCCCTTGAAATGCCGAGAAAGGAAAGAATGGAAAGGATGAAAAAAATGAAAGAAGTTGTCAAAGAGAGAAACGTCTATCGCTGGGCTTCAAAGTTTATTTTAGAATTATCAAACGCCGCCTCTCCTCTGCCGCCAGCGGAACCCGAAGAAAGAACTAAAAAATAGCCACAAATTAGATTAATGCCTGAATCCCGGGACTTAACAATATCAAAAAGGAGGACTGCCGAAAGTGGGTGGAAGAAAAATTTACGGCTGAGAGAATGGCAAACGAATACGAAAAGGTGAATTAATTAACAAAAAATTAAAATGAAAAAACTAAAAATTGCTCAAATTGCTCCTTGCTGGTATCCAATCCCGCCCGAAAAATATGGAGGAGTTGAAAGAATTGTTTTTTTATTGTCTGAGGAATTAAAAAAATTAGGACATCAAGTGACTTTATTTGCCTCGGGAGATTCAAAAGTCTCAACAAAATTGGTTAAAGTTTTTCCAAAAAGTTTGACCAAAATGAGACTTCCTTGGACTGAAAATGTTCTAAATTTAGAAAGTCTATTTTCGGCTATAAAAAAAGATGGGCGGTTTGATATTTTGCATTCTCATTTAGATTATTTAACTTTATTTTTCCAAGATTTAACTAAAACTCCAATTTTGCAAACATTTCACAATTCAATGGAAGAAAAGGGGCTTTCTGGCAAATCCCTCTTGTATAAACTTCACCAAGAAAATGTTCTAGGCATCTTCATTTCCAAAAATCAAAAAAAGAACTGTCCTTTCAAATTTAAAAAAAGCTGGGTGGTTTATAACGGAATAGATATTTCGAAATTCAATTTTAATTCAAAACCTGAAGATTATTTTTTATGGGTAGGAAGAGTAGAAACTTATAAAGGAATTGAAAATGCGATTGAGGCAGCCAAATTAACCAAAATAAAATTATATTTAGTTGGAAAATTGGATCCAGAAAGAAGAGAATATTTTAAAAAGAGAATAAAGCCAAAGCTATCTGATAGAATCAGGTATTTAGGAGAACTTCCTCAAAGGAGATTGATAAAACTCTACCAGGGAGCAAAAGCCTGCCTCTATCCGATAGAATGGGAAGAACCTTTTGGATTAATTATGGTCGAATCAATGGCTTGTGGAACGCCGGTCGTGGCTTTCAAGAGAGGGTCGGTGCCGGAAATTATTGTTGATAAAAAAACTGGCTTTATGGTAAAAAATGTCAATGAAATGGTTTCAGCAATTAAAAAGATTGACCAAATTGACAGAAAAGAGTGCCGGAAAAGAGTTGAAAAATATTTTACTTCAGAAAAAATGGTTAATGAATATGAGAAAATCTATTACCAAATCCTTAAAGAAAATTAAATTTTTCTTCGTCTCTATGGGACCTGGAGAAACAGAACATGCCAGAGCCCTTGGAAAATATCTTTCAAAAAAGGGGTACAAAGTTTTGTTTGCCTTACGCCAAGAAAAAAATGCTTTCTTTTTTGAGAAAGATGAAGAATTCAAAATTTTTATTACTGAAAGACCAGAAAAATTAAAACCGATTTTAGAAAAAGAAAAGCCAGAATTTTTATTCTTGTTTAATTCAAAAATATGGGGAGGAAAATTTTTAGAAAAATCTCCTTTTAAAAAACCAAAATTTGTTTTTTGTGTTGATTCCAATTGGCTTTTTAATTCAAAAAAATATCCCCGACTCGATTTTGTTAAATGGGCAGATATTTATTTTATTTCGTTTCCAAAAAAAATTTTTGATTTTGGTTTGAAAAAAAATGGTGGTAATTTTGAAATTGAAAAGGAAATTAAAGAAAAGATCATTCCAGTTGGCTTTATTCCTTCTTACAAAAGACCTCCTCAAAAAATAATTAGAAAAATAAGAAAGGCATATGACATTAAAAAAGATGAAAAATTTATTTTCTCCTATTTTAGCGGTTGGGGAGCTTCCCATCGAACCTGGGCTTTGGAAAACTTTGTGAAAGCAGTAGAACTTCTAATCAAAAAAAATCGAAAAATTAAGGCAATTTGTGTTGGACTAGTGACGGATTTAAATCTGGAAAAGATAAAAAGAAATTGGCTAATTTTAAAAGAGAAACTTTCGGCAGAAGATTTCTTTTTGACTCTGGCCTCTTCTGATTTAGTTTTTCAACACCAAGGTATGGTTACGCTATCTCAGGCAATTTCTTGTCAGATTCCTGTAATTTGTAATGTTTCCACCTTGAATCAAATAATTCCAAAAATTCATTTTTGGGAAGTCAGCCCCTTTAAAAAAGCCAAAGCTTGTGAGATGTTTTCAAAAACTACAAAAATTGAAAAAATTAGCCAAAGAATAGAAGAGCTTCTTTTTGAAAAAGAGAGTCGGGAGAAAATGAGAAAAAATCAAAGATTAATCTTTGAAGAAGGAGAAAAAAATATATTTGAAATTATTAAAAAATTAATATGAAAAAACTACGAATCGGGCAGATTTCTCCTTTAAATTTGCCTGTTCCTCCAAAAAAATATGGCGGGACAGAAAGGGTTATTCATCTTTTGTCTCAAGAGCTAACTAAAAGGGGGCACAAGGTTTTTTTGTTTGCTTCAGGAAATTCAAAGGTAGATTACCACCTTCTGCCCGTTACAAAAAAGGGATTATGGGAAATAAAGCCAAAAGAGCACGCTCCTTATTATGCTTTTCAAATGTCCTTGGTGGTTAAAAAAAGTAAAGAGTTAAAATTAGACATTTTACATGACCACTTGGGCCATTGGGCTTTAACTCTTTATAGTCAAACAGAAATTCCAATAATTCATACCCTTCATGTTCCCTTTAAAAACAAAGATAGAATTTGGGCTTATAAAAAATTGAAAGCGAAACTGGTTTCAATTTCCTTTGCCCAGAGGAAACCGGCAAAAGATTTAAAATATGTAGCAAATATTTACAATGGAATTGATGTTAATTCCTTTCCTTTCAATCTAAAACCTAAAAATTATTTTTGTTGGGTAGGAGAATTGTCACCAAGAAAAGGAATTTATGAGGTAATTGAAATAGCAAAGACAACAAAAATAAATTTGGTTTTGGCGGGAAGAATTCCTCCACCCCGACAAAAAAAAGATTATTTCTTTTTCAAAAAGCATATTGAAAAGAAATTAAATCAAGCAAATATAAAATATGTTGGGGAGGTCAACGAAAATAAGTTGAAAAATATTTATAAAAATGCGATTGCTTTTTTGTATCCTTTGCAATGGGAAGAACCCTTTGGGTTAACGATAATTGAATCAATGGCTTGCGGCACGCCGGTCATTGCTTTTAAAAGAGGCTCAATACCTGAAGTAATTAAAAATAAAAAAACTGGATTTGTAATTCCTCCATTTAAGGCAAAAAGGGTAAATTATGAAGAATTTATTGAGGCAATAAAAAAGGTTAATAAGATTTCAAGAGAAGATTGTAGAAAGTGGGTTGAAGAAAGATTTGATAAAGAAAGAATGGTTTCAGATTATGAAAAATTATATTACAGAATTTTAGAAAAACAATGAAAATAGCTATTTTATCTGATAGCCATGAGAATATAAAAAACTTAGAAAAAATTCTTTCTTTTTGTAAAAAGAAAAAAATACAAAAAATAATTCATTGCGGAGACGTTACCACGGCTGAAACTTTGAAGTTCATCAGAAGTAGTTTTAAAGGAAAAATCTTCCTCTCTCTCGGCAATGCTGATTTGAAAGAAGAAATTTTATCTCTAAAAGAAAATTCGGAAGGAGTTTCTATTTTTGAAAATTTTGGGGAAATTGAAATTAATAACTTAAAAATCGGCTTTTGTCACTCTCCAAACGATCTAAATGAATTAACTCAGAAAAAAGAATATGATTTTTTCTTTTTTGGACATACTCATAAACCTTCTTTGAAAAAGAATAAAAAGTGCTATTTGGTAAATCCCGGCAATTCGGCTAATTTGTATTTTCAACCTACTTTTGCCATTTTAAGCACAAAATCCAAAAAGCTTAACTTGGTTTTAATTAATAAATTATAATTAATCAGAAAGGAAATTGAAAAGAGCTCCGGAAGCCCAGGCCTGAGGATAACAAGGAGTTTTTTCCGTTTCTAAAGTAATTTTTCCATTCACGACTCCGTAAAATTCTGGCAGATAACCAATTTGATTATAAGCTGTTAAAACAGCTTTTTTTATTTTTTGGTATTCTTTTTGATAACCTAATTTTTTGAAACCTTGAGCAATTATCCAGTTATCATGGGGCCAAACAGATCCTAAATGATAATTCAAAGGATTAAAATCTGATTCTAAAGCCGAATGAGTCCGAATACCAAAAGAAGTCCATAAATCTTTTTCAAAAAGACGCCTAACTACCAAATCAACTTTTTCTTCATTGACAATTCCGGTAAAGAGCAAATGGCCCGGATTTGAAGTAACGGCTTTTCTTTGTTCTTTTTTACCATCTAGAGCCAGAGCAAAATATTGTTTTTCTTCCATCCAAAATTTCTTATTAAATTCAACCTTTAAACTTTTTGCCCTTTCCTCAAGTTTCTCAGTTAGATCAAAATCATTTCTTATTTTCGCTAAATTGGCAATTTCTTTTAAAGCCAAATATTGATATCCCTGAGCCTCAACAATAGCCACCGGCGGCTCTATTCTTAAATGATCTTCAAAACTATCCTTCCAGCCTTGATGAAAAACCCCTTTGGGGTTTTTCATGTGGTATTCTAAAAAGTAATCTTTATCTTTATCTCCACTCTCTTCCATCCAGTTTAAGGCCATCAAAATATTCTTCCAACGGCTATCCAAAAATTTTTTATCTTTTGTTTTTTCAAAATAAAAAGAAAAAATAATCAAAAATAAAGGGGTGGAATCAACCGAACCATAGTAAGGAAAAGGAAATCCGGCCTCGGGGTGCCGGCTTTTTTTTAAATCAGTTTCATGGATTATTTTCCCCGGCTCCTCTTCCCTCTCGTTATTAATCACTTCGCCTTGAGTTTGAGAAAGAATTTCTAAAGTTGCTTTACAAATACCGGGAGCTTTATCTAATAATTGCCAGGCAGAAATTAAAGAATCCCGGCCAAAAAGTCGGTTAAATCTGGGGAAACCGGCTTTTAAAAATCCTCTCTTGTCTTTCAGTTGCTTAATTTCTCGCCAAGTCGCCCAGAGATCTATTTTTTTTCTCAATCCTTTCAAAAACATTTTATTTTTCTTTTTATTCTTTTATGTTACAAAAACTACCTAGAATATTTTTTGCCTTTTCAAAGTTTTTTTCCTCAACTAAAAGATAATTAGTCTGATAAGTTGAAATGTTAAAGATGCTGATATTGGCTTCGGCCAATGGTTTTGACAAAGAAACAATAATACCGACGGAAGTCAAATCCAAATCGCCTTCAAGTTTAAAAGCACGCCAATTCAATTCTGCCATTACTCCGGCCGGAATTTTCTCTTGAGGACAAACAATGGAAAGCTCGTCGTTTGTTCTCGTAATAGAACAAAAACTGATGTCTTCTGCCCATTCGGGAATGGGAATATTTTTAGATAAATGACAAATGCCCAATTTCTCTGATAAAATAGAAAGCGTAAGTTTTTTATTTTCCATATATAAATGTTTATTTTTATTAAATAACGAATTTTGACGGCGGAGAGGGTGGGATTCGAACCCACGGTACCCGTAAAGGCACACAGTCTTTCCAGGACTGCCAATTAAACCACTCTTGCACCTCTCCTTTTCAAATTTTCATTCCTCGCAGAGCTTTTATTCTTTCTTCAATCAGCGGGTGTGTCATAAATAATTTCACAAACCAGTTTGTTTTCTTTTCTCCTCGAAATGGTGAAGCAATGTACAAATGAGCAGTGGCATTGTTGGCTACTCTCAAAGGGTTAGGGTCAGCTGAAATTTTTTCCAAGGCCCTGGCTAATCCTTCAGGATAACGAGTTAACAAAGCGCCGGAAGCATCAGCTAAAAATTCTCTCTTTCTTGAAATTGCCAATTGAATTAAAGTGGCAGCAAATGGGGCTAAAATGGCGGCCAAAATTCCAAAAATTGCTAAAATTGCTCCTCCAGAATCCTCTCTTAAATCCCTGCGCCTCATCCCTCCCCAATAACTTATTCTTAAAAAGAAATTAGATAAAATTGCTACAATGCCAACCAAAACGACAACAATTGTTTGTAATAACATATCTTTGTTGCCAATGTGGGATAATTCATGGGATATCACTCCTTCAAGTTCAACCCTTTCCATTTTTTCCAAAAGCCCCCTGGTAACAGCCACAACGGCATGTTTTTCATCTCTACCAGTGGCAAAGGCGTTTGGCTGGGCCTCATTAATAATATAGATTTTTGGTAAGGGAAGTCCGGCAGTGATACAAAGGTTTTCAACTAAGCGATAAAGTTCTGGGTTATCTTTTTTTTCAATTGGTTTTGCCCGGCTTATTGCCAAAACAATTTTATCAGAATACCAATAACTGAAAAAACTTTGAAAGATAGCCAAAATAACAGCGAGAATCAAAAAAATCTGATTTTTCAACAAATAACTAAAAAACCATCCCAAGGCAATAATAAAGATCAAAAAGCAGGTCGTCAAAATCCAAGTTTTTCGGATATTTGATTCGGCTTGAGTATAAAAATTCATTAGAAACCAAGCTTCTATTACCGAGCTTCCGAAGGAAGCGAAGGTGAGAAAGAGAATGAAATTCTCTTTCGACTATGGAAACGAAGGTAAAGAAGAGAACTAAGTTCTCTTCGCCTGTCAAACTTAGAATTTTACTTGAGGAAGTTCTCTGGCTGAGGGTTCCTTAATTTCAAAGAAATCCATTTTAGCAAATTTGAAAACATTAGCCACAATGTTTGCCGGAAAGCTTTCTACCTTGATATTCAAATCCCTGATATTGGTATTATAAAACCTTCTGGCTGCCTGAATTTTGTCTTCGGTATCGCGAAGCTCTCTTTGCAATTCAAGAAAGTTAGTTGAGGCCTTCAAATCCGGATAATTTTCAGCTACAGCAAAAAGTGATTTTAGGGTTGAAGAAAGCATATTTTCTGCCTCCGAATGCTCTTTCATTGTTTGAGCTCCCATTGCCCGAGTTCTGGCTTCCGTCACTTTCTCAAAAACTCCTCTCTCGTGAGCCGCATATCCTTTAACCGTTTCAACTAAATTAGGAATCAAGTTATATCTTCTTTTTAACTGGACATCGATATCCGACCAGGCCTCTTTTGCTCTATTTCTTAAAATAATCAATCGATTATAAGTAGAAATTACCCAAAGAATTATTAATCCTATAATTATTAAAATAATTCTAGTAGTGCCCATAAGATTAAACATTAAAATTATTAATAATTCGACCTCTCGAGCGATAGCGAAGGGGAAAGAAGAAGATTTATCTTCTTCGCCCTATTTTCTATTATAACAAAGAACTCCTCCGTCCGCAACTCGGAAGAGCCCGTTTGAGTCTATGGTATTAATTTTTTAGGTAAGATTTTACCTTATCAACAATTTCTTGAGGAGTGTAGTTTGTTTTTATCAAATAATCTTTTATTCCTAATTCCACTGCTTCCTTTTTTGTTTTTGGGTCGTCATAATTGGAAAAAGCTATGACCGGAATAGAAGAAAGTTCTTTTTCTTTTTTCAGCCATTGCATAAAGCCAATGCCGTTTATTCTTGGCAAAAGAATATCAAGCAAGATTAGGTCTGGCTTCTCTTTGCGGGCTGCCTTTATTCCCTCTTCAGCAGTTTCAGTCAAAATCACTTCAAACCCTCCTGCCTGAATAAATTTATCCCGATACATTTCGCCTAACATTTTTTCATCTTCGACTAATAAAATTTTTTTTGTCATAGATCTTGAACGAAGGCGATGAGATAAATCTCATCTTCTCCCTCAGCTAACGCTTCGGGAAGCAATGAATTATATCCGCGCAATCGCTATATTATTTTAAAAAATATCATCTGGTGATTTTGTAATTGTTCTAGTTTTGGTTTTAAGTAGTTTGGGATTTAAACGAATTGGCAACTGGATGTAAAAGGTGCTTCCTTTGCCCTTGCCTGGAGACTCGGCCCAGATTTTACCTCCGTGCATTTCAATAAATTGCCTGGCAACGTAAAGACCGAGCCCAGCTCCTTCAGCATGAAGTTGAGTACCGGCCGTTGCCCGGGAAAACATCTGGAAAAGACTATTTAATTCTCCTTCATCCATTCCCTCGCCAGTATCGGAAACCTTAATTTCTTCTTGTTCGTCGAGTTTTTTCAACTCAAAGGTGACTCCGCCTTCTTTTGTATATTTTATCGCATTATCAACAATATTTAAAATCACCTGCCTCAATTTATCCTGGTCAACCATAATTTTGGGCAAGGGTTCCGGAAGTTTTACCATTTTTATATATAAACCCTTCTTTTCAGCATTAATTCTTAATTCCTCAATGATATCAGGAACCATCTCCTCTAATGAAATCAGTTCCGGGCTAAATTCAATTTTTCCGGCGTCTAATCTCGATAAATTCAAAAGATCATTAACTAATCTTATCAACCTTTCATTGCTTTGATAAACATTTTCCAGGGACCTCACTTGTTTTTCGGCTAATTGGTCGTAAGTTCCCTCCAAAATCATTGAAATATACCCTTTGACAGCCGTCAAAGGAGTTCTCAACTGGTGAGAAGCAATGGAAATAAACTCTGATTTTGCCTGGGATAGCTTTTCTACCTCTTGCCTTAACTCAACTTCCCTAATAACAGATTTCACCAGAAAATACCCAAAAAGACAAAAAAGAAGGAAAATTCCAGTGTTTAAAACTTTCATCGGAAGAGAAGGAGCGACTATTGCCTGAATAAACAGAATTAATCCCACTATCACCGTGAAAATCTCAGTTAAAATAACTTTAATATCAAAAAGCCGATATTTAATAATACCAGCAGCTATTGGGATAATGTATAGTAAAGTGAAATAAGATCCATATTTAGCATATTCATTGGTCCCGGTAATGGTTGGTAAAATCATGTTGAAAGTTAATCCAGTAATAAAAAATAGGAGAATGCCCGCTATTAAGAATTTAAATTGAGTTTTTTCTAATCCGATAGATTTTTTAAGTTTACTAACACCTACCCATATTCCGGCACCCATATTTAAAATGGACCAAAATACTGAAAGAAAAAATAATTTTCCGTCAATAATATTGGTTCCCCAAGGATAGAATTCTACATCTTTAACCACAAAATTAGTAAACAGACATAAAATAGAAATAATTCCACCAATCGCCAGAAAAATTTTCCAAAAGGGAGAAATAGAAATTCTTTTTGCCGGAAAAACTAAAACTAAATAAAGCAAAAACACGCCCATTAAAAAACCAATTCCTACAGTAGCTCTATTCCAAAAAAGAGCCTGAGAAGCAAAGGGTGGGTAATCTGAGATATAAAGGGTAATTATCCAGAGAAAAATAGAAAGAGCTAAAAACAAAAAAAATTTATTAGTAGCGCTCCTCTTCTCTTTCAGAAAAACTAAAACTCCCAAAAATAGAACAAAAAGGGAGGCGATAATTATAATAGGAAGATGAAAGACAGGAAAAACCATTTATTTTTATTCGTCGATATAAATTTCTTTAGTATCTAATTTTTTCGCAAAAGAACCCTGACTAAATTGATATATTTTCACAATAGGGTCAGCTGTGCTTTTATCTTCTTCGTAAGATTTTTTATAATCTGGGTTAACTTCTAACAGTTTTGCCAGAAAAATATCATGGTATTTTTTTTCTAATTGCATTTTCTCTTCTGGGGTGAGGAAAAGTCCTTTTTTAATTTCTACAAAAATGTAAAAATGAACATTTCCTTTCTCATCAGTATCTACTTTTAATCGAAAACTATTAATATCTTCCGTTTCTTTAGTATATAAAGCAGCTTGAATATTTTCTGGATAAACATTAGCTCCTACGATTGAAATAACATTACCAGCTCGATCGCTTATAGAAATAAAGGGCCATCTCCATATTTTTTCTTTAGAATAACCTCGTTTTCTTAAGAAATCTATTAAATCATAGTTATCTTCTTTAAGAATTCGCATCATATTTTCATATGGAAAAATTCTTCCTTCATCTTTAGTATTATATCGAATAAGTGGAATTCCTCCTCTATAAGTAATTACAAGTCTACCATTTATCTCTTCAACAAAATAAGCTAAAGGATTATTTTGTCCTAAAGAAGGAAATTTATAAATTTTTCCAAATAAGGCTTGAAATAATTTCTCATCTCGAAGAGCTATATCAGTTATTGCATTTACCAAGGGAGAACCAAAAGCTATTCCTCCAGCATCTGCTGTACCATAGACATTAACCAAGGTATTAAGATTTTCTTCGCCCCCTATTTCTTTTAATATGTATTCTTGCCAGTTTTTAGTGAATCCTTCTCCACCCAACCATAATTTAAGATTAAGTCTTCTCCAATCAATACCTATTTTTTTCCCCTCTTCTAAAATTTTCTTCATCAAAGAAGGATAAGCAACCATAATAACTTGATCATAATTAAATCCAAGTCCTTTAATAATTGTTAAAATTTGATTAACGTCTGAACCGGGTGTAGTTATTGAAAGCGGGTATTTTCCTTCAATTGCAATTCTTTTAATAATTCCACTTACTAGTTCTCCAGCTATCCAATTTCCTAAAGCCATAGTTATTACTACTAAAGTTGCTTTTTTATCTATGTCCCAATTTTGGCGAAAAAAAAGCTCCCAATATTTAGGAAGCATCCTATCTTGTTCTGGTAATCGTGGCCAGTAACAAGAAATGCCGGTTGAGCCCGAACTAGTAGCTATAGTATACATTTTATCTATTCTTCCTTCTAGACAAAGATCTTGGAGTGAATATCTAGAAATATAATTTTCTTTATCCATTATAGGAACCTTTTTTTGAAAATCTTCAAAAGTTTTCACTTCTTTTGGATCTACACCTTTATCTTTTAATAATTTTTGATAGGCAGGAACTTTTTCAGCTGCCTCATGAAAAGTGGCTAAGACTTTTTTTCTTCCCTGTTTCTCCCAAAAAGAAGCCGGCATATGTGAAAGAAACCACATCCCTGTTTTTGGATTTGACATTATAATTTTTTGCATTAAATCTCCAATTTTTGCCATATTTTTAATTATTTATTAGCTGTTGCTAAAAAATTTTGGTCTGCATAAGAATAGCTAATTTCAATATTTGTAGAACCACAATCTAAGAGAAGATTTTCTAGTTTTTCTTTTGTAAATCGGTGATAAATACCCTTTTTCTCTTTTCGAAAAATTATAAGTTCGAAAGGGAGAATGAAAAGAAAAAGGAAAGGAAGTACAATCAAACTTTTTATCTTTTGCCAGCCCTTTTTTTGGATAAAATCGTTTAGGAGTAACTTCCCTCCATTAAAATCTGGGCGAGGAACAGACAAAACTAATTTCCCCCCTTTTTTTAGAACTCGATAAAATTCCTTAATAGTGAAGGTAAGATTAGATAGAGCAAAGAGTACATTATTTGAGACTATCGCATCAAATACATTATCTTTATAGGGAAGGGAACCGTCTAAATTAACTTGTGAAAATCTAATAAGGGGGTTTTGATTATTTTTCAATTTGTTTTGGGCTTTCTTGAGCATGTCTTTTGAAAAATCAACAGCCTCTACTTTTAAACCAGAAATATTCTTTTTAATCATAAATTTCTCCAAAACTCCTATTCCACAGCCAGCATCTAAAATATATTGATTTGGTTTTATCTCTAGTTTTTGAATTATTTCTTCCATAAGTTTTCTATAAGGGATAAAATTCTCTAAAAACCAATAAAACCCAGACCTTAAATCCCAAAAGAAAATTTCCTTTTGTTTGCTTTTATTTATTTTAAAATCTATTTCTTGCATATCCAAAATTGGGGAAAATGGTGTCAGCTCTATTTTTCTTTATTTTCAAAGTTTTTTAACTTAGCTTATTATACCCAATTTCTCAAAAACAGCAAAGAAAAAAATAAATAACACCTGAGGTTACTTAATTTCAAAAATGCACGGGGCGCACCTGTGCATTTTTTATAGTCCACGATCGTAAGTTATAAAAAAAATTACAGGAGTGCAATCCCTGTAATTTTTCTATCAATTCAGGAATTTTCAATTAGTATTCTTCTCCCATTGGCGGCATTCCGCTAATTTCTTTTCTCTTCTCCGGTTTTTCAACAACTACTGCCTCGGTGGTTAAAAACATCGAAGCAGCCGAAGCAGCATTCTGCAAAGCACTTCTCACTACCTTGGTCGGATCAACAATGCCTGACTGCATTAAGTCCTGATATTTCATTGTTTGAGCGTTGAAACCAAATCCTCCTTGTCCTTCTTTTACTTTTTGAACAACTACTGCTCCGTCTATTCCGGCGTTTTGAGCTATTTGGCGAATGGGAGATTCAAGAGCCCTTCTTAAAATATTAAGTCCGGTCAATTCATCCCCTTCTAACTTTAATTCGTTTAAGGCCGATATTGCTCTTATTAAAGCCACTCCGCCGCCAGGAACTATCCCCTCTTCTATTGCTGCCCGGGTAGCTGACAAAGCGTCTTCGGTTTTATGCTGTTTAAGTCTTTGTTCAACTTCGGTGGCTGCTCCCACTTTAATTACTGCCACCCCCCCAACCAATTTTGCCAATCTTTCCTGCAATTTTTCTTTGTCAAAGTCTGATTCGGTATTTTCTAATTCTTTTTTAATTTGTTTAATTCTGGCGTCAATTTTTTCTTTTTCTCCTCTTCCTTCAACAACGGTGGTATTTTCTTTGGTTGCCACCACTCGGCGAGCCTGACCCAATTGTTTTAACTCAATATTTTCTAATTTTAATCCAACTTCCTCGGAAATCACTTCAGCTCCGGTCACCACCGCAATGTCCTGCAGTATTTCCTTTCTTCTGTCGCCAAAGCCGGGGATCTTGACTGCCAATGTGTTAAATATTCCCCGAAGTTTATTGACTACCAAAGTTGCCAAAGCCTCTCCTTCAACTTCATCGGCAATAATGACCAGTTCTTTTTTGCCGGTTTGCGCTAACTTTTCCAAAACCGGTAAAATTTCTTGGATTGAAGAAATTTTTTTATCGGTAACTAAAATATAAGGATCTTCAAAAACCGATTCCATTCTTTCAACATCAGTAATCATATAAGGAGAAATATACCCCCTGTCAAACTGAAGACCCTTGACAATCTCTTTTTGAATGCCAAAAGCTTTTGATTCCTCAACCGTAACCACCCCGTCCTTGCCAACTTCCTGCATTACTTCAGCAATTAAATTGCCAATTTCTTTATCTTCAGCAGAAATAGTGGCAACCTGGGCCCTTTCTTCTTTGGTGGTAATTTTCTTTGAGATTTTCTTTAAAAATTCAACAATTTTTTCTACCCCTTTTTCAATTCCTCTTCTTAAATCCAGGGGGTTGGCACCGGCCGTCACATTTTTAAGGCCTTCGGCAATTATTGACTGGGCTAAAACTACGGCAGTGGTCGTGCCATCTCCGGCCACATCATTGGTTTTTTCAGCCACTTCTTTAACAATTTCTGCTCCCAAATTTTCTGTTTTGTCCTCCAGTTCAATTTCTTTAGCAATGGTCACGCCATCATTGGTGATGGTAGGAGAACCAAAACCTTTATCCAAAACAACATTTCTTCCTTTGGGGCCTAAAGTTATCTTAACGGCATCAGCTAATTTATCGGTGCCCGTTTTTAATTTTTTTCTGGCTTCTTCGCTAAATAAAATTTGCTTGCTCATATTATTCTAAAATTGCCAAGATGTCTTCTTCTTTTGCAATTAAATATTCTTTATCATCGACCTTGATTTCGCTTGGACCGTATTTTGTAAATAAAACTTTATCTCCCGGTTTTATTTCTAAAGGAATAAATTTGCCGGTTTTGTCTTTTTTGCCCGGTCCCACGGCAATTACTTTGCCTTGTTCTGGTCTTTCTTTTTCTGCGGTATCCGGAAGTAAAATTCCGGTTTTGGTTTTTTCTTCTTCTTTGATCGGTTCAATTAGAATATGATCTGAAATTGGTTTAATTTTCATGAATCGAGCTTCCGAAGGAAGCAATGATGAAGAAGAGGACGAAGTCCTCTTCGTCTATTTAGCTTTTTACGTTTTAGCAGTTACGACCTTTGAGTGCTAATCTCTACTTTTAAATATTAATCGATTAAAAAATTTCTGTCAACCCAAAGAATAAAATGATGTCGGGTTTCTAGAAATATTTTATTTTTTGTGAACTAATTTTATCTTAATACGCTTTTTAAATATTGTCCAGTGTAACTTTTTTTGTTTTTGGCAATTTCAATTGGCGTTCCTTCAGCCACAATATATCCTCCCTCATCTCCTCCTTCAGGACCTAAATCTATTACATAATCTGTATTTTTTATTACGTCTAATTCGTGTTCTATACAAATCACAGTATTGCTTCGATTAACTAATTCTCTTAAAACATATAAAAGTTTTTTAATGTCATCGGGATGGAGGCCAGTAGTTGGTTCATCTAAAATATACAAAGTTTTGCCGGTGGCTTTTTTGGAAAGCTCGGTGGCCAATTTCACTCTCTGAGCCTCTCCCCCAGATAAAGAGGGAGCCGGCTGGCCCAATTGAATATAACCTAATCCTACATCATTCAAGGTTTTTAATTTTTCATAAAGACCGGGGATATTTTTGAAAAATTCAAGGGCTTCCTCAACCGTCATTTCCAAAACTTGGGCAATATTTTTTCCTCGATACTCAACCGCCAGGGTTTCTTGGTTAAATCTTTTTCCCTTACACTCTGAACACTGGACATAAACATCGGGTAAAAAATACATTTCTATTTTTTTCACTCCCTGACCCTCGCAAGCTTCACATCTCCCTCCTTTGACATTAAAAGAAAAGCGACCAGGTAAATATCCTCTGATTCTGGCTTCCTTAGTTTTTGAAAAAAGATCTCTGATATAGGTAAAAGCACCAGTATAAGTAACCGGATTTGATCTATGAGTCCGACCAATTGGTGATTGATCAACCAGGACTACTTTGTTTAAATTCTCCCAACCTAAAATAGCTTCGTGTTTCCCTGGTTCCTCTTTTGATTTATAAAATTTCCTCATTAAGGCCTTAGCTAAAATATCATTCATTAAACTACTTTTACCGGAGCCCGAAACCCCGGTAATACAGACAAATTTAGCCAAAGGAATTTTAACATCAATATCTTTAAGATTGTGTTCTTTGGCTCCCTTTATTGTCAGATACCTTTGCTGTTGAAGTTGCTGTTGAAGTCTGACTTCAACAGACTCTTTTGACTTTTCAATTTCTACTTTCTTTTTTCCCGCTAAATAATCTCCGGTAAGAGTATGGCTTTTCAGCAATTCTCTCGGTGTGCCCTGAAATATGATGCGGCCGCCATGTTTTCCTGCCCCTGGGCCAATATCAATTATCCAGTCAGCTGCCTTAATTGCGTGTTTACTATGCTCTACTACTATTACTGTATTTCCCAAATCTCTTAGTTTTTTTAAAGTTTCAATTAATCTTCCCTGGTCCCTGGCATGAAGACCAACTGAAGGTTCATCTAAAATATATAAAACTCCGGTTAATTTTGAACCAATTTGAGTAGCCAATCTAATTCTCTGTTCTTCTCCCCCGGCTAAGGTCTCGGCTTTTCTATCTAAAGTTAGATAGTTCAAACCAACATCAATCAAAAACTGTAATCTATTGATGATTCCTTTTATTATGGGTAAGGCAATCTTGAGTTCATTCTCGTTTAAAGTTTTGTGTGGGTTTGGTGCATTGTTTCGTGCCGGTTTGGCGATTAATTCTTCGAAAAACTTTTTTACTCCTGTTATATTCATCTCAACTATTTGGTCAATCGATTTTCTCGCCACTGTAACTGCTAATACCTCGGGCTTCAATCTTTTTCCTTGGCATTGTTCACATTCCTTTTCAATCATATATTGCTCTATTTCTTTTCTCGTATAATCTGAATCGGTTTCATGATAACGCCTCTCAAGACTCGGAATAACTCCCTCAAACCCCTTCGCTACCGCTCGGGAGCCCGAGCCAGACAAAATAATATCAAGAATTTTCTTTGGTAAATTTTTAACGGGCTCGTGTAAAGAAAAACGATATTTTTCAGCTAATTCCTGTAATTGCCACCAAAAATAACCCTGTCTGCCAATTTTATGAGAAGCGTGAGCCCAGGGGAAAATTGCGCCCTCTTGAATTGTTAAATTAGGATTGGGAATAACTAATGAGGGCGATACCTCTAACTTCTCTCCCAGGCCCTGACAACCAGAACAAGCGCCAAAAGGAGAATTAAAAGAAAATAATCTTGGCTCTAATTCTGGCAGAGACACACCGCACTCTTCACACCCAAAATGCTCAGAAAAGATTAAGTCATTCCGCCCCTTCATTTGCAATTCGGGTAAGTGATTAAGTTTTTTTCTCAATGGCTTAATGACTTGCTGACTTAATGACTTAGTCACTATGACTATTCCTTTCCCCAATTTCAGCGCTGTTTCTAAAGAATCAACCAACCTTGATTTATCCAAATCTTTATCTAAAAACAATCTATCCACCACCACTTCAATATTGTGTTTTTTCTTTCTATCAAGAGCTCTTTCTAAGAGTTCTTCAACTCGATAAATAATCCCATCAATTCTTACCCTGACAAAGCCGGCTCTTTGAACTTCTTCCAAAACTCCCTGATGTTCGCCTTTTTTCCCTCGGATTACGGGCCCCAAAATGATAATTTCTTTTTCTTTGGGTACCCGAGCCGCAGCGAAGGGTGAAGAAGAGGATTTATTCTCTTCGCCCAACTTCAAAACTTGTTCTGTAATTTGATCAATGGTTTGGCGAGAAACTTCTTTGCCGCATTTTGGACAATGGGGCTTGCCAATTCTGGCAAATAAAAGACGGAGATAGTCATATATCTCCGTGATTGTACCGACCGTGGAACGAGGATTGTGAGACGCCTTTCTTTGATCAATTGAGATTGCCGGGCTTATTCCCTCAATGGAATCCACGTCTGGTTTATCCATCACTCCTAAAAACTGTCTGGCATAAGCAGATAAACTCTCAACATATCTTCTCTGACCTTCTCCGTATAAAGTATCAAAGGCTAAAGATGATTTCCCCGAACCCGAAATCCCGGTAATAACCACTAATTTATTTTTGGGGATATCAACATTAATATTCTTCAAATTATGCACCCTGGCGCCTCTAATTTTAATATAATCTTTTGCCATAAGAGTGTTAAATTATACTCCAAATTCTTAAAAAATTCAATGTGGTATAATTAAAATATGAAAAGGGCTCTGGTTATAATTATTTTAGGAATAATCTTATTTATCGGGAGCTCCTTTTTTATAGAACCTACCAGCATTGAAACCATTCCGCCATCAAAAGAAACCTCAATCGTTGAAGAAAAACAGCCAATAAAAATAATTCTTGTTGGCGATATAATGCTTGACCGCGGAGTGGAATATATGATTGAAAGAGAGGGAGACAGAGATTTTAGATTTCCTTTTTTGAAAGTTGTTGATTATTTGAAAGAAGCTGACATTGTCTTTGGAAATTTGGAAGGGGTAATTTCCGACAAAGGAATAAAGGCTGGCAGCATTTATTCTTTCAGGGCAAACCCAAAAGCAATTGAAGGTTTAAGTTTTGCCGGCTTTAATGTCTTATCTCTGGCTAATAACCACGCTTTTGACTACACAAGAGAAGCCCTAAAAGATTGCTTAGTTAAGCTAAGCAACGCCGAAATTGATTATGTCGGAGCTGGTTTTAATGAAAAAGAAGCTTATTCCCCCCTTATTAAAGAAGTTAATGGTTCGACAGGCTTACCAGCCGTGAAGGTTGCTCTTTTGGCTTATACTAATTTGGGACCTGAAACCTGGAAGGCCACAGGAGAAAATTCAGGAATTGCCTGGATTTCAGAAAATAACTTTGAAACCATTAAAGAAGACGTTAAATTAGCCAAAGAAAAAGCTGATATTTTGATTGTTTCTCTGCATGCCGGCGAAGAATACCAAAAAGAACCTACTCAATTTCAAATTGAATTTTCTAAAATGGCGATCGAGGCCGGAGCAGATTTAATAGTTGGCCACCATCCTCATATCATTCAAAAAAATGAGAAGTATAAAAATGGCTATATTTTTTACAGTTTGGGCAATTTCATTTTTGACCAAAGCTTTTCAGAAGAAACAATGAGAGGACAAATTCTTGAAGTTTTAATAAAAGATAAAAAAATAAAGGAGGTGGTCACAAAAGATATTAAAATAAATAATTTCTTCCAGCCAGAAATTAATTTGTGAATAAATTTAAATTTTTAAACAAAGGGGAAATTACTAAACTTCCTAAAGATGCCGGAGTTTATGCTTTTAAAAAAGGTGGAGAAATTTTGTACATTGGCAAAGCAGTCAACATTAAAGAAAGAATAAAGCAGCATAAAGAGTTGCTTGGCTTAGCCAAGCAACTGGGATATATTGAGACGGATTCGGAAATTGAGGCCTTAATCTTGGAGGCAAATTTAATAAAAAAGTATCAGCCAAAATACAATATTGTCTGGCGGGACGATAAAAACTACTTTTATGTCGGAATTACCAAAGAAGATTTCCCCAGGGTTTTTATTACACACCAAATTAAACCAACTTCAAATTCCAAATTTCAAATTTCAAATTTTCTCGGTCCTTTCGTTGAAGGAACCGCCCTTAAAAGAACTTTAACTTATCTTAGAAAGGTTTTCCCTTATTACACCGCAAAAAAACATCCAAGGGGCGGTTGCCTTTGGTGCAGTTTAAAACTTTGCCCGGGACCAAACCCTGTAAAATCGGAATACCAAAAAAATATTAAAAATCTGATTTCGGTTCTGGAAGGAAGCAGTAAAAATGTTTTGAATAATTTAAAAAGAGAAATAAATCGATTTTCTGCTCTCCAAGAATATGAAAAAGCAGCAAAAATTAGGGACAAAATCACTGCTTTGGAAAAAGTCATTTCTCATGCCAGAGTTTTTGAGTCCGAAATTGAAACCCCGAAAAACTGGGAAAAAACCCACAAGATTCTCCAAAAAATATTGAAAACTGAAAAAGAAATATCTCGGATTGAGGCCTATGATGTTTCCAATATCCAAGGGAAAGAGGCAACAGGTTCTATGGTAACTTTTATCAAGGGCTTACCCGATAAAAATTTTTATCGCCGATTCAGAATTAAAATTCAGGGGAAACCTAACGACGTGGCTATGATTAAAGAAGTTTTATCCCGCCGGTTCAAACACACTGAATGGCCCTATCCTGATTTAATTTTAATTGATGGAGGAAAACCGCAACTTAATATTGTCAAACAACAATGTGCAAGACCGGGTCTTGCACAAATTAAGGGGGTGGCTTTAGCGAAGAAAGAAAATAAATTATTTATTGAAGGAAGAAAAAAACCAATTTTGTTAAAAAGCTTGGCAAGGGCAAAGAAGATAAATCTTCTTCTTCCCCCTTCGCTACCGCTCGGGAGGGAGATTTTTAATTTGATATTGCAACTTCGCGATGAAGCCCATAGGTTTGCTATTGCCTATCACCGAAAACTAAGAACCAAGTCCTTGCTAAAAAAATAAATCTTTGCTATTATAAATAGGCGAAGAGGACTTCGTCCTCTTCTTCACCTTCGCTTCCATTTATGGAAGCTCGGTCTATGACTAATTTGATTTTTCAGGTTATTGGCGGTATCTTAAGTTTTTGGCTGGCCGTAAAATTTGTGCCCGGAGTTGAGTTTGTGGGAGAAATCAAGTATTTGATAATGGCCGGCGCTTTTTTGGGATTAATTAATTTTTTCATTAAACCAATTTTAAAAATAATTACCCTGCCTTTAAGAATTTTGACTTTCGGACTTTTTGGTTTAGTAATTAACATGGGGTTAATATGGTTTGTTGATATTATTTTCCCGGAATTGATTATACCCGGCATTGTTCCTCTTTTCTGGACCACTTTAATTGTCTGGCTGGTTGGTTTCTTTCTCGGCTTTAAAAAATAATTTATGCAACAATACTTGCCTTTAGCCCAAATTATAGTATCTGTTCTTTTGGTTGTTTTAATCCTCCTTCAACAAAGAGGAACCGCTCTGGGTTCTGCTTTTGGTCAAGAGGGCGGTTTTTACGCCACCAGAAGGGGCATTCAGAAAAAAATCCTTTGGCTAACAATAGTCTGCGGAGTTTTATTTATCCTTTTGGCCATATTAAATCTTATCTTTTAAATGTCTTTTTTGTTTCCTAAATGGCCTTCTAAATTTCAGTGGAGGCAATTTTTTAAGATTTTAAGCAAAAAAGAAAAAATCGTTTTCTTTATTTTTTTATTTTTGGCTTTTAGCAATTTTCTCTTTCTTTCTAATAACTTTTACTTAAAAAATACGGAAATTAAACCTGCCAAAGGAGGAACCTATATTGAGGGCGTAGTTGGTTCTCCTCGCTTTATTAATCCCCTTTACGCTCAGACGAATGACGTTGATAGAGATTTAACCGAATTAATTTATTCCGGATTAATGAAACATGATGAAGAAGGAAAAGTGGTTATCGACCTGGCAGAAGAATATAAAATTATTGAAGACGGAAAAATTTTTGAATTTTATCTAAAAGAAAATCTTCTCTGGTCAGACGGCGTCCCTCTTACGGCCGATGATGTAATTTTTACCATTAGAGCAGTTCAAAATCCGTCTTTAAAAAGTTCGATAAGAGCAAGCTGGTTAGGAGTAAAAGTAGAAAAAATTTCTGATTTAGGGATTCGTTTTGAATTAAATAATCCCTCGGTTGTCTTTTTGGAAAACTGCACTTTAAAAATCATGCCAAAACATATTTGGGAAGATATATCTGACCAAAATTTTCCTTTATCAATTTACAACTTAAAACCGATTGGCTCCGGCCCCTATAAGGTGAAAAAGATAACTCTAGACAAAGAAGGCAATATTAAATCTTTAGAGTTGACAATAAACTCTAATTATTACGGAAATTTACCCAATATTCCCAAAATTATTTTTTCCTTTTTTAAAAATGAAGACGAATTGATTTCTGCTTTTAATTCTAATCAAATTAAAGGGTTTTCTCTTGGTTTACCAGAAGAGTATCAAAATTTGAAAAAGGAAAACTTTTCTGATTATTGGCTCTTAATGCCCAGATACTTTGCCGTCTTTTTCAATCCGGAAGAATCAAAAATTCTAGCCGCAAAATCAGTGAGGCAGGCCCTAAATTACGGAACAAACAAAGAAGAAATTATTAATGAAGTTTTAGCGAGTCAAGGAAAAACGGTAAATTCGCCAATCCTGCCCGAAATTTATGGTTTTGAAAATCCATCAAAAATTTATGAATTTGACCTGGAAAAAGCTAAACAAATTTTAGATGAAGCCGGATTTGTCGTCAAAGAAAATGGCATGAGAGAAAAAATTATTAGAAAAGAGTCAGCTTTTCAATTTAAAAGCGATCTACAGGTTGGCTCTCAGGAAAGCGAAGTTCAAGAATTGCAAAAATGTTTAGCCAAAGACCCTGATGTTTATCCTGAAGGGGAAATCACGGGATATTTTGGAGAAAAAACAAAAGAGGCCGTAATTAAATTTCAGGAAAAATATAAAGAAAAAATACTAACGCCCTACGGATTGACCGCAGGCACCGGCAAAGTTCTCAAGAGCACCAGAGATAAATTAAATCAACTTTGCGCCGCTCCCTCGGAAGAAACTCTTTCTCTTTCCTTTACTTTAACTACCTCAGTAGCAACTACGACAAACCCAATTTTAGCAGAGGTAGCTAATCTTTTAAAAAATCAGTGGGAAAAAATAGGAATAAATATTGAGGTTAAAGTTATTGATAGTAAACTTTTTCCAGAAGAAATAATCAGGCCGAGAAACTATGAAATGATTCTTTTCGGCCAAGGGCTGGAAATTATTCTTGATCCCTTTCCCTACTGGCATTCTTCTCAAATAAAAGATCCCGGGTTAAACTTAGCTGGATATGAAAACAAAGAATCTGATAAACTATTAGAAGAAGCTCGCCAAACCTTAGACGAAGAAAAAAGAAAAATGACCCTGGAAAAATTCCAAGATATTTTAATTGAGGACGCTCCGGCAGTGTTTCTTTATAATCCTGAATATCTTTACTTAATTTCAAAAGAAATAAAGGGAGTTTCTGCTAAAATTATTACTGATCCATCAAAAAGGTTTTCTGAAATTGAAAATTGGTATATTAAAACAAAAAGGGTATGCAGGTGAAAGTAAATAGGCAGTCAAAAATCGCAAATCAAAGATACCCAGAAATTCGATATTTATCTGACCTTATACCTGTCTTATTTGATCGAGAGTGGGCAAAGACCGCCCGAAATATTTCTCTTTATTATATTTATCGGGGATTAAAAACGAAAAATGGTATAAGATATGATGTAACCGTAATGCCGCCTAAAATGTTGGGTGAGGAATTTGTCAAAACTAAGGGTCATTATCATTTTGGAAGTTACGGAGAATTATACAAAATTTTAGCCGGAGAGAGTATCTTTTTAATCCAGAAAAAAGAGGCAAAAGATGTTTATTTTGTTAGAGCAAAAAGAGGAGAATATATTTTAATTCCTCCCCATTACGGGCATACTATAATTAATCCCTCTTTAAAAACCGAGTCCCCTCCTCCAGAGAAGGGGACGAAGGTGAAGAAGAGGACGAAGTCCTCTTCGCCTCTCAAAATCGCTAATTGGGTTTCAAAAGATTGTCAGTCAGATTACAAAAGCATTGAAAGAAAAAGAGGATTTTGTTATTATTATACGAAATCTGGTTGGGTAAAAAATAAATTCTACAAACAAATTCCTAAATTGAAAATTAAAAGGTCTCTCAAATCATTTACCGAGCTTCCATTTATGGGAGCGAGGTGGAAGAAGAGGGCGAAGCCCTCTTCGCCCCCCAAAAGTTTAAAATTTTTATATGGAAATTAAAAAAGCAATAATCCCGGCTGCGGGCTGGGGAACAAGATTTTTGCCTCAAACCAAGGCCATGCCAAAAGAAATGCTGCCGATTATAGATAAACCGGTAATTCAATACGTGGTGGAAGAAGTGGTTGCCTCCGGTATTAAAGATATAATTATTGTTACCGGCTGGCACAAGAGGGTAATTGAAGACCACTTTGATAGGTCTATTGAACTCGAAAGATTCTTAGAATCAAGGGGGAAAGAAAAACCATTAGAAGAAATTAGAAGAATTGCTCAACTGGCAAATTTTATTTATATCCGACAAAAGGGTGAATCTTACGGAAATGCCATTCCCATTTTGATGGCTGAACCAGTTATTGATAAAGAGCCCTTTGCTGTCATCTGGGGAGACGAATTTATTACGGCCAAGCCCCCTCGGCTTTTCCAAATGCTCTCAGCTTTCAAAAAATATAAGGGAGCGATAATTTCAGCAGTTAGAATTGAGAAAAAAGAAGACCTTTCCCGTTATGGCATAGCTGAGGTAGTACCTATGGAAAAAAATATTTTCAGAATTAAAAAAATTGTTGAAAAACCTCTTCCACAAATCGCTCCCTCTAATTTAGCTACTCACGGAGCCTATATTCTGCCTCCCGAAATTTTCAGCATTATCAGAAAATTAAAACCGGGCAAAGACGGCGAATACTGGCTGCCAGATGCTATTAATGAACTTATCAAAAGCGGTTATCCGGTTTTTGCCTGCGAAATACAAAATGCCAAGTACTATGATACTGGAAATAAATTAGAGTATTTAAAAACGGTAGTGGAGTTCGCTCTTTCTCATCCTGATTTCTCCGAGGAATTTAAAAAATATCTCAAGAACTTAAAATTATAAAAAGCGGACGTGGCGGAATTGGAATACGTGTAGCGTTCAGAACGCTATGCCAGAAATGGCTTGTGGGTTCGAGTCCCACCGTCCGCATATTTATTCACCTTCTCTTCCATAAATGGAAGCTCGGTATATGACTAAACAATCTAATTTTCGTATTATTCCCCTAGGCGGACAAGAAGAAGTAGGAAGAAATATGACGGTATTTGAATATGAAAACGATATTGTGATTGTTGATATGGGAATTCAGTTTCCGGAAGAAGATATGCCCGGAATCGATTATATTATTCCTAATATTAATTATTTAAAAGATAAATCAAAAAAAATAAAAGCTGTTGTTTTTACTCACGGCCATTTAGATCATATTGGAGCTGCTCCCATTCTTTTGGAAAAACTGGGCTATCCTTTGGTTATCAGTCGGGAATTTACCGTAGCTTTAATTAAGCGCAAAATGGAGGAATATAAGAAAGGATCGGCATCCCGATTAAAAACAATTCAGATAAAATCAAGCAAAGAAAAAATTAGCTTGGGGCAGTTAAAATTAGGTTTTTTTGACGTAGAGCATTCTATAATTGATTCTGTTGGAGTAATAATTTCAAGTCCGGCAGCTACCGCCATTCATATGGGAGACTGGACTTTTGACATGGATTCAAGCGGCAGAAAACTATCCTATAATTTTCTTTCAAAATTAAATAAACCAACGATATTAATGATTGAAAGCCTAGGAGCAGTTAATAGGCAACCTCTGGTTACCGAAAAAGATATGTGGAAAAATATAAAAACAATCATTGATGAGGCTCCGGGAAGAATAATAATTGCTACTTTTTCCACCCAAATTAAGAGAATTCGGGAAATCTTAAATTATATACAGGAAATTGGAAAAAAAGTAGCCATTGACGGGTACAGTATGAGAATGATTTTGGAAATAGCAAAAAAATTAGGATATATTAAAGTCGGAAAAGAAACCCTTATTGACATCAGAAAAATAGATGATTATCCGCCAAACAAAATAGTAATAATTTGCACCGGAGCCCAAGGAGAACCCAAAGCCGTTCTTTCTCGGATAGTCGCCGATAATCACAATTACGTAAAACTTAGAAAAACGGATACCATTCTTTTCTCTTCATCTATTATTCCCGGAAATGAAAGAACAATTCAGTCTTTAAAAGACGGCCTCTACCGTAAATGCGATAATGTAATTCACAATGAAATTATGAATATTCATGTCAGCGGACATACTAATGTCGAAGGCATCCAAGAAGTGATAAGACAAATAAAGCCGACGTATGTCCTCCCTGTTTATGCCAATCATTACTTTCTTAAAGAAGCAAAAAAAATCATAAAAGAAATCGGCTTTCCTGAAAACAACATATTTGTATTAGATAATGGCCAGATTATTAATTTTAACAAGACAAACACCCCAATCATTGAGAAAGAAAAAGCAGATACAAATTACATCTTTATTGACGGACTGGGAATCGGAGACGTGGGGGAAATTGTCTTAAGAGACCGGCAAATGTTAGCCAAAGACGGAATGTTTGTCATTGTCGTGGTGGTGGATAAACAAACTGGAAAAGTAAAGGGTTCTCCTGATATAATATCAAGAGGATTTGTTTATCTTAGGGAATCAAAAGAATTGCTGAGAGATACTCGTAAAAGAGTGGTTGAAATTGTTCATCGAGCAACCGGCTCGGGAGGAGCGGTAAATTGGAGCTATATTAAAGATGAAATCCGTAATAAGATTGGCCAGTTCTTCTATATTAGAACCCAAAGACGCCCCATGATTCTTCCGGTCGTAATAGAAGTTTAAAAGTCGAAGAGGACTTCGTCCTCTTCTTCACCTTCGCTTCCTTCGGAAGCTCGGTAAATGCGTATTTTTTCAGGCATCCAACCAACGGGAAAATTGCATATTGGAAATTATTTTGGAGCAATTAAACAATGGGTTGAACTTCAAGAAAAAAATGAGTGTATTTTTTGTATTGTGGATTTGCATGCCTTAACTGTTCCCTATGATACTAAAACTCTTCAAGAGTCAATTCTGGAAAAAGCAATCATCTATTTAGCGGCCGGGGTTAATCCTGAAAAATCAATAATTTTTGTTCAATCCCAAGTAAAAGAACACACTGAATTAGCCTGGCTATTAAATACCATAACTCCGATTGGCGATTTGACCAGAATGACCCAATATAAAGAAAAGTCAAAAAAATTCAATAAAAATCTTAATGCCGGGCTTTTAAATTATCCTATTTTAATGGCCTCGGACATCCTTTTATACCAGACAGAAATAGTTCCTGTGGGAGAAGACCAAAAACAGCATGTTGAATTAGCGAGAACAATTGCCCGGAAATTCAATCAAAGATTCGGAGAAGTATTTAAAATTCCTGAAGCAAGATTGCCGAAATTTGGAGCAAAAATAATGTCTCTTCAAAACCCAAAAAAGAAAATGTCAAAAACCGATCTTCAAGATGCCCAAATTGGACTTTTTGACGAACCCGAAGAAATAAAAGCTAAAATTATGAAAGCGGTTACCGACACCGGAAAAATAATAAAATATAACGAGAAATTAAAACCCGGCATCTCCAATCTTTTGACAATTTATTCTTTATTTTCTGAAAAAACTATTAAGGAAATAGAAAAGAAATTTAAAGGAAAAGGATATGCAGAGTTTAAAAAATCTTTATCACGTCTTTTAATCGATTCTTTAGAACCCTTCCGACGAAAAAAGAAAGAACTTCTCACCAGAGAAGTCTATGTAAAAGAAATTTTAAACCAAGGGAGAAATCGAGCCCAGGTCATCGCCCAATCCGTACTTCAAGAAGTCAAGAAAAAAATGGGCCTTTTTTAAGAAAGCGATTCGGTATTTACATTTATTTTTGAATCCCAATCTATCTCCTTATAGTTGTGAAGTAATTTGCTAATATAATTCTTGAGAAAGATATATTGATTCTCTGTCTTTGCCTCAAATTTAATTGTAAGACAAGGTGCGTTTTGGGAATAACGAATGACGAACATACAGGTCTGCAAATCAACTCTTACTCCGTCTCCAGCCCGTTCGTCATCAATTACCCGAACCACAGCGAAGGGTGAAGAAGAGGATTTATCCTCTTCGCCATTTTTCGCGCAAGGATACTCCTTTTTAATGACCTTGCTAATTTTATTTATTAATTCTACTTTCTTATCATCGGCACAATATATTTTTATTTCCGGGCTTGATATATATTTAGGAAGTGAGTCAATGGCAGCAGATAACGACTGATTAGTTTTTGCCAAATAACTTAATAACCGCAAAGTTGAATAGAGTCCATCGTCGTGATTATAAAAATCAGCCGAAAAGAAGAAGTGTCCGGATAATTCCCCGATAAAAGCCGCTTTAACTTCTTGATTTTTTTTCTTTAAAAATGAATGGCCCGTTCTCCACATAAAAGGTCTGCCGCCGTATTTTACAATTGTCTCTTCAACCGCTTTTGAACAAAGGGTATTGTACATTATAGTTGCTCCAGGATGCTCGTTTAAAACATCAATTGTGAAAAGCGCCACCAACACGTCATTCCAAACAATATTGCCTCGCTCGTCAACTATTCCTATTCGGTCGCCATCGGCATCATACGAAAAACCAATGTCTGCTTTTTCCTGCCATACCTCGTTTCCTAGGCGCTGAGCAACAATAATACTGGTTGGATCTGGCACACCCAAAGGAAAAGAAGAATCTAATTGACAATTCCTTTCGATAACTTCACATCCTGCCCTTCGTAGTAAATCCGGGGCAATTGCTCCGGCAGTAGAATGACTGGGGTCAATAACCACTTTGAATTTTTTTCTAATCGGCAACCTTTTTAGCAGATCTTCAAAATAGACTTTCTTGATATCTCGCTCTCGGCTTTTACCTTTAGTCTCTGCCTGCTCATAGTCTTCATTTTCTACCATTTGGCATAACTTCTGAATATTATCTGAAACTAAAGTTTCAGAAAAATCATTAGCTAACTTAAAACCATTATATTCAACTGGATTGTGTGAAGCAGTAACAAAAACGCCGCCTTTGCAATTTAAATAATATTGCGACCAATAAAGGGTCCCGACAAGATTCAAGCCAATGTTGATTATATCAATACCGGCCCAATTCAATCCTTTGATAATAGCTTGGCTAAATTCTGGACTGGTAGCGCGAGAATCATAACCTACTACTACTTTTTTAATACTTAGCCTATTCAAAAAAGTACCGAAGGCCTTTCCTAAATGTTCTACTATCTCTGAATTTAAATCCTGATCAACTAAACCCCGAATGTCATAACCACGAAATATAAAAGGATTGATTTTCATATAAATTTATTTTATTATAGAGTTATGAGCTTTTCAATAGGCATTGTTGGTCTCCCCAATGTTGGCAAATCAACTCTATTCAAAGCGCTAACCAAAATCAAGGTAGACATTGCTGCCTACCCTTTTACCACCATTCATCCTAACGTAGGAGTGGTTCGGGTTCCCGACGAAAGATTAGATAAAATAGCCCAGATTTTTAAACCAGAAAAAATAACGCCCACCATTATTGAATTTGTAGATGTAGCCGGCTTGGTTCAAGGATCTCACAAAGGAGAAGGGTTGGGAAATCAGTTTTTAGCTCAAATCAGAAACTGTGATGCAATTTTAGAAGTAGTTAGAGTCTTTGAAAATCCTGATGTTGAAAATGTGACAGGAAAAATTGACCCTGAGAATGATATAGAAACAATAAAAATTGAGCTTGAACTGAAAGATTTAGAGATCGAAGAAAGGAAGCTTTCTTCTCCCACCAAGCTTTTGCAAAGCAAAAGCGAAGGTAAAGAAGAGAAAGAAAATCTTTTAAGTAAAAAACCAATTATCTATCTCTTAAATACCGATGGTAAAAGCCAATACCAAGTTCCGAAAATTAAGCATCTGATAATGAATCTAAAAGATGAATTGGAAATACTTGAATTGTCAGATTCAGAAAAAAAAGAATTGGGCCTGGAGTCCAAACTTGACCAATTAATCGTTGACTGCTACGATACTCTTGATTTGATTACTTTTTTCACCATTGTAGGCTTAAAAGAAACAAGAGCCTGGACGTTAAAAAATGGATTAACAGCACCCGAGGCCGGTGGAGTAGTTCATTCTGATTTTCAAGAAAAATTCATTAGAGCAGAGGTAATTTCCTGTCAAAAATTAGTTGAGACGGGAAATTGGAAGAAAGCCAAAGAATTGGGACAATTAAAAACAGTTGGTAAAGATTATATTGTCCAAGACGGCGACATAATAGAATTCAAAATATAGTTATGCACTTCTACGAGTTAACCTATCTAATTTCACCAGACCTTTCAGAAAAAGAGATTAAAACTCTTCAAGACAAAATTATCTCCTTAATTCAAGAAAAAGGAGGGATTTTAGGGGTTGAAGAAAAATTGCCTTTTAAGAAAAAGTTGGCCTATCCTGTAAAAAAACAATCTCAGGCATATATGACAGTCATTAACTTCCAATTGCCATCTGAAAAATTAATTGATTTAGAAAAAAAAATAAAATTAGAAAATCAAATTCTTCGCTACCTTATTTTAGCTAAAAAAGAACTGAGAGCAGCTAAATTTCCTAAAAAACCTCCAAGGTCTCTCAAAAAAATAGTCAAACCTAAAGTGGAATTGAAAGAGATAGAGAAAAAATTAGAAGAGATATTAGGCGAAGAATAAATATTCTTCTCCACCTATCAAGTTTTCGCACAGCGAAAACGAAGATGGAAAAGAGATTTATCTCTTTGACCTTTATTACATAAAAGCTCGGTAAATGAAACTTAAAAGGTCGAAAGTAAATTAAAAAAATAGAAGAAATACTTAATGAATTTCAATAAGGTTATTTTAATCGGCCGGCTTACCCGCGACCCAGAAAACAGAGCACTGCCTTCGGGACAATCACTAACTTCTTTTGGAATGGCAACGGATCGTTTTTTCACCGATAAATCCGGCCAAAAACAACAACAAGTCGAATTTCATAATATCGTTCTTTTTGGAAAATTAGCTGATATTGCCGTCCAATATTTAAATAAAGGTTCTCTGGTTTTAATTGAAGGCAGATTACAGACGAGAACCTGGCAGGATTCTTCTGGCAACAAAAGAATGCGAACAGAAATTGTCGCTGAAAGATTGCAATTGGGACCAAAATCAGCCGGAAAAATAACACCTGCAGCCCCCCCTCAAGAAGGAACCGAAGGAACAAAAGAGGAAGAAATCCCAATTATCGAGGAAAATGAGATCGATATAAAGGATATCCCGTTTTGATATTACCACTATGGAGTGTTATTTCTGTCAACGCAACATCAAAGATATTGACTTTAAAGAAACGCAAATTTTGCGGAGATTTATCTCGGCCTCTGGAAAAATCAAACCAAAAAAAAGAACCGGAGTCTGTTCCGGCCACCAAAGAAAACTAACAAAGGCAATTAAAAGAGCCAGATATTTAGCTCTCCTCTCACCGAGCTCCAAATAAGCGGAGCGAAGGTAAAGAAGAGAACGAAGTTCTCTTCGCTACCCACTTCCAAGTAGAGAATCTTTAATTTTTTTCGCAATCTCGGGGTTTGCCCTTAAAAACTCTTTGCTTGCTTCAACTCCCTGACCAAGCTGGGTTTCTTCAAATTGAAACCAAGACCCGGCTTTTTTTATTATTTCTGATTTTATCCCGGCATTTAAAATATCTCCAAAATAAGAAATTCCTTCATTATAAAAAATATCAAATTCTGCAATTTTAAAAGGCGGAGCAACTTTATTTTTTACTATTTTTGCTCTTATTCTAGAACCGACAATTTCTTCTTTTTGCTTGATTTGAGCAATCCTTCTTAAATCAATTCTTGCTGAAGCATAGAATTTTAAAGCTAAACCTCCAGACGTTGTTTCTGGATTACCAAACATTATTCCTATTTTCATTCTTGTTTGATTCAAAAAAATAACTATTGTTTTTGTTTTGGCCACAATTCCAGAAAGTTTTCTCAGGGCCTGACTCATAAGACGAGCTTGGAGTCCTATTTGAAACTCACCCATTTCTCCGGCAATTTCAGCCCGAGGAACTAAGGCAGCTACCGAATCAACTACAATTACATCAACTTCTCCTGATTTCACTAAAGTCTCAACAATTTGTAATGCCTGTTCTCCCGAATCTGGCTGAGAAATTAACAATTCGTCAATATCAACGCCAATTTTTCTGGCGTAATCAGGATCTAAAGCGTGTTCTGCGTCAATGAAAGCTGCTACTCCTCCTTTTTTTTGAGCCTCAGCGCAAACATGCAAAGCCAGGGTACTCTTGCCAGAGCTCTCTGGACCAAAAATCTCAATCACTCTCCCCCGCGGCATTCCCCCCACCCCCAAAGCTAAATCCAAAGAAATGGAGCCGGTTGGAATTACATCAACGTCAACCGCCCTGACTTCTTTCAATTTCATAATCGCGCCCTCTCCAAATCTCTGCTTGATTTCCTCCAGTGTTTCCTGTAAATTACCAGATTCAGTTTTTATTGGTTTCTTCTTTGTCATAATTTTATAATAACAAAATGATAAACAATTAACAATTATTTTAAACCTTTTTCCAGTCTTCTTCCTCCTCATTCCCTCCTCCTCCCCCTCCTTCTTCTTCAGTTTGAATCAAAATTTCTCTCGGTTTAGCTCCTTCGCCGGGCCCGACAACTCCATTTTTTTCAAGTATATCCAATAATCTGGCAGCTCTGGCGTAACCAATTCTTAACCTCCTTTGCAAAAAAGAGGCAGAGGCTTTTCTTGCTTCAATTACTATTTTTTTTGCCTCCTCATATAAAGGATCTTCCTCGAGTGCATAACCCTCAAAACTATCGTCCTCCTTTGCCTCTAAACTTTTCTCAAGATCTTGAGCTAAATGATTTTCAAAAAATTTAACCTCTTGGCCCAAAAGCCATTTTTCTCTTTGGGCTTTAATATAATCTACTACTTTTCTTACTTCTTTTTCGGAAACATAAACACCCTGAATTCTTTTTGGTTTTGATACTTCAGCCGAAATAAAAAGTAAATCTCCCGCACCCAAAAGTTTTTCAGCACCAGCCATATCAAAGATCGTACGGCTATCAACCTGGGAAGCTACCTGAAAAGTTAATCTTGAAGTAATATTTGCCTTAATTAAGCCAGTGATTACCTCAACCGACGGCCGCTGGGTAGCCACTACCAAATGAATTCCTACTGCCCTTGCCATTTGAGCTAACCTGACAATTCCAATTTCCATTTCTCTTCCTTTGGCCGCCATTAAATCTGCCAATTCGTCAATAATTAAAACAATATACGGCAAAGGTTTCTCTCCTTCTTTTATGATTTTTTCATTATAACTATCTATATTCCTTGAACCGTTCCTTGATAAAATATCAAATCTTTTTTCCATTTCAGAAGTCAGCCATTTTAAGGCATTGATTGTTCTTTGGGGATCAAAAATGACCGGCGTTAGAAGATGAGGAAGGTCTTTGTAGGCAGAAAATTCAACTCTTTTTGGGTCTACTAAAATAAATCTTAAAATGTCGGGCGAGTTTCGATAAAGCAAGCTTAAAATCAGAGAATTTAAAAAAATCGTTTTGCCGGTGCCGGTTGCCCCGGCTACCAAAAGATGAGGCATCTTGGCCAAGTCCGCATAACAAGAAATTCCCGAAACATCTCTTCCCAAAACCATAGTCAAATTGGAGGCGGCGTTTTGAAATTGAGGATTGGCAATTAAATCCCTTAATCTAATCTGACACCTTATTTTATTGGGCACTTCAATTCCAACCAAAGATTTCCCGGGTATGGGAGCCTCAATTCTGATTGGATGGCTGGCTAAAGCCAGAGAAAGATTGTTTGAAAGAGTAGTAATTTTAGAAAGTTTAATGCCTTCGGCAGGTTTTAAAGTGTATTGGGTTACGGTCGGACCAATATTAATTTCTGACATTTCAACCTGTACTCCAAAATTTTCCAAAGTTTTCTTGATAATTAAACAATTGCTTGTTGTATCGCCGGCAGCAGGCTTGCCTTTATCCGTTTCCAATAATTCCAAAGGGGGCGTCTTATATTGTTCTCCGGCTAATAATTTAGCCGGCACTTCTTTAGTTTTTAATTCTAAAATTGGCTCTTCTAATTTGAGGGGCACTTCTTTTATTCTCGGCTCAATCTCTTTAACTTTAAATTTTGGTAGAAAAATTCTCTTTATTAAAGATGGTTCTTTTTCTATTTCTAAGGTTTCCCTAATTTTAGGAATTTCTTTGATCTTCGGTCCCCTGATTAAATACCAGAAAATCAAACTGCCAATTATAATTATTCCGCCAAAAACGATTTTAGCAACCAAATTCCCGAACAGTCCTAAGAGCGGCCAGTTTAAAATATATCCCAGCCATCCTCCTTTTATTGTTTCAATATTCAAACTTTCTGTAAATCCGGCAATGCCAGCAATTAAAATAAAAATTGCCAAAATTGTCGGGCCAAAAAATTTCTTGTATTTTACATTAAAAAAAACCAGTCCTCCCAAAACTAAAATTAAAGGAATAATGAAACGGGTACTGCCAATTAAAAAGGTGAGACCTCTCATTAAGGTATTGCCGGCAACTCCGGCCAAGCCAAAAAAGCTCAAAGTGACAATTATAGCCAAGACAAAAACGACTACGCCCAAAATCCACTTCCTGATTTCCTCGGGCAAGGTGAAAATGCTCGGTCTTTTCTCTTTCGGCCAGGATTTTTTATTATTTTTGAATCTTTTCTTCTGAGCCATCTTATACCAAGTTTTTATTTATAAAAACGCAGGTGAAGAAGAGGAAGAAGTCCTCTTCGCCTCTTTATTATATCAGCTACCCGAATCGCAATGAAGGGGGAAGAAGAGAACAAAGTTCTCATCGACCCTTTTCTTTTCTAAAACCAGTACCGGCAGGTATAAGTTTGCCGATGAGCACATTCTCTTTTAATCCTCTCAATTTATCTTCTTTTCCTTCCAAAGATGCCCTGATTAAGACCCTGGACGTTTCTTGAAATGAAGCTGCCGAAAGAAAACTATCGGTAGTTAAAGCAACCCTGGAAATCCCTAACAAAATAGAAATTCCTTTTGCCGGTTTCTTTTTTTCCGATTTTTGCCGAATGTTTTCTTCTAAAAACTTTGTCCGCTCTACAATTTCTCCAATAGAGAAAAAAGAATCTCCTGGCTCTTTGATTCTTATCCTTGAAAACATCTGACGACAAATTACCTCAATATGTTTATCTTGAATTACAGCTCCTTGAGAAACATAAATTTTTTGTATCTCTTTGATGATATAGCGTTTAGTTTCTTCTTCTCCTACCAATTTAAATAATTCTTTTAATTCTAAACTACCTTCACAAAGCTGCTGACCCTTTTTTACCTCTTGACCCGGCTCCACCCAGATTGCCGTTTTTTCCGGAATTTTGTACTCTACAATTTCTTCCTTTTTATCTTTACCTTTGCTTTTTATCTTCCCTCGCTTCAAGGGCTTTTCGCTTTTAACTTTTATCCTGATTATTCTATCTGGCGTTATTTCTAAAACTTTTCCATCAACTTGCGATATTTCTGCTTTTCCGCCAGGAATCCTCGCTTCAAAAATCTCTTGAACTCGCGGCAAACCCATAGTAATATCGCCGCCGCCAGCTACCCCACCCGTATGGAAAGTCCTCATTGTTAATTGAGTGCCGGGCTCCCCGATTGACTGAGCAGCCACAATTCCTACCGCCTCCCCTAATTTTATTAATTGATTCTTCCCGAGATCCCATCCGTAACATTTTTGACAAAGTCCCCTGACAGATTTACAGCTTAAAGGAGATCTTATCCTGACTTTTTCAATACCAGCTTTAACTATTTTCTCGGCTTTTTCCCAATCAATAATTTCTCCCGCTTCACAAATTCCCTTAATCTTTTCCAAATTTATTCTTCCTAAAATTTTGTAAATAAAATTTTGACCAATTTCGTCGGCATCTCTTTTCCAAATAATAAATCCATCTTTGTCTCCGCAATCTTCTTCCATAACTATAATCTCGTGGCTGACATCAACTAATCTTCGAGTCAAATATCCGGCGGTAGAGGTCCTCAGAGCCGTATCTGCTGTTCCCTTTCTGGCGCCGTGGGTTGAAATAAAGTATTCCAAAACATCAAAACCCTCTTTAAAAGACTTTTTTACGGGCAATTCTATAATTTGCCCGGCAGGATTAATTACCAATCCTTTCATGCCGGCCATTTGCACGGGTTGACCCCAAGAACCCCTTGCTCCAGAATCAATAATTTGGAAAACTGATCCGTCTTGAGGCAGGGTTTTTGGAACCAACTCTTCAATTTTTGTTTTTACCCTGCTCCAAATCTCAATTGTCTTTAAGCTTTTTTCTTCTCTTGAAAGTAACCCTTTTCTGAAATGCTCTCCAATTTTCTCTATCTCTTTTTCTGCTTCAGTTATAATACCTTTTTTTTCTGGGGGAACAATCAAATCATCCATACCCCAAGAAATTCCGGACCAAGTTGAATATTCAAACCCCAACTCTTTTATTTTGTCTAAAATTTCCTCTGTTTTTTGAAAACTGTATTTCTCAACAATGTCTCTGGTTATTTTTTCCAGATCATTCACTTTTATTATTGAATTATGAAAAGGAAAATCATCGGGTAAAGCTTCATTAAAGATAATCCTGCCACAGCTTGTTTCAATAAAACCATTCGGAACTCGTATCTTAACACGAGCTTGCAAATCAACATCGCCAAACTCATGGGCTAAAATAGCTTCTTCTTTACCTGAAAACGCTTTTCCTTCGCCCTTACCTCCTTCCTTAATTTTGGTCAAATAATAACAACCCAAAGCAATATCCTGATATAAAGTTACGATTGGGGTCCCCGTAGCCGGCTTAAGTAGATTTAAAACAGACAACAGAATTTCTTTGGCTTCTTTTTGGGCATAGTCAGAAAGAGGCAAATGAACTGCCATCTGGTCTCCGTCAAAGTCAGCATTAAAGGCCTTACAAACCATGGGATGGATTCTGATTGATTCTCCTTCAATTAATTTTGGGTAAAAGGCCTGAATTCCTAATCTATGAAGAGTGGGGGCTCGGTTTAACAAAACAAGTTTGTCTTTTACTACTTCTTCCAAACTGGCCCAAACTTCATCTGTTTCTTGTTCAATTAATCTTGACGCCGATCTTACATTATAGACCAATTCTTTGTCTAAAAGTTTTTTAATAACAAATGGCTTGAAAAGTTCCAAAGCCATTTTCTTTGGAATTCCTACTTCGCTAAGTTTTAATTCAGGTCCCACCACAATAACAGATCTTCCGGAATAATCTACTCTTTTTCCTAAAAGATTCTGGCGAAATCTTCCCTGTTTTCCTTTTAATATATCAGCCAATGATTTGAGCAATCTTTTACCTCCGGTGGTAGCGGTTGTCATTGTCCCTTTTCTCATCCCGTTATCAATTAAAGCGTCTACAGCTTCTTGCAGCATTCTTTTTTCGTTTCTAACAATAACTTCCGGGGCCTCAATTTCCAAGAGATATTTTAGCCGATTATTTCTATTAATTACTCTTCTATAAAGGTCATTTAAATCAGAGGAGGCATAGCGGCCGCCGTCCAATTGGACCATTGGTCGCAAGTCGGGCGGTAAAACCGGCAAGCAGGTTATAAACATCCATTCTGGTCTTATGCCCGATTTTAGCATTCCCTGAAAAATTCTTAATCTGACTAAAATTTTTCTTTTGGCAGCAGGCTGTGCTAATTCTAATTCTTTTTTTAATTCTTCTATTTTTTTCTTTAAGTCAATTCCTTCAAAAATCTTTCTTAGAATTCCAGCTCCGGTTCCTGCTTCAAAAATCTCTCCATATTTTAAAGAAAGCCGATGATAATCATTTTCGGACAAAGTTTTTAAGAGCTTCAGGCCTAAAACTTCTTCTCTGGCTGCATCTTTGGCCATCTTCAAATCCCCCAATTTAATCTTATTTTCTCCTTTAGTTTTGCGCTTTGAGCTTTGCGCTTTGAGTTTTATCTTATACTCTTTCTCAATCTCTCCCAAAACTTTCTTCTTGGCATCTTCATTGCAACTTGTAATAATATAGGAGGCAAAATAAATTACTCTCTCTAACTGCTGCATCGGAATATCTAAAATCATGCCCATTCTGGAAGGCACCCCTCTTAAAAACCAAATATGAGAACAAGGACTCTCCAGTTTAATGTGGCCCATCCTTTCTCTTCTTACTTGAGCTTTTGTTACTTCCACCCCGCACCTGTCGCAAATCATTCCTTTGTAGCGAATTCTTTTATACTTTCCGCAATAACATTCATAATCTTTAGTTGGTCCAAAAATTTTTTCGCAAAATAAACCATCTTTCTCAGACCTTTGGGTCCTGTAGTTTATTGTTTCTGGCTTTGTCACCTCGCCATAACTCCAATTCAAAATTTCTTCGGGTGAGGCTAATTTTATTCTAATTGATTCTAAATCTTGTACGCGCATAATTTTTATTCTATTGGTTTTTCTCTCACTTCAACGCTCAACCCCAACGATTTTAACTCTAACACCAATAAATTGAAAGAGGCTGGTATATTCGGATTTCTAATTTCTTCTCCTTTTAATATCGCCTCATAAGCTGCCGCTCGGCCCTGAACATCGTCAGATTTTATCGTCATCATTTCTTGAAGAATATGGGCTGCCCCGTATCCTTCTAAGGCCCAAACTTCCATTTCTCCAAATCTCTGTCCGCCAAACTGCGCCTTTCCTCCAAGGGGTTGTTGGGTAATTAAAGAATAGGGGCCAATGCTTCTCATATGAATTTTGTCCTCCACCATATGAATTAATTTCATCATATATATATACCCAACAGTGATTTTTTTTGGAAAAGGCAAACCGGTCCTACCGTCATACAAGAAAATTTGTCCATCTTCTGGAAGACCTGCTTCTTTTAACTCTCTCTTAATGTCTGCCTCTTTAGCTCCCGCAAGTGCTGGAGAAATTGCCTGATACCCCAGGACTTTTGCTGCCCAACCAAGATGGGTTTCTAAAATTTGACCGAGATTCATTCTTGATGCCACGGTAATTGGATTCAAAACAATATCAACCGGAGTACCATCTGCCATAAAAGGCATTTCTTCAACTGGCAAAACTTTTGAAATTATTCCTTTGTTTCCGTGACGACCGGCTAATTTATCGCCGGCCTTAATTTCCCTTAATTGAGCTACCTCTACTTCAATTTTTTTTATTACTCCCGGTTCCAATTTATGTCCAAGTTCCCGAGAAAAAACTTTAACTTCTATCACTCTTCCTCTTTTTCCGTGTTCCATTAATAAAGAGGTGTCTTTTACTTCCCTGGCTTTTTCTCCAAAAATAGCCCGCAATAATCTTTCCTCAGCTGTCAAATCCGCTTCGCCTTTTGGCGAAATTTTTCCAACTAAAATATCATTTGGTCCCACTTCAGCTCCAATTCTGATGATTCCTTCTTCATCCAAATCCTTTAATTTCTCTTCAGAAACATTGGGGATATCCGGGGTGGTAATTTCCGGCCCCAGTTTTGTTTCTCTTACATCGCAGGCAAAACTTTCAATATGAATTGAAGTATAAACATCGTCTTTTACTAATCTTTCAGAAACCAAAATTGCGTCTTCAAAATTCTCTCCCCGCCAAGGCATAAAAGCAACCAGGATATTTTGACCCAGAGAAAGCTGACCCTGAGAAATTGCTCCTCCATCAGTTAAAATATCTCCTTTTTTAATGATTTTACCTTTTTTAACAATTGGTTTCTGATGAAAACAGGTGTACTGATTAGTTCTGGTAAAAGTTCTTAAATTATATACTGCTGATTTATGCTGATTTTTGGCTGATTTGTTATGCCCCTGAGCTTTTATAACGATGTGGTTCGCATCTACCTCGTAAACTACCCCATCTATGTCCGATATTATTACCTGGCCGGAGTCCCGGGCTACTTTTTCTTCTACTCCCGTAGCAACTAGAGGAGGCTCTGGACTGATCAAAGACACTGATTGTCTTTGCATATTAGAACCCATTAAGGCCCGGTTGGCATCATCATTTTGCAAAAATGGAATACAAGAAGTACCAATTGAAATTGACTGCTCCGAAGAAACATCAATGAAATCAATTTTGTTCCGTTCTACGACCCCTGGCTCCCCTTTTATTCTGGCTTCTACTTTTTCCGAAACAATATACCCCTGCTCGTCAACCAGCACGGCTCCCGAAGCAATATTATATTTTTCTTCTTCGTAAGCTGAAAAATAATGAATTTTCGATGTCACCCTTGCCTTTTCAACTTTAAAATAAGGGGTTTCCAAAAAACCGTATTGATTAATTCTGGCGAATGAAGCCATGTGACCAACCAGGCCGATATTGGGGCCTTCGGGCGTTTGAATAGGACAAATTCTGCCATAATGGGACGGTTGAACATCTCTGACCTCAAAACCGGCCCGCTCACGAGTCAAACCCCCAGGTCCAGTAGACGATAATCTCCTTTTATGTTCCAATTCGGCCAAAGGATTTTCATTATCCATAAATTGGGACATTTGAGAAGAGGTGAAGAACTCTTTTGCCACTGCCATAAATGGTCTTGAGTTAATCAGCTGGATTGGAGTAAGAGTATAAATATCCAAAGTAGACATTCTGTCTTTAATAATTCTTTCCATTCTCATTAACCCCACTCTTAACCTGTTTTGCAAAAGCTCATTTAAAGTTCTGACTCTTCTGTTACCCAAATGGTCAATCTGATCCGGTTTTGCCTCCGGAGTATTGTTCAACCTGATTATTTCTTTAATAACTGCTATAACATCCTTTAACCTTAAAACCCGGTCTTGCGGGCCAATCTTTTCCTCCTTTGGCGTCTGGTACGCCTGCTGCTTCGTGTCTCTTTCGCGTAGCGCCGGAAGGCGCTGCCACATTCTCCAGCGCCCCACTTTACTTAAATCATATCTTTCAAAATTAAAAAACATATTCTCAATCAGCTCTCTGGCGGTATCGGCTGTAGCCAGGTCTCCCGGCCTCAGTCTTTGATAAATTTCCACAAAGGCCTCTGCCTGATTATGAGTTGTGTCTCTTTTCAAAGTTTCTTCAATATATTTTGTTTCTCCCCTATCCACATCCTGAAAAGTTTCTTTAATAGATTCATCTTTTTCAATGCCAAAAGCCCTCAACAAGGTTGTGGCCATTATTTTTCTTCTTCTGTCAATTTTTACTCCAATTGCTCCGGATTGCTCTGTTTCAAACTCAAGCCAGGTGCCCCGATTGGGAATGATTTTAGCGCCAAAATTATTTCTATCCCCAACCCTTTGGCCGGTAAAAAACGCTCCCGGCGAGCGAATTAATTGGGGAACCGCAACTCTTTCTACTCCATTAACAATAAAAGTTCCCCTTTCTGTCATTAAGGGGAAATCAGCTAAGTACACTTCCTGTTCTTTGATTTCTTTGGTTTTTAGATTAACTAATTTTGTCCTGACTCTCAAAGCCGCCTCAAAAGAATCATTATTTTGCTTTGCCTCCAAATCCGTTTTATATTTTGGTTCATCTAACTTATAATCCAAAAACCAAAGCTCCAATTCCTTTTTTGTATAGTCCCTGATCGGAGAAATTTCTTGAAAAAGCTCCTTTAAGTCCCTTTCCAAAAATAATTGCCAGCTGTCTTTTTGAATAGAAATTAAGTAAGGAAGAGGAAGAGAAAACTTTGTCTTTGTAAAGCTTTTAGTTTTCATACCGAGTTTTTATTTATAAAAGCGAGGGTGGAAGAAGAGTGCGAAGAAAAGTTTTTCTTCTTTCGTCTCGTCTTCGACTCGACGGGCGAAGCCCTCTTCGCCAAACGTCAAAAAGACCCCAAATAAAAAACGCCTTAGGGGTAAAAAATTATTTTGATTTTTTATAAAAAGAAAAGGGGTAAAATAATATTAAAAACTCTATTTAATTTATTTGTTTCGTAAAAATTTCGTAGTGGGTAGTATAAATTTAATATTACACCAACCACAAAAAAATGTCAATAGTTTCATATATCAAATTTTCGCGTAGCGAAAATGAAGATGAAGAAGAGATTTATCTCTTCGACTTATCAACCTCGGGCGTTACTTATGTAAACTTTTGAAATCCAAAAGCCAGCCTTCTTGAAAGCTCTTACTGCTCGCTCAGAAGAAACATCGCTAAAAAGCATAAATTATCTGAATGCTACTTCTACCTCTCGAACCATTACTCCTTTAAGTTCTTCTTTTTCCATCTCTAAATAGGTAAGAATAGCATCTTTAATATTTTCTAGGGCTTCTTTTAAGGTCTCTCCTTGACTGTGACAACCTGGCAAAGCCGGAACATGCACATCGTAGCCATATTTACTTTTATGAATAATTACTGAATATTTCATAATGGTATTGTAGCAAAAGAATAATGAATTAGTCAACAATTTAATCAACCTCGGGTGTTACTTATTACTTTTACTACTGTTTATTCTTCCGTTTCTTCTGTTTCTTCCAATGTTTCTATTTTGGTTTCTACCTTCTTTAACTCTTCGATTTTTGCCAGTACATCAGCATTTCCCGGATTCAATTCTAAAACCCTCTCAAACATTCTCAAAGCATCTTCTTTTTGACCATTTTGTTGGTAAGCCATCCCCAGAGAATATAGGGAATTAGAATGATTGGGGAATAAAATAAGTACTTTGTTAAATTGGGAAATTGCCTGATCTATTTGGTTATTATTATAGTAGAGTCGGCCAAGCTGAAACAAAATTTCAATGTTAAATGGGTAATTTGAGGCTAAATTTTCCATTCCTCTTATCGCTTCTGTTAAGTCACCCTCCATCTCCATCTCAGTAATTAAGACTTCTTGAATCAGAACATCTACATAGTCAGACTTTAATTCCTTGGCCTTCTCAAATTTTTCTTTAGCTTTTTGAATTTGGTCTGAAGCTAAATATAATTTTCCCAATTCGGTGTAAAGGACCGGGTTAGTTGGTTCGAGTATTATTGCTTTTTCAAAACTATTTATTCCCCATTGGGTAGCTCCGGTAGTTACCATTTGAACATCCCGATAAATTATTCCTAGCGTTTCCCAGGCAAAAACACGGTTTGGGGAAAATTCTGTTGCTCTTTGAGCCCAATTCAGGGATTGCTGGATATATTCCGCTAAAACATCTAAATTCTGCTCGGTCTGAGGTTTTTGTAATTCTTGTTGGACTTCATTTAAATAAAATCGTGCCAAAGTGATTTTATATTGGGCTTGATAGGGATTTAAATTGATGGCTTTTTCAAGGTTTTCGGCAGGATTTTGATTTCCCATTGCTTTTCCATAATGCGTATCTGCCAGGTAAAAATTTATCGCAAAAAAATACATCCCGGCAATGACTATCCCTAAAATTATTAAAAATAATGTAAAAATTAAAGACAATTCCGGAAAATCTTTAAACGAAATTGTTTTTTCTTTTACGGGTTTTTGCCAATTGACAACAGACAACCCTAAAACTAACCAGAAAGCAAAAGCCAAGACCGTATTTTGGTAAAAAACAAATTGGCCTATCAATAAAGCCAAAAATACCATCAACAAAGGAATTCCCCCTTTGTTTTGCTGCAAAAAGAGATAACTGATTAACAAAAACATTCCAATTAAAACAAGATAGGAAAGCAATCCCAAAGACCCCATTGTTCCTGCAATCTCGGCAATATAATTTCCTGCCCTATTATATCTTAATTGCCAGAACGGACCTTGATTAAACTCCTTTGGCTTGAATTTTGAAAAATCATAGAAAAAAGTTCCGATTCCCGAGCCTAAAAATCCATTTTTTACATCCTCGGTTAATGCCGTAAATCCTATTTTCCAAGAACTTTCCTGGTCTAAAATTTGCTCTCTTGGTAATCCCCTGAAGCTATCGGGAACAATTTTTGAAAGCTGGCCGTTCTTTAGAGGATTCGAAAATAAAAATATCATCCCAATAACTACTAAAAATATAGGCAATAAAAGTTTATTTACATTTTCTCCAAATATTCTTTTCCACATTGTAAATACCACCAGCGGTGTCAAAGTTAGAATTAAAACAATCCAGGCCCCTCCAAAATTAATGATAAGAAGTAATCCAATTGCCGCAATTAATAATAACCAATAAATAAAACTTTTGAATTTAGAACTTTGGGTCTTAAATAGAATACATCCTATTAATAAAACAATAATTATAGAAAGAAATATGGCTAATGCTTCTGGCGAGCCTATCGTATTGAACTCCCTTGGTAAAGCAGGAATTTTGCCCGTTAAATTTTGCAATTTTTCCCACACTCTGAATATTGAAAGATAACTAATCAAAATTACAAATGAAACAGACCAGATAAATACTTTTAGTAATCCGGATACTAAAATTGCACTGGTCGGACCCGTGTATTTTGTGTCTTTTTCGTCGGTTTCGCGTTTGTTTTGCGATACACCAACATTGTTAGTAATCAAAAAATATAATGCTCCCAAACTTAACAACCCGATTAATCCATCTGAAAATCTGCCATAAGAGCCGAGTAAACTCGAAGTTTTATCTACCGAAAAAATTGCTGATAAAACCGCCACAAACATAAAAACTAAAACTGGGATATTAATCGGCGTTCGTCTAAATCTTATCTCTTTATCGCAAATTATCATTTTCGTCAGCCAGGCTAAAAATGCTATTGAGACAAGAAAAAACAAAAGATACTGCTTGTTAAACTCAAAAACCTCAAAAGAAAAAGGCAGAAAAAATAGAGGCAACAAAAAAACTAATAAATAAATTGATACTTTGATGATGCGATTTAAAAATTTGTCCATATGTTTTTTATTTTTCTGCTAAGAAAATTTTTAATTTTACATCTAAGGCTTCGCCTACTTTCTGTAAAAAAGAAAGACTGGGATTGTAAGTCCCTGATTCAAGTCGGGAAATAGCTGATTGCTTTGTGCCAATTTTTCTGGCAAGTTCTTTTTGGCTTAAACCTCTCTCAAGTCTTTTTTGGATAATTATTTCAGCCACAGCAAACTCGGGCCCAAGTTTTTCATAGACCTGTTTAATTTGCTCATTTTTTAATAATTCTCTCTTGAATTGTTTATAAGTTTTCTTTCGCATACACTTTCTATATAACATATACGTTATACCCTGTCAAGCAGTTTTAATTTTTGAAAAGCAGCTTTGATTTCCTTTTGAGGAATTTTTTGCGATTTTTTAACAAACCCGTGTAAAAGAAAAATTTGCGATTTATAAAAACTGTAAAAAATTCTGACTTCTTGCTTTCCTGAAACCCTAAGCTCAAAAAGACGGGCTGAAATTTTCTTTGTGTGAGGTGGTCCTAATTTTTGACCAAATTTCTCAAGTAAATCAATGGTACGCAAAACCTTAGCAATTGTGGGCTTTTGCAGGCTTTTAATAAAATTTTCCAAAGAAACATCAAAAATGCGAATCTCCATACTTTATAAAAAATTAGGGAAAAAAAAGAGTTGACACCTATTTACCTGCCGGGCATAAATTAAACTTTATTATTATTTTACTCCTTTAATTTATTTTAACCAAATCCCTCCTTTCAGCCAAATCCCTCCTTTCAGCCAGACTGAACCGGGAAAAGTACCTACTAAAACCTTGTCAAAAATAACATCATAAGAATTACCTTCTCGCCAGACAACTCCAATACTTAAATTATCAGAATAAGCCGAACCAAGATAACTCGGGGAATTGATGTTTCCTTTAAGAGTGGCGGTGGAACCGCCCCAGCTGGTGCCTTCCGAAACCTTATATTTCACATTCTTGTCTTCAATCCAGAAGGCATAGAGATTATTGCTGTTATCAATGGAAAGACTGGGATAAGAAACTGTTCCTGTATAAATTTCAACTGGCGATGACCAAGAGGTACCGTTAAAATAAGTATAATTAAAATCATTATCATCCGAATCAACGTAAATCAAATGAACATTGCTTGACGAATCAGCTACCGCCGAAAACCAGTGTTTGAAAGACCAATCGTCAGAAATGGTATTATCCTTACAATCGCTGACCACGGTAGTGGCAGAACCCCAGCCAGCATCATATATTTTATATTTAAGATTGTAATTTACTCCACCATAGTCATTGTAAAGAGCCATTACTTTTGCTGAACTCATTGGCAAAAGCATTAAATGCCCATAACCCGAAGTATCAGAGCCAATATTTGTTTCAGGCTGCCAGGAAGAATTGTCATTAGAATTGGTTGAACGCATGGCATAGAAACCAGAGGTAACCGTTTCCCCTTTTCTCCAAAGATAATTATTGGAATCCTTAATAATCTGGGGATGATAAATAGCAGAGGTGGTAGTGGAATATTGGGTACCTAAAGTTCCATCAGAAATAGTAATCTTTCTGGTATAGCTGAGGGAAGAGGAAGCATAAGCTACCCAAATATAAGTATTATCTTCCCAGATACCCAGAGATGAATAAGGAGCAGTAGAAGTACCAACCTCAGTGATTGAACCTAACCAGGTTATTCCGTCTGATGATTTTTCATAAACTACCTTGCCAGTTCCTGAAACATCAATATAAAATGCCCAATAGTTGGTGCCATCATAGAAGGTGTGGCGGTCAGCTCCTAAGCGAATAACACCGCTAATAGTAGATGTGGTTATTTTTTCGGTCTGCTCAAGGTAAATTGTCCCTGGGCTACCGGCTACATAACCTGTACCTCCTGAGACCGTTTTAGTAATAGAAGGAGCAGCGTCAATCTTATAATAGATAGCTATTCTTCCTCCTGCTCCGCCACCGCCCCATTGAGTAGCAGCAAGATAATACCCGTTTCCTCCATTGGCTGAAATAGTTCCTGAACCAGCTATGGTTCCAGCACTAATCCAGATTGAACCGCCAGCTCCCCCACCTGATACATAGTTATTGTCACCTCCGCCACTCTGGCCTGTTGTTTTAATTTGTCCGTCAATAATAAGAACTCCAGAAATATTAAGTTTGACTGCTCCGCCGCCGTTGCCGCCAGCATAAGCAGTATCAACTCCTCCGCCTCCTGCACCCAGGTCAGTAGGTTCGGTTGAAGAACCATAGGCTTGTCCACCATTTCGGTAATTAGTGTTATACCTTCCCTGACCGCCATTTCCGCCATAAGCTCCTCCGCTTCCTGAGTACGACTGAAAAGAACCACCATCTCCTCCTCCATAAGTTGGGCCTAGCCCTCCTTTTCCTTCGCCCTGTTGAGAAGTATTGCCATCTCTTCTACCTCCCCTGTAACCTTTGGAGTCAACGTTGATATAACCGCCTGACTCAATATCAAGGCTTTCAGCTGTAATTTGTAAACCAGAAGTGCTTTTAGCGGCATGAGTAATATTTGAACCTGAAGCAACAGTAATGTTATAAGTTACAATCAAAGAAGTAACACTTAAAGTTGAACTATTGGATAAAGTAAGATTAGTTACAATCAAAGAAGTAACACTTAAGGTTGAATTGTTGGATAAAGTTAAGTTGTAAGGAAGAGTCAAGGTATTACTTATCGTTACTGTGGAATAATCAATGTCATTAATACTCTCAACCACGGTAATGCTGCCGGTAATGGTTGGCATGGCATAATCAATGATTAAATTATCAATAGTGTAATTATTGGTTCCTAAAGGAGTAGTAGTTGCAGCCACATTGGTTCCACCATCAATGGTCAGGTCAAAATTGGTCTGGACGGATTGCTTTTTGTAAATTGTTCCGGCTCCTCCAACCTCTTGACCTGTTCCTCCATAGGCCCGATAAGAGCCAGAGAAAGTGGAGGTAGTATAATAGATAGCTATTCTTCCTCCTGCTCCGCCACCGCCTGCGTAATTAGCAGCCGAATAATGGCCGTTTCCTCCATTGGCTGAAACAGTTCCTGAGCCAGCTATGGTTCCAGCACTAATCCAGATTGAACCGCCAGCTCCCCCACCTGGTATGTAATTATTGGTACTACCAGTGCCACTCTGGCCTGTTGTTTTAATTTGTCCGTCAATAATAAGAGCTCCAGAAATATTAAGTTTGACTGCTCCGCCGCCGTTGCCGCCAGCATAAGCAGTATCAACTCCTCCGCCTCCTGCACCCAGGTCAGTAGGTTCGGTTAAAGAACCATAGGCTTGGCCACCATTTCGGAGAGTATTGTAATACCTTCCCTGACCGCCATTTCCGCCATAAGCTCCTCCGCTTGCTCCGGCCGACTGAAAAACACCACCATCTCCTCCTCCATAAGTTGGGCCTAGCCCTCCTTTTCCTTCGCCCTGTTGAGAAGTATTGCCATCTCTTCTACCTCCCCTGTAACCTTTGAAGTCAACGTTGATATAACCTCCGGTATTAATAGTAAAATTGGTTGAAGTTGCCCAAACACTGCAGGCAATGCCAACGGTTGTCGTTGCTCCAATAGTAATGTCCCCTCCCATATTGATATAGAAATTACTTCCAGTTGCGCAAGTTAAGCTGCCGCCACTTTGAATAATCAAATTTCCGGTTCCGGAAATAGTTTCTTCGTCTGTTATTGACTGGCTCGAGGTCACATAGCAAGTAGTATCTAAGTTCCCTGAATTGCAGGCAAAGTTATGGGCTTCAGCAACCGTTTCCCCAAAAATAAACTGGAGAAAATGCTGGCCCGAAGTTAGGGCTTTATTTTCAATTCTTGATTCCTGCTCGCATTGATAGCCAGGAATAAAAACTTTTTCGCCATCAAAAACATTATCAATTTTATTTTCGCCGCAATAAAATCCCAAGAATTCTAAATCTTCAGAGTAATCCGTTCCTTTGATTGGGATAATAGTTAAATCATCTTGCCCATAGGTTTGAAATCTAACAGCCCAGATATCTCCTTGGGTTAGATTGCTTTGGACATTAAAGATGGTTAAAGATGTGCCGGCATAAGCAGAAAAGTGGTCAACTTCAAACTCAATGTAATCTTTGGTCTGAGTGAAAGCTATTTTGATCGGCTCCCACCCGGAAAGGCAAGAAAACTTTTCAAAATTAAAATCAGGACAAGTAACCACAGCAGTAATAGCTGGATTTCCTGTTTTAGCTAGCCTTACTTTGGCTTTTTTATATCCCGAAAACCCGTCTCTTATAGATACTACTTCGGTAGAAATGCCTTTTTGGTTAACATTATCGATTTTAGCTTTAATGTTCCCTGGGTTTGTTAACCCTTCGATTTCAACCAGGCCTCCTTTAGTTTCAATCTTTATCTGATAACCATCGGCTGTTTCTAAAAGTCCGGTGTTGCCAATTTTAAAACCCCACTTATTGGTCAGTTCAATTCTTTTCTCCTGGGAAGAACCAAAGATGTTTTCATATGCAAAATTCCAAACGCTAACCAGAGGATGCGAATTAGTCTGGGTTTCAAAGAAAATAAGAGCAGCAAAAGTTAAAATTAAACACCCCGAAATAATAAGGAACTTTCTTTTTAATTTGATTGAAGTTAATTTAAACATATATTTTTACTTTAATTAATTTTATCATAAATTATTCGACCTTGAAATTGTTAATTATGTTGATTATTTATACTTAGACACTCTCCTCTTTCGGTCTTCATTTCATTGTTTTCCACATAAACGCAATATAAATCACTGGTTGCCCGATCGGCAATGGTCATTCCGGTCTTTTGGGGTTCGGGGTTATGAATCTTTAGCTCTCTGGTCTCAATAAATTTTGCCTGAACTTTTTTAACAATTAATGTTTGGCCATCAGTCACCCTTAAACCAAGATTAGCCAATTTCTGTCCCAACTCCTCAGAATCAAGATTAACTAAATTACCATCATTACTCTCTCCAACCGTCAAATCTCCTCCCTGCCAATGAGGATTGACAAAGATGAGAATTTTGCCGTAAGGCAAATCCTCACCTTCCGAAGCCTCAGGCGAAGGAGGGCCATCAAATGGCTCCAGAGCTATTCCAATCACTCTTCCAGCATTAGTTGCTTTTATTGCCACGCCTGGGGTTGAAGATGCGGAAGTCAAAGAATCACCAATGGCAATTGGTCCATTTTCAAGAGAAACTTTGGCAAGCAACCGACCAGCCAAAGCAACAGGACGAGAAGTTGAAGCAGCTAATCCGCCAGCCATAGTAATGGCTGAATTATCAGCTACTATACCAATCAAT